>WBZO01003072.1_pt1 | contig 20231 bp, 17 predicted proteins | sample 5204261 | NCBI WGS metagenome assembly WBZO01 (sample SAMN12412400, study PRJNA552823) | activated sludge metagenome | isolation source: activated sludge from anammox sidestream of wastewater treatment plant... | place: USA: North Carolina | collected 2017-09 | reverse complement strand
CGTCGGACTTTCACGCCCGAACCTGACGCGCATTTCAATGGAGTCGCTGCCGGCGGATGTCTTCGTGAGCCGGGAGATTGCGATGCGCGCTTTAAAGGAGCGCGCGAAGGCCGCCGCCGATTACTTTAGTTCGCGAGGTGTTGAGCTTCAGGCTTACAACACCGCCGAGAGCGCAAACGACGTTGAGGATTTGCGACGCGCGCTGGGCGTCGAAAAAATCAACCTGCTCGGCTTCAGCTACGGCACGCATCTTGGATTGGCGGCGATTCGCCAACACGGCGCGCATCTGAATCGCGTGGCGCTGGTCGGAACCGAAGGCCCGAACCATACGCGCAAGCTGCCCGGCAGTTCGCAACGATCAATCGAACGGCTGTCGAAGCTGATCGCGCAAGACCCGACCGTCGGCTCCAAAGTTCCCGACTTCGCCGGGATGTTGAAACGGGTTTTAGATCGGCTGGAGCGAGAGCCGGTCGTTGTGACCATCACCGACCGCAAGAAGCGACAGCCGGTAGAGGTCAAAGTCGGCAAGTTCGGATTGCAATGGCTGATCGTGAGAGATTTGGGTGACACGAACGATCTGCCTAACTTCCCGGCATTTCTGCACACAATTGACCGGGGCGATTACTCGATGCTGGCGCGGCTGGTGGAGCGGCGGTTCAATGAATACAGCGCGGGAATCTCGATGATGACTCTGGTGATGGACGCCTCGTCGGGCGCGACGCGCGAACGCGACGCCCGGATCGCGCGCGAAGCCAAAACCGCGCTGCTCGGCAACGTGATGAACTTTCCGTTTCCGGAAATCGGCGAAGTTTTCGGCAATCCAGACCTGGGCGACGTGTTCCGCTCGCCAATTCACACAAACGTGCCGACGCTGTTTGTCAGCGGCACGCTCGACAACAACACGCCGCCGTATCAGGCCGACGAAGTGCGCCGGGCGTTCAAACAGAGCGCGCACATCGTAATCGCCAACGCCGGGCACGAAAGCATGCTCGACAAACCGCAAGTCCGGCAGGCCATCGTTGATTTCCTGCTCGGCAAAGACGTCAGCCGGGTGAAAATCGCGCTGCCGCTGTTGCAGTTCAATCCCATCCCTTAGCGCAACGGCTACGGGGCAATTGAGGAGTCGCAAATGAAACTCATCAGTCTGTTGGCCATCATCTCACTGTCGCTGTTCACTTCGGCTCAGGCTCCACAAGTGGCGGAAAAGAACGCGCCATCGAAGATCACGATAAACTCGAAAGACGAGCCGGGCGAGCGTCTGATCGTTTCCGGTAAAGTCTTCGGGCCGGATGGTAAAACGCCGCTGGCCGGGGCTTCGGTCTACGTTTATCACACCGACGCGAAAGGCCTGTACACGCCCGGCCCCAACAACGACAACCGCAACCCGCGTCTGCGCGGCTATATGCGAACCGATGCGGAGGGGCGTTATGAATACGGCACGATCAAACCGGCGCCGTATCCGGGCAATCGTATCCCGGCGCACATCCATTACGTGGTCAACGCGCCGGGCTACCAGGAGAGAGTTTTTGAAATTTTGTTTGAAGGCGATCCATTGATAAGTGACCGCACTCGCTCCGACGCCGCCAGAGAAGGCAGCGCGTTCTCGATCCGCCCGCTCGCGCGTGATCAACAAGGCGTCTGGCGTTGCGCGCAGGACATCAAAATGCAGCGGTAATTTGCTTCCCCGATGAAACTGAGGTGAATCCCATGATGAACAGAAGATTGTTTGCGTACTGTCTGGCCGTAATCTGCTTATTGCTGCTCCCCGCCGCTTCCACGGCGCAGAAGGGAACTCTGTCGCCAGAAACGATCAGGAAGATCGAGACGGCGGTCGAGAGCGAGCGAAAGCGGCTGAACATTCCCGGCCTCTCGGTCGCCATCGCCGTTGGCAATCAGATCGTTTATTCCAACGGTTTCGGAATGGCCGATCTGGAGAACTCGATCCCGGCGAAGGCCACGACTGTTTACCGCACGGCTTCGATAGCCAAGCCGATGACGGCGGTGGCCGTGATGCGGTTGGCCGAACAGGGCAAACTCGACCTGGACGCGCCGATTCAAAAATACTGCCCGGCCTTTCCTGAAAAAAACTGGCCGGTGACGGCGCGTCAACTGCTCGGACATCTGAGCGGAGTGCGGCATTATAAAGCTCGCGGCGAATCGGCGGGCACTGAGCATTTCTTCAGCATCTCGGATTCACTGAAAATCTTCAGAGACGATCCGCTGCTGTTCGAGCCGGGGACGAAATACAGCTACACGACTTTCGGCTATAGCGTGCTCGGCTGCGCCATCGAAGGCGCTTCGGGGATGAGCTACGAAGAGTACATGCGCGAGAGCGTCTGGAAACCCGCCGGGATGGAGCAGACGCGCGTTGACGATCATTTCAGGCTCATCCCGAACCGCGCGCGCGGTTATATGAAGTTGAGCGCGAACGATCTCGCCCAATTGCCGCCGCATTTGAAGGCGCAGGTCAAAGCGGGCGACATCCTCAACGCTCAACTCCACGACACGAGCATGAAGATTCCGGGCGGCGGCATCGCCTCCACCGCCGTTGATCTGGCGAAGTTCGCCATCGCGGTGAACACCGACAAACTGGTCAAACCGGCCACGCGCGAACAGATGTGGATTGTGCAGAAAACGAAGGATGGCAAGGAAACCGGCTACGCTTTAGGCTGGAGCATCGGACAAACCGCCGAAGGATTGAGGCTGGTAATGCACAACGGGAATCAGGCCGGCGCGCGCAGCGAATTGAGCCTCCTGCCCGCGAAAGGCTCTGTGATAGCCATAATGGCCAACTTGTCCGACGTGCCGTTGAACGAAGTCCTGAGAGTCGTTGGGCAGGAAGTGATAGCCGCGATCAGGGAATAATCAAGCGGTCTGTCCAACAGCGATCAACAAGCCATCCTCTCCAACTGAAATTTGCAGCGAGGTGTTTTTCAGGTCGGGATCGGCCAGCAGGCGCTTGGCCAGAGGCGCGACGACCATCGCCTCGATGGTTCGCTGCAACGGCCTCGCGCCGTAACGTTGATCGAATCCGGCGGCGACCAACCGTTCGATCAACTCTTCAGACCAGACCAGGCGCAGGTTGTTTCGCTGTAAGCCTTCGCGCGCGGCGATCTCACTCAACTCTTTTGCGGTGATCTGCCGCATCATCTCTTTCGAGAGCGAGTTGAATTGCACGACCGAATCAATGCGGTTGAAGAATTCGGGGCGAAAGAAGTTCATCGCCTCGCGCGAATACGACGGCGCGTCTTTCGATTCAAACCCGATGCCTTCCAGCTTATCCGCGCCCAGATTCGAGGTCATGACGATCACGGCGCTGCGAAACGTGGTCACGCGGCCATAACGATCCGTCAATCGCCCTTCGTCGAAAACGCTCAACAGAACGTCGAAGACTTCCGGGTCGGCTTTTTCGATCTCGTCCAGCAACACTACGCAGAAAGGCTGCTGCCGGACTTTTTTGACGAACTCGCTCGGCTCGCCGTCCGCTCCGGTCAACAAACGCCGCGCCGCGCCCCAGCCCGCGTACTCGCTCAGATCGAGTCGAACCAGACGATCTTCGCTGCGAACTGCTGAATCTGTTTGCCCGCCGCTTCCGAAGAAATATCGCGCGATGGCGCGGGCCAATTCGGTCTTGCCGACGCCCGTCGGCCCGCAGAACAGAAACACGCCGAGCGGGCGATTCGGATCGTTCAACCCGGCTTTGAACGTCGTCACCAGGTGCGCCGCAGTCTCGCAGGCGCGCTCCTGCCCGATCACCTGTTTTTGAAAAGCGCCGAGCGCGGCGTCGTAATCGAGCGGAAATTCATCGCGCAAAAACATCTCAGGCAGACCGGTTTGTCGAACGAACTGCGCGATCACGTCGCTGGCCTCGATTGAATTTGATCGGCTCCGCGCGGCGCGATCAACAAGTTCGTTCAAGAACGCCACGGCTTTGCCGGGGAACGACTGGTAGGGTTGAAAGCGATTGAACAGTCTGTAAATCATCGCCGTCACGCCGTCGGCGATTTCGATCCTGTGATTTCGCGCGTGATTCGCGGCGACGCGGTTCAACGCATTGATCGCCTCCTGCCGGCTGAATGGTTCGAGCTTCACGATTTGAAACAAATCAACGAAGCCGGGCAGCAGTTTTCTGCAAGCGTCCAATTCGGCTGGCGTCGCTTCTCCGACCATCCGCAATTCGCCGCGTTGCAGATAAGGCATGAAAAACATCGCCAGGCTTTCCGCAACGCTGCCAGTGCCTGCGCGGATCAGGTCGAGGATGTTGTCGAGGCACAACACGCCGTTGATGTTTGAAAGCTCCTCGATCACGCGCTCGCAACGCTCCTGCCACTCGCCGAGATATTGCATCCCCGCGATCAATCGCGCGCCGGAAGTCAGCCAGTATTTGAACCGCGCGCTTTGCCCCGCGTCTTCGCTTTCGATCTCCTGCTCAGCCTGCCGTTCGATTTGCCGGACGGCTTCGATCAACGCCGATGTTTTCCCCGCGCCCGATTCGGCGACGACGATGACGTTGACTCTCTCCTGGCCGAGACGGCGAACGAGGTCGGCGACTTCGCGTTCGCGCTCCCAGGCGCGCGAGAAGCGGCGGCTCAAGCGTTTGTCGCCGAGCGGTTCGGCGACGGTTTCCAGAACATCGAGCGTAGGCGAATAAGTCGGCAAGGTCTCTTTGCTGTTGACGCTCAGCGTGATTTGTTCCAGTTGAGCTTCGCGCGGTTGCAGGAAGCGCGACAACGCCGCAGGCGATTTTCCTTTGAGGCTCTCCTGCGCGTAATGCGTAGCCAGGTCTTTCAACTTGCCCGGCTCGTTGTAGAAAAAACTGACGCCGAGCATCGGCATCGAACAGACGAGCGAGCCTGTTGAATTGCGCCCGTGAACGCACGGCGTCCGCAGCAGCATCGGCTCATCGCAAGGGAAGATGCGGTCGCCGATCTGATATTCCGGCCTGACCTCCAATCGCAGCAGGATCAATTTCGGATCGTTGAAATCGGGAGTCGAACGCCAGGGATATTTCTGAAACGACCAGTCGAGAAACTCCTTCAATTGATAGACGGCCTCAGCCGCCGTCTCGCCGAAACCGGCGGGCGCATCCATCTCTTCAACCAGACGAGCGGTGAAATAGCCCGAATGATCTTCCCAGACGAGGATGGGGAAATGATGTGTTGGCATTAAGCGCTCCAAAACGGATCAAGAGAGATTACGGAACAAGTGGAACAAGAGAAGAGAACCTTCCGGGATTTTTCCGTTTGTTCCGTTCAATCAGTCTTTTCCGTAATCTCTCTTCCTGCTTACTCCATCGTCTGCAATTCCGCAGGCAATTCCAGCGACGAGGCCAGAAACGCGCGCAGATCATCCATCGCCGGAAAACGCGGTATCGTTATTCCCGAACGCAGATCAACAGTAGCCTTTGTTTGCCCACCGGCCTGATCGTAAATCCGAATGACCGGCCCCAGCGGATGCGGATCGTCATTGACGCCGGCTTCATTCAGCATCAGCTTTTCGATCCAGCGCCTGCGCTCGCGCGTCTCTTCGCGCACCGCTTCGCGCGGCCTGGCCCCGGGGCGGAGCGGGAAGACCACGACCTGCACGGGCGCGAGCGTTTCGTTTTCGTCGAAATAGAGATGCGTGCCTTGTTCGGTTCCGGCCAGCCGCGAAGCGCCCGCGCCGCGCGCCAGCAGCCAATCGTCCAGGCGCAGAAAGAGCTTGTGATCGGCGGTCAGCGATTTCATCTCCATTCCGAATTGCGCGCTGAACAACTCCTCGAAAGTTTTCTTCAGCCAGTCACGGTAGACCGCGTAATTGGCCACGTGCGAACGCAACAGGATCAGCGCGCGGTCTTCGTCGCCTCCTGTTTCATCCTCACGCTCATCGGGCGCGAGCATCTCAAGCAAGGCCGTTTCGCGCACGGCGTCGGCCAATTGTTTTTTGAGCGAATGATCTTCGTGTTTGATTTGCGACGCCAGTTCGCGCAGATAGGCGTGAATGTCTTCGGCGGCGAAGAGTTGTTTCAATATCTGCCGAGGCGCGTGATCCTGATGCGCCGCCGCTTTGTGTTCGGGGACGCGCGGTTTGCCGGAAGTCAGCCGCGACGACGCGCGCGACGCCGTCTCGAATCGCCGGGCGAGCCAGTCGCAGTTATTTCGCAATCGGCGCAATCGCTCGGTCAGCGCGAAATAGCGTTGATGGCGCGGTTCGACGGCGTCTATCGAAATCGCGCCTTCGGGCCGCATCACGGCGATCTCTTCTTCAAGCCGCGCGATGAACGCCTGAATGCGTTCGAGCGTTGACGGCGGATCGTCGAGCAGGTCGGAGATTGACCAGCTTTCGCTGCGCTCGACTTCGATCAATTCGCGCACGCCGATTTGCACACCCCCGCCGCCGGGCAGAACGTCAATCATCGCCGGAGCCGACGCCGTCATCGCCGAAAGTCGAACCGCGAGCGGTTGCGTCAATTGTTTTTCAATCGCCCGCTTCAAAGCTCTCGCGCCCAGCTTTGGATGGAAGCCCGCGTCAATCACTCGTTCCAGCGCGCGTTCGTCAACGCGCAGCGCTGTTTTGCGCCGCGCCAGACCTTCGCGCATGAAAATTTGATTGATCAGGTTGTACGCGATGCGCCCGATGTCGCGACGGCTCAGACGGTCGAAAGGCACGACGCGATCCAGCCGGTTGAAAAATTCCGGGCTGAAGAATTTTTCGGCGGCTTGAACGTAAATGCCGGACTCGTTGGCGCGCGACGATTGAAACCCCAGATCGCTCGACGCCTCCTTGACGCCGAGGTTCGAGGTCAGAATCAGAATCGAGTTCGTGAAATCGGCTGTGCGCCCCAGCGCGTCGGTCAATCGCCCGTCGCCCATTACCTGCAACAGCAGATTGAAAACGTCTCTGTTGGCCTTTTCGATCTCGTCCAGCAGCACGACCGAAAACGGCTGTCGGCGCACAGCGCTGGTCAACAATCCTTCGGGTTGATCGAACGTGCCCACCAGCCGAGCCACAGCGTCCGGCGAAACGAATTCGTTCATGTCGAAACGAACCAGCCTTTCTTCGCTTCCGAAGAGCAGCCGGGTGAGCGCTTTCGCGCATTCCGTCTTTCCGACTCCGGTCGGCCCCAGAAACAGCAGCGACGCCAGCGGACGGTCGGGATCGTTCAATCGCGCTTCGGCCACCGCGACGCAATCGGCGCAGGCTTCAAGCGCGGCTTTTTGCCCGATCAGAGCGCGCTGCAAATTTTCGATCACTTCGTCACGGCTTATCCGCTGCGATTCGACCAGCATCCACCACGCCAATCCGCTCTTCGCCTGGAACTCTTCGATCACGTGATGGCGGTTGACCGCCGAGCCGCGATGCTTGACCGCAAGCTGCCGCAAAAACGCCGCCGCTTTGCCGGGAAAAGCCGCGTCGCGTACATAACGCCGCTGCAAGTCCAAAACCGCCGGCAGGGCTTCCAATCCGAAGACGCAGCGGTATTGCGATTCGAGGCTCCGGATCAATCCCAGCAGCATCTCGACCGTCTCGGCCTCGCTCGGTTCCGGAACCGGCAGCACGTGAAACAGATCGGCGAAGCCGCGATCCTGTTCGCGCAACACGCGCCAGGCTTCAGGCGTGACCTCGCCGAGCACGCGCACGTCGCGCCGCTCAATGTACGGCTTCAACACCTGAGCGACGTTCAGGTTCGCGTCGCGGCTGACGCCCGCTTTGAACAATCCGATCAGATCGTCGAAATAGAGAATGTGGTCGCGCTTCTTCGCCTCTTTCAAAATCGCGATCAGCCGGTTCTCCCACTGCCCGACGTAAGACATCCCGGAAATCAATCGCTGCGGAGCGATAAGCCAGACGTTGTTCTTGTTCTTGAATTGCGATTTTCGTTTCGCCACCGCGCGGTAAACGTATTCTTCGACCAGCGCTGTCTTGCCCACCAGTCGCGGGCCTGAGAGCAGCACTGGCCGGCGGTCGTCGGCGCCGAGCAGCCGCGTCAATTCGGCGACCTCGCGTTCGCGCGCGACCACGCGGCTCAACTCGTCTGGATAGAGCCAGTCCAGGCATCGCCCGACCGCCTGCAATTCATCTTCGCCGTCCAGCGTTTCGGCGCCGCCCAGATGCGCGCGGAACTCTTCACGACGCGTTCTGGCGACCATCGGCGGATTGATTGCGACCTCGACCGTGCTCGCCCAGGCTTTGCCGTTGATCGAAACGTCTTCGGGGTTCGGAGGGGTGGAAATGTGTTGGTTGCCGCGCTTGTTTTTGCCGCGGAAGAATTGCGTCAGGACTTCCATCGCGCGCGATTCCAGCGTCTCGCCGCGTTCGATCTCGAACCAAAGCTGCGGCAGGTTCGGCGAGAACGCAATCCGGCGATCCAGGCTTTTGAAGGTGACGAAGAGCATCCGGCAGGCGGCCCGGCGCGTTTTAAGATCGAGGTTGAACGAGAGCAGTTGATCGTCGAATTCGGGCGCGAACGAATATCCGGCCAGTTCGTTATGCCACATCTTCTTGCCCGCCTCGTCGAGTTGGCCACGCAGAGCCTTGACCAGCTTGGCGATGGCGCGCCGCAACTCTTCATCGCGCGCCGCAGGATCGTTGAAGAGGAGCGGGCGGACGAAGTAGGAAGCCGGCTGACCTGCTTCCTGCTGCTGTTCGATGTAAATCGGGACGGTGATTTTCATGCTTGAATCGCAGCCTGCGTTGGTTGAGTTATATGCCGCTTGAAATCGCGGTGTAATGGCCGGAGATATTTCATATTTCATACCAAATATTACATATGAAATATGGTTTCGACGCCGCCCCCGGTTAAGAGAGCGCCTGACGCATTTCGTCTGGGAGCGGCGCCGGTCTGCCATCTTTGACCACCACAACGGTCATCGAGCCTTCAAGCGCCAGTTGCGCGCAGGCTTCGTCAGCAAAGATGTGGTAGTCGTATCGAATCGAAGTATTGCCGAGTTTGCCCACCGTCACGCGCATCACGAACGGCGCGTCAAGCGGCAGCACGCGATGAAAAACCGCTTCGACGTGTTTGCGAGGGAAATCGTAGCCGGAGCCGCCGAAAACATTGAACCCGGCGGCGCGCAGCAATTCGGTCTCGCCTTCCTCGAAATATTCAAAGATGCGCGGGTAATGCAAACGCCCGGCGGCGTCTGCGTCGGCCCAGCGAATCCGTCTGGTCAATTCGATTGATTTCATTGTAAGTCCCGCACGCAAGGATGCGTGCGCTCCCAGGTGATCATCTCGCCAATTGCTCGACAATCTCGTAAAAGAACTTCACGCCTTCGACGTAAGCCTTCCAGCCGATGCGTTCGTCGTTGCCGTGAAAGCCTCCGCCAAGTTCGCGCGGCGGCGCGACGAACGGAGAGAATCCGTAGCTCATCACGCCCAGGTCGCGGTAATAATGGCTGTCGGTGAATCCGGCCAGAACCGGATACGTGATGACAGCTTCGGGAAATTTCTGTTTGACGATTGCGGCGACGGTTTTGACCAGTTCGGAATCGGTCGGAGAATCGTTAGCCTCGAACGACAGGATTGGCTCGATCTTGATCGAATCGTCTTTGATCACGCCGCGCAATTCGGCGATCCAGCGATCCAGCTTTTCGCCCGGCACGAGCCGCGTGTCAATTTCGGCGGTCGCGACGGGCGGGATGACGTTGATCTTGTTGCTGCCTTGCAGCACAGTGACCGAGATCGTGTTGCGGATGATCGAGCGCGCGAACGGATCGCTTTCAAGCTGCCGCAGAAAATCCGGGTCTTTGACGGCCTCGCGGAGGTTGGCGTATTTCGCCGCCTGTTGCGGCGGCATCAACTGCGCGACGGAGCGAAAAGATTGTTCGACGACCGGCGTCAGTTGAATCGGCGGCGTGTAATCGAGCAAACGATTCAACGCTCGCAGCAGCCGATTGACCGATGAATTCGCGCGCGGCGTCGAACCGTGTCCCGGCTCGCCCGTTGCGGTCAACCGCAGCCACGCCGGAGTTTTTTCAGAAGGCCCGACGCCTACGGACAAAACCTTCCCGCTCGGATCCACGATGTTGTTGCCGCCCTCGTTGAACAAAAATTCGGCGCCTTTGATCAACTCCGGATGATTCTTCGCAAACCACCCCGCGCCGTTCAAACCGCCCGCTTCTTCGTCCGCCGTGGCCAGAAAAATCACGTCGCGCTTGAGCGGAACCTTCGCGCGTTTGAGCGTCAGCATCGTGACGAACTGCGCCATCCCGAGCGATTTCATGTCCATCGCGCCGCGCCCGTAAATGAATCCGTCCTTGATCGCGGCGCTGAAAGCGTCCACAGACCAGAACTCCTTGCTGTGCGGAACGACATCGCTATGGTTGAGCAGGACGATCGGACGACGGCTTCCGTCGCCGCGCACTCGCGCCCAGATCACGCCGCGTCCGGGGGACGGCTCGAAGACCTGATGCTCGATGCCTTCGCGCTTGCAGATGCCGGCGAAGAATCGGGCCGCGCGAATCTCATTGCCCGGCGGGTTGGTCGTGTCAATCTTCAGATATTGGATGAAGAGTTCGAGAGCTTCTTTTTGAACTTCGTCCCAGTTGACGCCGTTTCCGGCGGCGCGGGACGTTGATGAGGATGCAATGAGGGGCAGAATAAGCAGGCCGAACAATGCGGTCTTGCGAAAATAGGGCATAGTGATTTCTCCCGGTCAGTTTAGGTAAGCGCGCCGACCGATCAAGCGGCGCGATAAAGGTCGTGTAAGGTCGTAGCCAGTTCAGAAGGCACTTCGATCAGATAAAACATCTTCGCCGCGTGCCAGTAATCCTCGCCGCTTTCATCTATAACGCGCAGATAGCCGTGTTTGACAGCTTCATCGTCGCGAATGACTTCATACAACTTTCCCAGTTCGAGGCTGGCCTCGTTGCCTTCATTATCCACGCAAACAGCAAACCTAGTGGCAAGATCATCATGTTTGTTCATAGCGTTGTTCAATCAAGCAATGGTGGTTTGATTTTGAAATCTCTTTTGCCGACGCCGTGCGCTTCATACCAATGAATTTCCGCCGTGTGAATCGTTCCATCGAGAAGCTTCACCTTAGCAATTCCTTTCATCTTGCGCCAGCGTCCTCTGCCATATCGTTTTCGGAGATACGCCAGATTCCGGATGCCGCTGCCAACGGCAATGACCTCAAGATTCGTAATCGCCCCAACGATCTCAAATCGCATCGCAGTATGGACCCTCGACTTTCCAATTCCATTGCCCTTGTTGTCATTGCTTAACAGCCTTGAGCATCGCCTGAGTTGATTCCCGCGCAAAACGTTTCTGCAACATACGCACGATCGGAGCGCCTAACTTCGTCAATAACTCTCCCGACCTCGAAAACGACCGCAGGTCGTACCAGACGCTGTCATCGCCTCTATGCCATTCGATGATGAAAGTCTCTTCGCCCTGTTCGCCGTGCCCTTGCAACGCGCCGTATGCGAATCCGATCCTCCGCATCCGCCCGTCGTCATCGTCAACCAGAAAAACTATCTGCGCGGGATGCAGCGACCAGAAGCCGAAATGTCGCGCGAGCACGGCGACCGTCGTTCCGACTTCAATCGGCGCGTTGGGCCAGCAAACGCTCGTCCAGCCGAGGTCGAACATCTTCCAGTTGCGCAACGCCTCGACGGCTTTGTTGAAGACCGCCTCGCCGTAGCCGAGCTTGATGCGCCCGTGATTGCCTGCGTAACCGGCAGGCGTCGGGCCGAGCGACTGGCCGGCTTCGGCGTAATTGAACGGCGCGTTCCGCCAGGAATTGATCAGCGACTGAATGCGTTCGTTTGAAGGTTTTGTCAGGAAGAACATCGCGCCAGAATCATTGGAATCATTCGGCGAAGAATTGTTCGACGTCTTCGATCTTTCGAGTGATGCGCGCGGGCGGCAGGCTCTTCAAAAACTGTTGCCCGTAACCTTTGGTCACGATTCGCGGGTCGAGGATCGAGAGCGCGCCGCGATCGGTCGCGCTGCGGATCAAACGGCCTAGCCCCTGTTTCAACGCGATGATCGCCGACGGAACCGAATAGCCGTTGAAGCTGTCGCCGCCGTGATTGTCAATGTAACGCTGCCGCGCGCCGATCACCGGATCGGACGGAACGGCGAAAGGCAGCTTGTCAATGATCACGCACGACAGAGCTTCGCCGCGCACGTCAACTCCCTGCCAGAAGCTCGATGTGGCGAAGAGGACGGCGTTCGGCGTCGCGCGAAACTTGTCGAGTATGCCCGAACGCGAGCCTTCGCCCTGCATCAGGACTGGAAACTCTATTTGATATTCGACCATCTCGCGCAACGCCTTCATCTGCGAATAGCTGGTGCAGAGCACGAAGGCGCGGCCCTGGCTGGCGTTGAGGATTTTGATGATCTCGCTTGCGGCGGCCTGTTGAAATCCGGCGTCGCGCGGGTCGGGCATCTTCGGCGGCAGGTAAAGCAGCGACTGCTCCCCGTAATCGTAATTCGATTCGGCGATCAGTTCCGCCGCCTGATCAACGCCCAGCCGCGAGCGAATAAACTTGAATGAGCCTGCGCTGGTCAACGTGGCTGAAGTCAGCACGACGGTTTCGATCTGGCTGAACATTCGGTCGTTCAAAATGCCCGAAGCGTCAATCGGCGTGGCTTGCAAGAAGACGCCGCGCCCGCGACGTTCGCACCAGTAAACGAACATCTCGTCGTCGGCGCTGACGACGAATTCGAGGTCGAAGAGAAGCTGTTCAGTGCGGCGCAGCATCGCTTCCATTTCGGGCGGCGCGCTCTTGACGACTTGCAACGCGGCGCGCAGACGTTCGAGCGCGGCTTTCAGGTTGATGTAACGCTCGCCAGCCGGCGTGGCTTCAAGTTCGCCGTCGCGCCGTTTGCGAACGAACATCTCCGAACGCAGCACGAAGCGGCCTTCGCCGTTGAACGTCGTGATCGAAGAGCGCGGGTCAACGCCGGAAAATGAAAGCCAGAAATTGTCGGCCATCGTCGAGACGCGCATCGAAGCTTTCGTGATCTCGCGCGAGGCCTCGACATCGGTGAGCGTCATCCGCGAGATGTCGCCGAGCAGGTCGTCAATCTGATAACTGGAAACGTTCGCGCCGAAATACTGCGCGGCGATGTCTTCAATCTGATGCGCTTCGTCGAAGATCACTGCGCTGTAATCGGGCAAAACCTGCCCCCATTCCTTGTCGCGCAGCGCGAGGTCGGCGAAGAAGAGAGCGTGATTGACGATGATGATGTCGGATTCGAGCGCGTTCTGGCGGGCTTTGGTGATGAAACACGGATCGAAGCTCGGACATTTCTGGCCGATGCAGATGTCGGAGCGCGCGTCAATGTGTCGCCAGAACGAGAGCTTTTCGGGCAATTCGGAAAGCTCCGCTCGGTCGCCCGTCTCGCTTTTGTAAGCCCATCCGTTGACCAAATCGAAATAGTCAACCTCTTCCAACCCTTCGAGCACTGGGCTTGACTCGGCTCGTTTCAGGCGGTTCAAACAGACGTAGTTCGAGCGGCCTTTCAGGTAAGTCGCCTTGAACTTTCTCGGAAGGACGCCTTGCAAAAACGGAATGTCTTTGTAGAAAAGTTGTTCCTGCAAATTCTTCGTGCCGGTCGAAACGATGACGCGGCGACCGGTGGCGATGGCGGGAACAAGGTAGGCGAGCGATTTGCCGATGCCGGTGCCGGCTTCGACCAGCAGGTGATGGCGTTGATTCAAAGCCTCGGCGACAGCTTCGGCCATCGCCAGTTGTCCGGGCCTGTATTCATAATCCGGGTGGTGTCGCGCAATCAGACCGTTGCGCCCAAAAATTTCTTCCATGTTCGTTTCGCATTTGTCGTTTGGCCGCAGCCCGCGTACGGCTAGTTGTTGTTTCTACGGCGCCGCGAGCGGTACCGATTCGGATTATGCCTGCTCCACTTGAACTGCCCGTAAGGATATTCGTTTTACGAGATTTTACAAACCGCCCTCGCCTGACTGTACGAGGTTTTACAAACCGCTTATGTCCGCTTGACTATAATTCGACGGCGCCGCAACCTGACCGCGCCCTGAGACGTATTCGGCATCGGTCAATACCATCTTCAACCTTATCAACCCAACCGAAATGGAGAAATCCGAAATGAGAAGAACTATGAAGCAAGCATTTGCCGCGTTGCGCTATCTGGCCGGCGCCACTGCGGTCAGCCTCGCGTTCGCACTGGTCTGTTTTGCGCAAGCGGCGTCAGGAGCGCAAGCCCAGGGGGCTGTGAAACCGGCGGCGCCTACGATTAAAGAGTGGCCCGCTGATCCGGCAGGCCTGCTCGTCGCAGAATGGACGAGGGCGAAAAACTGGACGAAGGAATACCTGGACAAGATGCCGGAAGCCGGTCTCAGTCTCAAACCCACGCCCGAAATCCGCAGCTTCGCCGAGCAGATGATGCATCTGGCCAGCGCCAATTTCTTTTACGCGACGGCTGCGACAGGAAAGCCGGCGCCGTACAAGCGCGAAGACCTCACCGCTGAGAATTACAAGACCAAAGCGGCGTTGAACAAAATCGTGCTGGAAAGCTATGACTTCATGATCGGCGCCATCAAGTCGTTGGACGTGGCGAAACTCGATGAAAAGATAACGATGCGCGGAACGAGTCTGTCGCGCGCCGCCGTCCTGCATAATGGTTTTGAGCATCAGACTCATCATCGCGGCCAGACGACCATCTACCTGAGATTGAAAGGCGTCGTTCCACCGGCTGAGCCGTTCCAATAAACACCCTGGGAGCGCGCGCATTCTTGCGTGCCGGATTATGGAAGTCAGGCACGCAAGGATGCGCGCGCTCCCAGGTTCTTCAGAAGGAGAACCTATGAGAGAGCACATCAAAGCGTTTCGATATTTGATCAGCACGTTGACCATCACTGCGGCGCTCGGTCTGGTCTGCTTTGCGCAACAAGCCGCGCCGAAAGCGATCTCGGGCCGGGTCGCGTCGAACGTGGCCGCCGACCCAATCGCGACGCTGGTGGCCGACTGGACTCGCGCCAGGGATTACACCAAAGAATATCTGGACGCGATGCCGGAAGACGGAATGAATTTCAAGCCCACGCCCGACATCCGAAGCTTCGCCGAGCAGATGATTCATCTGGCTGGCGGCAATTTCGGCTTTATTTCGACCGCGACCGGGATCGCCAATCCGTATCAGGGCAAGGACGTGACGAAAATGGAAGAGCTTAAGACCAAAGCCGGTCTGACAAAGTTCGTGATGGAGAGCTATGACTTCGTGATCAACGCCGCCAAAGGCGTAGACCTGAAGAAAGCCGGCGAGGCGGTCAAACTTTTCGGCAGGTTTGAAACAACGCGAGGCGGCGCGTGGAACAAGGCGTTCGAGCACCAAACGCACCATCGCGGCCAGACAACGATCTATCTGCGACTGAAAGGCGTCAAGCCACCGCAAGAGAAGCTGTTTTGATTTTCACTTCGTGCCAGAAAAACGGGAGAAGGGAGTTGGGAAGATTTTCCCGCTCCCACTCCCTACTCCCGACTCCCCACTCCCTGTTCCCCTCGCTTGCATCTCCCACCCGCATCTTTCAGGATAGGCAAGATAGTTTTCGAGCGAAGAAAGATGCGAATCACTGAAATTTTTCATTCAATTCAGGGCGAATCGTCGTTCGCCGGTCTGCCCTGCGTCTTCGTGCGGCTGACGTGGTGCAACCTGCGCTGCTCGTGGTGCGACAGCGAATACACGTTCACCGGCGGCGCGGAGATGTCCGTTGATGAAGTGTTGGAGAAAGTTCGCGGCTACGGCTGCAAGCTGGTTGAAATCACAGGCGGCGAGCCGCTGGTTCAAAAGCGCGAATGCTCGGAATTGGCGCGCAGGCTGTGTGACGAAGGCTACATCGTGTTGATCGAGACGGGCGGAAGTTTGGACGCGAGCGTACTCGACCCGCGCGTGATCAAAATCCTTGACGTGAAATGTCCGGGCAGCGGCGAGGCTCACAAAAATTACTGGGCGAATCTCGAACGACTGAATCCGCGAGACGAGATCAAGTTCGTGATCAAAGACCGCGCCGATTTCGAGTACGCGCTCGGCGTGATCGAAAAATACAGGCTGGATGAGCGCGAGCCGCAGGTTTTGTTTTCGCCTGTCTGGGGAACGGTTGATTTGAAAGACCTGGCCGCGTGGATTCTGGAATCGGGAGCGCGCGGGCGGATGCAACTGCAAATGCACAAATACATCTGGGGCCCGGATGTGAAAGGAGTTTGAATGCTGGCTGTAGTTTTGGCGAGTGGTGGAATGGACAGTTGCGTGACGACGGCGATTGCGGCGCAGGAGCGAGAGCTTGCGATGCTGCACGTCAGTTACGGCCAGCGCACGGCGCGGCGCGAACTGAAAGCCTTCGACCACATCGCCGATTTTTACAAAGCCAAACTCCAGATGGCGACCAGCATCGCGCACCTGGCTCAGATCGGCGGATCGTCGCTGACCGACGGCCGGATCGAAGTCAGCCAGGCCAACATCGAATCGAAAGAGATTCCGACATCTTATGTCCCGTTCCGCAACGCGCATCTGCTCTCAATCGCCACGAGTTGGGCCGAGGTCATCGGCGCGGATCGGATCTACATCGGCGCGGTGGCCGAAGACAGTTCAGGTTACCCCGATTGCCGCCCGGAATTTTACGAGGCGTTTCAACGCGCGATTGAGATTGGCACAAAGCCCGTGACGAAGATCGAGATTGTCACGCCCGTCATTCACCTTCGCAAAAGCGAGATCGTGAAGCTCGGAGCCGAACTCGGCGCGCCGCTCGATTTAAGCTGGTCGTGCTACAAGCGCGAAGATGTGGCCTGCGGCGAATGCGACAGTTGCGCGCTGCGGCTTCGCGGATTTCGTGAGGCGGGACTGCGGGACCCGATTCCTTACGCCTAAAAGCGCGGACGCAATCCTTGCAACTCCGAACTTGAACTTTTAAACTCAGCCCCGCAACAAAATCCTTCCCCCATCCGTTCTTTAGTTTTCGCATTCCGCGCTCTAATTACTTTCATTCCAACTGGAGGAGATTAACCATGACGTATCGTTTCTCTCTGCGTGTTTTCCAATGCCTTGCGCTCGCCGCGCTGCTGATCGCGGTTGGGGCCAACGCCCAGGCGCAGTTCGGCAAACTGACCAAGAAGATTCCCGGAATGGGCGGCAACAGCGAAGTTGACACCATCCTGAGTCAGATGGACGGCGCGCGAGTCAAATCGGCTTACGCTCGCATCACGCTCAGCCTGGCCGACGACATCATTCGCCGTCAGGCGCTGCGCAACACAACGAAGAAATCAACCCAGAGCCAGATCGAGAAAGATCAGAAGGAGATCGAAGCGCTCGACAAATCAATCGCCGAAAAGCGCAAGCTGTTGGCCGATCTTGGCCGCCAATCCGGCAGCAGCAAGTACGACGAGAAGACCGAGCAGAAGGTTGATAATCAACTCAAGAGCGAGGAGCAGCAGCGCGCCGACAAACGCGCGATGGTTGATCAGGAGATCGCCGACAAACAGGCCCGCGAGAAAGAACTGAGCAAGCAGGACAAAGAAAATTACGGCAAGCTGGCCCGGCTGCTTTACGGCGCGGCCAAGCAGGAGCAGGACGCGATTGAGACGGCCAAAGACGTCAAACCCCGCGCTGAGTCAGCCGCGTCGAGCACCAAAAACAGCCCGCTCAGCTTGATGAACACGCAGCCCAAAAAACTCAACGAGGGAATGAAAGGGCTGAATGAAATTCTCACCGAAGGCCCGAAGCATCTGGCTACGCTGACCGATGTCGCAAAGCATCTGGCCAAGATCGGCGGCGTTGATCTGACCGACTCCAAGTTCCAGGCGAAGGTCGTCACCGACGAGGATGAAATTCCCACTGATTGGTAGGTGGTCAGGCCATATTTCATATTCAATATCGCATATTGAATATGAAATATGGTCCGGCCTGCCGCTCATGCAAGACACCAGACCATGTTCAAACAATACCGACAACTCCTCACTTTCTTTGTTGCGCTGATGGCGCTTGCGATTGGCGCATCGGCGCAATCGCCAGCGGAATCGCCGACACTCGGCGTCCGTTATTTTCGCATCGCCGCGACGACCGACGCCGAATACAAAAGCGACGCCAAGGCGCTGGCCAGCAGCCTGCGCATCGCGCTCGACAACAGCAAAGGCTTCAAACAAATCGTCACGCTCGACGACGAACAGATCGAGCAGTTGACCAAATTGATCGCCGACTCGAAAAAAGGCGCTTACAACCGCGCCTTGCCGGGCAATCTGGCCGAACCGCCCGACGCTTACGTTTTTCCCGAATTGCTGCGCGCGGGCGCAGTCGAACGCGATCAGTTCGCGCGCATCGAAGTGACTTACACCGTCGAGATGGGCGCGTCGGCGGTTGATCCGGTGACGCGCGCGATTCTCTTCAGCGACAAAGTGACGATCAGCGAGAAGCGCAACAAGACCGATCAGCGCGGCGGCGCGAAAAACGTTTACGAAGACCTGGCAGCAAAGGCCGTTGATCGCCTCGCCGCCAAACTCGCCGCCTACTTCCTCAAACGCGGACGCGTGCTGCGTGTGGCCGAAGACCAGCAGACGGTTTACATCAACCTCGGCTCCAAGCACGGCGTCAAACCGGGCGATAAATTCACAGTCCACAAGACCGAACGCGAAGGCGCGCAAGCGGTGGGCGAAAACGCCGAAGAGGAAGGTCTGGCCGAATTCGATCTCGACGCCAAAGGGACGATTGAAATCACCGAAGTGCGCGAGAACGCGGCCAAAGCGAAACTGACCGGCAAAGGCGCGGTTCAGAAAGGCGACTCTGTTCGCTGGGTGAAACAATGATCGAGCTATTCAAACCAAATCGAGTTTTATTCCTGCTGCTGCTGGTCTGCCTTTTTGCCGGGACGGCGGACGCTCAGACAAAACGTCGCGTGGCGCGCATCTTTCTCGACCTGCGCGAAACCAATCTTGATAAGCCTTCTACAGTCGCCGCAAACACGCTCAGCGAACGGCTCGCAGCCGCCGGATTTCGCGTGACGACGAATCGAAAAGAGGCCAATCTGGTGGTCGAAGGGACGATCAGTTCGCGTTCGACTCCCGTCACCGACGATGTTAAACGCGAAGGCGGAGTGAACGCCGAGGCTTCGGCTTCGGTGCGGTTGCTGGCGGGCGCTGAGGTGATCGCCACGAGCGTCGAACGTTCAGCGCCGGGCGATTGGGGCGTGAGCGCGGAACGCGTCGGCGAAGACCGTTTGATCGAAGTGGCCGGGCGCGTGGCTGACGATATGTTTTCCGGCGATTTCGTTCAGGAGACCGCCGGCCCCGAGGTCAAGCTACAGATCCAACCGGCTGCCAAACCTGAATCGCGTCACGCCAAGCCTGCGCGCAAAACGTCGGGGCCGAAACGCGGCGTCAGCTTTTTGGAAGTCGCCTCGCTGGTGCAGAACTTCGCGCCCGAAGATCGCATCGTGGCCGCGCTCAAAAAATACGGGATCAAGTTCAAACCGCGCGATGCGGCGATAAATCAGTTGCGCAGCCTCGGCGCTTCGGACGCTGTGATCAGCGCCGTCAAAACTTCAAACGTCGTCTGAGGTTTATGGGCCTGCCTGATGGTCTTTTAAATGATCGCAACAACGTAGGGGCGGGTTTTCCCCGCCCGCTCCCGTGGATAAGACGTCCAGGCGGGGAAAACCCGCCCCTACACTGCTTGTCACATTGTTTCTTAAAGACCTTCAGGCGAAACCCCAAACCAGTTTTTTTATGCTCGGAAAAGTAATCGGCAATTACCAGGTCACCGGCGAACTGGCGCAAGGCGGGATGGGCGCGGTCTATCGCGGACGCCATCAGAGCTTGCCGCGCGAGGTGGTCGTCAAATCCATTCTGCTCTCTTCGTTCCCGGCGCACGCGCAGGAACAGCTCAAGGCGCGGTTCGTGCGCGAGGCTTACGTTCAATCGCAACTCGACCATCAGAACATCGTCCGCGTCTACGAATTTTTCACCACCGCCGAAAATTATTATCTGGTGATGGAGTTCGTTGACGGGATGAGCCTGCGCGATCTGATCAGACGGCAGGGCGGACTTGCTCCGGCGAGCGCCGTCCCGCTTTTCAAACAGGCTCTGGCGGCGCTCGATTACGCGCACAACTTCAATTACGTTGACGAATCGGGCAATCGTCATGCGGGCATCATTCATCGCGACATCAAGCCGGCCAACCTGCTGCTGGACGGGATGGCGCGTTTGAAGATCACTGATTTCGGCATCGTCAAACTGGCGGGCGAACGCGGCATGACGCGCACGGGGTTCAATCCCGGCACCGCC
>WBZO01003071.1_pt1 | contig 20233 bp, 20 predicted proteins | sample 5204261 | NCBI WGS metagenome assembly WBZO01 (sample SAMN12412400, study PRJNA552823) | activated sludge metagenome | isolation source: activated sludge from anammox sidestream of wastewater treatment plant... | place: USA: North Carolina | collected 2017-09 | reverse complement strand
GGCGCGAAGCTCACCGCGATCGAGGCGCCGGTAGTCTTCGAGGCGCAGCAATGTCGCGGGCCGCAGTTCGGCCACGAGTGCCGCCCGGTGCGACCGCGAGACCATACGGATTTGGAGGATGCTGAACGGGACCAGCATCGGGGCGAGCAGCGGCGCGGAGAGTGGCGTGGCCGTGAATTGCGTCACGCCCGCCGCGATGTAGGCTCCGGCAAAGACCCCGGCCACGAGGAGCCAGTCGGCGGCCGTCTGCGATTCGAGTGGGGAGGTGCGCCCCAGCCGCACGTTGAGGAGCGTCTGGGCAAGGGAGAGCACCATGCGAACTGCCCCAAGCGGCGCGAACAACCACGAGAGCGGGCCAAGGAGCAGGGCCATCAGCCAGAGGCTCGCGAGGGAGCCAACGCGGCAGTGCGCCGAGAGGCGCCAGTCCCATTGGCTTTCCAGCGAACGAAGCGCGGCTGTCACACTCAGAAGGTCGGCATCCGGCCGGCGGATCCGCAGGTTCCCGGACTCACCCGGACTGGACCCGCAAGAGGGAGGCGGGGGTCCCGTGGCGGCGCCCCGGGCAGGCCCGGGGAGGCAGGCGCCCGAAGCATTACGACAGGCGGTAGTAATCAGGTCGATCGGCCCGGTGAACATCAGCCCTTTGGCGGAGTCCGTGTTAGGATAGGGGGGTATCCTATGGACATCACTCCGGGGAGTTCCCGCCATGGACCACGACCACCGCAACATGACACACGGAAGTCGAAGCGCAGGGGCGCACCCGGGGCAGGTGCCTCCGCCGATGCAAGAGGCCGGCCCCAGGCCCGGCCCGTCAGGCCACGGGAAGGGGCATGACCACTCGGCGATGATGTCCGACCCGACCATGGCGGCTGCGATGGAGCGGGACATGCGCAACCGGTTCCTCGTCTCCCTCATCCTTACGATCCCGGTGGTCCTGTATTCGGAGCTCGGCGAGACGATCTTCGGAGCAACGCCGCCAGACTTCGGCCTCGGGATGCAGTGGATGGCGTTCGGGTTCGCAACGCCCGTCGTCGTCTACGGTGGATGGGTGTTCATCCGGGGCGCCTTCAAGGCTCTGCGTTCGCGCAGGCTCGACATGGCGGTCCTCATCACCACCGGCGTCGCCGCGGCCTATCTCTTCAGCGCCGGGGTCACGCTTTCCGGCGGGACCGAGGTGTTCTTCGAAGCGGCGGCCATGTTGATCACGTTCGTGCTTTTCGGCCACTGGATGGAAATGAAGAGCCGGCGCGGGACGACCGACGCGCTTCGCGCGCTCCTCGCACTGGTGCCTGAGCGCGCCATCGTGGTGCGGGACGGCGTCGAGGTGGAAGTAGACACGGCGGATGTCGTGAGCGGCGACCTGGTGCGCATTCGGGCGGGCCAGCGCGTGCCCGTCGATGGCGTCATCGAGTCGGGGACGAGCTCGCTCGACGAGGCTCTCGTAAGCGGAGAATCGCTCCCGGTGGAACGTTCCGTGGGGGATGGACTCGTGGCCGGGAGCGTCAATGGGGAGGGCGCCCTGCTGGTCCGGGCTTCGGGCACGGGCAGCGAAACCGTGCTTGGCCGGATCATCGCCCTCGTCCAGAACGCGCAGGCGTCGAAGGCCCCGGCCCAACGTCTCGCCGACCGGGCCGCGGCGGTGCTGGTTGTGGTCGCGATCGGGTCGGGACTGGTGACCTTCGCTGCGTGGAGCGCGTTCTCATCGGTCACCGCCCTGACGGCGCTGACCTTCGCCATCTCGGCGATTGTGATTGCCTGCCCGGATGCGCTTGGGCTCGCCACGCCGACGGTGGTGGCTGTGGGCACGGGGCTCGGAGCGCGCCACAAGGTGCTGATCAAGGACGCGGCGACGCTCGAAAGCGTTTCGAGGATCGACGCCATCGTGCTCGACAAGACGGGGACGCTCACGGAGGGCAAGCCCCGGGTGGTCGAGCTGGTGGCGATGGATGGCTGGGAGGAGGGCGAAGTGCTGCGGCTTGCGGCGGCTTTGGAAGCTTCGTCGTCGCACCCGTTGGCGCTCGCGGTGGTCGCGAGGGCGCACGATGCCGGACTGCATGCGCTCCCGGAGTATGCGGAGGCCGAGAACGTGCCGGGCTACGGCACCGTCGGGCGCGTGGAGGGGCGGCGCCTGGCTGCCGGGAACCTGGAGCTGCTCCGGCGGGAAGGCATCGACACCGATGAAATCGAACGCGAGGCCACGCGTGTGGCCAGCGCCGGCCGGAGCGTCGTCGCCATCGGTATCGACGGTCAGGCGGCGGGACTCATCGCGATTGCCGACGTGATCCGCCCCTCGGCTGCGCCAACGGTTGCCGCCCTGCGGCGGCTCGGCATCGAGGTCGCGCTTTTGACAGGCGACAACCAGGGCACGGCCACCGCGGTCGCCCGCGAGGCTGGCATTGACCGGGTCTTCGCCAACGTGAAGCCGGCGGACAAAGCCACCTACGTCCGCCAGCTGCAGGCCGAGGGCCGGAAGGTCGCGATGGTCGGCGATGGCATCAACGATGCCCCCGCGCTCGCCGTGGCGGACATCGGCATCGCCATCGGGGCAGGCACGGATGTGGCGATCGAGACCGCCTCGGTGGTGCTGATGCGGAGCGACCCGGCCGACATCCTCAAGGCGATCGACCTCAGCCGTGCGACCGTGCGGAAGATGAAGCAAAACCTCTTCTGGGCCTCGATCTACAACCTGCTGGCGATCCCGGTGGCGGCCGGAGCCCTCTACAACGCGACCGGTGTGCAGCTGCGCCCCGAGTTCGCCGCGCTGCTCATGTCGCTCTCTTCAATCATCGTCGCGACCAACGCCGTGCTGTTGAAGCGCGAACACTCCCGGCTGGAGGCGATCGGCAATTCGGCCCTCGAGCCAGGGCGGCCCGTGCTGACCCATGGAGCGACGGCATGAACGCTCGAGACCGACGATTTTGCCTGTTCTTGACCGGGCGGAGTTGGCGCGCAGCGGCGGAAGCCCGATACTACTACCTGGCGTCGTAGGTAGCGCGCTCAACGTCCCAGGAGGACACCATGCTTCGAAGAACCGCGACCGTGGTCTCCGCTCTGCTGATACTGTCGCTGGCAGTCCTTGTGGCCGCCGGGTGTGGCGGCGATGACGACGACGACCACGGGATGGACGGCGGAATGGGCGGGATGATGACGGGGGAGGCCCCGGCCGGTTCGATCCGGGTCGGGCTCGTCAATTGGGCGGTCGAGCCCGAGCGATCCTCGGCGCCCGCCGGCAAGGTCACCTTCTGGGCAGTGCACGACATGGCGCACGCACACGGCGGAGATGCGGGCGGGAACGTCCACGACCTCCAGGTGATGCGCAAGACCGCTGACGGCTCGTTCGAGCTCGTCGGCGAGGTGAAGGACCTGAAGATGGGCGACGCGAAAGCGCTGACGCTCGACCTCGCGCCCGGAGAGTACGAACTCGCCTGCACGGTCGTGGAAGTCGTGGGTGAGGAGGCCGTGGGCCACTACGCGAAGGGGATGCGGGCGCCGTTCACGGTAACCGGGTAGGCCGGGCGAGCGGGTGCTGGCGCTTCGCGGCCTGGCCCGGCGGCCGTTCGGCCCGCAACAACGGGCCGCTCGCCCGTCACTGGCGGGGAGCCGGGGTGATACTACACAGGTAGTAGTGTCGGCCGGAAGAGGAAGCGGGCGTGAACTCCCGGAAGGAGCATGAAGTGAAGGACCCAACGAGAAGCACGGGACGATCCCGGCGGACCCGGAAAGGGCTCGTCACGCTGCCCCGCGTTGCGGTCATGGGTGTCCTTGTCCTCGTTGCCCTCGGCACCGGGGTGCAGTTATGGGCGTCGCCGGACGACGCGGTGCGCGAGGCCGTGGGCAACGGGACGCCGGAGCATCCACTCCCGGCGGGCGGAGTCCAACAACTGAGCGTGGAGGTCGCGCAACCCGTGGTCGACCTGGGACGGGTGGCCCTCAACACGCCGGCCGAGGGTCACTGGCTGCTGCGCAACACGGGGCCGGGCCCCATCAGCGTGGGGAGGCCGTCCATCGAAGTCCTGGAGGGCTGCTGACCGACGCAGCCGGTTGTGGGTGCCACAACCATCGCCCCCGGAGCTGAAGTGCCCCTCGTGCTGTCGCTGCCCATGGGTATGCACCCGGGCATGGATGGGCCGCACCTCTTCCGGATCGCCGTGCCGCTTCGAGACACCGAGGGGCGCACGGGCGAGCTGGAGGTGTACTTCAAGGCCCTGTTCAAGTAGGGGCAACGGCGCGCGGCAATCGGAGGCACGAGAGTCGGCGGCGGCCAGGCTAGGCCGGCGCTGTCGCCGGCACGATGACGATCACCTGTGTCCCTGAGCCCGCAGCAGGCCACGTCGTATTGGAGGTGGGGCTGGCGGCACGGTGTCGCGCGACGAAGCACGGCGACCCGAGCTCCCGGTGGCGCTTCGACGGCAGCCGCTGGCGGGCCGAGCCGTTCCTCCGGACGTGCAGAGCCCGCCGGCCCTGGTTTCCGGAGGGAAACCGCGGACCGGCCGACGGTTGGCCAGAAGGGTCTGGCGAGCACGATCCGAGGTGGGCAACTCAGAGTTATCCGGAATGGCCGGACCGGGTCACCCTGGCCAGGTTCAAGGTGACCGGCCCCCGTGGCAATTGGTGCGGTGTCAGTCCGCCCCCAGCACCACCGTGCCTGTTGACGACAGCACTCCGCCCGTGCCATTACACAGCGCGGTCCGCGCGTTCGGCACCTGGCGTTCACCGCATTCGCCACGGAGCTGGCGGGTCGCCTCGACCAAAGTGAACATCCCATACATCCCCGGGTGGGTATAGGAGAGGCCGCCTCCGTTGGTGTTGGTCGGGAGCGAACCACCGGGTCCGAGCCGTCCATCCGCGACGAGCGCGCCTCCCTCACCTGGCTCGCAGAAGCCCAGCGACTCCAGGGTCACCAGCACGGTGTAGGTGAACGAGTCGTAAATCTCGAGCACGTCGATGTCGTTTGGCTGGAGACCTGCCATGCCAAGGGCGTGGGCCCCGGACTGGCGGGCGGCCGTCCAGGTAAGGTCAGGCATCGAGAGGATGCTGTTGTGCGTGTGGGCTTCTCCCGAACCCAGCACCCACACCGGCCTTTTCCGGCAGTCGCGGGCCCTGCTCGCGCTGGTGATCACGATGGCACCCCCGGCATCGGTGACGAGGCAGCAGTCGAGGCGGTGGAGAGGGTAGGCGATCATCGGCGAGGCCAGGACATCAGCGATGGTGAGCGGGTCGCGCGCGAAGGCGCGAGGGTTCAGTGCCGCCCACTCCCGTGTGCTTACAGCAATCTGCGCGAGTTGCTCACTGGTCGTCCCGTACTGGTACATGTGGCGTGCGGCTGCCATCGCATAAATGCTCGGCATCGAACCGACGCCGAACGGCGCTTCGTACTGTCCTTCGGGAAGCGTGGGATCGATTGCGTAGGAATTCGGGATGGGCCGCTTCCGGTTCGAGTAGCCGGACTCTCCGTGGGTGACCAGTGCCACCTCGCAAAGGCCGGCGTGAACCGCAGCGAGGGCGTGTTCGACCATGATGACGAAGGCGGATCCGCCCGTGCTGGTCGCATCGGTATAGCGGACGTTCTTGAGGCCCAGGTACTCGGCGACCAGCATGGACGGTGCCCAGCCAGTGCCGGTGGTGAACAGCCCGTCGACATCGGCGGTCGTCAGACCCGCATCAGCCAGCGCGTTGGAAGCGGCTTCAACATGGAGTTCGAGTGCGGTGCGAGCTGGAACGATGCCGATCTGGTCGGATTCAGCCGCACCGACAATGGCTACTGCCTTTCGCAAGTCCATCTTCCTATGCCTCCACCGGCTTGAACTTGGGCAACGTGATTTCTGGGGTCACATCGTCGAACACCACTTCGACGTGCATGCCACAGCGGACGGCGCCGAGATCCGGCTCCACTTCGATAAGGTTCGAAAGCATTCGTGGGCCTTCATCGAGGTCGATGAGCGCCGTCACGTACGGCGTCTCGCCGGTCCAGCCTGGCCCCTGGGCCCGGTACTGGATGGAAAATGCATAGACGGCCCCGCGGCCGCTGACGGGCGCGAAGGAGATATCGCGCGATCCGCAGTGCGGACATACCAGGCGCGGGTAGTAGTGATACTTACCGCAGTCGCCACAGAGGGGGAGCACGAGCCGGTGGTCTTTCGCCGCTTCCCAGAAGGGGCGGGAGTCTTCGGTGATGTAGGGCAACGGTTTTGCGTATTCTGAGCTCAAGGGGGCTCCTTTCATGATGAACCGATAGTGACGAACGCCAGGCCCGAACAGATGAGCGCCATCCCGACGATCAGCCTCCTATCGATCCGATCCTGGCCGACCGTCAGGTGAGCGAGCAGAGCTGTGACCAGCGGGTGAATGTTTGACACGGGCACTGCCACGGCGACGGAGGTCGCACCAAAGGCCAGATAGCTGAACATCGTCCCACCCACGCCGAGGAAGCCGCCCAGCACCATCACACGGTGTGCGCGCGACGGCGTGGTTGCCCTGGCCCGGGCTGGCCCGCTGAGGAGAAAGTAGAAGAGGGGAACCGCAATCGCGGCGCCCATGCACGTGCTCGTCAGTGGGGAGTAGCCGTGGTCGAGGCCGGTCTTGACTAGCGCGGGCGCAGCTGACCATGCGAGAACCGTCAGGACTATCGCGACATAACGGGTCACCGCGACCTGCCGGACACAAGAGTCAGGATGCCGGCGAATGTCACCAGGATGCCAAGCCAGGTGAGTAGCGAGAGGCGGTCGCCGAGAAACAGGAACCCGATGGCCGGGGCGGCCAGAGTTGTCGTGGAACTGAGAGCAGCAGAACGGCTGGGGCCAATTTGTTCGATGCTGCGGTAGTAGGCGAGGCGTCCCACGCCAAACATCAGCACTGCCCCCACCACAATCCAGGGCAATCCGCTGAGGCTCACCTTCGCCGCGGCTGGCTCAACGACGGCCACCACCAGGGTGACAGTACCGACCAGGGTCAGCCCGGCCACGAGCGAGACGAATGCCACGACAAGGGGGCCGGCGTGGGCGATAGCCTTTCCGATGACAACCGTGGATGCGCCATAGCACAGCGCCGCGCAGAGGGCGAACAGGATCCCAATCATTGTGAGTCACTTCGCAGGTGGGTGTCCCCGGGCCGGCCTCGAAGAGAGGCCGGCCCGGGGAGGCAGGGGAAATGCTGCCTTAGAAGGGTGAGGCTCAGGCCTCGATCCAGGCCTGGGCAAGCTGCTGGGCCGGACGGAACCAGTGCACCGAGGTACCGAAGTTCTGCAGCTTTTTGTACCAGGCGTCGTAGTCTTTCCAGTTGGCGATGCCGATGGTGTACATCTCCTCGCCAATCTTCTTCTGGATGTCCTCGAGCTGCTTTCCGCGTTGGGCCTCGTCCAGCGTCTCGCGCTGGGCAAGGATCAGCTTGTCGAGCTCGGCCGAACCCCAGTAGCCAAAGTTCCGGCCGCCGGTGGTCAAGTACTCAATCGCGTAACCGTCGATCTCGTCGTAGCGGTTACCCCAATGGATGTTGATGTCGAACTCCTTGCTGAATGCGGCCTGCAGGTAGGCTCCGTATTCGAGCGTTTTGTTCGTCACCTTGATGTTGATCTGACGGAGCTGGTCGATGACGACCGCGACCATGTCCTGCTGTTTGCCCGAACCCGAGGGGTAGAGGTTCTCGATTTCGAAGCCATCGGGGTATCCGGCAGCGGAGAGAAGCTCTTTTGCTGCCTTCACATCGGTCTTGTAGAACTCCAGGTCCTCCGGCTTTACGGCCCACTTGACTGCTGATGGGAATACGCCGCAGGGAATCCCGTTACCCTGGAACGCGCCGTTGGCGACAACGTTGCGGTCGATGACCATCGACATTGCCTGCCGGACCCGCGGGTCGTCGAGCGGCTTCTTCTTCGTGTTGATACGCACGTACTGGTTATCGACGTTCGTGTAGTCGCGAACCTCGACGTCAGAAGACTTCTGAAGGCCTGGGACTTCAGCCCAGGGCAACCCGCGCATGATGTCCAGTTGCTTGGCCCGGAACGCCGCGAGGATCGCCGCAGTGTCGGACATAACCGGCATCTGGACCTCGTCGATGTACGGACCCCCGGTGAACCAGAACTCCTCGACGCGCGACATCTTGAGGCCCACGCCCTTCTCGTACGAGGCGAGCGTGAATGGGCCGGCGCCGATTGCGGTATCCCGCATGTCCCCTTTCGCCTCGACGAGCTCTTTGGGAACGACCACGTTCCAGGTGTCGGCAAGGTAGATCGGAAGCGGTGCGAACGCCTTGTCGAGCTTAAACTGGACAGTCGTGGCGTCGATTGCGGTGATGCTCTGTACCGCCGCGAAGAAGGTTCGGCGCTGAAATTCCGGCTTGTCTGTCTTGATGCGTTCGAAGCTGAATTTCACGTCATCGGCCGTGATCACCCGGCCGTTGACCGGCGCAGCATCGTGGAATGTTGCGTTCGGACGCAGTTTGACGGTGAAGGTCGTGGCGTCGGGCTGTCCGTAGGATTCCGCCAGGTAGGCCTCGGGTTGCAGGGCGTTGGGGTCGTCGGCTTGCTTGAATTTCAGCAGGCCAGCGTGGACGAGTGAGACCATGAAGCCCGCCGGGTAGGTCTCGGTGTGCGGGTCGTAGTGTGGGATGTCGCGCGGCTGAGCCAGTTTCGCGGTTCCACCCTGTTTCGGCTGGGCAGTGGATGTGGTGGCGGAGGCACCGGGAGTGCTACCGCCCGATGGAGTCGGGGAGCTGGTGGCGTCGTCGTCGTCGTCACCGCAGCCGACAAGAGCGAAAGCGCCGAAGCCGAGGCCCGTGGTTGCACCCGCGCCGAGCAGGCGACGCCGATTGAGCGTCGTTGGTTTTCCCTGCCGTTGCCAGTAGTTCTGTTGTCCCATGATTTCCCTCCTGGATATCTTACCGTCTTCCATGGTCCTAATTCCGCGGAAGACCAAGTCCCCTGGTAGCAATGACGTTGCGTTGGATTTCGCTGGTACCTGCGGCAATCGTGTCCTGGATTGTGAACATGTACCGATGCGAGACTCTTCCCTCCATTCGCGCATAGAGTGATTCATAACGCAGCTGCCCAACAAGTCCCATGACTTTTAGCTGGGTGTTCGCCAGACGCTGGTTAAGTTCTGAACCGAACAACTTCGAGGCTGATGCTTCGTGGTTGGGCACACCACCCGCCGATTGGATAGCCGCCACGCGGTAGGCAAGCCCGCGGCCAACTTCGACCTCTATCCGACGCTCGGCCATCTCCAACCGGACTGCCGCGACCCTGATTCCAAGGTCGACATCGGCTTTCCGCAGCAGTGTGGCCGTGTCATCCCACTCACGGTGGCATGCCGCCACGGTGCCAATGCCCGACCGTTCGAAGTCGAGAGTTGTGGCCGCCATGTACCAGCCGCGGTTGAGTTCGCCGAGGAGGTTCTTCGCGGGCACCTTCACATCCTCGAAGTACATCTCGTTGAACGGTTGCCCACCCGCGAGATCGGTCAGCGGCCGCACCGTGACGCCCGGAGCCTTCATGTCGACAAGGAAGTAGCTGATCCCGCGGTGCTTGGGTGCCGCGGGGTCCGTGCGCGCGAGCAGGATGCACCAGTCCGCGTACTGCCCGCTGGATGTCCAGATCTTTTGTCCGTTGATTACGAAGTCATCACCGTCGCGTATCGCACGGGTCTGAAGCGACGCGAGGTCCGAGCCTGCGTTCGGCTCGCTGAAACCCTGGCACCAGGTGACCGACCCATCGGCGATCGCGGGCAGGTGGTGAGCCTTCTGCTCGTCCGTTCCGTTGAGCATGATGATGGGACCGACCAACTGTACGCCGGCCCACGCCCCACCGCTCGGCGCCCGCGAGTACGACATCTCCTCGTTGTAGACCAGCTGCTGCATGTACGAGGCCTCAAGGCCGCCGTATTGCTTCGGCCACGCCATCACGTGCCAGCGCTGTTCAATGAGCTTCCTGGCAAACGCATCGGCTATCTCGGGCTGCTGGTGGTCGCTCTCCCAATCCCCCCCGATCCACGTGGGCGGCAGGTTTCCCTGAATAAATGAGCGGACTCGTCCGCGGAACGCTTCAACGTCGGGTTCGAACCTGAGGTCCATGGCAAATCTCCAATCCGGGTGTGATTGACGTAACTTGTGTGGTTCACCGGGACCCCCGCAGTCGAGGATCGAGGACATCTCTGAGCGCATCACCAAGCAGCACCGCACCCAGAATTGCGAGTGTGAGCGCACCGATGGGGAAGAAGGCGAGCCAGGGAGCCGTGGTGAAGAAGAGACGCGCCTGCCCGCTCAGGGCCTCGCCCCAGGAGGGGTTTGGCGGCGGAACTCCGACTCCAAGGAAGCTGAGCGTGCCTTCGGTCAGGATGGCGTAGCCAAGATTGGTCGACCCGTAGATGATGATCGTCGGGGCAACATTCGGGAGTATGTATTTCCAGAGAATTCGGTTATCGCGCGCACCAAGGGCGCGTGCTGCCTCAATAAACTGTAATTCCTTAACCGACAGTACCTGAGAGCGGACGACACGTGATACAGCTGGGACCTGGGTAATTGCAATCGCGGCAGTAACGTTCGTGATCGATGGGCCTAACATTGCCATGATCGCGAGAGCTAAAATCAGCGATGGGAACGCCATCATGATGTCCATCGTCCTCATGATCCCGGTGTCGATCCATCCCCGCCAATAGCCTGCAAAGATGCCAAGTGCACTTCCGACTATCGTGCTTGCGATAACTGCCGTAAGACCAACGCGAATCGAAACGCGTGACCCGGCGATTATTCGGCTGTAGATATCGCGACCGAGATTGTCCGTCCCGAACCAGTGCCGTGTGCTTGGTGACTGCAGGAAGTCCGCGCTGGTCGAGAGCGGGTCATGCGTGGTAAGCAGCGGCGCAGCCAGGGCGATGATGGCGAATGCAAACGTGATGACCGCCCCGATCGCTCCTAGCGGTTTGCGCCTGGCGAAGAGGATCAGTGCGCGCCTCATGCGTCCTAACCGCGCCAGCGGCGTGGATGTCTCACGTCGGCGGTCCAGCGCGCCGGCGCTCGTTGGTAAGCTCGTCATCGAACTATTCCTCGATACTTCGTATCCGAACTACACACATGGCTTGAACCAATGGCGTTCTGAAAGCACTGCATGGCTCAGACCTCTTCCGGCATCTCGACTGGGATGAGCGGGACCAGCCCGGCGAACGTACCAGTCCACGGAAGCCCGACAAGCGGGTAATCGCGGCCATCAGGGTGCCGCACCCAGCACGCAGCGATGCTTCCCGGTGCGTCGGGGGTCCCCACTACCTCGTCGAGTGTGCGCACGCGAATGTCGCGTTCTTCGGTGGCTTTGCGGCTGGCCATCGACCAGGCGCTGCCACGTGAGGTCGCGGAAACGGCACGCGGGTGGTAGTTGTCATCAACCTGGGCCCGCGCGAGCGGGCCGATCATCAGGCTGAGCGACGCTTCCTGCTGGCTCAGTTCTACAACGCACGTGTCGCGTGACCCTGAGAGCCCGAGGAGCGCGCCGATCGCGCCCCACAGTCCCGCGATCGGGTCGGAGAAGTTGATACCCGAACGATGAGGGTTTCCAGGTTCGTCGCTGTACAACCAGCCAATTCCGGCAGCCTGCTCGATGGTTGCTCCATACCCCACGCCCCTGGCGTTGGGACCCTCGAGGCCGAGGGCGGGCATAGCGACCACCACGGTGCGGGGGTTGATTTCGTGCAGCACGCGGTGGCCGAAGCCGGCACGTTCCAGGCTTCCCACGGCAAAGTTCTCGAACAGGACATCTGCCCGGGCGACCTCCTTCCGGAGCCATGCGCGCCCGCTCTCAGTGGTCAAGTCGACCAGGTGGCCCGACTTGTTGCGGTCGTTCAAGATCGCGTAAAAGTCCCGATTCCATTGCTCGCCCGACTGGAAGAAGCCAACCTGGCTATTCGGGCGGACAAGCTTGACGACCGTAGCGCCCAGGTCGGCGAGGAGGCGGGCCGCCAGTGGGCCAGCCCAGACGGAACTCATATCCAGGATGCGCACACCGGCCAACGGCGGGTGTGCCGCGTCCTGGAAGCGCGGTGCGCTCTCCCCTTCGGAACGCAAGCGAAATGGAAGTGTAGGCAGCAGCACACCCTGGCGCCGGGCAAACGAGGATCGGGCCGAGAGGTGTTCGTCGCGCAGCATGTCCAGGAGCGGGCGCGCGCGGCTGACTGCAATGCGGGAGGAGATGAGGCGGTCGACAACCTCCGCGGCCGGCAGGTCGAGCAGGCGGGAGGCGAGAATGGCGTTCACCTCGTCGACCTCCGCGCACAGGCCCCACATGAAGTCTTCGTACCGGGAGTCCTGGAGCTCCGGCAGGTCGAGGGCCTCACCAAGAGCCAGGAGCTGCATGTGATCGCGGAGTGCGAGCGCCACGGCACCATCGGCGCAGTGATACAGGCCCCACCCGGCGAGCCCTCCCCAATCGCCAGCCCGTTCTCGCACGACGCCTTCCGCTGCGTACTTGAGCCCGAAGACCTCGATGAGTGACGCCACGACATCGGCCAGATCGATGGCGATATTGATGTCTGGCGTGCCGGCAAAGCGCCCGGCAGAGAAGGCAAGGGCGGCGTACAGTGCCGAGACCGAGGAGGCGAGGGGCGCGCCGGGCGCAAGCGGTGGACCATCGGGATCACCGGTGATGCTTGCCAGTCCGCCCCACGCCCAGGCGCCAGCGTCGGAGACCTCCTCGAAGCCCGTTGATGACGAGTGGAAACGGACCCGGAACACCTGTCCGGCGGGCCCGCGAAGTTCGGCCGTTCCGCCGGATGCCTGCGTGACGTCCCAATCGCCGAGCCGGAAGGCGAGTTCGGATTGGGAGACCTGGCGGCCCGACGGGGAGGTCACGGCGCCACCTGTCTCCAGGACGAACCAGCCGAGGAATGCCTGGGCCGGCCCGAAATCTCCGGGGACTTCGAGCACCCAATCTGCGAATGGCGCCAACGGTTTGGTGCGCGATTGTGTTGCCTCAGGCATAGCGGATCCTCGGGTCGAGGAGGCCATAGCTCACATCAACAACGATATTGATGAGCACGTAGGTTGTGGCGATCACGAAGACGGCGCCCTGGATCAGCACGTAGTCGCGCTGGTTGATGGCGTCCAACATGAGCCTGCCCAGTCCGGGCAGGCCGAAGATCGACTCAATGACGACGGCTCCACCCAGTAGGAAGCCGAATTGCAGGCCAATGATCGTTAGCACGGGCGGCATCGCGTTCTTCAACGCGTGCCGAAATATCACGGTCCGCGCGGCCAGACCCTTCGCTGTCGCGGTTCGAACGTAGTCCTGGCGGAGAACTTCGAGCATCGACGAGCGGGTCATGCGGGCGATGCTCGCCGAAAGCGAGAACCCCAGGAGCAAGGCGGGAAGGAACATCTGCCGGAGATTCGCGACCGGATCATCCGCCAGCGAGTGATACCACACACCTGGCGACCACTCGAACCAGAGCCCCAGCAGGACCAGGACGAGCGTGGCCAAGGCGAAGTTCGGCACCGCGAGCCCGAGCGTCATCACGATTCGGGTGAAGTAGTCAGATACGCTGTCCTGCCGGACGGCAGAAACGACTCCAGCCGAGATCCCCATCACCGCCGAAATAAGCGCGGCAAGCACACCGAGCTCCGCCGTAACGGGCATGCGCTTCATGATGTCGCTGGCCACCGGGTCATTGGTCCAGAGTGAGCGACCGAGGTCGCCCCGCACGAGGTCGCCGAGCCAGTTGAGGTACTGAACGAGGAACGGCTCATCAAGCCCGAGCTCTTGACGAAGCTCCTCGATGTCCCGCTGGCTGGCCGTCGGCGACTCGGCGAGGCGCAGCATCACCGTATCGCCGGGAACCATGTGCATGACGGCGAACACGAGGAACGAAACGCCAATCACGACCGGGAAGAGGAGGATGAGGCGGCGAACGATGTATTGCTGCATGTTGAACTGTGGTCCGTGTGGGATGTCGGGGCGAGTGGCGTCAGCGGCCCTTGAACTGGGGGGCCCGGCGCTCGACAAAGGCCCGCATCCCTTCGCCGACATCGTCGGTGTCATTGAGCACGCTCATGAAGTAGCCGATCGCCTCGAAATGTGACCGAAGGCTGAGGTGGGCTCCGTCGCGAATCGCCCGTTTTGCAAACTCCATGGCAATCGGAGGACCGGATGCGATCTTGCTGGCCAGCTCGCGCGTGGCGGTCATCAACTCGGCATCGGGAACGCACTTATTCGCCAGTCCGATGCGTTCCGCTTCCGGGCCCCAGACGAAGTCGCCGGTCATGATCAGTTCGTACGCCTTCGCCTGGCCGACGATGCGCGGGAGAAACCAGGCGCCGCCCTCATCGGGAACGAGCCCGCGGCGGATGTAGAGCATGCCGAATCTTGCGCTTTCGGCGGCGATCCGCATGTCGCACGCCAGCGCCATATCCATCCCCATACCCACCGCAGGACCGTTGACAGCGGCGATCACCGGCTTGGGCAGCTCATAGATGCCGAGAGGCATGGCGTGGCGCGCCTCGTTCCGTCGCCAGCTGTCCAGTGGGTCGGGGGTGCCCCCCTCCTGGATTCGCGCATCCCAGGCGTTGACGTCGGCACCCGACGAGAATGCCCTGCCGGCGCCGGTGATAACGACACAGCGGACCGAGTCATCGTTACGGAGTTCCTCGAGCGCCGCCCGGATGTCATCTTCCATCTTCGGCGTGAAGGCGTTGAGCTTCTCGGGCCGATTGAGGGTGAGGATGCCTACGCCCCCATCTCGCTCAAGGGTCGCATCGGTGTATTGATAGACCATGTCTACTGCTCCTATGATTGTTGCGTCAGGCGAGGGCGAGTTACTTCGGATCCGAACCAACTGCAGGATTCTCTACCGCGCCGTGGGCGGAAGTCAAGGGGTGCTATCTGCCGCGCAGCCCGCTTTACGTTCCGTCCCATCCCAAGCTACGTTGCCAGGGGATCGCCTGACCCGGAGGTTTCATGCTCGACCCGTCCCACCCCGCATTCCGGCGCTGGGCGCTCTTTGCCCACTCCTACCTGCTCTACACCAAGCGCGTCGAGCGAGCCCTTGCACCCTGGGATCTCTCCCTGCCGCAGTACTTGACGCTCTTCTTCCTGCGCGGCGCTACCGCCCCGGTGACTCCGAGCCTCCTGGCGAGCTACCTCACCCAGGAAGCGCAAAGTGTGACCAGCCTGCTGCAGCGCATGGAGTCCCGCGCCTTCGTTCACCGGGCGCCTCATCCCGAGGGCGGGCGAAGCATCGTCGTCGAAATCTGTGACGAGGGACGCCGTGTCCTGGATGAATGCGTCGATGTGGTGTTCCGGGAGGTTGTGGACTTCTTCTCACCACTTCCCGAAGAGAACCAGATAGACCTCGAGGACATGCTCCGCGTCCTGCGCGATCAGGCAGCGGAGAGCCTCGGGCTGGATATCGAGAAGCTTGACTATGCTACCAGGCGGGTGGAGCGCGACCCTGACATGTTCGCACGCGCCCAGGACATTCGGGACGCGTTCGTCCGCGGACGCTAACACGACAAACCCGCCAAGGCACGGCGGGTTATCGTTAAGTAGCGGGTAATGGCGACCCCGAGCGGATTCGAACCGCCGATCTCCACCTTGACAGGGTGGCATGTTAGGCCGCTACACCACGGGGCCGCTAACTTGTTGATCCTAGTCCGGCGCCCGCTCCCGGGCAAGGCGAACGCTTCTCAGTTTACGTAACGCTCGGCAACCAGGATGACCCGGCTGCTGTACTCGCCACCACCGCCAGCATACGGGACGAACGTCCCACCGCAGCTGATCAGGGTCACGCGCTCCACGCCGCTCGCCAGCACTGGGAACACCACCGCGTTCATGTCCAGGTCCTGCAGTGAGACCACCGAGACCGACTTCACGGTGTAGCTGTAGCTGGTGCCGTTAGCCATGGTGACGTATAGGGCTTCGCCGGCGGCCGCGTTCGTGAGGTAGCCGAAGGGACCCTTGCCAAAGCCAACGTAGTCGATATGGGCGGCGAAGATGCTGTTGGCCCCCGTGTAGCCGGGCTGGCCGAACCGCGCGTACCAGGCGATCCTCTCCGGGGCGCTCGGGTCCTGGAAGAACTCACGGCCACCGGCAAAGTAGGTGTCGCGGACTTCGACGGGCCACGTGGCATCGACCTTCGCCGTGGACAGGTGCAGGGAGGCAACAGGCCCGTTGTAGGGGACTGGCAGAGGCACCGGGGTCGGCGTCGGGGGGATTTCGGCGCGCGTGACCTGGGGCGCGAATGCCCGGTACTTGAGTTCGCCCGGGGCGTGGTTGGCGGCGGCCCCCACGGCCAGCAGGCTTGTGGCCACCGTAGCCCCAAGGCCAACGACTACGACGAGGGGGAGTGCCCGGCGCATCACGGTGCGGCCCAGAAGTGGCCCAATGAGTGAGCCAACTGTTCCGGCGCGATGAGCGGGATGTTGTGCCCAACCGAGGCATACCGTTCGAACCGGACGCTGGGGTTCGCCGCACGCATCCGGTCGGCCACGGCCATGGAGACCTCGTTCGATGCACCGCCGTGGATGAAGAGCGCCGGCAGGCGGATGCTTCGCCACTCCCGCCAGTATCCGCGGCCGCGGTGGCTACGGACGGTCTGTTCTAACGCCTCTCGTGAGGACCGCCAGCGAAGCTGCCCGGCCCCGGCAGGTTCGAGGCGCGCGAGAAACACGGCCGCCGCCCCTGGCGCCGGCTCACGGTTGCGAAAGGCAAAGGCCAGGGCCTCGGCTTCATTTGCGAATGTTTCCGGCCGGGAGGACACGCCGGCGAGAGTCGCCTGGATGTTCGCCTTCGAGGCCTCGGGGCCGATATCGACGATGGCAACGGTGCGCAGGGCGGCAGGGTGCCGGGCGGCCACAAGGATGGCGATGCGCGCGCCCATCGAGTGGCCGACCAGGTGGACCGGCGCGCCGAGACGGTCGATCGCGGCCAACGTGTCGCGGACGAAGGCACCGGTGCCGTAGCCGGTAGAGGGCCTGGGACTCTGCCCGTGTCCCCGCTGGTCAAGCGCTACATAACGCCGGCCAGTGGCCAGGTGTGCGACGGTCGGTCCCCAGACTTCGGCGACACCTGTCAGGCCGTGGAGGAAGAGCACGGTCTCCTGGCCGCTTCCCCAGGTCAAGGCGCGGAACGGCCCGGCGGGGAGGTCCAGGAAGGACTCGGATGACTTCATTCTTCCCCAAGGTACGCCCGGCGGACGCTGTCGTCGCGCCCGAGTTCCTCTCCCGTGCCGCGCAGTGTCACCCGCCCGGATTCGAGCACATACGCGCGGTCGGCGACTTCGAGGGCCATGAGCGCGTTCTGTTCGACGAGCAGCACCGTGGCCCCCTGCTCGCGAATGGAGCTGATGGTGGCAAAGATCGTCTCTACGAGGAGTGGCGAGAGTCCCATCGAGGGTTCGTCGAGAAGGAGGAGTTTGGGCCGAGCCATCAACGCCCGGCCGATGGCGAGCATCTGCTGTTCGCCACCGGAGAGGGTGCCCCCCGGCTGGCCGATGCGTTCCCGGAGGCGGGGGAAGAGGTCGTACACGCGCTGGAGGTCGGAGTCGAGGCCGCGGTCGTTGCGGTGGTAGGCTCCCATGAGCAGGTTTTCGTAAACGGAGAGGGTGTGGAAGATCCCGCGGCCCTCGGGCACATGGGACATGCCCATCTGGACGATGCGGTGGGGAGCCATGCGCTCGAGGTGGGTGCCGCCGAACGTGACGGTGCCGGCGCGCGGCCGGATGATCCCGGAGAGGGCGCGGAGGGTTGTCGATTTACCTGCCCCATTTGAGCCGATGAGGGTGACGATCTCACCTTCCTCGACGGCAAGGTCGATGCCCTTGACCGCGGTGATCGCGCCGTACCCGGCCACCAGGCCGGTAACTTCAAGGAGCGCCATGACCGGCCCCTCGTACCGCCCGTGTCCCCAGGTAGGCCTCGATGACGCGGGTATCGCGCTGGACCTCGGCGGGTGTCCCCTCGGCGATCTTGCGGCCGTAGTCGAGGACGGTGATGCGTTCACAGACCCCCATCACCACGCGCATCTGGTGCTCGATGAGGATCACGGTCGTTTCGAACTCGTCGCGGATGCGACGGATGAGGCTGACCATGGAGGCGCTTTCCTGGGGGTTCATGCCGGCCGTCGGCTCATCGAGGAGCAGGAGCCCGGGGCGTGTGGCCAGGGCCCGGGCGACCTCGAGTCTGCGCTGGTCGCCATAGGGCAGGTTGCGCGCGAGCGAGTTCTCCTTGCCGGCAAGCCCGACCGCGCCGAGGAGCTGGCGCGCCGAGGTCACGGCCCCGGATTCGGCGCGCCGAACGGCGGGTGGCCTGGCGACCGCGCCGGCCAGCTCGACCACCCCCTGCACCGCGGCTCGCGGGGCGCCGCGAAGGGAGAGGACCCGCTCGACCGCGGCGTACTTGCTCGGCCGGCGGGCGGTGAGCACATCCGTGCCACCGACGCCGATGTGGATGTGACCGCCGACGAGGACGTTCTCCAGCGCGGTCATGTTGGCGAACAGCCGGATGTTCTGGAACGTCCGCGAGACGCCGAGGGCCGAGATGACGTGGGTCGGCAGGCCGTCCACCCGCTGCGCATCAAGCCAGAGCTCGCCCGCCGTAGGGCGGTAGAAGCCGGTGAGGCAATTGAAGAACGTCGTCTTGCCTGCGCCGTTGGGGCCGATGAGCCCGTGGATCTCGCCAGCGGGTACTTCCATCGAGACTTCAGCGAGCGCGCTGAGCCCCTCGAATTGCATGCCAAGGCCGCGGACGCTGAGCTTGCCGGCGGCCATCAGGCTGCTCCCCCTGCGGGGACGGGCAGGTCTTCGGTTTCGAACTCGAGCTGGCGCCGGCGCGAGGGGACGAGCCCTTCAGGGCGCAGCACCATGATCGCGACGAGGAGTGCCCCGAAGATGATGAACCGGGTGTCGTCGGCGAGCTCCTGGCCCCACTCGCTGGCGGCTGGCAGACGACCGATCGAGCCGGGAATCACCGTATCGAACGTGGCGATCACGCCGTTCAGTCCGTCCCGCAGCCATTCGAACCGTCCGAGGAAGTCCGCGGTCTCCTTGAATTGCAGGATGCGCGGGAAGCCGATGAGCACGAGCGACCCGAGGATGACGCCGGGAGTGCTGCCCATCCCGCCGATGATGACGACCGCGATCACGTCGATGCTGACCTGCAGGCTGAACCCCGCGGGGTTGATGAAGCCGATGAACGAGGCGTAGAGGACGCCGCCCAGTCCGCCAATGGATGCCCCGATGGCGAAGGCCATCAGTTTGTACTTCACCTTGTTCACGCCCATGGCGGCGGCCACGTCTTCGTCCTCGCGGATGGCCTCCCAGGCGCGCCCGATCCTCGAGTCGCGCAGGCGCGAAGCGATGAACGCCACGAGGACGGCCGCGACCAGGATGAAGTAGAACCACTCCGTGAAGTCGTCGATCTGGAAGCTGCCAATCTCCGGGCGGGCGATGGCGCTGAGCCCCTGCGAGCCGGCGGTCACGTCTTCGCGGTTCACGAGGAACAGGCGGATGATCTCGCCGAAGCCGAGGGTGACGATGGCAAGGTAGTCGCCCCGGAGCGGGAGCACCGGCAGGCCGAGCAGCAACCCGAACGAAGCGGCGATAAGCACGCCGAGCGGCAGCACCAGCCAGAAATTCATGCTCAGGTCGAAGGGCGAGCCGGGCGACGTCATGATTCCGAGGCTGTACGCCCCTGCGGCGAAGAACGCGACGTACCCCAGGTCCAGCAGTCCCGCGAAGCCGACCACGACGTTGAGCCCGAGGCCCAGCACGATGAACAGCCCCACGAAGAACAGCATCTGCACCCAGACATCGGAGAGCAGGAAGGGGAGCGTGGCGACGAGGGCCAGGAAGAGCGGCCAGCGGGCGAACACCGGGATACGGCCCACGGTGGCGGCGCCGAGCTCTTTGAGTGGCGCGCTCGATGGCCTAGGCACGGGTGGACGCCCGTTCCGCGAAGATGCCTGTCGGCCGGAAGATGAGGATGGTAACCAGCAGGCTGAAGGCGATCACATCGCGCCACTGGTTGCCCAGGTCCACGCCCGGGAGTTCGTTGAGCAGTTCGCGGCCAACCGTTTCCGCCAGTCCGAGCGCATAGCCGCCGGCGACGGCCCCGGGGATGCTTCCGATCCCGCCGAGGACGGCGGCCGTGAAGGCCTTGATGCCGGGGAGGAAGCCCATGCTCCCCCGGATGGTCTGGAAGAAGAGCCCATGGAGGACGCCCGCCACACCGGCCATGGCGGCGCCCAGGACGAACACCATCACGA
>WBZO01003070.1_pt1 | contig 20234 bp, 20 predicted proteins | sample 5204261 | NCBI WGS metagenome assembly WBZO01 (sample SAMN12412400, study PRJNA552823) | activated sludge metagenome | isolation source: activated sludge from anammox sidestream of wastewater treatment plant... | place: USA: North Carolina | collected 2017-09 | reverse complement strand
CGATCTTTTCCGCCTTGGCGATGTTGCGGTAATAGGCGTTGTAGAAGGGGCTCTGCTTTTTCAGCGTCTCGAAGCTCCAGACCACATCGTCGGGCGTGATCGGCTTGCCGTCCTGAAAGCGCGCCTCTTTCCGCAGCTTGAAGGTGACGGAAGAAAAATCGTCCGGGTAGGAAATGGTTTCGGCGACGAGGCCGTATTCGGCGCCCGGTTCGTCGAGGCTGGGTTCCAGAAGCGTGTCGTAGATGAGGCTGAGCCCCGCCGCCGACTGCCCCTTCACGATGAAGGCATTGAGACTGTCGAACGTGCCGAGCGCCGCATAGCGCAGCTCGCCGCCCTTGGGCGCCGCCGGGTTCACATAGTCGAAATGCTTGAAGCCGGGGCCGTATTTCAGATCGCCGAAAAGCGAGGCGCCGTGACGCTCGATCCCGTTTGCATTCGCGCCCGTCGTGATGCCCTGTGCACCGACGATCGAGAGCGCGAGCGCCATCGCGATACCGGCCTTTCTGAACGTCATCTCCCCTCCCGGACAATGCCTGCGGCGAACTCGTTCCCGGCCGAATGCCGGGCTGCCGCGAGCTTCAAGATTTGGCGCTCATTGTGGCTATTTTTTGCGGCGAGCGCGAGCCTTGCGGGCAGCGGGCGCATTTCCGCTTCAGCCGGCCCGCAAGTTCGAGCAACCGGCAGGCTCAAGAAAAAAGCGCCCGGAATTGCTCCGGGCGCTTCATCGTTCGGTTTCTGCCGCTCGGGCTGCCCGTTACTTCGCGGGTGCCGCTTCTTCCGCCTTCGGCAGGGGCAGGTTGGATCCCAGCGTGTTGAGATAGGCGATGACGTTCGCGCGCTCCTGCGGCTTCTTGATGCCGACGAAGCCCATGGCCGTGCCGGGCACGTCGCCGCGCGGATTCTCGATGAACTTGGAAAGCTCCTCGAACGTCCACTTGCCGCCCTTCTTCACGAGGGCGTCGGAATACTTGAAGCCCGGTGCGCTCGCCACATCGCGCCCGACGACGTGGTAGAGGTCGGGGCCGATCTTCGCGCCCGCGCCTTCGACGAAATTGTGGCAGGCCTGACACTTCTTGGCGGCTGCTTCGCCGGCCTTGGGGTCGGCCTGGGCCAGAAGCGTCGCCAGGGGCACTTCGGGCTCGGCGGCGGCCGCCGCCGGTGCCGCCTCGCCACCCTCGGTGGCCGCGGCCTCGATGACGAACGCCTTGGGGTTCGCCGGCTCGGTCGAATAGACGTAATCGGCGAGATTCTTCACGCCGAGCACAGCGAGCAGCGAAAACAGAACTGCGCCCGCGATCTTGTTGAATTCAAAACTATCCATCGGCTCTCGCTCCGCCCGGATCGGTTACGGAAGATGGGGTGGAGAGGACAAGAAATACGTCAAATGGACGCGGCTGCGCCTGCCAGACCCCGCTGAATCGCGCGGAGATTAGCCGCTTCCGCCTCCGCGCCGCAAGCCGTATAAGTGCCCGGACGCAAAGACTTTGGCCGTTCCGCCGGACGCTGGGGGATGCGGGGAGGGGTGGCAGGGCTTGCGACGTTCCGCCGCACCTCGCCCGGGGCTGGTTTCCGGGGGTCGGTCAGGCCCGATGATTGAGAGAATTTCATGGCGCGCGAGCCCATTATCGTGATTCCGGCCCGTATGGCCTCGACCCGCCTTCCGGGCAAGCCGCTGGCCGATATTTGCGGCCTGCCGATGATCGTCCAGGTCTGGCGCCGCGCTGCCGAGGCGGGCATAGGGCGCGTGGTCGTCGCCGCGGCCGAGCGCGAGATCGCCGAGGCCGTCACCGTCGCGGGCGGGGAGGCCGTCATGACCGATCCCGAGCTTCCCTCTGGCTCGGACCGCATCTGGCAGGCGCTGGGCGTGGTGGACGCGAAGGGCCGCCACGACGTCATCATCAATGTGCAGGGCGACCTGCCGACGCTCGATCCCGCCCTCATCCGCATCGCCGCCGAGGCGCTCGACATTCCCGGCACCGACATTTCGACGCTCGCGGCCGAGATCACGGTCGAGGAGGAGCGCGCCAATCCCAATGTGGTGAAGGCGGTGATCGCATTCCGCGGCGCGCATGCCGGCGTGCCGTCGGGCCGCGCGCTCTATTTCACGCGCGCCACCGCGCCATGGGGCGACGGGCCGCATTACCATCACATCGGCCTTTACGGGTACCGCCGCGAAGCGCTGGAGCGTTTCGTCGCCATGCCGCCCTCGCCGCTCGAGCAGCGCGAGAAGCTCGAGCAGTTGCGCGCGCTCGAGGCAGGCATGTCGATCGAGGTCGCGCTCGTTGACACGGTTCCCCTCGGTGTCGATACTCCCGCCGACCTCGAAAAGGCGCGCGCGGTGCTCTGCGCCCCTGCCGCCAGCTAAGATTGCCCATCATGTCGAGCGCTTCACCTGCAAGCCCGGAAAACACCATCGCCTTTCAGGGCGAGCCCGGAGCCAATTCCCACATCGCCTGCCGCGAGGCGTTCCCGGACATGGTCGAGATGCCATGCCCGACCTTCGAGGACGTCTTCGCCGCGATCAGCGAGAAGAAGGCGCGTCTTGCGATGCTGCCGATCGAGAATTCGGTCGCAGGCCGCGTGGCTGACATCCACCACCTCTTGCCGGAGTCGTCGCTCTATATCGTCGGCGAGCATTTCCTGCGCGTGCGCCATCAGCTTCTCGCGCTGAAGGGGGCGAGCCTTGCCGACCTGAAGACCGTGCAGAGCCATGTCATGGCGCTCGGCCAGTGCCGCAAGGTGACGCGCGAGCTTGGCCTTCATCCGGTGGTTGCCGCCGACACGGCAGGTTCCGCGCGCGAAATCGCCCATGCGGGCGACAGGTCGCGCGCCGCCATCGCATCCGAACTCGCGGCCGAGATCTATGGCCTCGACATTCTAAGGCGCGACATCGAGGACGCGACGCACAACACCACGCGCTTCCTCGTCATGGCGCGCGAGCCGAACGATGCCGAGCCGGATGAAGGTCCCGTCATCACGAGCTTCATATTCCGTGTGCGGAACGTGCCGGCCGCTCTCTACAAGGCGCTGGGCGGTTTCGCCACCAACGGCGTCAACATGACGAAGCTCGAAAGCTATCAGCTCGAGGGCACTTTCTCGGCAAGCCAGTTCTACGCCGACATCGAGGGCCATCCCGCCTCGCGCAATGTGCGCCTCGCGCTCGAGGAGCTTGAGTTCTTCACGACCGAGCTCAAGATTCTCGGCATCTACAAGTCTCATCCCTACCGCCAGGAACTTGCCGCCTCCGGCCGCTGACAAGGGCGATCGTCCTCACGCGAATTGTCCGCATGCAGGATTTGCGAAGGCTGCCGCCAGTAAAAGCGTGGTAGCCTCCGCGGCCATGGCGTGTGCGCGTTCATGCGCAGGTCGAACAGAGGGATTTTATGAAGAAAGCGATTTCGATGACTGCCGCGCTCTTCCTCCTGCCCGTCGCGGCGATTGCCGCCCCGCCGAAAATGGCGCCGGGCCTCTGGGAGCGGACCATGACGGTCGCGGGCACCAGCTTCACCGACAAGGAGTGTTTCTCGCCCGAAGACGTCAGGCAGTCGCCCGAGGATATGTTGCGCTCCGAAGGCGAGCAGACGGAGAACTGCAAAGCCACGGGCAAGTGGCAGGGCAATGTCTATCACTTCACCAGTGAATGCTCGATGCCGGAGGAAGGCGTCACGATGACGACGACCGGCACGATGAATTTCGTCAGCCCGACGCACATGATTCACGCATCCGAGACGAAGTCTTCGGTCGGAGGCATGTCACAGACGATGAACGCGAAGGTCGATCACAAGCGAATCGGCGACTGCACCGAATAGCAGCCGCCGATCCTGTTCGCTCAGGCCTTGCCTTCCGCGAAGGTCTTGACGAGCTGATGCGCGATCGCGAAGGGCGGTGGCAGCCAGAAGCTTCCATCGCCCTTGCCCTCGATGGCGGCCTTCACCTCGTCGCGCGTGAACCAGCGCCCTCCGGAAAGTTCGACCCCGTCGATCTTGAAATCCTCCGAATCGGCGACCGCATGGCAGCCGATCATCAGCGAGGACGGGTAGGGCCATGGCTGGGTCGAGTGATAGGTGACGGAGGAGACCGAGAGGCCCGCTTCCTCATGGAGTTCGCGCGCCACCGCTTCCTCGATCGATTCGCCCGGCTCGATAAAGCCCGCAAGCGCGGAATGCATGCCCTTCGGCCAGATTTTCTGCCGGCCGAGGAAGCACTTGTCCTGATAGGTGGCGAGCATGATGGCGACCGGGTCGGTGCGCGGGAAATGCTCGGCCTTGCAGCTCGGGCACTGCCGTTTGTAGCCCGCTTCCATCATCTCGCTGCGCGTGCCGCAGACCGAGCAGAAGCCGTGCCTCTGGTGCCAGTCGATCATGCTCTTCGCCTGGGCAAGAATCGCAAGCTCGGTCGGCGTGATCTCGCCCGCCATGGCGAGCCCGCGCAGCTCCTCGAAGGCGCCGATGCCTTTGAGGGCGGGATGGTTGTCCGGGTCCTTGAGCGCGCTCACATCGGCCGCGAAGAGCGATTTGCCCCGGCGGTTGACGCCGAGAAAGACGATCACCGGATCGGGCCCGGCAAGCTCCTTCAGAAGGGCCATGCGCAACCAGCCGACATCCTTGCCCTGCGAGGGCTTTTCTTCCGGCAGGACGAAGGGCTGGAGCCTGTGGAACGGCACGAAAAGGCTCGCCGGATCGGCGAGCTGGCTTTCGATCCATGCCTTGTCTGCGCGCCTGTAGCTCGCGCGATCGAGCGGGTTGTTAGCGAAAATGTTGGGGTTCTGGGGGAGGCCCATTCGGGTATTCCTGACGGATTTCTGGAAATTCATGCTGATTTGGAGGGCGTCAGGTTGGCACAGAGGCAAGCCGCGCTCAATGGTCGCGCTCGCGTGTCTGTGTGCCCGCCCGCCGTTTGGCCGGGAGCAGGCTCACCGGCCTTGCAAGTAGAGTCGATTCCCCTGATATAGTCCCCTCGGGAGGCTGGCGGCGGACGGGTCCCTCGCCAATCCGGTCAGGTCCGGAAGGAAGCAGCCGTAACGAGTTCGGCTCGGGTTGTCCGTCCAGCCTCCCACCTTTCCTTGAAGGACGGTTCATGGACGACAGCGAGGAAAATCCGGCGCCGATCGCCGAGGAGCCGCATCGCCCGGACCCCGCGGATGAGCCGGGACTGGCCCTTCTGGGCGGCGAGGCGCGCCCGCCCGCGCGCGCCCAGGCCGCCGGCTATCAGGTGCTGGCGCGCAAATACCGCCCGACCACATTCGACGATCTCGTCGGCCAGGAAGCGATGGTCCGCACGCTCTCGAACGCATTCGAGACGGGCCGCATCGCCCATGCCTTCATGCTCACGGGCGTGCGCGGCGTCGGCAAGACGACGACCGCGCGCATTCTCGCCCGCGCGCTCAACTATGAAAAACCGGATGTCACCGGCCCCACGATCCATATGGACGGCTTCGGCGTCCATTGCGAGGCGATCATGGAGAGCCGCCATGTCGACGTCCTCGAAATGGACGCGGCCTCGCGCACCGGCATCGACGATATTCGCGAGATCATCGACAGCGTGCGTTATCTGCCCGTCTCCGCGCGCTACAAGGTCTACATCATCGACGAGGTGCACATGCTCTCGAAGGCCGCCTTCAACGGCCTTCTGAAGACGCTCGAGGAGCCTCCGGCGCATGTGAAGTTCATTTTCGCGACGACCGAGATCCGCAAGGTGCCGGTGACGGTGCTTTCGCGCTGTCAGCGTTTCGATCTGCGCCGCCTGAAGGTGGAGGAACTCACCTCGCTTCTCTCGCGCATCGCGACGAAGGAGCATGTGGAGGTGGAGGATGCGGCGCTGAAGCTCATCTCGCGCGCCGCCGACGGTTCCGCCCGCGACAGCCTCTCGCTTCTCGACCGCGCCATCGCGCATGGCAGCCAGATGGGCGAGGCGGTGATCCATGAGGCGGAAGTGCGCGACATGCTCGGCCTTGCAGACCGGGCGCGCATCTTCGATCTCTTCGATTTCGTGATGAAGGGCGACATTGCGGGCGCGCTGGGCGAGCTTCGCGCGCAATACGATGTGGGCGCCGACCCCGCCGTGGTGCTCTCCGATCTCGCCGACCTCACCCATTGGCTGACGCGGCTGAAGCTCGTCGCGGGCGCCGCCGACGATCTCGCCATGTCGGAGACGGAGCGCCTGCGCGGACAGGAGATGGCGGAGAAGCTGCCGATCCGCGTGCTCGCCCGCACCTGGCAGATGCTGCTGAAGGGGCTCGTCGAGGTGCAGGGCGCGACGCGGCCCATCGCGGCGGCCGAAATGGTCCTCGTCCGCATCGCCTATGTGGCCGATGGTCCGGGACCGGAAGAACTCATCGAGCAATTGAAGAATGGCGGCGCGGCCTCGCGGCCCTCGCAGGGCGGCGGCGGTTCCGGAGCACCCTCGGGCGGCGGTCCGCGCGCCGAACTCCGCGCGGTCATGGGGGGTGGAATGGGGGCGAGCATGGGCGCACGCCCCGGCCAGTCCCCGCGCGAGGCCTATGATCCGGCGCCCGCAGCGATCGCGACGGCGGCGGCCGGTCCCAGCCTTCGCCGTTTCGAGGATGTAATCGCCCTTCTTGCCGAAAAGCGCGACATCAGGCTCAAGCACGCGCTCGAAACCGGCGTCCGTCTCGTTCGCTTCGAGCAGGGCCGCATCGAGATCAGGCTTCTCGATGGAACGCCCGGCAATCTCGCATCGGAACTTTCCGAGCGGCTGAAGCGCTGGACGGGTACCCTCTGGGTCGTTTCGATCTCGCGCGAGGAAGGTGCGCCGACACTGCGCGAGCAGGCGATCACGCGCGAGGAAAAACTGAAGGAAGAGGCGCGCGCCGATCCGCTGGTCAGGGCCGCGCTTGCGCATTTCCCAGGCGCCGAGATCGTCCATGTGCGCGATACGCGCGCCGAGGAAGTTGCGATGCCGCTTGCCGCGAGCGGCGAGGTTGTGCCCGCAAGCCACGACGATCTCGCCTCCGAAGAGTTCGAGCATGAGGATTACATGGCCTCCGACGAGTAGAGGCCGGATTTGCCTATCCCCAATTTGTCATCAGAGTGAACGGACGAGTGACGTGAGAAATATCGGCGAGATCATGAAGCAGGCGAAGGCCCTCCAGTCGAAGATGGAGGGCATGCAGGCCGAGCTCGAGGCGCTGGAAGTGGAAGGCAGCGCCGGTGGCGGCATGGTGAGCGTCGTCATGACGGGCAAGGGCGTGGTGAAGCGCGTGATGATCGATCCGGGCCTGATGAAGCCGGAGGAGCGCGAAATCCTCGAGGATCTGATCGCCGCCGCCGCGAACGATGCCAAGGGCAGGGTCGAGAAGCTCGCCGCCGAGAAGATGCAGAGCATTGCGGGCGGCCTTCCCATTCCGCCCGGCTTCGGCCTTTGAGACGCGAATGTCCGTCACCGGCCCCGAAATCGAGCGGCTGATCCAGCTTCTGTCCAAGCTGCCGGGCCTCGGCCCGCGTTCCGCGCGCCGCGCCGTGCTCCAGCTCATCAAGAAGAAGGAGACGCTGCTCTCGCCGCTCGCCGCCGCCATGGCCGAAGCGGCGGAGAAGGCCTGCATCTGCTCGGTCTGCGGCAATGTCGATACGCACGATCCCTGCACCATCTGCCGCGATCCGCGGCGCGATCCGTCGATCCTCTGCATCGTCGAGGAGGTGGGCGATCTCTGGGCGCTGGAGCGGGCGGGTGTGCACAAGGGCCGCTACCATGTGCTCGGCGGCGTCCTCTCCGCGCTCGACGGCGTGGGCCCCAACGATCTCAATATCGGCGCGCTGGTCGAGCGCGTGCAGAAGGGCGAGATCAGGGAAGTGATCCTCGCCATGAACGCGACCGTCGATGGCCAGACGACCGCGCATTACATCACCGACCGCCTCGAAGGCACGGGCGTCGCCGTCTCGCGCCTCGCGCATGGCGTGCCGGTCGGCGGCGAACTCGACTATCTCGACGACGGAACGCTCGCCGCCGCCATGAAGTCGCGCCGGCCGTTCTAACCCTGCCCCACCGCCCGCACGAAATCCGCGAGCGCCTTGCCGAGCGCATCGGCGATCTCGTGATCGGCCGGAATTCCGCCTTCGGGCAGGCCGCGGCCGAGAAGCGGAACGGCGATTGACGCCTCGGGTACGATCCGCGCCGCCATCATCGTCAGCGTTTCGGTGAGCGATGCGAGCGCATGAACGGCGCGGGGGCTTGTATTGATGATCGCGACGGGCATCCCGGCGAACTCACCGCTTCCCACCACCCAGTCGAGCGCGTTCTTCAGGACACCGGGAACGCCATGGGCATATTCCGGGCTTGAAAGGATGACGCCGTCCGCGCCCGCGAGCGCCGCGCGGAAATCCGCGACAGCGGCAATGGGCGCCTCGCCGTCGAGATCGGGGTTGAAGTGCGGCAGGTCCCCGATGCGGTCATAGATCTCGACCTCGACACTGGCGGGCGCCAGCGCCGCCAGCGCGCGCAGCGCTTGCGTGTTCGACGAGGCGGCCCGGAGGCTTCCCGAAATGGCGAGAATGCGCATGGCCGTCCCCTCCCTCCGCATCGTTCCGCCTTCCGGCCGTTCTCGACGGCTCAGGCGAGGCTTCCTTCGTCTTCCTCATCGTTGAGCGCGGCATCGGGCGCGTTCAGGCCGAGAAGGCTCGTTGAATCCGCATCGCTCAGCACTTCGACATTCTTCAATGTGCGGTTCATGGCGCGTGTGCGCGTGCCGAGCGCATCGACCGTATTGGTGGCGGCGTTGAGCTGGCGCTTCAGATTCTCGACGACCTTGCCATGCTTCTGGAATTCGGTCCTCACCGCGCCCAGTACCTGCCACACCTCGCTCGACCGCTTCTGGATGGCGAGAGAGCGGAAGCCCATCTGGAAGGCGTTGAGCAGGGACGCGAGCGTCGTCGGACCGGCGATCGTCACCCGGAAGTCGCGCTGAAGCTGCTCGAAAAGACCCGGACGCCTCAGCACCTCCGCGAAAAGGCTTTCGGTCGGCAGGAACAGAATGGCGAAATCGGTCGTCAGCGGCGGATTGATGTATTTGTCCGACATCGACTTGGCGAAGCTGCGCACGCGCAGTTCGAGCGCGGCCGCCGCTTCCTCGACCGCGGCCGCATCGGCCCGCTCGGTCGCATGGACCAGCCGCTCGAAATCCTCCTGCGGGAACTTGGCGTCGATGGGCAGAAGCAGCGGCTCGTCGCTGTCCTTGCCGTTGAAGCGGATGGCGTACTCGACCCGTTCGGCGCTGCCGTTCTTCACCTGCGCGTTGCGGAGGAATTGCTCCGGCGACAGGAATTGTTCGAGCAGCATGCCGAGCTGAACCTCGCCCCATGTGCCGCGCGTCTTGACGTTGGTGAGCACCTTCTTCAGGTCGCCGACGCCGGTGGCGAGCGTCTGCATCTCGCCGAGGCCCTGATAGACGCGCTCGAGCTGTTCGCTCACCGTGCGGAAGGAATCGCCCAGCCGCTTTTCCAGCGTCGATTGCAGCTTCTCGTCCACCGTCTGGCGCATCTCGTCGAGCTTGGCGCTGTTCTCGGTCCTGAGCTGGTCGAGCCTGTTCTCGACGCTCTGGCGAAGCTTCTCCTGCGTCTGGCCCTGCTTCTCCGACATGAGGGCGAGTTCGGCCGCCACCTTGTCGAGCCTCTCCTTCTGGTGCTCGCCGAGCTGGACGAGCGTGCTTGCGAGCTGGTCGCTCGTCTTGGCGAAATTGCCGGTCAGTTCCTCGCGCAGCTCCCGCGCGGCCGACTGGGCGCGCTGATTGGCGGCATCGAGACTTTCGGTGATCGACTGGCGCAGCGCCTCGCGGCTCTTCGCCGCCTCGATCTCCATGCGCGCCATGTCCTGATCGAGCTTCTGGCCGATGGCGGCGACGGGCGTGCGGATCGACTCGATCCCGCTATCGAGCCTCTGGGCGAGGGAGTCCTGAAATCCGCGGAGATTTTCGCCAAGCTCCTGCCGCGTGAGCAGGGCCTGTGTCTGGGTTTCGTTCCTCACCCGGTCGGTTTCGGTGCGGATGACATTGGTAATCTCATCGGCGATGCCCTCGCCGCCTGCCTCTTTCGCGCTCCGGCGAAAGGCGAGAAAAGCGAAGATGGCTGCCGCAAGGCTGAAAAGCCCCGATGCGAGGGTCAGATAGACGGTCCAGTTTTCCATTTTCTCTCCCGGCTTCCCCTCGCGCGGACAGGTGGCGGGCGAGGGGAACATTCAGGCAACTATAGCCGATTCCCGCGCGGGCGCGCTTGCGGATTGGCGCCGGGCTCGCTTGACCGGCAGGGCCGGGGAGCTTATCTGAACCCCATGGCCATACGTGAAATCATCACCGCGCCCGACCCGCGCCTGAAACAGATCTCCAAGCCCGTCGAGCGGGTGGACGACGATCTGCGCCGTCTCATGGACGACATGCTGGAGACGATGTATGCGGCGCCGGGCATCGGCCTCGCCGCCATCCAGATCGGCGTTCCGAAGCAGGTCATCGTGATGGACCTCGCGCGCGAGGGCGAGGAGCCGCAGCCGCGCTATTTCGTCAATCCGGAGATCCTCTGGACCTCCGACGAACTCTCCACCTATGAGGAGGGCTGCCTTTCGGTTCCCGAACTCTATGAGGAGGTGGACCGCCCGGCGCGCTGCCGCGTCCGGTTCCTCGACTATCAGGGCGAGATCCGCGAACTGGATTGCGAGGGCATGCTCGCGACCTGCATCCAGCATGAGATGGATCATCTGAACGGCGTTCTCTTCATCGACCATCTCTCCAAGCTCAAGCGTTCGATGATGCTGAAGAAGCTCGCCAAGGCGAAGAAGCTCCAGGAAAAGGAATTCGCCTGAGCCGGTCGCGCCTCGGGCATGCCGCGCCATGACCCTCCGCCTCGCCTTCATGGGCACGCCCGATTTCGCCGTTCCCGTCCTCGCCGAGCTTATCGCCGCGGGCCACGAGATCGCTGCCGTCTATTCCCAGCCGCCGCGCAGGGCGGGGCGCGGCATGACCGAGCAGCCCTCGCCCGTGCATCGCTTCGCCGAGGCGAACGGGCTTGCCGTCCGCACGCCCGTCTCGCTCAAATCGCCGGAGGAGCAGTCGGCCTTCGCCGCCCTCGGCCTCGACGCGGCCGTCGTCGTCGCCTATGGCCTCATTTTGTCGAAGCCGGTGCTCGATGCGCCGCGCCTCGGCTGCCTCAATCTCCATGCCTCGCTGCTTCCGCGCTGGCGCGGGGCGGCGCCCATCCAGCGGGCGATCATGGCGGGCGATGCCGAAACGGGCGTCATGGTGATGCAGATGGATGAGGGGCTCGATACCGGCCCCGTGCTGCTTGCGGAGCATGTGCGGATCGGGCCGAAGGCGACCGCTGGAAGCCTTCATGACGAGCTTTCGCGGATCGGCGCCTCGCTCATGGTGCGCGCCTTGGCGGCTTTGGAGCGCGGGGCGCTTCAGGCCATGCCGCAGGCGGCTGGCGGCGTCACCTATGCGAGCAAGATCGACAAGGACGAGGCGCGGATCGACTGGTCGCGCGGTGCGGGTGCGCTCGATTGCCACATTCGCGGCCTCACGCCCTTTCCCGGCGCCTTCTTCGAGGTCATGCGCGACAAGGCGTCGGTCAGGATCAAGGTCCTGCGCGCGGAGCCCGTTGCCGGGAGCGGCGCGCCGGGTGAGGTCCTTTCGCTCGACGGCGGCATCACCATCGCCTGCGGGCAGGGCGCGCTCCGCATCGCCGAGCTGCAGCGCGCGGGCAAAGGCCCGATGCAGGCGGACGATTTCCTCCGCGGCTTTCCGCTGCATGTGGGTGAAAGGGTCGCCTGATGCCCCGCTACAAGCTCACCATCGAATATGACGGCGCGCCCTTTGTCGGCTGGCAGTCGCAGGCGAATGGCTGCGCCGTGCAGGATGTGCTGGAGGCGGGCTTCAAGGGCTTTTGCGGCGCGGATGTGCGCGTCCATGGCGCGGGCCGCACGGATGCGGGCGTTCATGCGCTGGGTCAGGTCGCGCATGTCGATCTTGCCGAGCCCGTCCGCACCGACACGCTGCGCGATGCGGTCAATGCCCATATGCGCCCTCACCCTGTCGCCATCGTCGAGGCCGAGGAGGTGGGGGAGGATTTCGAGGCGCGGTTTTCCGCGACGCGGCGCCATTATCTCTATCGCATCGTCAATCGTCGCGCGCCGCTGACGCTCGACCGAGGCCAGGCATGGCTCGTGCACAAGCCGCTCGATGCCGATGCGATGCACGCCGCCGCGCAGATCCTGATCGGCAAGCACGATTTCACCACCTTCCGCTCCATGCAGTGTCAGGCGAAATCGCCGCTGAAGACGCTGGATGCGCTTTCCGTCTCGCGCTATGGCGAGGATGTCGAGATTGGCACCCGCGCGCGTTCCTTCCTGCACAATCAGGTACGCTCCATGGTCGGCTCGCTGAAGCTCGTCGGCGAAGGCAAATGGACCGTGCGCGATCTCGAACGCGCCTTGAAGGCGCGCGACCGCGCCGCTTGCGGCCCCGTCGCGCCGCCCGACGGTCTCTACCTCATGCAGGTCGATTACGACTAGCGGAGCGCATCGGCTCCTCGCGCGGCTTCAGGCGGGCCTGATATCGACGAGTTCGACCTCGTCGGCGCTGATCGGCTCGCCGAAGAAAATGCCGCCGACCCGCGCGAAGCGCTCGGGGCTGTCGGTGGCGAGAAAGCGCGTGCGGCCGCGCGTCTTGCGTGGGCTTGCGAGATCGCGGCCGGAAAGTTCCGTCTCGACGGCTCTCGCCGTCGTGTCGGCCGAATCGACCAGCGTGACATGCGGCCCGGCCACCTTGCCGATCGCGCCCGCGAGCACGGGAAAATGCGTGCAGCCGAGAACGAGCGTGTCCGGCGGATTGGGATGCGCGAAGATCGGCTCGAGATAGCGCCGCGCCGCCGCCTCCACCACATCGCCCGAAACCCAGCCCTCTTCGGCGAGCGCAACGAAGATGCCGCAGGGCTCCTGCACCACATGGGCGCCGGGGTCGAGCGCATGGATCGCGCGCGGATAGGCGCCGCCCCGCACCGTCGCCTCCGTCGCGATGACCGCGATGTGGCGCGTCCGTGATGCCTTGACGCCGGCCTCCGCCCCGGGGCCGACCACGCCGATGACAGGAAGCGGCGCCAGCGCCAATGAGAGCGGGCCGAGCGCGACGGAGGTCGCCGTGTTGCAGGCGATCACCGCCATCTTGATGTCGTGGCCGAGCAGATGCCGCGTCGCCTGCGTCGCATAGGCCGTCACCGTCTCGGCGCTTTTCGTGCCATAGGGCAGGCGTGCCGTATCGCCGAGATAGACGAGGTCCTCATGCGGCAGCCTTGCGCGCAGCGCCTTCAGGACGGTGATGCCGCCTATGCCTGAATCGAAAACACCGATCGGGCGGGGATCGCTCATGGCGTCTCTCCGCCGGACATGAAGACGAGGCTCGCAAGCCCGTGATCGAGCATCAGATTGAGCGCGAGATCGAGGGCGAGAATGGCCGCTGCCGCTGGCGGCGTCGCCCCGAGCACCTGCCGCGCGATCTGCCAGCGATACCAGACGAGCGCGGCCATGGCGGGCAGCATCAGCGTGACGGCGATAGGGCTGGGGAGAATGCCGAAGGCGTTGAGCAGAAGCGGCAGCGCGAAGAGCGCCGAGGTCATCAGCTCGCCCCAGTTGAAGACGATCACATAGGCGGCGTAGCTCGATCCGAGCCTCAGATGGCGCGCGACGCCGATCATGACGAGAAGATAGGCCGCCCAGTAGAGAACGGTGGCGCCGACCTGCACCGTCACGAAGGAGGTGAAATCGGCAAGCTCGATCGTTCCGCTCGCCTGCCCGATCTGCCAGAGGGAAGCGGTGGTGAAGAAGATGATGGGAACCGTGATCGCCAGCGCCCAGAAGGAGCGGCGGAAGCCATCGGCCGAGAGATCGAAATGCCGCGCGGCCGTGGCGTCCAGCATGGCGATGCGCCAGGCGCCGGTCAGTCCGTGAACGATTTCACTCGTGCTGATCATCGCGATGCGTCCGCGCCGGCCGCGAAATAGCGGCGCAGGATCGCCTCATATATGTCGGCGAGGCGCGCGATGTCGCCCGCCGGCACATGCTCGTCCACCTTGTGCATGGTGGCGTTCGCGAGCCCGAATTCGACCACCGGCGCATAGGCGCGGATGAAGCGCGCATCCGACGTGCCGCCGCTCGTCGAGAGCTCGGGCGCGAGGCCCGTGACCTCGCGGATCGCCTCCGTGATGAGCATGGAGAAGCGGCCGGGCTCGGTGATGAAGGCTTCGCCCGAGATCTTCGTCTCGAACTCGTAAGCGCCGCCCATTTCCTGCGCAACCTGGTCGAAGACGCCGCGCATCCACGCATCGAGCGAGGCGCCCGTATGTTCGTCGTTGAAGCGGATGTTCATCATCGCCCGCGCGACGCCGGGAATGAGATTGGTCGTCGCATTGCCGACGTCGATCGAGGTGATTTCGAAATTCGACGGCTGGAAATGCGCATTGCCCCGGTCGAGCACGTGGGCGTCGAGCCGCCGCAGCATCTCGATGAGGCGGGGAAGGGGATTGTCGGCGAGGTGGGGATAGGCGACATGCCCCTGCATGCCCCGCACGGTGAGCCAGCCATTGATGCTGCCGCGCCGGCCGATCTTCACCATGTCGCCGAGCGTCTGCACCGATGTCGGCTCGCCGACGAGGCAATGGTCGATCGTCTCGCCGCGCGCCGCCAGCGCCTTCAGCATCTTTGCCGTGCCGTTGATGCCGGGGCCTTCCTCGTCGCCGGTGATCAGCAGGCTGATCGAGCCCTCGAAGCCGCCACGCGCGAGCCTTTCGGCCGCCGCGACGAAGGCCGCGATCGAGCCCTTCATGTCGGCGGCACCCCGGCCGAAGAGCTTGCCCGCCCGGATCTCGCCCGCGAAGGGCTCGACCGACCATGCTGCCTCATCGCCCACGGGCACGACATCCGTGTGTCCCGCGAAGCAGAAATGGGGCCCGCCCGTTCCGAGCCGGGCATAGAGATTGTCGACATCCGGCGTGCCCTCCTCGCGGAAGGGCATGCGCTCGCAACGGAAGCCGAGGGGCGAGAGCCACTTTTCGAGGGTGTCGAGGGCGCCTTCGTCGCGCGGCGTCACGCTTGGACAGCGGATGAGTTCGACCGCGATCGCAAGCGGATCGTAGGGGCTGTCGGGGCTGGGCGCGGACATCGGCATGGTCTCCCCGTGTACCGCGCGGCAACGGGTGCGGTCAAATGGCAGGAACGTGCCTCAGCTTCCCCTGTTGTCCGGGGATCGGGCGCCGCAACCGGTGAGCCCGGCCGGGCCCGGACCCTCCGGCGCTCTGCCGGGGCGACAGTGCCTTGTCAGTCCCGCAGCAGCTCGTTGATCGAGGTCTTGGAGCGCGTCTGGGCGTCGACCGTCTTCACGATCACGGCGCAATAGAGGCTAGGCGATGGCGCACCGTCCTTGCCTGCCCGGCCCGGCAGCGAGCCCGGCACCACGACCGCATAGGGCGGCACCTTGCCGACATGCACCTCGCCGGTTGCCCGGTCGATGATCTTGGTCGAGGCGCCGAGATAGACGCCCATGGAGAGCACCGCTCCCTCGCCGACGATGACGCCCTCGGCGACTTCCGAGCGCGCACCGATGAAGCAGTTGTCCTCGATAACGACCGGATTGGCCTGCAGCGGCTCGAGCACGCCGCCGATCCCCGCGCCGCCCGAAATATGCACATTCTTGCCGATCTGGGCGCAGGAGCCGACGGTCGCCCAGGTGTCGACCATGGTGCCCGAATCGACATAGGCGCCGAGATTGACGAAAGAGGGCATCAGAACAGCGCCCGGGGCGATATAGGCCGAGCGGCGGACGATGGCGCCGGGCACGGCGCGGAAGCCCGCAGCGCGGAATTCCGCCTCGCCCCAGCCCTCGAATTTCGACGGAACCTTGTCCCACCAGTTCGTGCCGGTGCCCGGACCGCCCGCGATGAGGCCCATATCGTTGAGGCGGAAGGAGAGAAGAACCGCCTTCTTCAGCCACTGATGCACGACCCATTCGCCGCCGAACTTCTCGGCGACACGCAGCTCGCCCTTGTCGAGCGCCAGCAGCGCCGTCTCCACGGCCTCGCGCACCTCGCCTTTCGTCTCCGTGTTCACGCTGTCGCGTTCCTCGAAGGCGCGCTCGATGACGGATTTGATCTGGGCGGTGCTCATGCAAGGGCTCCCTTGGCGGGCGTGAACGGGTCGGCCGGCAAGATAGCGTCCGGGCCGCGCCTGTCAAACCTCGGGGGAGCGGGGTGGCCGAAGCGCGGGCTTCAGGCCGCCACGGCCGTCTCGGCCGCCGTCCGCGTCACTTCCTCGCGCACGGGTTTCGGCTCGCCGAAGAGATAGCCCTGCCCATATTCGACATTGAGGTCGAGCACGTCGACGACCTCGCGCTCCGTCTCGATCTTGTCGACGATGAGCTGGATGCCGTTGCGCCGCAGAAGTTCCTTGATGTCGTTGGCGTGAATGTCGGCATGGCCATGCTGTCCGCCGATGAGCGTCGCGGCCGAAATCTTCACGAAGCGGAAGTTCAGGTCGTGAAGCTCTCTGGCGTCGAGCTTGAGGTTCGTCACCTGGTCCATGGAGAAGCGGAAGCCGAGATTGGCCAGCGCTTCGAGGCTTTCCCGTTCGATCGGACCCATGCCGTTCACCGTCATCTGGCTGAATTCGAAGATGAGGTGCTGCGCGAGATCCTGATTGTGCTGCATGTATTCGACGAATTGCGGGAAGAAATCGGCATCGAGCAGCGAATAGGCCGAGATGTTGCAGAAGACGCCCGTATGCCTGTTGCGGCTGGCGAGCTTGCGCACGACCTGGATGCAGCGGAAGAGAAGAATGTTGTCGACGGTGGGCATCATGCCGGCAGGCTCGGCAACGCGCATGTAGTCGCGCGGCATGATGAGCGCGCCCTGTTCCGAGCGGAGCCGCGAAAGCCCCTCGTAATAGCGCACCTTGCGCTGCGGCAGCCCGACGATGGGCTGGAGATAGAGATCGACGCGGTTTGCCTCGAGCGAGCGGCGGATCGTCTCCAGAAGCTCGCTGTCGCTCATGGTGGAGATGTCGGGTTCGGGCTCGACTTCGGCCAAGGCGAGGGGCGCGCCGAATTCGCGCGCGAGCCGCGCCTGCATGGCGGGAACGGCGCCGGGCAGAGGCGGCGCCTCGCGGGTTTCGGCGACCCGCTTCACCAGCGATTCGATGACGCGGATTTCGGAGAAGATGCGCTCCATCCGCTGCGTCGTTTCCAGTTCGAAGCGGTTTTCGAGTTCGACGATGCGGCGCGCCGCCTGATCGATCTCGCGCGTGAGGCCGGCCGCGATGCCCGTCAGCTCGGCCAGATCGTTCCGCACCTGCCGCCTCTCTATGCCGCGGGCATAGGCGGCATGGGCTTCCGCGCCGAGGAAACAGGCGATGAGCGCGCCGAGAAGCGCGAGCTTGGGTTCGACATTGGCAATTTCGGGAAGCCAGAGCGCGGCCGCGATCGAAGGCGCGACATAAAGCGTGGCGGCGAGAAAATGCTTCGGTTTCGACATCGGCGGCTCCTGCGGACGCATATGTGGCGTCTCGCACCCCATCTGGAACTTGACCCGATGAAAGCTTGCCCCCGAGGCGTTGAGATAAAGTTAACCATGAGGCGAGGGGAGCCCGCGCCCGCCAGAGCCCTCAGGCCGGCATTCTGGCGAGCCGCGCGAGCTTTCCCCAATGCATCCGGTAAAGAAGCGAGCCTCCGCGCCCGGGATGCTTCGGCATGCGCCGGACGCGCTCGAACCAGCGGTCTTCGGCGGCCGCCGCCTCGGCCCAAATCTCGCGCGAGAGCCTGCCCGCCTCCTCGGCGCTTCCACCCCGCGCAAGCAGCGCCTCGACGCGGGCGAGAAAGCTCGCCTCCAGCCTGTCGCGCTCGCCGGCAAAGGCGTTGAGCCTCGTCGGGTAATCCTCGAGCACCGCCCGGTGGAGCCGTTCATGCCGCCACCAGAGCGTCGCCGGGTTGTAGGTGTCGCCGGGCGCGGGCCCGAAATCGGGAAGTGCCGCCCCCTCGAAGCCGGGTCCGAAAAAGACCGGCTTGAAGATAGACGTGTCGGGCGATGAGGTTCCCGTCAGCCAATGGACGGCACGCCCCGGCCCGAGTTCGGCCACCCATGAGCCGGTGGTCTGGCCGAAGCGGCGGATCGGCCCCCACGAGGCATGGGCGCAGACGGCCCCGCCCATGACGCCGTCGGGCCGCCAGTTCGGGTCGCGAGCGGCCTGTGCGCCCTGATCGCGCAGGATCGCCATCAGGCTCGCCGGTGCGTGGAAGTTGCGGCGGCCGAGAAGGTTGCTCGTGCGGCACCAGCGCGACATTCCGGTGGCGAAGGCCGAGCGCGCGCGGTTGGCATAGGCGTCGGCGAAATTGAAAGTCTCGCCCTCCTGCACGAAGCCCTGTTCGATCGCCTGCGGCAGAAGCCCCTGGCTTGCCTGATCGAATTTCGTGCCGATCGTGTAGGTGTTCGAGATCGAGCGCACGCGGTCCACGCGCTCGGCCACCCATTCCCGCCCCACCGTTTCGAGCACATAGGCATTGCCCGTCGCGTCGGCGATGAGGAAGGAATTGTGATACTCGAAATGGCCGAGATGGGCGCAGTTCCCGCCCTGTCCATGCGTCTTCAGAAGCGTCGTGATGACATCGAGCGCCTCGTCGGCGTCGCGTGCCCGCTCGAGCCCGAGCCGCAGCAGGTCCATGCCGATCAGCGCCGCCTCCTTCTGCGGCGCGATCTTGGCGAAGACCGCCTCGTTGCCGATGACGAGCCCGTGCTCGTTCGCGCCCATTTCCGCGCCCCACATCCAGAAGGGCCGTGAGATGAGCACGGCATGGGTTTCGGCGGCTTGCGGAATTTCGATATAGGTGCAGCGGAGGGTTGCGCCCTTTCCGTGACGCGCCCGCGGCACATGCATCAGATATTGCGCCTCGTTGGCCTCGCGGTCTGAATTCTTCGCGAAAATCAGCGCGCCGGATTTCGTCGCGCCGGGCCGCGCCACCATCGTATCGCACATGGGCCGTTTCCCCCTTTGCATCCCATACTAGCGGCCTGCGGCAGCGCGTGAAGCGGGAAAAGCGGCGTGCTAGGGTTTGGGTAGCGTCGGCATTGGCAGGAGGCCCGGATGAACGCGCATGTCTTCGAGTTCCGCACCATAAGGGGTGAGGCGCTGGCGCTTTCGCAGTTCGAGGGCCGCGCCGTCCTGATCGTCAACACGGCGAGCCGCTGCGGTTTCACGCCTCAATACCGGGAATTGCAGGCGCTCTGGGAGCGCTACCGGATGCGCGGCCTCGTCGTCATCGGCGTGCCCTCCAACGATTTCGGCGCGCAGGAGCCGGGCAGCGAGGCCCAGATCCTCGAATTCTGTGAGACGAATTACGATGTGGATTTCCCGCTGACCTCGAAACAGTCCGTGATCGGCGAGGCGGCTCATCCCTTCTACAAATGGGTGAGCGAGATCGCGGGCGAGGATGCGCGCCCGCGCTGGAACTTCCACAAATATCTGATCGGCCCGTCGGGAGATCTCGTGAATATCTATGCGAGCCGGGTGAGCCCGCTCGATCCCGCGCTGGTGGGGGAGATCGAAAGCCTCCTCGGGCACGACCTCTGAGATCGTCCCCCGTCATCATGCCCCGCCTTACGCGGGGCATGATGGGAGGAGAGGGTTCAGCCCTGCGTCAGCGGCGTCAGCTTGATCTCGACGCGGCGGTTCTGCGCGCGGCCTTCCGGCGTGTCGTTGGTCGCGATGGGCTGGCTCGGGCCGACGCCGCGCACGAGGAAGCGGCGCGAATCCGTACCCTGAGAAATGAGATAGCTCGCCACGCTTTCAGCCCGCGCCTGCGAGAGCTTCCGGTTGAGTTCGGCGCTGCCGGTCGAATCCGTATGGCCCGTCACGTCGATGAGGGTCTTGTCGTATTTCTTCAGCACCAGCGCGACGGAGTTCAGCACGTCATAGAACTTGGCGTTGATGTCGGGCGAGTTCGACGCGAAGGTCACATTGCCCGGCATGTTCAGGATGATGTTGTCACCGACGCGCGTCACGCTGACGCCGGTCGAGCGGAGCTGGCGCGTGAGTTCGGCTTCCTGCTGGTCCATGTAATAGCCGATGCCGCCGCCCGCGAGCGCGCCCACGCCGCCCGCGATGAGCGCGCGGTTGCGCCGGTCGCTGCCGGTGCCGCCGCCGATGAGCGCGCCGCCAAGCGCGCCCGCCGCCGCGCCGATGGCCGCGCCATAGGTCGCTTT
>WBZO01003069.1_pt1 | contig 20234 bp, 18 predicted proteins | sample 5204261 | NCBI WGS metagenome assembly WBZO01 (sample SAMN12412400, study PRJNA552823) | activated sludge metagenome | isolation source: activated sludge from anammox sidestream of wastewater treatment plant... | place: USA: North Carolina | collected 2017-09 | reverse complement strand
AAATTACCGGCAACGACGTAGCGGTCGGCATCGAACTCGGTTATCCGGCCAATAGCGTTAAGGATCAGGTGCAAAAACAAGTGGAAAATGCGCTGAAATCCGTACCCGGTATCGGCGCTGTGCAAGTAACGGTTAGCAGCAAAATCATTCCGCACGGCGTGCAGCGCGGCGTCAAACTGATACCCGGTGTCAAAAACATCATCGCCGTGGCATCCGGCAAAGGCGGCGTCGGTAAATCGGCAACCGCGGTCAATCTGGCGCTGGCATTGGCAGCGGAAGGCGCCGCCGTCGGCATTCTGGATGCCGATATTTACGGTCCGTCGCAACCGCAAATGCTCGGGATTACCGGCCACCCCGAATCGCTCGACGGTAAATCGATGGAACCGATGCTTGCACACGGTATTCAAGCGATATCGATCGGCATGCTGGTCGACGTCGAAACACCGATGGTGTGGCGCGGCCCGATGGTGACGCAGGCTTTGCAGCAATTGCTGAACGATACCAATTGGAAGGATCTGGATTATCTGGTGGTGGATTTACCGCCCGGTACCGGCGATATTCAATTGACGCTGGCGCAGAAAATTCCGGTTACCGGCGCCGTTATTGTCACCACACCGCAGGACATCGCTCTGCTCGATGCGCGCAAAGGCCTCAAGATGTTCGAGAAAGTCGGCATCCCGATTCTGGGCATCGTGGAAAACATGAGCATGCACACCTGTTCCAATTGCGGTCATACCGAACCGATCTTCGGCACCGGCGGCGGTGAAAAAATGTGCCAGGACTATAATGTCGAATTGCTCGGCGCACTGCCGCTGGATATCAAAATCCGTGAGCATACCGACGCCGGGAAACCCAGCGTGGTTGCAGAACCGGACGGAAAAATCGCGGAAATTTACAAACGGATCGCACGCCGTGTGGCCGTTAAGATTGCGGAATCCGCCGAAGATCACTCCGAGCTGTTCACCAAAATCGTAATGGAAAATAACTAGGAAAACTTGCAGGATGACGATTAAATCAGACAAATGGATACGCCGCATGGCGCTGGAGCACGGCATGATCGAACCATTCGAGCCCGACCAGATCCGCCGCAAAGACAACCAGCGTATCGTGTCGTACGGCACTTCGAGTTACGGTTACGATATCCGCTGTTCGGATGAATTCAAGTTATTCACCAATATCAATTCCACCATCGTCGATCCGAAAAACTTCGATTCCAATTCGTTCATCGATGTCAAAAGCGATGTCTGCATCATCCCGCCCAATTCGTTTGCGCTGGCGCGCACGGTGGAATATTTCCGCATTCCGCGCAACGTGCTGACGATTTGCCTGGGCAAATCCACGTACGCGCGTTGCGGTATCATCGTCAACGTCACACCGTTTGAACCGGAATGGGAAGGATTTGTCACACTAGAGTTTTCCAATACAACGCCGCTGCCCGCCAAAATTTATGCCAACGAAGGCGTGGCGCAAGTGATTTTCTTCGAGTCGGACGAAGTCTGCGAAACATCGTACAAAGACCGGGGCGGAAAATATCAGGGCCAGCATGGCGTAACCTTGCCGAAAATTTGAAGTCGCAGGAAAAATAACGATGTGGAGACTGGGTGATGCCGATACCGATATGTTCGAAGTTACAGAAATGGTTGCCTGCCGCTGTGGCGCTGATGCTATTTTCCGCGGCGTTGTCCGCAGGCATACAGCCGCACATATCTCTGCCGCAAACCGGTCTGATGCCCGAAGATATCGCCGTCATCGTCAATGACGATGATCCCCTGTCCCGGCGGATTGGCGATTACTATCAGCATGCGCGGCAAATACCTAAAGCCAATGTCATCCACCTGAACTTCCCTCCCAACCGCAGTACCCTAAGCTCTGACGAGTTCATAAAGCTTAAGGCTAAAATTGACCGGCTCACACCTGAACATGTGCAAGCCTTCGCCGTCGCCTGGACGGCGCCGTACCGGGTGGATTGCATGTCGCTGACTTCCGCCCTGGCGTTCGGTTTCGATAAAAAATACTGTGCCGATAAATGCGAACCGACGGCGCCCAGCCCTTATTTCAACGCATCCGGCCCCCATCCTTTCGATGCCTACAAGGTGCGCCCGGCGATGATGCTGGCCGGCGCAACTTTCACCGGAGTCAAGGATTTGATTGATCGAGGTATTGCTTCCGATCACACTTTTCCTAAAGGTCAGGCTTACTTGTTGAACACCTCGGACAAAGCGCGCAGTACGCGCGCATCGATTTTTGCAAAAACCGCGGAAGAATTTTCCGGTGTTTTTCCGGTGCAAACACTGGAAGCCGATTTCATCTCGGAACGCCAGGATGTGCTTTTTTATTTCACCGGATTGACCGAAGTCGCCATGCTGGATACGCTCGAATTCATTCCCGGTGCGCTGGCCGATCATCTGACATCGGCAGGCGGCATGCTGACCGATTCTACTCAAATGAGCAGCTTGCGTTGGCTGGAAGCGGGCGCAACCGCGAGCTACGGCACTGTGGTCGAACCTTGCAGTTTTCCGCAAAAATTTCCCTCCCCGGCGGTCGCCATGTTTCACTACGCTGTAGGCGCCAGTGCGATAGAGGCTTACTGGAAAAGTGTCGCCTGGCCGGGACAGGGAATATTCATCGGCGAACCGCTGGCCAAGCCATTTGCGCCGTTGTTACGGGAAATCAGCCCGGGGCGGTTTGAATTGAAGATTTTCTCACCCCGCACCAGCCGATTGCGGATAGAAAAATCAATCTCCGCCGCCGGACCGTTCAAACTGGCCTCACAACCGCAAACAATCCGCCGCGGATTGAATCGGTTTCATTTCCGGTTTAATGAAAAAACAGATGGTTATTTGAAGTTACAGTGGCATTAACCGGTTAATCCTAATCCGCCAGCGGAGGATTTTTGCGCATGCTGTATTCGCGCACGCTGAAGTTGTTCCGCACCGTGCGGCAAATCGCGAAAATTCCCTAAACTTTTTAAAGAAATACCCGTCAAATGCAACAGGAATTATGTATGCACAAATTATTGTTTATTAATGAAAATATTCAGCAAGAAAAAATGCTTGATTTACCCGGAATGCAGACTATAATGCGTGCAAATTTTAAACCAGCAAACTTACCGATAAGGAGGTCATCATGAGAAGCACCAAGAACTTTTTTGCTCCAGCCGATTTAGTCAATATCCATATTCCTGAAACGTAGCGATTCTTATAGGAGCAAACGCATGTCCAAACTCTCATCCACACTTCAGAAAGCCGACCAATCTGAAGTTCTGTTTGATACCCACCCTGAAGTCAGTCTGAATTTTGAACACGTTCGTAATGCCTTAAAAGAAGGCTATCGACGACCTTTCTTGCTGGTTGATAGCAACATTATCCGGAATAAAACACGCCGCTTTAAGGCTGCGATGCCGCGCGTTCATCCGCATTATGCAGTTAAAGCCAATCCGGACAAACGTGTATTGCAAACCCTGATCGAAGAAGGCGCTGGTTTTGAAATTGCTTCGATTGCCGAACTTGATATATTGCTCGAGTTGGGCGTACCCGCCGCTGAAATTTTCTACAGTAATCCGATGAAATCCAGAGCGTATCTGGAATACGCCGCTGCCAAAGGCGTTGAATGGTACGTACTCGATAGCATTGAAGAAATGCGCAAAATCTTCAGCGTGAAACCGGATGCGAAGTTGTATCTGCGCATCGACACCCCCAATATCGGCAGCGACTGGCCGCTAGCCGGCAAATTCGGCACCCACCTTGCCGACATCAACGAAATCATCCAGGAAGCAGCAAAACTCAAAGCGGATTTGGCCGGTGTCACTTTTCACGTCGGCTCGCAATGCCGCAATCCTCAGAATTGGCGTGTTGGCATTGAGCGCGCAAAAAAAGTCTTCGCCGAAATGCAGCTGGCCGGTTTGAATCCCCGATTACTGAATATCGGCGGCGGTTATCCGGTTCGCCACGTCAAACCGATCCCGTCCATCGAAATCATTGCCGAAGTGATCAACGCAGCTATCGCCGATTTTCCCGACAGTGTCCGCATCATGGCGGAACCCGGCCGTTATTTGGTATCGGATTCAGCTTATTTCGTTTGCCGCGTGGTAGGCACGGCAACGCGCAATGGCAAACGGTGGATGTACTGGGATGCCGGTATGTTCGGCGGTGTCATCGAAATGACCGAAGGATTGCGTTATGAAATTCTCACCGACCGCAAAGGCAACAATATCCCTTGGTCGATTGCCGGTCCAACCTGTGATTCGGTCGACATTCTGACGCACGACTTGATGCTGCCTAACGATATTCAGGAAGGTGATTTCATCTACATACCCAACGCTGGCGCCTACACGACGGCATACGCCAGCAATTTCAACGGATTCCCGTTACCTGACGTGAAAGTGATTTAGGCATCCGGAGCAGCATGCTTTGAACCATTACCGCCCGGAAAAATAGTGAAGTGGTTGTAAAACTACTTCACTATTTCTGTGTTGAGCTCCCGCAAAATATCCGGAGGATTGCTATACTGCGCTTGATTTGCGCTGCAGCACGACAAAATGATATTCCAAACCGCCTTCGTTTTCCGCAATGTGTTTGTCGCGCTGCGTTTCCTCCCATTCACTGCGATCAAATTCCGGAAAAAAAACATCACCGTCGAAATCCCGCTGAATCTCGGTAATGTACATGCGCTGGCATATTTTGAGCGCTTGCCGGTACAATTTCTCGCCGCCGATGATGAAATTCTCGCTATGACTATTGCTGGTTTCCTCGCATATCAGCAACGCATCCTCAAGCGAATGAACAACCATCGCCCCAGGCACTTCGTAATCCGCTTGACGGGTAATGATGACATTGGCTCTTCCGGGCAGGGGTTTACCGATGGATTCATACGTTTTTCTCCCCATCACAATGGTTTGCCCCATCGTCAGGAATTTGAAATGCTTCAAATCAGCCGGCAAATGCCACGGCAAATGGTTGTTGCGGCCGATCACCCGGTTCTTCGCCATCGCCACGAGAATGGATAGATGTAACGGTGTCATACGGCTACCGGCGCCTTAATCGCAGGATAAGGATCATAATTTTCCAAAACAAAATCTTCGTATTTAAAATCCAAAATTTCCCGGATACCGGGTTTTAATTTCATCAAGGGTAGCGCCCGGGGAACGCGCGACAGTTGTTCCCGGGCTTGTTCCAAATGATTCAGATAGAGATGCGCGTCACCCAAGGTATGCACAAAATCTCCCGCTTCCAGATTGCATACTTGCGCAACCATCAGGGTGAGCAACGCATACGATGCGATATTGAAAGGCACGCCGAGAAAAATATCCGCGCTGCGCTGATAGAGCTGGCACGACAACCGGTTATCCGCGACATAAAACTGAAAAAAAGCATGGCACGGCGGCAAACGCATTTTTTGTAAATCGCCCACATTCCAAGAAGAAACAATCAGGCGGCGCGAATCGGGTGTGTTTTTTATCTGTTCAATCACTTGCCGCAGCTGATCAATATGCTTGCCGTCCGCTGTTGTCCAAGAACGCCATTGATGGCCGTATATCGGACCCAGGTTACCTTGCGCATCCGCCCATTCGTCCCAGATCGTTACGCCCTGCTGATGCAAATAATCGATATTGGTATCGCCGCGCAAAAACCACAGCAGTTCGTGAATGATCGACTTCAAATGGCATTTTTTCGTTGTCACCAAAGGAAAACCATCTGCCAGATTAAAACGCATTTGATAACCGAACACCGATAACGTGCCTGTACCCGTCCGATCCGGTTTGCGATGACCGTGCTCCATGACATGCTGCATTAATTCGAGATATTGGCGCATCTCTATTTAAGCTCCCCGGTGAAATCAGAATAAATCCGTTTATTGAAAGGCTTTACCAGCCATAAAGCATATAAGACGTATATAATAACAATATTACAACAATCATTCTGTATGCAATGACACACCATATTGTCATTCAAGCAATACTATTCAACAGGAAAGCTTTCAATGCTGGCATCCCTTTTGCAAAACACATCATCTATCGATCAATCCGTTAAAGCGTCGCACATTCTTGTAGTTCTCCCGAAGTTAGAAAAGCTTCCCAAAAAATTTGAAATTCCCGGTGAGGAATCACTGAACAAACTGCTTGTGCGGCGCGAGATGGCGTTGACCGATCTGATCGCCACGCCAGTCAATGCCAACCTGCCGGATGGAGAATTGTGTGCTTGGGTGATGATCGACACGGACCGTACGGTATTCGAGCAGCAAACCGCTCTGCGCAAAGCCATCAAACCACTTCTCGCAGAAGGACCGGCTGAATTGCATATTGCCGTGTATGGCTCCACGCAGCAAAGAAAAAGTTTTTCCGAACTGGCTGTTTATGTTGCTTGGATTAATGGCGCAGTGCTGCCGGTTCGTAAAAATAAACCGGTTAGAAAGCCATTGGCAAAAATTTTTCTGTATGGCTACAAAGATATCGGTAACTTCACCCTGCAACGTGCTTGCGCGGAAGGTAATTTACTCGCACGCGGTTTGACCGCGTTGCCGGCCAACGAGTTGACGCCCGCTACCTACCGCCAGCAAATCAAGAAACTAGCCGATAGCGAGGGCTGGAAGTATCAAGAATACGATTTGAACAAGCTGAGAGAAATCGGCGCAGGCGCTTTCGTGGCCGTTGCGCAAGGCAGTGATACCGAAGATGCCGCCATCGTTCATTTGCAGTATCAGTGCAAGTCAAGCTCTCAAAACAAAACCATTGCGATTGTAGGAAAAGGCATTTGCTTCGATACCGGCGGTCATAATTTAAAACCCGCCCGGTATATGCAGGGCATGCATGAGGATATGAACGGATCCGCCATTGCATTGGGCATTTTACTGGCGGCGACACGCGCCGAGATTCCAATTAAAATCGACTGCTGGCTTGCAATCGCGCAAAACCATATCAGTCCGCGCGCCTATAAGCAGAATGACATCATTACGGCACTCAGCGGTTTGTCCATTGAGATTGTCCATACCGACGCAGAAGGGCGAATGGTTCTGGCTGACACGCTGACTTTGGCGAATAAATTGAAACCCGATCTGATCATCGATTTCGCCACCTTAACAGGCAGCATGAAAACCGCTCTCGGCTCGCGCTATAGTGGAATATTCGGTAATCGCGAGGCGTTGCTGCAAAAAGCCGTCTTGGCAGGAAAAGAAAGTGGCGAGCGCGTCTGCGCTTTTCCGATGGATTCCGACTACGAAGAAAGCCTCGAAAGCTCAATTGCCGACATCAAACAATGTGAGTTAGGCGGGGAATTCGACCATATACTGGCCGCCCTCTTTCTGCAGCGCTTTGTGAATGATACGCCGTGGCTGCACCTGGATTTGTCCGCCAGCAGCCACAAGGATGGCTTGGGTGCTGTGGATAGTGAAATCACCGGATTCGGGATCGGTTGGGCGATTGAGTTTCTGAAGTAAATTCAATTGCGTCACCCTAAGGAAGCTCTGAAAAAGGTAGCGAGCGACGGTCAGGCAAGGCGAAATCAGATGAAAAAGCGCAGTTTACAAAAGGTAAATGAGCATTTTGAGTCTGATTTCAACGCAGCATGATCGAGCACAGTAGTTTTTCAGAGCTTCCCTAAGAAAAAGCTGGCTTATTGAAACCGCGTCTACGCCCGGTTTTGTGCTGTTGTGATCAAGAGCATAATGCCCGTTGTTTGCCGTAAGCTGCGCTTTTTTATCTGACTTCCTCTTACGCCGCTTTTTTTCAGCACTTCCTCAGCTTTTCATGATAACCAGCTTTTGACCGATGGATAAATTCTCGTCGTTATTATTCCAAAGCTTGATTTGATTCACGGTCGTACCATACCGTTTTGCGATTTCGTACAGGGTATCCCCCTTTTTTACGATATGAACATTCGAATGATAGTTCTGCAACTGTCTTTTCTTGAGTGCAACACTGTCTTCCTGTTGCTCCGCTACGATGTGCGGAACCAATATCTTCTGCCCGAGGGTTAGATTTTTATTGCGGCCAATGCCGTTAATGGTTTGCAGTTGCTTTACCGTGGTGTGATGACGTGCGGCAATTTCATTAATATTCTCGCCTTTTTTCACGTGATAAATTTGCCATGAGACTCTAGGATCCTGATAGGTTTCCAGATTCTTCAGGAAAATATCTTTATTTTTCTTCGGTAATAACAAGGTACGAGGTTCATCAAGCACTTTTATTACATAACGGTTGTAGGCGGGATTTAATGCATTGAATTCGGTTTCGGAAATGTTGGCTAGGCGGGTGACGAGAGGGATATCGATGTGTTCATGTATCTTGATCGTATCAAAATACGGCCGATTGGCTATCGGTCGAATTTGAATACCATATTTTTTAGTATTAACAATGATATCTTTGACCGCCAATAGCTTATAAACATAGTGTTTAGCGTCACTGGGAAGATTCAAATCGTAAAAATTGCCGGATCTGCCTTTATGGATGTTTCGGGATAGCGCTTTACTGACAGCGCCTTCGCCTAAATTATAAGCCGCAATCGCCAGCTTCCAATTGTCAAACTTCTGATGCAGATATTGCAGGTAATCCAGTGCGGCCTGGGTGGAGGCGATAATATCGCGCCGGTCATCGTGCCATACATTTTGCGCCAACCCCATTGTTTTAGCCGTTTCCGGTTGAAATTGCCATAATCCTGCTGCTTGGCTGTTGGATTTAATCAACGGGTTGTATGCGCTTTCAATGACAGGCATCAATGCGATTTCCATCGGCATGCCGCGGCGCTCGACTTCCTCCACGATATGAAACAAATACCGCTCGCTGTTTGCGATGATGCGCTCAAACAACTGAGGATTGTGCGTATAAGATGTCCCTATTTTGCGAATTATTTTACTATCGGGCGGTAACGCTAAGGCAAAGCCGCTTTGTAAACGGCTCCATAAATTTGCATGATACTGTATTCTGTCTTGAACTAATTTTTCTGCAAATGCATTCAGCGATAATGAAAAAGTCCCGAAAAGAAGTGATATTAGTAAAATAAAGAGGCCATTTCTTTTTATAATCATTTACATATATTAATTTTTATATCCATATCGGCTAACAGGATATATAAATTTTCAACATTTGCAAACAATTTTTTACATGAAAACACACCTCCATCCGAAAAATATCCTTTATTATCAAAATACTAAATTTAGTATTTAGAGAGAATTATGAGATACTATCCTCGAATATTCGACTGTGTACTGAATTCCTGAAGCAAAACCATCGGTTTTGGTTGCCATCCTTTTTTCCGGTGATCAACGATTACATTGGTAAAAATACCGCCACGCACGTAAAAACGAGCAATTATCCGCAGATATCTGGGCTTCAAAACGGCAACGAGGTCATCAAGAATTTGGTTGGTTACCGCTTCATGAAACACACCCTCATCGCGGTACGACCAGATATAAAGTTTCAAGCTTTTCAGTTCAATACATTTCTTGTCCGGCACATAATCCAGTACCAAAGTGGCAAAATCCGGCTGTCCCGTTTTCGGGCATAAACACGTGAATTCGGGAATTTCCATGTGGATATGGTAATCCCGCTCGGTAAATGGATTTGGGAAAGTTTCAAGTGTCTTTTCTGGTTTACTGGCCATTCTTCATGCTCATGTTTAAAGTAATTCGGTTACAATGATAAAAAGCGTTATGCGCTTTCATTATTATAACTGCCTTACCCGATAAACAAAAAATTGCGCTTAGCTCACATCAAGCTTGCCGGCTTCAAATCATTTGTCGATCCCACTGTAATTCCCATTTCCCAAGATCTGGTCGGCATCGTCGGTCCGAACGGCTGCGGCAAATCAAACATCATCGATGCAGTCCGCTGGGTTCTGGGAGAATCCAAGGCCTCCGCGCTACGGGGCGATTCGATGCAGGATGTTATTTTTTCCGGATCGGATAACCGCAAAGCGGTCGGGCGCGCCAGCGTAGAAATCGTGTTTGACAATCACTTAAAGAAAATAACCGGGCAATGGTCCAGTTACGCCGAGATCGCCATTAAACGCGTGCTTCGGCGCGACGGCGTCTCAAGTTATTACATCAACAATCTGCAAGTGCGGCGGCGCGACATCGCCGATCTGTTCCTCGGAACGGGCGTCGGCGGACGTGGCTATGCCATTATCGAGCAAGGTATGATTTCCCGGATCATCGAAGCCAAGCCGCACGAATTGAGAAGTTTCTTGGAAGAAGCCGCGGGAATTTCCCAATATCGCGAAAGAAGACAGGAAACTTCCACGCGACTCGCGGAATCACGGAAAAATCTGACCCGTCTGGAAGATATCCGCCAGGAATTGGTAACGCAATTGCAACATTTGGAGATTCAGGCAAAAACCGCGCAGCAATTTAATCGCCTGCAAGAAAATCTGCATCACGCGCAATCCCGGTTATGGCTGCTGCGCAGGGCCGAAGCCCTGAAGCAACTGGAGCAGGCAAATCAAGAAATTCAGAGCCGCGAAAACGAGCTGGAAATCACACTGGCTACCTTGCATCATGCGGAAAAAGACTATGAAGAAGTCCGCACAAATGAATATGCCGTTAATGATCAACTGCTTCAGGTACAAGGGCAGCTCTATTCCGCCGACGCCGGAATTGGACACTTGGAACAAGAAATCAGTCATCTAAAAAACACGCAGGAGCGTTTGCAGCAGCAAATCCAGCAAATCGAAAATCAACAACAAAAAAACCAGCAGTTAAAAGAAATTAAACTGGAAAACCTGGCGCATTGGCGCCGGGAAAAAACACAAGCAGATTCAGCGCAACAAGAAAGCATTCAGAAGCACCACGAAGAGAACAATAAGCTTCCGGCTATCGAAACCAATTTTCTTGCATGCCAGGAAGCATTAAACCAATTCCGGCGTGATTTACTGATCATCGAACAAGCCAGCCGGCTTGAAGATAATCATCTGTTGCATGCCACAAAAAACATTCAGCAGCTCGAAGCGCGCTCTGCACGTTTAATGCAAGAACAAAAAGAATTCGCAGTTATCGATCCGGATCAAATGGCCGAATTGCAACATAAGACGAGCCACGCCGAACAGACTTTGCAAGCAGCGCAGCAAAAACAACAAATCCTCGAAAACCAGTTATCGGCGGCAACCGCCACCAGGCAACAAATCGCGAGCAAGTTGCAAGAATTGCAGCATGCATTGTCCCAGACGACAGCACGCTACGCTGCGCTGCAAAATCTCCAGCAAAAATTGGAAACCAATCAACATTTAAATACCTGGCTGCGCACGCGCCGATTAGACGCACTGCCGCGTTTGTGGCAGAAAATCCGAATCCGCCCGGAATGGGAAAATGCCTTGGAGGCGATTCTGCGCGAACGGCTCAACAGCATCGAATTGGCGCAATTGGATAGTATCCGCGATTGGATCAACGAAGCACCGCCGGGAAAATGGACCATTTTCGAACAACCCGGATCGGCACTTTCCAACGACCAGCCGGATTCCGTGGAGGATCGCATTACTTGTGAAAAATTACTAACCCATGTCACGGTCGATCAACCTGGAATTCAATCGGTGCTCAACCATTGGTTAAACAATGTCTACATCGTGCAAGATATCGCTGAAGGTCTCGATAACAGAGCTCTGTTGAATTCCGGCAGCATGCTCGTCACCCGCGAAGGGCATATCATAACCTCCGCAAGCATCACTTTTTATGCGCCAGACTCGCAATTGCACGGTGTTCTGTCAAGACAGCAAGAACTTACTCAGTTGCGGAAAGAAGCCGGTCAGCTTGAATCTTCAGTGCTGGCGCAACGCGATTTACTGGCAAACACCGAGCAACAGTGCGCCGAATTAAAGCATGCTATCCGCATCGTCAGCGAAAACAGCAAGCAACTGCAGCAGCAGCGGCATGCACTGCAATTGGAAACGGTAAAACTATCACAAGCCAATGAACGGGCAACGCAACGCAGCGCCCAGATCAGCGCCGAACTGGCTGAAATCCGGCAAGCTTTGGATCAAGAAAAATCCTCGCAGGCATCCGCAAATGCAAACTTAGCGGAGAATCAGCAGAAAATTACCGCAGTCAAGGAACAAACACAGCGCGTGCAGTCCGCTTGGGAAGCCGCCGAGCAACTTCTCAGCAAGCAGCGGCAAAATATACAGCAAGCAGCCAAGACCATGCAGGAAGCTGCTTTTCATGCGCAAACCTGCCAGCATAAAATCAGTGAGATTGAACTGAGTATTCAATCGATAGACGAAGAGCTGCAAGATTTGACACAAAACCACACCCATTTACTCAGTGAAATAAACGGCTTAAATACCGCACCGGTAATTGAACGGCTGGAAGCCGCCCGTGCGCAACGCAAATCGATTGAACAAACAGCACTGCAAGCACGGCAGGCGGTCGCCGACACTGCGCGCAACTTGCGGGAAATAGAAGGCACCCGGCTGGCGGCAGAACAGCAATCGCATGCCTTGCGCGAAGCAATCAACCAAGCGAGACTCAAAGAACAAGCAGCCAGCATGACTATCGCTCAGTTCGATGCATTGATCCAGGAAGCAAATGTCGACGTGGAGGCGCTACTGCGTCAACCGGCAAAAAAGAGCGCCAGCGCATTGCAATCGGAAATACAAAAACTAAATACAGAAATTAATTCGCTTGGATCCGTCAATCTTGCGGCATTACAAGAACTTGAAGCCGCTCGCACCAGAGAGGCCGGTTTGCTGGCGCAATTGCAGGATTTGAATGCCGCAATTGCGACACTTGAGAACGCCATCCAGCAAATAGACCGGGAAACGGAAATACGCTTGCAAGAAACATTCACGCAAGTAAATATTTATTTGAGCGAGATTTTTCCGGTCATATTTGCCGGCGGAAAAGCCAGACTCGAATTTTGCGACGGTAACATCACCGATGCCGGTTTATTGCTAACAGCGCAACCGCCCGGAAAAAAAAACAGCTCTATTCAACTGCTCTCCGGCGGGGAAAAAGCACTAACGGCTTTGGCATTGATTTTCTCGCTCTTCCGGCTCAATCCGGCGCCTTTCTGTTTGCTCGATGAAGTCGATGCGCCGCTCGATGACAGCAATACCAACCGTTTCTGCGAGCTAGTGAAAAACATGGCGGAACAAACCCAATTTCTATTCATCAGCCATAATAAAATCACGATGGAAATGGCGCAGCGATTAATTGGAGTTACAATGCAGGAACAAGGAGTATCAAGAATAGTGGCCGTCGACCTCGCGGCTGCTATTAAAATGGGGAAACGTGAAAAACAGCCTGCGATTTGATGGCTGTGATTAGCTGAATAAAACTGACATAATTTGATTTCCGCGGCGTGTGACTGGCAATTTCGCGTAATAGCAAGGAGATAATATGGAGATATTGAGTATGAGTGACTTGCAAATAAGCTTGATCATCATCGGCATCATCGTTATTGCCGGTGTCGTTGTCTTCAACTGGGTGCAACAATTGCGCTACCGGCGCAAAGTACAAGCCGCGTTTGATCATAAACACGATGACATTCTGCTGGATGATCCAATCTCCGAAGAACCTTTTCAGCGCATTGAGCCAAAATTCAACAAGGCTTCAGCCGACATGCCGTTTGACGCTTTTACCGCAGCCGATACGCCGGTTAACGAGCCGAAAAGAGCGCCGGCAGCCCCCCCTCCTGTTCAAGCTGCCGTCAATATTCCCGCAAGCACCGCATCGACGCCATCAGCCGCTTCACCATTATTGGATTACGACAGCAATACCAATTACATCGTCAATATCCGGTCCGAATCCGTTATTCCGAATACCCATATTGCCAAGTTGCTGCAAAGAAAATTTGATTTCGGCAAGCCGGTTTACTGGCTTGGCCAGCAAGATAAAAATGAACCGTGGGAAGAAATTACCAATGAATCCAACGTGGAAAGCGACGGCTACAGTCATTTAAAAGGCTGTTTGCAGCTTGCCGATAGAGCAGGCGCCATCAGTGAAGTTAATTTATCCAAATTCCGCGACTTAGTGCTTGATTTTGCCTCTCAGACTCACGCAACAGCAGAGTGTCCCGATATTGTCAGCACCCATGAGAAAGCGGTCATGCTCGATAAATTCTGCGCCGACGTGGATGTCATGATTGGTATCAACATCATCAGCAAAGACAATGGCGCGTTTGTCGGTACAAAAATTCGCGCCTTAGCGGAAGCTTCCGGATTTAAGCTCGAGCCGGAAGGGGTGTTCAAATATCGCGACGATAGTAACAACGTGTTATTCACACTGAGCAACTACGAATCGTCTCCATTCCTGCCCGAAAACATGAAATCGTTGACAACGCATGGCGTAACTTTCTTACTCGATGTGCCAAGAGTCGCACACGGCGAAAGAGTATTCGATCAAATGACGCATTTGGCAAAGATTTTCTCCAATACGCTGGGAGGAATCATGGTCGACGATAATCGCGTTCCGCTCAGCGATAGCGGAATTCAAAGAAGCAAGCAGCAACTTATTGAAATACAAGCTTCGATGAAAAAAAATCATATTAACGCTGGCAGTCCAAGCGCTTTACGATTGTTTGTGTAAATTAATTTTAATAAAAAAATTAAAGTTACCTGGTTGAGCAACCGTAATCGCTATCAAAGCAGCAGGCCATTCTAACAAATAGCATTTACAATAAGCGGTTAGCAGTTATTGTTAAGCAAAAATTGTAAGATGATAGCTACAGTAATGATTATCAAATAACTATTCTATAAAGAGATAACAATGAATAATTCCTCGGATATAAAACAATCGTTTAAGCCTATTGAGGTTAAGCTTGAGGCGGGAAAAGATTATTTTTGGTGTACATGTGGCCGCAGCAAATCACAGCCTTTTTGTGATGGCTCGCACAAAAATACAGAATTTACACCCAAAAAATTTAGTGTGACTGAGAGTAAAACGGCTTGGTTATGTACCTGTAAAAAAACCGCAAATGCGCCTTTTTGCGATGGTACTCACCTCAAACTGTAAGCACCTCGTAGCATCCAATCTCATAAAAAAACAATAAACATTATTTCAGTACAAGATACTGGGGCACGAATAAAAGAATTTAAGATTTGGTTACCCATTAACCTTTTGATAGATTTCATGAACTAGTGCCCATGGAAACAGAACTGAAATCCCTAGAAGAAAAAGTTTTTCTGCTTTTACGCTTGTATCAGGATACAAACAGTGAAAATAAAAAGCTGCGCAAAGAGCTCGCCGATTCACATGCATGTTGCGAAAAGTTGAATGAAAAAATACATGTTGCTGCTGACCGGCTTGAAACACTTCTACTGAACATTCCCGATCATGAATAACAAGTCGCTCAATATCAGTATTATGGGTCGGGATTTCTGTATTGCCTGCCCAAATGACGAGCGCGAAGAAATTCTGCACGCTGCGGGTTATCTTGATAAAAAAATTCAAGAAATCAGAGTAGAAGGAAAAGTTATTGACTCTGATCGTATTGCATTAATTGCGGGTCTGCGGATTGCACATGAATTACTGGTGCTGCGCGAAGGAGCTGGCTTTGACATCAGTGAATTTCGGCGTAGAATTGTCTCATTAAAAAAGAAAGTTGACGAAGCACTTCCTCATGAAGAAAATGAGAAGTGCTGAAAATAAGGTTAATCCCTGCGGTGTTTGTTAAGACTTATATTCTTTGAACCAATTGTTGGAAAATGGTTGTGGATTTAAGTGATACTGTTGTGCGCGCCTTCTAGGATGTGCCTGATGTGTCCATGAAACAACCGCCTTGGACCTTATGGTTCAAGATGATGGTCTGACGGCATATGTGGGGAGCTATTACAGGACAAGAATTGTTATAACACATTTCTTGTCCTTTTTAGTTTTATTTCCCTGTTTCTAATATCCGCATAATTTCTATATGCAGCAAGAAACCGCAATTTCATCATTCCCCACAAAAACATTTTTATTCGATATTGGCCGGGTTTTATTGGATTTTGATTTCGAATCATCGCTTATGCGATTAATCCCCAGAGGGATCGATAAACCGCATGAACGAATTAAAAAGGTATTGCGATACAAAGATGTATTGGAATGTGGACGAACAAGCCCTGCTAACTTTGCCGGCTGGGCACTGCGAACTTTGGAGAGTGAAGCTTCACCAGAGCAGTTTTATCAAACCTGGCGGCAAATTTTTACTGTGAATGAACTGATGTGGCATTGTGTCCGCAAGCTTGCTAACAACAATCACCCTTTAATTCTGATTTCGAATATTAATGCAATTCACTGTCCCTGGATATTTACAACCTACCCCGAATTTTCTTACTTTGAACACAAAATATTGTCATTTGAGGTCGGTATCCTGAAACCGGAACCTGCCATCTATCAATACGCAATCAACCAGTATGGGCTCGATCCCACTGCCACGATTTATATCGATGATCAGCCACAAAATATCGCCGCCGGTCAAAAATTTGGATTTCAATGCTGGCAATACGACTTGAATCAGCATCAAGCCTTCGAGGCCTGGCTGGCAAGAATTCTCACCATCGCCCAGCGATAATAGCCACTCCCATCAAAAGCACATCGACTGACGAGCTCATCTCACGTGACAAGCCCATTTTTTTGCTTGTGCAATTGCAATGCGGATAGCCCGGCCTTCATCCATACCTCTGGCAAGCAGAGCATTAAGGAAGCTCTGAAAAACTACTGCGCTCGGTCATACTGTGTTGAAATCAGACTCAAAATGCTCATTTACATCTTGTAAACTGCGCTTTTTTATCTGATTTCGCCTTGCCTGACCGTCGCTCGCTACCTTTTTCAGAGCTTCCCTAGCGATTGCAATTGCCTTCAACCGCACGGGAAGTGGCTGTTTTGCATCGCCGGCGGGTAATGAGATTCTGTCCAAGGCATTGCCTCTAAACTTTGACCCTCACAGTACAGCTATTGGTTGCAAAACAAAGAGCGCAAACCAGTCGTTACTTTTGGCTTGCGCTCAATGATTTTTTTGAATCCGGCAGAAATCCTATCTAGCGCGAGGTCAATGCAGATTGGAATAAATTAGCGGTTGCTTGTCCGCTCGTTTTACTCACATAATTTGTGATAATTGGAATAAATTGCCCGACCATATCGGGAGAAAGATTCAATTGTTTAAATGATGCCGCAAGCGCGGCCGCATTACCTAGTGTGCTATGACCGCCCGCCAAGGAGGATAGATTGGGCATTGACGGCGCCGCACCGAGCATAGCGCTCATTCCTGGAACAGACCGGGATAATGTTGAGAATGCCTGTGGATTCATACTGCTTTGTGCCATTTGAAATATAGCTCCAGCACCCCCTAACGCTTGTTGCTGCGATACTCCAAGCCGATGCGCCAATATGTCCACCAAACCGATTTGTGCGACCCCTTCCGGATTAGCGGCGGCGGCCGTACCCGCGTTAAGAATTTGCCTACCGCTTTGCGCCGCTCCTTCGACTGTTGATAAACCCTGATTAACCGCAGCAATGGGGTTACTACCGCCCGTATTAGTCGCACAACCAGTGACTGCCGTCACAATTACTAAAGCACTTAATTGAAAATAACTGCTAATTTTCATGATAACTCCTTATTGAATACATATACGCTATCGTTAACAATTTTCATGATACATGATGTGCATAGTTATTCAACACCAGATAATCGCATCATAGCCGCCAACCATAGCGATGAATCGAGTTTGAGCAAATTTCGGTTTCCTGCATTTAAAGTAAATCATTAGCGAATCATACTGATAAAGTACCCGAATGCTTTATTATTGCAAGCAGGCGCTTTCTGCATGGATGATTATACGCTGTCATAAATTCTTCATTATTTAGTCATTAAAATTTCATATTGTTTGATTATTCTTTTTTGCGATAAGTACAAAAGAAAAGGAAAACACAATGTATTGCTTGATAAAAGAATGGCCGAACAAGATGGCAACCTTGATGACTGAAGATGGTGTCGTGCTTTGGACATTCAGTAACGCCGAAGAAGCCCGGAAAGTTTGGCATGATTGGTGCTCCTTGCAGAACGACAGAGCCGCCTGTCAAATCGAAAGTTCTGGCAAACCAAATTTACCCGAGTAGACCATTTCTTCCTAAGGAAACGCGGATTAATTCGGCGAATGAGATGAAGCACGAAGCGCACGGAACAGTGCTATCGAAACATCTCAAATAAAAAAGGCGAGAGAGAAAACCGCACGACGAAGTAATTTGCTCGTGTAGTCTATTATTCAGCGTCTCCTTAACTGTAAGAAATCTCAGGGTTGTTTACAGAGAGGTTGATGCAAAAGCCGCATACCGCATGAAAACAGCGCTGCAAGAAATAAAAAAGAGAGATTTAATTCCGGAATAATTAAATCTCTCCCAGGTGTTTCTTCTTCTCGTTTGCGCGAGAAAGGAAACAGGTTTCTTATCTTTATTGGTTATGCTTGACTCTTTTGATTCCGCAATGTGAAACCGATCAACCCGAGCCCGATCAACAGCATCGCATAGGTTTCTGGTTCTGGTACAGCTGAAACCCAGTTTGAGGGAGTTGGATGTGGATCGGTTAAAGAATAGGGATCCACGGATATAATGCCAAAAATCGGTTCTGGTTTGCCCGACGTGGTAGTGGCGTGAGTTCCTGTAAAGTCTGTGATGTCAACGCCTGTGCCCGATATTGTCCAAATAGAATTTGTATAGGGAGTATCATCGAACCGGTTGGATTTGTTATGAGCGAACCAGTCTATCACGATGTGCTGATCATCCGATTTGTAACTGCTATCCATGTTCGGATTAGTTTGATATGAAAATTTGTCAATATCGGCGCCATGTACAGCAGGCTGTGAAAAATTGGCGGCAGTGAGGGCCGGGCCTTGGTAAACAAAATCGAGTCTGTTCACTGTAGAGTCATTATGGGAAAAACCCGGGGATGCCCAATTCGGTGTCAACTCAAAAGTGACAACACCAAGCGCCGTTTCTGTAATTTTAAGTTCAGCAACAATAGGATACCCTGAACTAAAAGAAGATGTCGCAGGCAAATCAAATTTAAAAGTTGCCGTGTCGCCAACATTTGCAAACGCGGGCGCTGCACCGATAACCAGTAACGAGGCCGTCATAATTGTTGCTAATTTCTTTTTCATTTAATACTCCTTATGATATATATACACCCAAACAGAAAACTCTCCTCCCGATTGAGCGATTTACGTTACCACGTCCGAACCAAACATACCATACGCCTTTAACGAACCTGCTCTCGCTCTACCCAACTTTTATCAGATAAAGAATTATCTCTACAAATTTACAATACCAGTGAGAACAATCATTGTAACTAGAACAATGCTCCTGATTTATTAGTATTTTTATCCTTAGGAGCATTCCCCCTCACATTTCAATAATCCTACATTATCAACAAAATTCATATTCCCTGAACGGGTACCATCATCAGAAAAATCAAGGATTATGCTGTTTAAAATCATTTTTGCCGGAAAAATAACCAAATACCAATTGGCTGCGATTACGGACCCCGGTTTTAATAAACACTGACTTTAAGTGTTTCTTGACCGTTTCCGGACTGACAGCAAGCTGTTGCGCGATCTGCTTGTTGGTCAATCCTTTTGTTACCAGCTTTATAATTTCCCGTTCGCATCTGGTAAGCACAACATCGCGTGGAGGAAAAGCTTGGGAAGGATTCTGCCAGCTTGACAGTGTGTCAAATATCTTGCGGATTAAGCGATGCGGAAACCACAGCTCGCCCCTGAGCGCAACCACATGAATCGCTTTCTCAACTATCTTGTAATCGGCTCCAATCTGCAAAAAACCGGATATACGGTATTCGATAATTTCATCGATCAGCTCCGGAAAATCCTGCGCATAAAGCAAAATTATTTTAACTACCGGCATTTTCTTCCTGATAATGCGTAACTGTTCGATGACATGATCTATCGATAGTCTCATATCGATCAATATGAGATCCGGGCAATTTTCACTGAATTTATCGTCGATAACCGCTATCTCTTTGAAATTGGATTGATCGATGCGAATATGAGGCAGCCTATCCGGATAGCCGCAAAATTGATTATTCAAGTCCGTTTGCTCTGTAATAACCCACAGACGCAACGTACTGCTATCATGCCCTGCCGTTAAAGGTTCGAGGGTCAATCGGGGTTTTGCCAGTTCCGCGCGCAGGTACGGCAACTGCGTTTGCAGCATCGTTAAATCACGCCGGTCATTCCGGCGCCGGTCGTAGCGCGCCCGTCCTCGCAAAACCGATGAATCGCGCCGGTCGTAACAGCGCTGCCGCCGATCATGCAAACGCCGTTCGG
>WBZO01003067.1_pt1 | contig 20247 bp, 16 predicted proteins | sample 5204261 | NCBI WGS metagenome assembly WBZO01 (sample SAMN12412400, study PRJNA552823) | activated sludge metagenome | isolation source: activated sludge from anammox sidestream of wastewater treatment plant... | place: USA: North Carolina | collected 2017-09 | reverse complement strand
TATATATCGCTTCTTGAAGCAGAATCTTCTCTAGCTTCGACCAAAACTCATCACTGAGCATCAATCGGGGCATCGCAAACTCGTTTTGTTGGTGGTATAAGAATCCCAATATTACGAGTTTGCCTCTTCCTATGAAATACTTATCTTAAAACGTCAACAGACCCTAGTGTAAAAAAACATTATTTCATCGATTTGCCGCATTCGACAAGCGCTCAAAATAAACCGCATCAATACATGCTAGGATGCGCGAGTAAACTTGTGTCGGAGAACCTTCAGCGTCAATAATCTGCCCTTCGAACCGGCTGAATACATCGAGATATTGGCTTCGCAAAACTGTTGCTTTATCCAGCGTCAATTCTTCCTTGCGCTTCACTGCAGTAGCAGGATTGACATCGAGATAAATAAGACTGCCATTTGGCATACAGAAATTAAGTAACCAAACTGGCAATCGGTAATGAGGAATCCTTGCTCGCAACAGATCGGCTGAGAAATCAGCAAAACTGCGATCCATGACATAAACAGTATCGCGCCTTGCACAAACCTGCATAACCATTTTGGCCACAGCAAATGCGGTCAGATAATAAACCAGTCTCAGCATGCTGCTCCAACGTGAATTAACAGGTGCTTCGGAATACGGTCGCGTATAATTTTGGGCAGTTTTTTTGCGACGAATAATCTGATGAGGCAATGGTATCCACTGTGGCAGCAAATGCACCAATCTAGGCATGGACATGCCGGCCTTTTTATATGCCGCGAGCAGCCTATCCATTTGTGTACTTTTGCCGGACCCATCTAACCCGCTCAAACCAAGAATGTGCCCGGAAGCGAAACCTATTGCCAATTTGAATCGCAAATGCGCCCAGACAACTTTCCAGAACCAAGCGAACTTCCCAACATAGCCGACTGCACCCGCCGACGCGGCGCGCAAACGCCATTTGCCCAAACCACACACCCCTCGTGCTTCTATATCAGAAGTATGAAGCGGCAGTTTCAATGTTTCGGCAATTTTCAACAAATATACACCATCCGCGCCGCCATCCGACACGCGTGTCCAGTCACGTTGGCTTAACTGACCAACAATCATGCATTTCTGGAGAAAGTTGATCGCAGCCGCAAGCGGTTGCAGCATGTTCCTAGCATTGGCTTCAGGCAGCACTTGCTCAAAAAAACGCGCAGATACCCCAGATCCTACCCCGTACCACTCCAGTCCAGAGAAAAAATCAATCTTAATAGCGGCATCGGCACCATCATCCGATGGCTTAGTTAATACAACAGAAGCGAGGTACCCGATATTGCGGAAACTCAATAAAAACCATCCAGCTTTACGTGCTGCTTCGGATAGCAGAAAACATGCTGCAACAGCCTGACCGGCAGGAACTATAATATCGATATCACCGTCAATTCGAGTGTAAGCGTCATTACCACGCAGATCCAACAGCGGCATCGTGCCTGCCAGCGCCTGGTGAGCAAGGAAGATCATTTCCTTTTTCATGCTGCCTTCTTTCTGATAATGCGCGAATATTCATCAAGCAACTCCTTAGCCGCAGCCGACCAATTCAACCTATCTTTGATCAGCTGACGGCCGTTATTCACCATGCTTGGCCACCGGGAAGACTGATCAAGAGCGGACTTTAATCCGCGCGTTAGGCCGAATTCAGTAGGCTCGCACATAAAAAAAGCCTGACGGTCATAAAAATAGCTGGCCTTGGCAGTGCGCGTAATCAGAAGCGGTGTGCCCAGCGCTAAAACCTCCATGGCGGCAATAGAAAACACATCACATAGCGACGGATGTAAAAATAAATCAACAGATCGAATGAATTCAGTTTTATCAGAGCCAAATTTTGGCCCAACCCATTTCACACCTTTTGCACCATAACGTGCAACCAGGCTGAGACCATACTCCGATTGGGGTCCAGCAAGTTTCAGCCGGAAACGTCCATCAACATTCGCAGTGACAAATGCCTTACATAGCGCATCAAGATTCTTTTCCGGTGATAATCTGCCTAAATAACCCAGCGTAATCTTTGTTGTGTTTCGCATGATCGGCATCGGATCAACTGGAAAGTCATCCAGGTCGATGCCGTTCGGAATACAAAAAACATTTGCCAGATCTACGCAGTTAAACAAATCCGTTGATTCCTCTTCCGTCAACACATGCACACCTGCTGCAGCGCGCAAATGGTGTTTCTGAAACAGAACATCGTATAGGCGCTTCCGGAAGCCACTCCTAACCATTGCTCGTTCGGGTGCAAGACCATCATGCAGCGTGATCACAAAGGATTTACCACGTTGTTTACACATACTAGCCACCCAAAGGTTCCAAGGCGCATATACCCCATGCAGATGAACGGTATCTGCCCAATCAATGGCACTTATCAACGCTTGGCGCAATGGGCCGCACCATTGCGAGTATGCTTCCACCTCAAAGCCATCGCGCAAAATACGCTCACCCTCGCTCTCCACCGTTTGCGCTTTACCGATGACCCGTACTTCGGCACCGTGACGAACGCTGTATTTAGCCAGACCAGAAATTACCTGATTCACACCATTGGCACGGTCTTTGTTGGCTTTACCAAGAATAAAATGGAGTACTCGCATAGTGGTTATTCAGTTCTTCCCGGAAATCGATTCAGAATTAACGAACCTAAAACATAGGTATGCGTGCCTCCGAGTGTAGCTATAAACTCATACCCACAACTCTTCATATGTTGCCGCAAAACTGAAGAGCCACCAAATTCCCTATTATTTTCAAATTGTATAACCTCAATACCGAATTCATCAGGATCGATACTCAATAAAATACTCTCATCCGCCCCCTCAATATCAATATTTAGGAATCTAATATTTCGCCCATATTTGCGCGAAGCCTCATCAAGCAATGAATCAATAGGTATTGCAGGAACACGATATTCCTCATATTTCATACCATAGCGGGACGCGTAATCATCTGCGGTTTTCTTATCAATCGTGTCATATTCACTGGACATTCTCTTAAATTTATAAAGGGTGATAGATTTCTCACCATATCCCTTAGGAACAACAGCGCCAACATGTGTGCAACACCTTCGTCTCATACGAAATGTTAATAGCTTCTCCTTCTCCACATCTACGGCTACTCCGAACCATCCAAGTTTATCAAGCAAATGTGTGTTCGAAAGCCACCGGGCGTGAAATGCGCCAACATCAACATATACGCCCGATCGATCTCGATGAAACAATTCTATCAACACTAAATCCTCTCCATATAATGAGTAACTTTTAGCTGGCGCCTTAACAAAACCATACAAACAAGCAATCAATGCACCTAATTGAGGAAATATTGTGTATATACTGTCTGCAAGCCATCGCCTAATTTTCATCGAGACCTCATGTTTTCTGTCTATGCTGTATAAAATATGAACGTCTGTGAATTCAATACAACTCACATTCTGGTGTGATTATTTATGCAAACCGTGACCTTTACTTACCTGCCAATCGGATGCAATCGCCATCCCGAATACCAGCCAGTATTCTGGCGCGATCATTGCCCCATTAAGCTGACCGGTAACAAAAAGACCTATGAGAGCAAGTAACACTCCTTCACGAGATTTAGAAAATTTGTTATAAGGAAATTTTCTTATGCCTCTCTGCACTGTATTAATTGCTGCAAGTTGATAAATGCAATAGAACAGTCCACTAAAGATACCGCCATAGCTCAGTGCTGTAATAATCTCAGCCCCCCCCGCCTGCATTTCGATATCGTCATAAGGAAAACGTACCTGACCCCATCCGTTCCCAAACCAGATTGTCTTGTCTGTAGCCAGAAAAGCATCCAAAAGGATTTCCTGACTCATCAAGCGAAATCCGCTAGATCCTCCCTCAAGAATCTCTTCGGTGTCGAAAAACAACTCCAGCTTATGTGCTGCATATGGATTAAAATTAATGACCACACTTGTGAAGACTGTGAGTGAAATCGCTACAAGTGCAGCCGCGATTAAGGGTCGACTCGCGATTAATCGCCCACGACCACTCAACAAGTACCAAATATAGGCAATGACTAATGTAACTGCAAGTCCATACAATGCTGAGCGTGTAAGACTGGTTAGCATTCCTAAAATCAGCAATGAAAATATTAGTAAAACACGACGCCAGTTTTTGTCTGATAGTAAGATTGGGAGAATCAGAAGAAAAACTGTATTCAAATTTTTCGCAAACGTGTTTGCTTCAGATCTGAGCCCGATAGCAAAACCAGCCGCGAGTTGTGAAGCCTGCCCAGGGGTGAATGTAAGATCGACACCGACAGCGTAGTGCATCATTAGCTGAGAGACTCCCATAACAACGCTTACAATAGCAATCCACACGGCAATTTCTATAATACGGTTCAGATCAAGAGTGCCGCTTACCAGAATAAGAGCTATAGCTATGGCAATCGACATATTAATGGTTAATAATCCAAGGCTTTTATACGCGTCCAATGGCGAATCAGCCAATGCAGCCGCCAATACGTTCACAGAAAAGAAACTTATCAAGGCCCAAAATAATCCACTATGGGTGATTGGGTTGATGCATCCCAACAAAGACAGTATAACTAACGGAACAAGAAAGTGATAGGGTCGTAGCTGACCGCCAAGAAACTCGATATGTATAAACTCTGTTGAGAGGAGAATTACAACAAATAGCGTATAGAGCATTTGTTTGCGAATCATCATTATTTGTTAACCATATTTTATTTCTAATTCAATGCACGAATAAAAAAAGCCACGTCATAAATCCTCAAAATTTTCCTATCAATTCGAAATAGGAGCGCTCCAATTGTTTGCTAAGATATTCACTATTGTAATTACTTACGACAAAGCCACTTAAGGTCGGCTGGCGAGTATTACCTGCAATAACATCCACAATAGTCTTACCTATTTCGTCGATGTCTTCCGGATCAACAAGAAAAGCCATTCCATTATAGTACTCCTTCGGCGCACCACGATTCGTGAGAACAACATCTGCCCCTAAGGCGGCCGCTTCAAGCGCCACAAGACCCACACCTTCGAATAAGCTAGGTAGCGCAAACACCTTTGCCGCAGTATATAATTCAATCAGCTTTTCTTCAGACAAGAATCCAAGATATTCAATATTGTCGTGCTTATTAACAACTTCAATTAACTCACGCCGGAACCGCTCAGTACCTGTATTTCCAGCAAGAACAAGCTTAAAGTTATACTTGATAGCCGCTTCAATTAATCGTTTAACATTTTTATTTCTGGACGACAAAATGCTAACGTGCAAGCAAAAATCTTCTCTTTGTAGCGAAGTAGTAGTTTTGAATCGGCACGAAAGTGGTATTATTTCAATAAGAGAAGCATCTATATCCAAAGAATGAATTAAATATCGCTTTTCGTATTCACTCCTGACGCAATACATTGATATGTGTTTCCGAACACGCCTGAGACTATGCAGAGGTGAAGTCATATGGAGAAACTCAATGCCGCAGTAACTCGCGCATTTCTGTAGAAAGTAATTTCTATTCGTATCAATAATAGGTGAAAGTACGATCTTCGAGTCTGTTCTCGCTGTTATGGCAGGCACAATCTCTAGCCACGTTCCAAAACAAAGAAGATGAAGGACATTAAAAGACTGCCAATCATAATGCCCCCAAGGACTAATCATCTCGACCTCATGCCCTAAGGATTTTAACCCGCTTGCCCATGTTTCAGCTTGATGTTTCACACCATTGGAATTTCCAGAGACCGGCTGGGGAATCAAATAACCTATTTTCATTTAATTCTTAATAATCTTAGCAATTCGACGAAAATAATATGACAAATATAATTTCGAAATAACACTTAATAAATTCAACCAAAGCATCGGGTTTAACTTAATCGAAAGCGGAACCGCCTTGTCATGAAATAAATAACTAGAAAATCGTGAAATCAACCAGCCAGATCTGATTGTCTTCATTAGCCGAATTTGCAATTTACTAATTTCGAGACTTTGCTCGATATTACTTCCTTCTGAAATAAGTGCATCACGGAGCTGTTGAATACTGGAAAATACTCTTTTTCTGGGGTAATCGCAGTAAAGAAATTTAACCTGATCGATAATTGATGAATTTATCTTTCCAGACAGGTTGCTTGAATGCCTACGCCATAAGACACATACATCATCAAACGAAACGATTGTCCCTATCAATAATGCTCTCAGCGACAAAACCATATCCTCATTTTGTACGTGAGTATCCATGGGACCATATAGATCGATAACATCTCTATGGTATGCCGCAGCAGCGCCCAACATACTTTCTTGCTCTATAATACTCAGATCTATTTTTTTGGGTCGAATAATATTGAGATGCTCGCCCGATTCGTTCACTCGGTCGACAGCACAATGTACTCCCTTTGCATCAGGGTTATTTGCAATCGCGGCCCATGTTTTCTCAACTCTGCGAGGTAACGAGACATCGTCTCCCGCTGCGGTTATGAACCATTGGCCGTTTGCTAGCTCCACTAAAACCTTATTAACATGTGCTGCTAAGCCAATATTTTTCGGATTACGATTAACTATTACTTTATGTGGGCCTAAATAACAACTAGTCAAAGCCTGAATTATCTCGAAAGTTCTATCTGATGAGCAGTCGTCCGAAATAATTATTTCCAGAGGAGTGTAGGTTTGATTTAATGCACCTAAAACAGCCTCGTGAATATATTTTTCCTGGTTGTAAGCGAAAAGAGCGAAGGTGACTAAAGGTTTGCCACTTGCGTCATTCACTGGAGAATTTTCTGTTATCTGACTACTCATCCCTTGATCCAAATCGCTTTCGCAGCCATTCACGCAAATCCATCAATCCATCCAGCCGTCTCAGGCTGTAAGCACCGACTGCGAGAGTTGCCAACAGCCCAAACCCATAACTCATGTCAGCTGATTGCTCGGCGACATAAACAACCACTCCACCGGAAAGCAACAGGAGCAGCGTAAACATCCAATTTCGCCGAACGGATTTGTAGCCAATCAGCTGGGCTGCAACCAACGCTAGTACACCATAATAAATCAGGTAGGCACCCCAGAAGCCCACACCAGTCATGACAAGACCATATTCTTGAATGCCCAGAAAAATCACCATGAGATACACTACATTCCAGGTGAGCTCCGTGCCGATAAAAATTCCACCGCGCCCCATGGCCAGCAGGATGAAACCCATCGGCCAGCTGGCTACTTTTAGAATGTCGCCCAACACCTGCCAGCGTAAAACGTCAGTAGCCGGAGCGAAGGTGGCCGCATAAAGCAAGTGAATGATCCAAGGAGCGAAAGTGATCATGGCCAGCAAGACAGGTCCTGCAAGCAGCAAGGCCATTTCGGTCTGTTCGTTGACCAGCTTTCTTGCCTGCAGATGATCGTCAATGATGGTTGTGAGTCGCGGAAAGTAATCGGTACCCATCGCACCCAATACGAAACCAATGTAAGTCATCGAGATAGTCCAGGCTGCCTGGAGGTAGCCGCTGGCATCCAATCCAAGTTCGCGCAGGATGATCGAGCGGGCGGCAAGCTGGGTGGCCAAAGTAAACAGGCCGGCTGCCATAATCGGGATACCCAGCTTGAGCATGGCTTGCCATTGCTGACTGATGGCCTGCCAGTCGTGCGCCGTTTGCGGTCGGGGCAGATATGCAGCGTAGTAACCGGCAACCAGGATACTGATGGCCGGGGCGGTTAACACAAACCAGAGCACGCCGTCCTCCCCCAGCCAATATACTAGAAAGATCCCCGCAGCGGCACTAAGAATAGCGCTGATGATGCTCACTCGCGCCAGATCGCCGATGCGGCGCAATCCCTGCAACAGGGCCATTTGCGAACCGGCTATCAGGGTCAGCAGCACGCCCAATCCCAGCCAGCCAACCTCGCTGGCATGGGCAATATTGCCGAAAACCCACTGTGCAACCGGCTCACGCAACAGCCACAGTAGCGCCATGCCGGTAAAGCCAAGAATGAGATTGCCCAGCCATAGTGCACGGCGAACAATGGCCAGGGTAGCTGCTTCGCCGGATGAAGCCGCCAATTGCCGCACACCGCTGCTACCCATACCGCAACCGGCCAAGGTAGACGCCATGCCCATGAGGTTCTGATACAACCCCATCAGGCCGATGCCGGTCGGCCCTAACAGGACGGCCAGCACCTTGACCTTGATGATACCTATGATAATACCAATGATCGAAGCACTGCCGATGATGGCACTGGAACGGAAAATCTGACGGTGCGATGTCATGGGTTGAATTCTAGCAGGGCGGCGATGACCTTTTCCTGCTGCTCGATGGTCAGGTGCGGCCCAATGGGCAGACTCAGGACTTCTTCGGCCATCGCTTCGGCAATTGGAAAATCTCCCTGTTTGTAGCCCTGATCTGCATAGGCTTGTTGCAGATGCGGCGGAACCGGGTAATGGATCAATGTGCCGACACCGGCTTCGATTAGATGACTTTGCAGAGCTTCGCGCTTTTTAGTGCGAATGACATACAAGTGCCACACCGGGCTAGCCCATTCCGACACTGCAGGCAGTGTGAGATCGGCAAGCATAGTGCTATAACGACTAGCAATTTCAGTGCGGCGCGCATTCCATTCATCCAAATGCTTGAGCTTGACGCGTAGAACAGCCGCCTGGATGGGGTCGAGTCGACTGTTGTAGCCTCGTACCTCATTGACGTACTTCACGCGCGAACCGTAGTTTTGCAGCATGCGAAGCCTGTCAGCGATTTCGTTGTCGTTGGTGGTGATAGCTCCGCCATCGCCCAGTGCACCCAGATTCTTGCCTGGATAGAAGCTCCAAGCCACCACGTCGCCATGACCACCAATGCGCTTTCCCTTATAGCACGCACCGTGCGCTTGTGCGGCATCTTCCAGTACTTTCAAGCTATGCTTACGAGCGGTGGTCAGGATCGGATCGAGATCGGCCGGCTGGCCATACAGGTGAACAGGAATAATAGCTTTAGTACGTGGCGTAATCGCCGCCTCGATCTGTCTTGGATCGAGATTGTAAGTGGCTCCGACCGGTTCGACCGGCACCGGTCTCGCTCCGCACTGGCTAACGGCCAGCCAAGTAGCAATGAAAGTGTTGCTTGGTACAATCACTTCATCACCCGCACCAACACCTAAAGCTAGCAATGCCAGATGCATGGCATCCAAGCCATTCGCCAACCCTACACAATGCTTCGCATCGCAATAGATTGCATATTCTTGCTCAAAGGCATCCACCTCTTTACCGAGTACGTACCAACCGGAGTCAAGCACCCGCTTAATCGCGGCATCGATTTCCGGTTGAAGTTCGAGGTAGGGTGCTTTTAAATCCAGAAAAGGAACATTCATTTTTTTATTACTGCTAAATATTCGTTGTAATCTCGATAGTAATCAGATTCTTCGTAGATGTTTGATGCCAAAACCATACACACAGAACCCGAAGAAAAATTATCAAGCTCTCTCCATATCATGGGACATACATAAAGTCCTTGATATGAACGATTTAAATGAAATCGCTTCTTTTCACCGCCTTCATCCAAGATCACATCGAAGCTACCCGACATGGCGATTATTAGCTGATTCAATGCCTTGTGTGCATGGCCGCCACGTTCTGCCCCACCCGGCACATCGTACAAGTAATACACACGTCGTATATCGAATGGAATATGCCTATTACCCTCAATAAAAGTCAGATTACCGCGTGGTTCAGCTATTTTTGGCAATTCGATAATTTTGCAATCTTTAATAGGCATTATTCATCACTCACCATCCAATGGTTACTATTTCAGGAAGATATCTTTTGTATTTAAAGCGTGTTACCAAAATTTTCTCGATGTCAATTTGATATAAGTAATCGTCCTCTGTTTCACCAACACGCTCGGCACCACATCGTTCATGAAACCGCCACACATTCTCGTTGCCCTTACGCACATCAAAATGCGCTGCTCGAAACCCAAGATGATCGGTGGCATACGAATACACCATCAGAGCGGATTCGATTGCGGCAGATTGCGGGGCGCCATCCTTCAGTATCCAACTTCCCCAGCTAAAACTATCCGCTTGCGCATTATAGATTCGGACTGTGCCCAATGAAACACCTTGTTTAGCTTCAATAATGAAATAAGCTTGATCAGTTTTTCCGGCATAATCATTAAGCCATGCTACTTGCTGGCTCAGTTCCGGAGACGTTCGGCTTAAATATCGCGATTTGTTGCTGTCCGATCTAAGCGAGAGAATAAAAGCCGCATCTGTTACATCCGCATTACGGAACATAAGTGTCTTTCCCTGCACCCAATGGGCTTTCAGTATCTGCGGATTTTTGGGTGTGTTCAACTCCCGCTCCCACATACCCGATAATCCGCGCCGGATTTCCTACTACAATAGCCTTGGCTGGAACTGACTTCGTTACCACCGCCCCAGCGCCTATCATGGCACTTTCGCCGACTGTGATACCAGGTAAGATCACAGCCCCCCCCTCCGATAGATGCACCAGATTGCACGATTGTTTGCAGGAACTTTTTAGGATAAACCTTAGAATGAGGGAACAAGTCATTGGTAAAAGTAACATTTGGCCCAATGAATACGTTATCTTCAACACGTGTGCCATCCCAAAGTTGCACTCCGCTTTTGATTGTCACATTATCGCCGATCGCCACATCTCCTTCAATTAATACATGGGCACAGATGTTGCATTTGGAACCAATCTTTGCTTTAGCAAGCACAACACAAAACTGCCAAACGGTAGTTCCATCACTGATATGGGTGGTTTGGACATCAGCACTTGCATGAATCATAGGCTTAAATGAATTATTCATGGTTATTTTAGTAGTGTTATGTCAACCCAACTGAAATGATGATCTGATTGACTTTTTACTATGCTTTTCTCTGATGATCATGTATTTCTTTTAGTCAATCAATTCATCAATAAAACTAGAAATCTTCTCTGCATCATCCCATAGAATCACATCATTCTCATTTATTGATTCCCTATCAATGTAATACAAAGCGTGTCTACACAAGTAAATAATCAAAATAGTTCGTGCTAATTGAGGATAATTCGTGCAGTTTGTTTCTAGAAGTTTTTTGATTACTAAGTTGATTTTCTCGGCAGGGGATTTCAGGTTCGCATCAGGCATCGCAAGTATAAAATGAATCAGATCGGATCCGATTGGATGAATATCTGCATATTCCCAGTCAAAAACGTACAGTCGATCATTCACGAGAAATGTATTCCACGGCGTGAAGTCACCATGATTGAGGCAGCAATACATCTGGATTTCAGTTTCTTTTTCTAATACATTAATCGCTTTATCCAAACGATAGCACCAAGTTTTTTCCAGGTATGGACGAATACCTAAAAACCGAGTACGAAAATCTTTCGCCATGTCACTTACTGATACTGGCTGCGATAAAACAGTTTTTCTGCTGAGCTCCTCTATGAAAACACGATGAACCACTGAGAACTTGGCCATGCTAGGTGTTCGAGGTGTCTTTAAAGTATCGGTTACCAATAAAGTGCAATTGCTAACGTTACCGTAAAATAACACGTTGGGTATATATGCGGACTCCAATCCAAGACCCTGTATGCGTCCAAGGGTTGACGCTTCATGCTCCAACAATGATCGAACTCTTGGGTTTCGTGCAAGTTTGGCAAAGCCTTTGATATTCCCTCGATCATCCATAATCTGCACCGTTACTTTCCGATGAGGGCTATCTGTTCCGGTAAAATAAGCATAGGAAAGCGATTCGGCTGATTGAAAATACCCAGCCAGAAGAGACTCACCTGAAATATATACTCTATGTTTAACCCATAATCGACTTAAACCGATAGCACTCAAAATGCTTGCTGCAGTTTTCATATAACGCGCACTGGCCAGCAAAGGCTGAAATAGCGCCAATCCACTCTCTGTTAATTTGCTGTTTTCTAGTGGAATCAGCCACCAACGTGCATTTGATCGCCCCCCTATCACTGCATAAAGCTTGGAATGTGGACTTGCTTCAGATGAAACACAAACACCAAGTGATTCAATATCTGCTATAGCTTCCTTAAAAACAGGATGTAAAAACAAGTCAGTCATGGCTTTCTCGATTCAACTCACAACTTCGAACGACAGTGCTTGGGGCCCCAGTCTGCGGCGACCCTTGGTTTTTGATTCTCCAAAAGCGCCGCCAGCAGCTTGAACAGCCGAATCGAAATCGGTTGTGCGGTTGGAAAACCGGTGCAGATGGATCCTTTGGCGATCAATGAGCTGCCGCTGCAGTGAGGCTATATACAGCCGCACCATTTCCTTCGAAGCGCGGTCTTTCTTATCAAGCCAAACATGGAGTGTCATCGCATATTTTTTTCCTGCGTCATCCGGTTCAAGTGGTTTTTTAAACACTCTCAACCAATAATTCATCTCCGGGCCAAGTTCATTACTAATTACTTGGGCGATTTTTTCCGTTTCTTCTCTGGTATAACTGCCGATTAGAACCTTGTTATTCGATGCCGGTGCAAATCCTAGTCGGGTATTGAGCAGTATGTGGAAGCTTCGAAGTGTGTCGATAAATCTAATCGGCTGATACGTTAAGTAGAAATATCCGATCGATAGCATAATAAAACCCAGTAGCATGGCAAATTCTGGGATATCCAGATACATGCCAGCAAGCCCAATGATTCCTAACAGACTGTGTAAAAAAACCATGGTAAAAACGATTTCATTCACCCGGAATCCCGATCGCATCAACAAGTGATGCAAATGCTGCCGGTCCGCTGTGAAAGGAGATTGGCCAGCGCAAACCCGACGCAACATAACACCGAACATATCCATAAGCGGAACGGAAAATAACCAAACTGCAGTTACCGGTGTAATGGCTGGATTGGGTTCTTGCGAAAGATCGACCAGCAGCCAGGCAAACATCAATCCTAGCAACATACTGCCATTATCGCCGAGAAAAACCCGCGCATACTGTTGATACAAGTGGCGCACGTTGAAATACAAAAAACCGATCACACCGCCGATAAGTGCACTAATCAATATCATGTTATGCTGATCTTGCGCGATGTAGGCTGTCACGCCGATTAACAGCAAGCTCGCCAGCGCAATAGATCCCGATAGCCCGTCCACTCCGTCGATCATGTTCAGTGCATTGATTCCGCCAACAATCGCTATTAGGGTAAAAATAACCCCAAACACGCCAAGATGAAGAGGGGATCCCAACAGCAATGCCCCGAGTTCCTCCAGCACAACACCGCCCGCCAGAATCATGATAAGCGCAACAGCAGCTTGAATCAGGAAACGCAGCTTGTAGCTCAGTTTAACTGCATCGTCAATGAAGCCGGTAATGAAAATAAGGATGGAGCAAGTCACTAAAACAATGCATTTCTGAAAATGTTCAGGATAATGATTTATGACAATCATGAATGCATAACTGAGAGCCGCCAATATGCCAATCCCGCCGACAAACGGCGTATGAATATCGTGCAATTTATGCACATCATCTGGTTTATCCGCTAAATTAAAAGCATACATTAAAGAAACAGTCAGCCGGATGATCAGTATCGACAAAAAAATACTGAACAGAAACACAACGGTAAAGTCGATATTCATGGTTAAAATTACCTACTTGGATTTCTGGTAACGATATTGATAGACGTACTTGCCGTAATGATAGCCGTAGCCATAACGGGAAGAAGCTTGCGGCATATCATTGAATACAATGCCCTTAATCGGAGTGCCCGATTGGGAAAATCTTTTAATACTCTGTTCCAGTTCGCGTTTGGTATGTGATCCGGCTTTTATCACCATGAAAGCCGCGCCTGCCAGCCGGCTGATAATCGCGGCATCGGTCACTGCCAAGATAGGCGGAGAATCGATAATGATCAGATCGTATTGTTTGGTCAAACCATCCAGAAGCTGACCAAAACGTTCATGCAGCAATAATTCGGATGGATTTGGCGGGATAGTTCCGGTAGGAATAAAATCGATATTCGCTGACGGTATTTCGCGTGTTGCGTCTTGAACGGACCGTGTATTGAGAATGACTTCGGATAAACCATTTTCACGAGTTATCCCAAATGATTTATTGATCTCTCCTTTGCGCATATCGGCGTCGATCAATAATATTTTCTTGCCCGCATCGGCCATGACTATCGCAAGGTTCGCGGCGACGAATGATTTACCGACACTCGGACTTGGCCCGGTAATCACGATAATATTGTTTTGCGCCTCCAATAAAGAAAAATGAATCGTCGTGCGCAAACTCCGGAGGCTTTCAATTGCTACATCGTCTCTGTTTCGAAGCGATAATACTGCCGGTCTGTTATATCGAATGGATTTATTGGGTTTGCCCAATTCTTTGTTGAGCAAGTCTTGATCCTTGCTATGGTAAATAGTGGCGTACACGGGGATGTGCAGTTGTTTCTCGATCAAATCCGGGTCTTCAATGCCGCGCAACAGCGATTTGCGGACAAAAACCGCCAAGATTCCCAGGAACAAGCCTAGAATAAAGGCAACGCCAACAATCAAAGGTTTATTCGGTTTAATTGCTTTATCCGGCAGAACCGCGTAATCAATGACTCTCACGTCTCCTACAGTACCTGCTTTCGCCACACGCAAAGTCTGCGCATTATTTAGCAAGGTGGCATAAAGATTCGTACTTACTTGAACGTCACCTGATAATTCCAAAATGACTTGCTGCGTTTTAGGTAATGCTTTAATCATTTGATTATGGGATTGTAGCTGCGCCTGCAGCCGTGCAATCTGCTTATCAATTGCAATCACATTCGGATGAGATTCGGTGAATTTTTGCCGCAATTCATCGCGTTTTTGTTGCAAGAGGGTAATTTGCGTTTTTATTTCGACAACCCCTGTCAAGGTATTCTGTGTTTCTATATCCAGGTTAACAGAGCCTTTCTGATTTTTATATTCATTCAGAGCAGCTATCGAAGCCTCCATTTGTTCTTTGAGGATAGGCAATTGCTTATCGAGAAATTCCAATGTCTTTTGCGATTCGGCAGATTTATGCTCAACGTTCTGCTGTACATAAATATTAGCAATTTCGTTTAGTACCCGGACAGCATGTACAGCATTGTCCGATTCCAAAGTCAATTCCAAAATCCCCGTGTTCTTTCCTTTCTCTGACACAGTCAAGTTATTTCTGAGTTGCCGTATCGCGTTATTTGAGGATTGCCGCATAAGAATAAACTGTGTTCCAGGCCGTGCTTTTAATAATGATACAAATAGATTGATAGGTTGCTGATGATTACCAATTTGCTGACTTATCAGTTTTCCTACTTCACCTTCAGCAATTAATTCATCATCAAAGAAAAGCTGGAACTGCCCTTGATTTCCTGCCAGTAATGTAAATTCCTTATCTCTCAATGTATCCGGTACCGCCAGCGTGCCAACTTGTATCGCTTCCCCACCCCAGGCATATTCGTCTTGGCCAAATACCGGACTGGACACCGCATTATCTTTATTACGCTGCGCGAATCTTCTTGCGATCGCTTCGCCTGCAAAGGGGAAAAACTTCGGTTTGGCAATAATTTCCAGTTCCAAGTTATTAATGACAGACCCTAACACTTTTCTGGATTTAATCAGCTCAATTTCAGCCATCACCGGAAGTTTCGTTCCGAACATATCGGTTAACGGTTCAATACCCACCATTGATTGTGACTTCTCATTTACTTGCAGCATGGCGTCGACTTTATAAATCGGTGTATCGATAAAGGCTTTGCCAATGCCAAGCAGAAAAATAAAAAATGTAATAGCCAGAATAAGCCATTTCCCATCTATCACAATACTCAGCAATTCGCCCAGATTGATTACATCATCCTCGTTATCCGGGCCGAATTGGGCAATGTTGTTAGTATTCTCTGGGTGCGAATTAGGCATGAGCAGTATGCGAGTAAATTATCAAGGAAGTGATCTGAACGGTTGAACACGCAAGGATCCATCAAACATATTCAACAAATCGACTGTGGGTTGAATTTGCGCGATGATTTGATTCCAGCGAATACCTTCCGCCCGGTCTACAAAAACCACATCGCGCGGCTGTAAAGGGAAGCGTTCCGCTAAAATAAACGCATCGGGTGATTTCGCATCCAAATGATATATGGCGGATTTTCCCAGAGCGCTTCTAAAAACAAAAACTCTTGCTGCGTCCGAAGTTTCTTGGTCAAGTCCCCCGCTGTCAGTGAGCGCTTCAGTCAATGTCATACGTGCTTTATTCATGATGACGCTACGTGGCCTGACACCAAAACCACGTCCCAGATTGGTCTCGCCCAATACAAAAACCTTATTAAATTCATTATCCGGTACATTGAGAACATCACCATGTCGCAGCAAGATGTTTTGCTTGATGTCTCCGCCTTCGTAAAGACTTAGCAAATTGATGCTGTAAGTTTTATCATCCCGTGTTAAGGTAATGTTGCGCAGATCCGCTTTCGGCGTTACACCGCCAGCACTATTGATCGCTTCCAGAACGGTTAGCGGTATATCCCTAACCAGATGGATTCCAGGTTGCGCAACTTCTCCCACCACATAAACCCGCTGACTGCGATAACCAGCCACGCGCACGTCAAGCTGCACGTTCTCGATATACTTGGAAAGCTTGAACGTTAATTCATCGCGAATTTCTTCGACTGTTCTATCCGCCGCCCGAATGACTCCGGCATAAGGGTAAAAAAAAGTGCCGTCTTCACCTACCACATTACCGGCCGTTTCAGCACTTCGAAATTCACCCGCCGGAATCGTTAACTCCGGATGCCCCCAGACGGTAATATTCAGAATATCCCGAGGCCCCACCCGGTATTGATCATAAGGTTCCACATCCGGAGTTCCTTTTATGGTGTTCGAGCCAATGCGATAATCGAAATAATGATTGGCGACATTATCAGGTCCAAGACTGCGATTATTGATATCCTTTTCCATATCAATAATCAATTGCGCATTAATTGTCTGAATATTAAGTCTTTTCAAAATTGTCTCATTATCTTCGACAACCGGCATCTCGACACTCGATTTGGTGGCAAATGCCCGCATATGCTGTCCGGGTATCAGGGTACAAGCTGTCAATTGACTTAAAATGATTGGAATAAGAATAATATTTACTCGTTTGAGAATTATTTCTTCTATAGGCAATAACTTATATAACTTCAACCTGAAATCCTCGTTTTTGTTATGACACAAAAAATAACTTTCATAAGAACAGCTATCATTTGAGTATAAAGAGAAATCTTTCTTTATAGGTGCCGATACTTCTCTTTGCGCTAAATTGAAAGCTAGTTGCTCAAAATATCAGCCGCATTTTATTCCGCTAAGCAAGTAAAGGGCTCACTTTAATACACAGCAAAAACATAGTGTATTTGGCCTTTTAGGACTTTTATCATGTTCTCAGCAAACAATTAAGAAACATCACGATCAAACTAACAAGAATAGATTTGACTTGATTACATTTACTCAACCGTTACAGCTTTCGCCAGATTTCTTGGTTTGTCGACATCGGTACCTTTCACAAGAGCAACATGATAGGCAAGCAATTGCAATGGAATAGTATGTAAAATCGGGCTTAATAATCCAGCGTGCTCGGATAGACGGATGACATGGAGATGATCGCTTGGTGCGATCTGAGAATCCGCATCCGCAAATACATATAATTCACCGCCACGCGCTTGCACTTCTTGCAAATTGGATTTGAGTTTACCGAGTAGCTGATCATTCGGAGCAATGGCAATCACCGGCATTTCACTATCAACCAGCGCGAGCGGGCCGTGTTTTAACTCGCCGGCTGCGTAAGCTTCGGCATGGATATATGAAATCTCTTTGAGCTTAAGCGCGCCTTCCAGAGCGATCGGGTAATGCACGCCGCGCCCGAGGAATAGCGCGTGATTTTTTTGTGCGAAACGCTGTGCCCAGATTTTGACTTGCGATTCGACTTGCAAGGCTTGCTGCAACGCTTTGGGTAAATGCCGCATAGTCATGATCAGCTGATGCTCTTGGGCAGCGGACAGTTTATGGCGCATTTTAGCCAATGTAACGGTCAGCAATAATAACGAAGTCAGTTGAGTGGTAAACGCTTTGGTCGACGCCACACCGATTTCCAGGCCAGCGCGCGTCAGGAAACGCAAATCGGCCTGACGGATCAGAGCGCTTTCAGGCACGTTGCAAATCGCGAGGCTATAGCTGTGTCCAAGTCTTTTGGCAAAGTCGAGTGCCGCCAGCGTGTCGGCAGTTTCGCCGGATTGGGAAATGGCGACGACCAATGTCGCTGGATCGGCGACCGGGTTACGGTAGCGGTACTCGCTGGCGATTTCGACCGAGCAGGGCATACCGGCAACCGTTTCGAGCCAATAACGGGCAACCAGTCCGGCATGGTAGCTGGTGCCGCACGCCAGAATCAGTATTTGCTTGGTATTTGCAAACACCAATTCCGCTTCGCTGCCAAATAAATTGGGAGCAATTGATTGAATATTGGATAACATTTCCAGCGTATTGGCGACCGCGACGGGTTGCTCGAAGATTTCCTTCTGCATATAGTGTGCATACAATCCCAATCCGATTTCGTCATTGGATAAACGCGATTCGTGCATCGTTCGGTTCACCGGTTCGCCCAATTGATTGTTCAGGCAATTGACAATCTGAAAGCCATGATTGCTGATTTCCGCGACATCGCCTTCTTCCAGATAAACTACGTCGCGCGTCACTTGCAGGAGGGCGGATACATCCGATGCCACGTAGTTGCCCTCTTGATCCACTCCCAATACCAATGGTGCGCCATGACGAGCCACAACTATATGTTCCGGGCGTGATTCTTCCATCACCGCAATGGCGTATGCTCCTTGCAATTCGGTTACAGCCAAACAAACCGCTTTGAAGAGATCCGGTATTTCCTTAAGTTTGAAAGCAATCTGGTGAGCGATAACTTCGGTGTCGGTATCCGACAAGAAGTGATAACCGTAGTTCTTGAGTTTTTCACGAATGGCTTCGTGGTTTTCTATAATACCATTGTGGACAACAGCGATTCGTGATTCCTCTCCAGAAAAGTGCGGATGCGCATTCCGCTCCGAAGGCTCACCGTGCGTTGCCCAGCGGGTGTGCGCGATGCCCGCGAATCCTTGTGCTTGCTGTTGTTCCACCAGTTTACCAAGCTCATTGACCCTTCCTGCTGTGCGCAGCCTTTTTAACCCGTAATCTGTAAATACAAGACCAGCGGAGTCATAGCCGCGATATTCAAGACGTCGCAATCCTTCCAATAGAATAGGCACTACATTTGCTTTTGCGATTGCACCAATAATTCCACACACTAGCACCTATCTCCTCAATCTAATGATATAAATCATATATTCGCATCCACTCAAGAAGCCTTAGAAAGACTCTAAAAACGCACCTTGCAATTCCGAACAGAGCGATGAATCTTTAACTCTCAACTTAATAGATTCCTCACTTTGCTCGAAATAATACTTGTTAAGAATTTCTTTAGAAAATCTAAAAAATGCTCTGCAACGATCTAATTTCGTTGCACGCGCTTGCTCAATCTTAACCCCCCGCTTTACACTCGATGCGCCTTATTACTTGTTTACGGCCACAGTTATCGTGATGTCTTTTAACTTTCACAAGAATTACTCACCCATGCGAAAAACGAAATTTATACTCTGGTCATTTTATGTAATATTACCAGAATTTTACATAACAGAAGCAAAGTCATTTATCCCTAATAACCTCATTATTAAAATTATTTTAGGACAAGTATCCTATGTAGTGTAGTCACCTCGGAATGAATCGCCCCGGGTTTTCCGGAGACTATTTGCCTTGAGTTGTAGTAATTCAGACTTGATCTGACAGAAGGGTCTTGCCAAAGGGTGGGATTACCCGGTTTGATAGAGGTGCGAATCTTTATCAACACAGCGCGAAAGCGCAAAGGAGTAATCCCATGAGTAGTTTTCAACAGAATGTCATCAAACACAAGATCGGTCTGCTTAATCTGGCAGCTGAGCTTGGCAATGTATCCCGCGCCTGCAAGGTGATGGGTTTCTCACGCGATACTTTCTATCGCTATCAGGCAGCGGTGGAAGCAGGCGGTGTTGATGCCCTGATCGATGCAAATCGCCGCAAGCCCAACATTAAGAACCGTGTAGAAGAAGCGACGGAGGCGGCGGTCACTGCTTTTGCCCTGGAGCAACCGGCTTTTGGTCAAGTTCGAGTTTCCAACGAACTACGCAAACGCGGAATCTTTGTTTCTCCGTCCGGTGTTCGTTCGGTGTGGCTGCGCCAGAATCTGGAGTCGTTCAAGAAGCGT
>WBZO01003066.1_pt1 | contig 20250 bp, 14 predicted proteins | sample 5204261 | NCBI WGS metagenome assembly WBZO01 (sample SAMN12412400, study PRJNA552823) | activated sludge metagenome | isolation source: activated sludge from anammox sidestream of wastewater treatment plant... | place: USA: North Carolina | collected 2017-09 | reverse complement strand
AGCTGAAGGCGCTCTACGACGGCGAGCGGCGCGCGCTCGGCTCGCACGTCTTCGTGATGGCGCATCTCTCGCACGCGTACCCGGACGGCTGCTGCATCTACTTCTCGTTCGCCGGCACCGCGGGCAAGGCCGAGGGGGGCAAGGGCTGGGACGCACGCTGCGAGGCGACCTACGATCGCGCGTGGCGCGACGCGCTCGCGGCGGCGGTCGAGGCCGGCGGGACGCTCGCGCACCACCACGGGGCCGGACGCTCGAAGGCGCCGCGCCTCTCGGACGAGCAGGGCAAGGCCGGCATCGACGCCGTGCGCGCGCTCATGCGCGTCTTCGATCCGAAGGGGATCCTGAACCCCGGCAACCTGATGCCCGACGCGCCGTCGCCGTACGTCGACGACGCCCACCCGAAGGAGGTGCGAGGTTGATCATCGACGATCGCTCCCTGCTCGCTTCCGCCGAAGGCTCCGCGACGCTCGCCTCGGTCGAGGCCGAGCTCGGAGGACGCGGGCTCACGCTCGGCCTGGCCCCGGGCGACGAGCTCGCACGCATGACGGTCGCAGACTGGATCGCGCGCGGGACGCCGGGCGCGCCGAGCGGCTTTTCCGATCCGGCCGACCACGTGATCGCCGGGCTCACCGGCACGCTCGGCGACGAGACGATCACGATCCGCCCCGCCCCCCGCCGCGCCGTCGGGCCGGACCTGGTCGCGCTCTTCGCCGGCACGGGCGATCGCCTCGGACGCGTCACGCGCGCGTGGCTCCGGGTGCATCGCCGCGATGCGGCGCGCCCTGCCCTTCCCCTGCCCGGCGTCGATCTCGATCCGCCGGTCTCCGAGGCCGAATCGCGGCTGGTCGAGGCGATCCGCACGGCACTCTCCTCGCGCTGACGCACGAGCTCGCCCGCACACGTGCGGGCGGTGTCGGCGCGCTGGAAGAACGGCTATAAGGTCACCGCCGTGAGCCATCTCCCCGCCTGGTCGCAGGAGCTCTTGCCGATCCTCGGACTGCTCCTCGTCGTCGTCCTCCTCGTGCGGCGTCTGCCGAAGGTGGACATCGGCCACACCCCGGCGTTCTTGGCGCGGCGGCGGCTCAACTGGCTCTTCGTCGGCCTCACGTACGCGTTCCTCTACATGGGTCGCTACAACCTGACGGTCGCGAAGAACGCGCTCGGCGCGCAGATCTCGACCCACGACTTCGGGAAGATCTTCGGCGTCGGCACGGTGGTCTACGGCGTCTCGTTCGTCCTGAACGGTCCCCTCACCGACCGCTTCGGCGGGCGCGCGACGATCCTCGTCTCCGCCGCGGGCGTCGCGATCACGAACCTCGTCATGGGCATGGTGCTGAAGCTCGGAGCGCCGGGATCGCTCGTGAGCACGTTCGTGATCCTCTACGCCGTGAACATGTACTTCCAGTCGTTCGGCGCGGTGTCGATCGTCAAGGTGAACGCTTCGTGGTTCCACCTCCGCGAGCGCGGGACGTTCGGCGGGATCTTCGGCATCCTCATCTCGCTCGGCATCTACTTCGCCTTCGACTGGGGCCGCCTCATCGTCGAGCACGCGCCGGTCCCCTGGGTGTTCTTCGTCCCGGCGGCGATCCTCACCGTGCTGCTCGGGATCGACGTGCTCGTGGTCCGCGACACGCCGGGCGAGGCCGGCTTCGATGACTTCGACACCGCCGACGCGTCGAGCGGCGACGACGGAAAGCGCCTGCCCGTCTTCGAGGTCGCGAAGCGCATGATGCGCGATCCGGTGATCGTCACCATCGCCCTCGTCGAGTTCTGCAGCGGCTACATCCGCAACGCCGTCATGCAGTTCTTCCCGATCTTCGCCAAGCAGACCGGGACCGCGATCTACGTCTACAAGCACTGGGGGATGCTCAACTGCGTCGCCGGCATCACCGGCGGAATGCTCGCGGGCGTGATCAGCGATCGCGTGTTCGGATCGCGCCGCGGGCCCGTCTCCGCCGTGCTCTACGGCGCCCTCGTCGGCGGCGCGGCGATGCTGATGGCGACGCTGACGACCCCGCTGGTCGGCTGGATCGTCATCGTCATGAGCCTCGCCGTGATCGGCGTGCACGGCATGCTCTCCGGCACGGCGAGCATGGACTTCGGCGGCAAGAAGAACGTCGGCGTCGCCGTCGGCATCATCGACGGGCTCGTCTATCTCGGCACCGGAACCGTGTCGTTCATCCTCGGCAAGGTGCTGCCCGAGGGAGCGGACGCGAAGGTGCCGTCCGCCTGGAGCTCGTGGCCGATCGTCATCCTCCCGGCCACGATCGTCGGGTTCCTCCTCGCGCTCCGCCTCTGGAACGCCCGCCCCAAGTCGAAGGCGGCGGCCGCGCACTGACCTCTACTTGGCGAGCTCGGCGATCGCGGCGGCGAGCGCCTCGTCCGAGAGCGAGCGCATCAGCGCAGGCGGCATGTGCTTGCGATCCGAGGGCGGGAGCTTGAGCCGCGCGATCGCGTTGGCCTTCTGCTGGGCGGTCATCGAGTCGAGCTTCGTCACGTCGAACTGGGCCCGCGAGATGGACTGATCGAGGCGGGGGTTGTGGCACTGGGCGCAGGCCTGGATGATCACCTCGCGACCGGTGGCGCCCTTCTTCGTGCGCATGGTCATGCCCTCGAGCGCGTCGTCGAGGAACACGCGGCGGATGTCCGGGAGGTCGGCGCGCGGCAGCTTGCCGTCCATCACGTTGCGGTACGCGTCGCTCGCGAACGCGAGCTTCTGCGGGTCGGTGACCTTCACGTCGTGGTACGGCGGGGGGATCGACTCGCCGCGCGCGGCCGCGTCGTAGAGGCGCTGCCACGTGCTGCTCTTGCCCACCGGCACGTTGACGTCGGGCTGCTGGCTCGCCGACGTCTTCACCTCGCGCTCGATGGTCTCCGTGTCGAACACGTTCGGCTGCGTTCCGAAGCCCTGCCCGGCGATGAGGTCCTCGAGCGCGCGGCCGTCCGACTGCTGCATGATCCCCGCGGGGATGCCGCCGTAGTCCTCCTTGTCACCGTGCGCGTTGACGAAGTCCTTGATGAGCGCGATGCCGCCGGGTCGGTCGCTGTGGAACCAGTGGGTCCACGGGTCGCGGAGCTCCTGCATCCGGAGCATCGGCTTCGTGGAAGGACCGCCCGGCTGGTGGCAGTGCCGGCAGTCGACGAGCGTGTTCTTCAGGTCCTCGTCGTCGTACAGCGAGAAGCCGGTCCAGCCCTTCTCGACGGAAGGCGTGAGGAGATCGGCCGGCTTGCACGCGTGCGACGCCTCGCACGGGATGTCGAACTTGAAGAGATAGAAGGTGAGCTTGCGCGTCTGCGCGTCCTCGGCCGCGATCTCGACGAACGTCTCGCCGCGCGCGAAGCCCATCACGACGTACCCGGGGATGCGCTGCGGCCGCCCCGGCGGGGGGCTGAACACGAACGCGCGCGGGTTGATCGCGGAGACGGAGCGCGCGACGAGCGAGCTCGAGTGTCCGAGGACGGCGAAGGCGGGGTTGCCGTTGCCGCCGTTCAGCCCCTTGTCGCTCCGGTCCTTGAAGCCGATCCCGAGCGCGTCCTGCAGCTCGAGGATCGAGCCCACCTTCTTGCCCGTCCCGCAGAACGCGCGCGTGACCGCGTCGCGCTGGCCCCGCGCGCAGACCTTGTCGAGCTGCGCCTGCCCCTTCGCGAGGCCCTCGAGCGGATCCGGCAGCACCTCCTCGTCCGGGGTCTTGGGATCCTCGAAGTCCGGGCGCGAGCCTTGATCGACGCTGCCGCCGGACGACCCGGCATTGTCCCCGGAGGACTGTTCCAAGGGCTCGTTGCCACACGCGGCGGCGGCGAGCGCACACACGAGCGCCACGCCGAGCACCAGAGCCGGAGCCTTCATCGATCGCCCCCATGAGCAACCATCGCGCCGAACGGTGACGCTGCAACGTTCCAGTCCCGTTCCTCCTTTCCATCGGTTCTCGTGCGGTGATCGGCCCTCGTGGACGGACCGACGATCCATGCGCCCGATGCGGCGAGCCCTCTCCGCGCATGTAGGCTCATCCCCCCCACGCAGCGGTCAGGCGGGCGCCCGCTCGTTCGCGGCGGACGGAGGCGGCGCGGGCGAGGCCGGCGACGTCGTCTCGCTGCCAGGCGACGAGGACATGAACGAGAAGAAGTCGCGCATGTGCGCCTTCTGCTCGGGCGTCATGTACTCGAAGTTCCGGCCGCGATCGATGATCTCCCAGAAGTCCTTCGACTCGATCCGCTCGAGCTCGTCGCGGATGGCGCGCAGGCGCTCGCGCGGCTCGTGCTTCATGTCGTCCTGGATCCGGACGGCCTTCTCCTTCTCTCCGGCCGTCAGGTAGTACGCGGCGAGCTTCACCTGTGCCTTCCGCACGCCCTTGAGCGCCTGCTCCTGGCTGCGCTCGTCGGCGGAGCGATCGAGGTCGAGGAACGCGCGGAGCAGCGCCTCCTCTTCCGGGCGGCCCAGCTCGTGCGCGAGCTGCACGAGCGCGCAGACGTCGTAGGCGACCGTCTCGGTGACGAACGACAGGCTCATCGCGAACGATACGTGCCCGTAGTACCGCATGTGACCGACGGCGGCGGTGGCCGCTGCGCCATCGCCCGCTCGGAGCATCGCCTCGACGAGCAGGCGGTACTGGTTGAGGATGTTGTACGCCGTGCGCACGTCCTTCGCGTTGATCGCCGCGCGCAGGTAGCTGTTCATGAACCAGCACGTCAGGCGGAGGAGCTCGGAGTCCTTCGCCGCGAGCGCCGCCTCGCCGATGTACCGGGTGTCGATCGCGATGAGGTAGTTGATGTCGCGCATCGACTGGAGCGCCTCGTTGTAGATGCCGAGGAGCTGGCGCATCACCTTCCACTCGACCCACGTGCGTCGCTTCTCGAGATCCGCGAGCGACTCGGGGGCCATCGCGACGAAGTCGGGGTTGTCGCGGATCGAGGTGCCGATGGAGAACCAGGAGGCGTCCGCGCCGCCCTTGCGCCGGATGTAGTCGACGGCGAGGTCCTTGAGCGCGTCGACGCCGCGGCTCGCGATGATCTTGTCCTTGCTCGAGATCGAGTTGCTCGTGATGTCGGTGAGCTCCTCCATCGCGTGCAGCAGCTCGGCCTGGCGCTCGTCGCGGAGCTCGCCGTCCTCCGCCGCCATGCCCTCCCGCGACTTGACCGTCGCGTCGCGGCGGATGCGCGCGATGATGTTCTCCGGCTCGAGGAAGCGGAACACGTGCGCGAAGTACGGCGCCATGAAGGCGAAGCCGAGGCTGCACGTGCTCATCATCGCGACGAGCGTGGCGCGCGGGACGAACTCCTTGTGCACCGACATGCTCAGCCAGATGCCGCAGACGCAGGCGACGACGTAGTACGCGAGGACCGCGACGTTCGTCCGGTCCTTGAAGAACATCTTCGTGACGCCGGTGTAGCGCTCGGCAGAGAGCTGCACGACGATGCTGACGACGGTGATCACGATGCCGAGGACCGCGGCCATGACGCCGCCGAGCTGGCTCACCGCATCGGTGATGTGGTCGTCCGCGAAATCGAAGTAGGTGCGCGCGGCGCTGCCGTTGTACCCCTCCCCCTTCGCGCCGGTGAAGAGGTGGTCGATCAGGTAGATGCCGGCGAACGCGCACAGGGCGATCGCGAGCAGGATGACCATCGGCTGGAGCCACTGCCGCCGAAAGCTGCCTCGGTCCTGCGCCCGCACGCCCGCGAGGATAGATGAGAATCAAGAGCCGCGCGACGCGAAGCGGGCGACGGCTCGACCTGCTCGAGGCGACGACGAGCGCGACGCCGACACGCACGACGTCGTCTCCCCGAGCCGACAGCGGCGCGCGTGACGAAGCCTCGAAACGCCCGCGATTCCCTTGCGAGCGCGAGGGCCCGGCGCTACACCGCTCGCCATGCGGGCGGCGTTGCTCCAGGGGGTGTGGGCGGTCTCTCTCGGCGTCCTTGCGGCGTGCGGCGGCAGTGACGCGACGAGCACGCCCGGGGATACCGGCGGCACGAGCTCCGGGGCCGCGCCCGCGGAGGCGCCGGGCAGCGAGATCGGAAAGGGCGACGGCTCCCCGGGATCGGTGACGCTCACCGAGATCCACGTCCTCGCGAAGACGGCCTCGCTCGGAGATGCGATGCCGGTCGATCTCGCGTTCAACCCCGCGGACCCGGGCCAGCTCTGGGTGATCGGCTACGGCGACGACTCCACGCACGTCGGCTACGTCGACGGCGACGCCACGCAGTGGAAGCGGTACCGCGATCCGGCCGCCTCCCACTTCATGGCCAAGCCGACGGCGATGGCGATGGGCGAGAGCCCCTTCTGGGGCGTCTGCGGCAACACCGACAACGGTCAGAACGGCGCCGACCAGACGAGCGGCAGCGACGGCACGGGCAACCTGTTCATGGGCCCGGCGATGTTCACCACGGATCTCTCCGTCTTCGCCAAGCGCATCACCGCCCTCGGCTCGCACTACGACATGCTTCACGCGACGCCCTTCTGCCGCGGCATCGCGCACGTCGAGAAGAACGTCTACTGGACGTTCAACGCGTACGACGACGCGCTCGACAAGTACGACTTCCACAAGGACCACGGTCCCGGGAACGACGATCACTCCGACGGCGAGATCTACCGGTACGCCAAGGGCCAGGTGAAGGGAGCCGACGACGGCACGCCGAGCCACCTCGTCTACGACCCGAGCGACAAGATGCTCTACGTCGCCGACACCGGCAATGCGCGGATCGTCAAGCTCGACACGACCAAGGGCACGAAGAGCGGCGAGCTCCCGCGCAAGAACGAGCCGCTCGCCGGCAGCGGCGTCATGACCGGCGCCGACGTCGAAGAGGTGGTGGCGCCCGGCGTCCTCGAGAAGCCGAGCGGCATCGAGGTGAAGGGCGATCTGCTCTACGTGACCGACGCGGCGACGAGCACGTTCCACGTCTTCAAGAAGGACGGCACGCCGGTGCGCAAGCTCGCGACCGACCTCCCGCCCGGCTCGCTCGCGGGCTTCACGTTCGGACCGGACAAGAAGATCTGGTTTTCCGACAAGGTCGGCAGCCGCGTGATGCGCATCGATCCGAAGTAGCGAGAGAGGCTCACGGCGCGATCTTGCGGGCGACCGTACCCGGCGGGTGCCGGTACCAGCCGGGGTCGGCGTAGCTCGTGATCCCGGCGCGCACCTTGAGCACCGTGAACATGCCGCCCATCTCGACGGGACCGAACGGCCCCTCGCCCGTCATCATCGGCAGCGTGTTCTTCGGACGGCCCATCTCCATCATGTTGCCCATCCCGCTCTCGCCCATCGCCATGTAGCCGGGCAGGATCGAGCGGAGGCGCTCCTCGAGCTGCGGCGGCTGCTTGACGCCGATCATGTTCGGCACGTCGTGGCTCATCGCGTTCATCGTGTGATGCGACTTGTGGCAGTGGAACGCCCAGTCGCCCTCGACGTCCGCGACCATCTCGACGGTGCGCGTGGACCCGACCGGGACGTTGACCGTCGTCTCGGGACGCCGCGCGCTCTTGGGAACCGGGCCGCCGTCGGTGCTCACCTCCTCGAAGCGGTAGCCGTGGACGTGGATGGGGTGGCTGTCCATCGTGAGGTTGCCGAACGTGAAGCGGACGCGCTCGCCCTTCTTCACGACCCAGGGATCGGTGCCCGGCCAGACGCGGCTGTTGAACGTGAAGAGGTTGAAGTCGGTCATCACGTTCGGGTTCGGCGTCGCGGTGCCCGGCTCGACGAACCACTCGCCGAGCATGACCACGAAGTGACGATCGACCTTCGGCACCTCCGGCACCTTCGGGTGGATGACGAAGAAGCCCATCATCCCGAGCGCCATCTGGACCATCTCGTCCGAGTGCGGGTGGTACATGAACACGCCGTTCTGCCGGAGCGTGAACTCGTACACGTACGTCTCGCCGGGCTCGATGTGCGGCTGGTTCAGGCCGGCCACGCCGTCCATTCCGTTCGGCAGGAGGATGCCGTGCCAGTGCACGCTCGTGCGCTCGGGCAGCTTGTTGGTGACGTAGAAGCGGACGCGATCGCCCTCGACCGCCTCGATCGTGGGGCCCGGTGTCGACCCGTTGTAGCCCCACGCGTTGACGATCATGCCGGGCGCGAACTCGCGCTTCACCGGCTCGGCGACGAGACGGAACTCCTTCACGCCGTCCTTCATCGTGTACGGCAACGTGGAGCCGTTGGGCGTCACGACCGGGACGTACGGCTGCTTCGGCTGCGCGAGCGCCGACCGCGCGCCGAGGAGGAGCGTGAACGCGAACAGGAACGAGACGACGAATCGAAGGAGCTTCATGACGATCCTCGAGCTCAGTGCTGGTGGGCCGGCGGCGGCGATGCGACGGGCGCGATGGGCGAGGTGGGGATCCGCGGCGGAGCGCCGACGCGACCGCCGACGGCGCGCTCGAGATCGCTCCGCGCGATCCAGTAGTCGCGCAGCGCCTCGATGTAGCGGCCGTAGGCCTCGAACTCGGCCTGCTTGGCCGCGATGAGCTGATAGGTGCCGATGAGCATCGCGTCGTACTGCTGCTGCGAGAACTTCACGATCTGCTCCCGGAGGGGGACGATCGTCTTGCCGTACTGCTCGACCACGCCGCGCGCGGTCATGACGCGGGCGCGCGACGAGCGGACGTCCGCGCGCACGTCGACGGCGAGCGCGCGGAGCTCGTTCTGCGCCTGACGCTCGTACGCCTCGAGCTTGGCGATCTGCGCCTGGCGCTGATCGAAGAGCGGGATCTCGATCGCGACGCTCGGCCCGAACGAGAGCTTCTTGTTGTGCCGGAGGCGTCCGACCTCGACGGTGACGTTCACGACGCCGGTCCAGCGCGTGGTCTTCGCCGTCGAGAGCGCGTAGCCGATCGCCTGCGCATTGCGCCGCGCGGCGCCGACGTCGAGACGCTGCGCGATGGCCGCGCGCTCGAGGTGCTCGAGGCCCGTCTCTTCCGCCGGGAGCTCGGGGAGGCGCGACGGCATCCGCCACGCCGTGCGCGGCCCCCAGAGCCCCAGCTTCTTGTTCAGCGCCTCGCGCGCGACGAGCGCCTCGCCCTCGCTGCGCGTCCGCTCGAGCGAGGTCTGCGCGGCGAGCGCGAGCTCGTTGCGCAGCGCGAGGTCGTTCATGTTCCCCGCCTCGTACTGCCTCCGTGCGAGCTCCGCGGACGCCTGCGCCGCCTCGTCGACCATGCGGCGCATCGCGGCGACCTGCTCGGCGGCCTGCGCGGCATAGAACGCCGCGCGCACTTCGCCGGCGAGCTCGAGGACCTCGTCGCCGACCTCGAGCTTCGTGGCCTCGAGCTCCGCCTTCGCCACGCGCTTCCTGAGCGGCATCGTGAGGATGTCGAGGAAGTCCTGCTCGACCGACGCGAAGAGGTTCGGATCGATGTGCTCCGCCTCCCATGCGGTGCGGCCGATGGAGAAGACGGGGTTCTTCAGGAGCCCCGCCTGGACGAGGTCGGCCTGTGCGATGGCGAGCTCCTCGAGCCTCGCGCGGAGCGTCGCGTTCTCGAGCAGCGCGATCTGGACGGCGGCATCGACGGTGAGGTCCTCGGCGAGGAGGCGATCGACCGCGCGCTCGGCCTCCTTGTCCGGCTCGCGGTCGTGATCCCAGCGGAGGTCGTGCCCGGAACGCGCCTTCACCTCCCGGGCGACGTCGTCCATCGCCGGCTTCGCCGAGGTCGACGCACAGCCGCCGAGGAGCGCGACGACCACGGCCGACGCGACCAGACGTCCGAGACGTGCGCTCATTTCGCCGGCACGAGCTTCATGTTGCACTTCGGACAGACGCCCGGCTGCGAGGACGTCACCTCGGGGTGCATCGGGCACACGTACGTCGTCGCCGCGGAGTCCGACGCGTGAGCGTGCTTCGGAGCGGGCGGCGCGGCGCCCTCGGCGGCGCTCGGGTTCGACGGATCGTTCGCCGCCTGCGCGACGGGCGCGGGCGCGGGCGAGCAGGCCGCGAGGACGGCGCCGGCGAGGGGGATGGCGAGGAAGAGACTTCGACGTGTCATGTGACCTCCGTAGCAGCGCCGACGCCGCACGCCCGAGGGCATTACACCGAATCGTCCAGCTCATCCGGTCGCTTGCGGCCGCGGGCCGGGGAGGTAGAAGAGGTGTAAGAATTCGAGCGGAGCCGCGTCGGCGGGGACGAACCCGAAGGACGAGGCTCTATCATGACGGCGCTGCGAGAATCTCCCATGACCACCACGACGCTCGAGGTCCACGGCATGACCTGCGCGAGCTGCGTGGGTCGCGTCGAGCGCGCGCTCTCGAAGGTGCCGGGCGTCACGCGGGCGACGGTGAACCTCGCGACCGAGCGCGCCACGGTCGAGCTCGATCCCGAGCTCACCAGCGCGGCCGCCCTCGCCGAGGTCGTGCGCGACGCCGGCTACGACGCGGAGGAGGCGAAGCCCGAGGCCCCGGCCCAGGGCACGGTCGATGCGCGCGAGGTCGAGCATGCGCGGAGCCGGCGCGACGTGATCTTCGCGCTCGCGTTCGCCGGTCCCCTCCTCTTCTTCTCGATGATCCCGATGATGCTGCCGTCGCTGCACGCGCGGCTGCCGTCGCTCGTGCACTTCTTCATGGGCTGGGGCGGGCTCGCGCTCGCAGCGCCCGTGCAGCTGTGGGCGGGGCGGAGGTTCTACCGTCAAGCCGCGGCCGAGCTCCGGCATCGCTCGCCGGGCATGAGCACGCTCGTGGTCCTCGGGAGCACGGCGGCGTTCGTCTTCTCGGTCGTCGTGCTCCTCGCGCCCGGCCTCTTCCCGGCGGGCACCGCCCACACGTACTTCGAGGCCTCCGCCTCGGTCGTCGCGCTCGTGCTGCTCGGCAAGCACCTCGAAGCGACGGCGAAGGGGCGGACCTCGCAGGCGATCAAGAAGCTCGTCGCGCTCGCGCCGAAGGTCGCGCGCGTCCGCCGCGACGGGAAGGAGATCGAGGTCCCGATCGCGGACGTCGTCGTCGACGACGAGGTGATCGTCCTGCCGGGCGAGCGCGTGTCGGTCGACGGGGTGGTGGCCTCTGGCCGGTCGTGGGTCGACGAGTCCATGCTGACCGGAGAGCCGGCGCCGGTGGAGAAGACGATCGGCGCGCACGTCGCGGCCGGGACGGTCAACGGCCGGAGCGCGCTCACCATCACCGCCACGCGCCTCGGACGCGACTCGCTCCTGGCGCAGATCGTCCGCGCCGTCGAGGAGGCGCAGGGCGGAAAGCCCGCGGTGCAGGCGCTCGCTGATCGCGTCGCCGCCGTCTTCGTTCCGGGCATCCTCGCGGTCGCGACGGTGACGCTCGTCCTCTGGCTGGCGACGGGTCACTCCACGACGGCGGCGATCGTCGCCGCGGTCACCGTGCTCGTCGTCGCCTGCCCGTGCGCGATGGGGCTCGCGACACCGGCCGCAGTGATGGTCGCCACCGGCCGCTCCGCCGAGCTCGGCGTCCTCTTCCGGCGCGGGGAGGCGCTCGACGGTCTCGCGACCGCCGACACGGTCGTGCTCGACAAGACCGGCACCATCACCGAGGGACACCCGAGCGTCACCGAGGTGCACGTGTTCGATCGCGACCGCACCGAGGACGAGATCCTCCGTCTCGCCGCGGCCGCCGAGTCGCGGAGCGAGCACCCGATCGCGCGCGCGGTGCTCGAGTCGGCGAAGGCACGCGGCCTGACCCTGCCGACGCCGTCCGAGTCGCGCGCCGCTCCTGGCGCGGGGCTCGAGGCGACGGTCGAAGGCCGCCGCGTGCGCGTCGGCGCGCTGCGATGGCTCGTGGAGTCCGGCGTCACGATGGACGGCGCCGTCGCGCCCGACGGAGGGATCGGCATCGCCGTCGACGGGGTGCTCGTCGGAGCGATCACGGTGAGCGATCCGATCAAGGCCACGAGCCGCGCCGCGATCGCCGCCATGCGCGCGGCGGGCCTGCGCGTGCTGATGGTCACCGGCGATCATGCCGGCGCCGCCGAGCGCGTCGCGCACGAGGTGGGGATCGACGAGGTGCTCGCCGAGCGGCGGCCGATGCAGAAGCGCGACGACGTGCGCCGCCTCCGCGCCGAAGGGCGCAAGGTCGCGTTCGTCGGCGACGGGATCAACGACGCGGCCGCGCTCGCCGAGTCCGACGTCGGGATCGCCGTCGGCACGGGGACCGACGTCGCGATCGAGGCGGGCGACGTGGTGCTGGTCCGGGGGGACCCGAGGTCGATCGTCGACGCCATCCTCGTCGCGCGCCGGGCGATGCGGACCATCCGGCAGAACTTCTTCTGGGCGTACGCGTACAACGTCGCGCTCGTCCCCGTTGCGGCCCTCGCGCTCGTCTCCCCCGTCCTGGCCGCCGCAGCGATGAGCGCGAGCAGCCTCTTCGTCCTCGGCAACAGCCTGCGGCTCCGCCGCTTCGTACCTGCGCCATGACGGAGCCCATGGATCCGTTCCCCGACGGCCCCGATCCCGTCACCGAGCTCGTCCGCGAGCGCGACGCGTTCGTCCGCTTCGTACGGCCGCGCGTCGAGAGCGACGCCGCGGCGGAGGAGATCGTGCAGAACGCGTTCGTCCGCGGCATCGAGCACGGAGGAGAGCTGCGCGACGGAGAGAGCGCGACGGCCTGGTTCTATCGGATCCTGCGCAACGCGATCGTCGACCACTATCGCCGGCGCGACGCGGCCAGCCGCGCGCACGAGCGGATCGAGCGGGAGATGCCGGAGTCGCTCGGGGACGCGCCGCTCGACGATCGAACGCGCGCCTGCGCGTGCGTTCGCAGCCTCGCCGCGACGCTGAAGCCCGAGTACGCGCAGGTCCTCGAGCAGGTCGACGTCGAGGGCCGCGGGGTCTCCGAGGTGGCGGCGGAGAGCGGGATCTCCGCGAACAACGCCGCGGTGAGGCTCCATCGCGCCAGGCAGGCGCTGAAGAAGCGCGTCGAGCAGACCTGCCGGAGCTGCGCGACGCACGGCTGCGTGGACTGCACCTGCAAGCATTGAGGCGCACCGCGTCACCGGCACGGAGCGTGTAGCGCCTCGGACGTCGGCGCAGGGCCGGCGCGAAAGCGAGGCAAAGATGCACACTCTCCACCCGCGCTCCGGTGGTGCCACGCTCGCCGGGCGCACTCCTCTCGAGGACGAGCTCCGTCCGCCGCGCGCGTGGCTCGACGAGCCGGCTGCGCCGTACCTCTCGGCGCGCCTCGCGATCTCCGCCGTGCTCACGGCGCAGCTTCTCCTCGTCATCCTCGCAGGCGGCCGCGCGCACGCACGGTGGCTCGAGGTCGCGCTCGCGACGCCGGTCGTGCTCTGGGGCGGCCGTCCCTCCTTCGAGCGCGCGGCGGCGGCGTTCCTTCGGCGGCGACCGAGCATGTTCGCGCTCGTATCCCTGGGAACGGCGACCGCATGGGCTTATGGCCTCGCGGTCACCCTCGCGCCGCGACCCTCCGTGGCGCCCCACGCGTACCTCGGTGGGGCCGCATGCACGGTCACGCTCGTGCTGGCCTTCGAGGCCCTCGAGCGGTTCGCACGGCGGCGCACCGTGCAAGCGATCGCCGACGAGGTCACCGTGAGCCGCATGCTCGCTGCGCGCGCGACGCGCAGCGAGGAGCTCGCCGGTCGGATCTGCAGGGCGCTCGTCCCCGGGGTCCTCGTCATCGCGGCGGGCACGCTCGCCGGCTGGCTCGCGTTCGGTCCGACCCCGACGCTTCCGCACGCGATCGCGAGCGCCGCCTCCGTCTTCGTCATCGCGTCGCCGGCCGCGATCAGCCTCGCGGCGCCGATGTCCTTCCTCATGGCGGCCGCCGCAGCCAAGCGCGAGGGCATCGCGCTCCGTGACGCCGAGTCGACCGAGACGCTCTCCGACGTGACCACCATCGTCCTCGATCGCACGGGCGTGCTCACGGAGGGACGCCCGCAGGTCACGACGATCGAGCCGGCGGCCGGCGTCGAGCACGCCGAGCTCGTGCGCATCGTGGCCACGGCCGAAGCGGAGAGCGAGCACCCTCTCGCGCGCGCGGTCGTCGCTCATGCGCGCCCGCTCGGCGCGGCCGACGAGGAGGCGTCACCGCAGTCGATCCGGCGCCCGGTCCGCGGCCGTGGCGTGATCGCCCATGTCTCCGGCCGGTCGGTGGTGCTCGGCACGAGCGCGCTCCTCTCCGCCCGCGGCATCGTCGTCCCCGAGCACGCGCTGCATCGCGCAGAGGCGCTGCGCGGCGACGGCGCCACCGTCTCGTTCGTGGGCGTCGACGGCGCATACGCCGGCCTCGTCGCGCTCGGCGACAGCGCTCGAGGGGACGCGCGCGAAGCCGTCGCCGAGCTCCGCCGGATGGGCGTACGCGTGGTGATGATGACCGGTGCCGCGCGCACGAGCGGGCGGCACGTCGCGCGCGAGCTCGATCTCCACGAGGCCGAGGTCTTCGCGCAGGTGCACCCCGACGATCGCGCGCGCGTCATCGCCCGGCTCGCCGACCGCGGAGAGGTCGTCGCGGTCGCGTCGACCGGTCGCCACGCCCGTGCGGCATCGGCTGGGCACATCGCGATCGCGCTCGGCGGAGATGCCGATGCCCACGTGGTGCTCGCCGACGGCGATCTCGACGGCATCGTGCGCGCGATCCGGCTCGCGCGGCGAACGACGCGCAACGTCCGCCAGAGCCTCGCGGTCGCGTGCGCCTACAACCTCGTGGCGATCCCGCTGGCCGGCGGAGCCTGGTACGCGGTGACCGGCCGAGCGCTGAGCCCCATGCTCGCCGCGGCGGCGATGGGCATCGGCACCCTGACGGTCATCGGGAGCTCGCTGCGGCTGCTCTTTCGCCCTCGTCAGTAGAGATCGAGGAACGCGAGCAGCGCGGCGAGATCGGCGTCGCTCATCGCCTCGAGCGAGTAGAGCGGCATGGTCCCGAACACGCCGAGGAACCCGCCGTGACGTACCTTCTCGATGAAGGTCACGCGCACCTGCGTGCGGTCGAAGCCGTACGTGCCGGTGAGGACCTGCACCTCCTCCTCGGGCAACAGCGGGATGTGATCCCCCTCGCACACGAGATAGAGCGTGCTCGCATCGGGCGCGAGCTGCGCCTCGTGCGGCTTGATGCACGAGCCATCGAACGCACGACGCTTCAGCACGGCGCCGGTCCGAGGGTCGGCGAGGAGGATCTCGTCGGGCGTCTGCAGGGGGATCCACAGCTTCGTCTCGTCCGGCGCCCAGGCGGCGAAGTAGGGCGCGCCCTGCGAGGCGATCGCGGTGGCGGCGAACGTCCGCGACTGCGTGTCCAGGATGCGCGGGTCCTTGCCGTCGGTATTGCCCACCGCGACGAAGCGCCCCGACGAGGAGAGCACCGCCGAGTACGGGCCCTTGCTCCCGACGGGCACCATCGCCGGCGGCGACGACGGCGACGCGAGATCGACGATCGCGACCGCATCGTCCGCGTAGCACGCGACGAACGCCGTGCGTCCGTCGGGGGCGATCGACGCCCCGTGCGGCGCGCGGCAGACGCGGATCGCCGTCGGCGGCGGGGAGCCTCCGATGACGAGCGTCTTCGGATCGACGATCATCAGCGTCGCCTTCTGCTCCTCGGGCGAGAGCTCGGGATCGATCGCCTTGGCCAGATCGAAGTGCGTGACGACGACCTTGCTCCCGTCGGGCGCGATCACGATCTCGCCGGGGTTGGCGTCGATCTGCACCTCGCCGATCGGATGCAGATCGTCGGACGCGAGCTTCTGGACGAACCCGGGGCGCGTGGCCGATGCGTGCGCGGCATGCGGTCCCGGGAGCGTCGTCGGCGCGGGATACGAGAGCGCGACGTAGACGTTCCCCTCGGGATCGATCGCGAGGTGGTGCGGACCGTCGATGCCGACCGGATCGCGGCCCACCGGCACCTGCGCGACCACCTCGTTCGAGGGCAGATCGAGCACGCTCACCGAGTCCGAGTAGCTGTCGGAGACGAACGCGAACGTGCCCTTGGGGGCCGGCAGCTTCGGGCGCTTGTCCGGATACGCGGGCGCGCCTTCGTACGGCGCGTACTCGACCTTCGTCTCCGGATCGCTGCAGCCGGGCGCGAGCACCGCGGCGGTCGCGAGGATCGCGACGATCCTGCGCGTCATGGCTCGATGGTGAAGGCGACGGAGGGACCGACGAACGGGCCCGAGCCCTGGACGAGGTTGTTGTTGTCGTACGACGCGCTCGCGAGGGTGGCCTCGATCGACTTCGCCGTCTTCAGCTTCGTCCACATCGCGTCGTCGGGCGTGAACGTCGTGTTCGTGGTGAACACGCGCGCGACGACGCTCCCGCCCGATCGCAGCGTGAGCAGGTACGCCTTGCCGTTCATCGGATCGCCGTGGGCGTGCGCGGCGCGCATCGCGCCGAACGGCGAGCTGCCGTCGTAGCGCGGCGACGTCCGCGCGAGGCGCATGGCGGTGGGCGTCGCCTTCCACGTGAACGCGACCGGGGTGCCGCCGGGGACCTTCGCTCCCGCCGCCGGCGACGTCAGCGCCGGCGCCTTCGCCGCGTCGGTCGTCGGCGTCGCGGCGTCGAACGCGGCGAGGTCCTCGTCGTTCGCGGTGCCCGCGAAGACGGCGTCCGACATCCCGCCGCCGTGGTCGTGCTCGTCCTCCCTGCAGCCCGTGGGGACATGGACGATCGCGAGACCGAGGGCGAAGATCGAAGCGAGTCTTGCAAGGCGCATCATTGCCACGGATCGGGCACGCTGCTAAAGACCCCGCTGCCGGACGGGACAGGAAGTCGGTGCGAGTCCGACGCGGTGCCGCCACTGTGATGGAGCTCTGGCTCCTCAGTCAGGAACTGCTCGTACGGCGAGGCAAGAACCCTCTTCGCCGCGCGCGCTACGCGGCTGGAGCTCCAGAGATGCGTCGTGAATTCTTCGTCATCCTCCTCTGCGGAGGGTGCGGATCGGACCCCACCCAGTCGTCACCGACCGACGGCGGGATCTCCCTCGGCGACACCACCGGCTACGTCGATGCGGCGGCGCCCGATGCAGGCAAGCCGCGCGTCGACGGCGGGTTCGCCGGTCCGGACGGCGGCGTGCTGCGCGAGGATCGCTTCGTCACCGACGTGGTGAGCTTCACGCCGGGCGAGTGCGCGGGGTTCGGCATCCCGGACATGCCCGACATCGTGAAGGGCCCGCCCGTCGGCGCGGGCAACCTCGCGGGGAGCTTCGACGTCGTGTCGCTCGGGATCGGCGGCGAGATCGTCGTGTCGTTCGAGCCGAACGCGATCGTCGACGGACCGGGGCCCGACTTCATCGTCTTCGAGAACGCGTTCTGGGCCGCGGGCAACCCCGCGCAGCCGGCCGCCGATCCCGGCGAGGTGAGCGTGAGCGAGGACGGCACGACGTGGGTGACGTATCCGTGCACGCCCGCCGACGCCGGGAGCGATCTCGGATCGTGCGCGGGCTGGCACCCGGTGTACGCGACGCCGGAGAACGGCATCTCCCCCTTCGATCCGGCGAAGGCGGGAGGCGACGCGTTCGACCTCGCGGCCGTCGGCCTCGCGAAGGCGCGCTTCGTCCGCATCCGCGATCGCGCCACCCGAAACTGCGACGGCGTCCAGCCGAAGCCCAACAACGCGGGCTTCGATCTGGACGCCGTCTCGATCCTGAACGCCGAGACCCCTTAGGGTCGCGTCGTCAGTTCACGCCGCCGCCGCACACGTTCGGGGTGTTTCCGCCGCCGCAGGTCTGCGGAGCGACGCAGGTCCCGCAGTCGAGGATCTTCCCGCAGCCGTCGGCGATCTGCCCGCAGTTCGCGCCTGCCTGCTGGCAGGTGCGCGGCGTGCACTCGGGCGCCCCGCAGGTGCCGTTCACGCACGGCACGTTGTTCGGGCACGGGCAGTTGTTGATGCCGCCGCACCCGTTCGCCACCGGTCCGCAGACCGACCCCATCGCCGGCGCCGGGCACGCGCTCGGCGTGCAGGCTGCCGTACCGCACATGTTCGGACCGCCGCCACCGCAGATCTGGCCGTTCTGGCAGTTGCCGCAGTCGAGCTGCTTGCCGCAGCCGTCACCCATCAGCCCGCACTGGCCGGGCTGGCAGGTGAGCGGCGTGCACGCCGGCGCACCGCACTGGCTCGGGACACCACCGCCGCCGCAGGTCTGACCGAGCGGGCACGTCCCGCAGTCGATCTGGTTGCCGCAACCGTCGCCGGCCGGGCCGCAGCCGATGCCCTGCTGCGGGCAGGTCTTCGGCACGCACGCCGGCGGGCCGGAGGTCGACACGCACGACGCGAGGTCGAAGAGCATGTACGCGAGGACCTTCTCCTGCGCCGTGAGCGGATCGTTGTTGCACTCCGACGGGAAGACCTTGTCGTCGGTGGTGCCGATCGACACGTGGAAGTCGCTGAAGAGCACGCGCCCGCACTGGTTCGCCGCAGGAGCGCCCCACGGCGTGTTGAACGTGTAGTGCATCGGTGCGTCCTGCGCCGCCGGATCGTTCGCCGGGTCGAACACCGTCGAGCCCGCCGCGGTGGAGTAGATCCAGCGCTGCGCAGGGGACACGATGCCGGACGTCGACATGTTCGCCGTCGGGTTGATGTCCTTGCGCGGCTCGGTGATCGCGATCATCGGCGGGTTCGTCTGCCAGAGCGCGTTCACCGGCGCGTACGGCGGCGGGTAGGTCGCCGGCGTCGGGGCGACCGGCGCCTTCAGCCAGTTCGAGAAGAGCACACCCTTCGGGAACGACGTATCGACGAACGCCGAGAGCGATCCGGGGTCGCCCGTGTAGTCCCACGCCTGGGTGCCCGGCGCGAACGACGTGGCGGTCGCCGCCCACGGCGAGGTGTAGCCGCCGCCGGTGTAGAGCCACACGTACGAGAAGTGCGTCGCGAACACGCGGCCGCCCTTGTTCGCGTAGTTGACGACGTTGTCACGCGGGCGGGTGCCCTTGTTCACCTGGCTGCCGACGCAGCCGAAGATCACGGCGTCGTACTTGTCGATCTCGCCGCCGTTGCAGGACGTGCCGGTGCACGTATAAGTCCACGTGTCGCCGTTCGAGTTGTTGTAGTTGCCATTGCCGGTCGTGCCGTTCAGCGAGAAGTGGCGCGCATCGACCACCGTGATGGTCCGCGTCCCGTTCGCCGCCGTGTTGCCCTTCACGTTCGCGATCGTGACCGTGTCTCCCGTCGCGAGACCGTGGTCGCCGCTCGTGGTGATGACGATCGGCGATGCGTTGGTCGCGCCCGACACGCCGCCGCTCCGATCCTCTCCGTAGAGATACGACGCCTTCTTGCTCCCGAAGGAGATCATGGCGCCGTTGTCCTGATACAGCCGAATTCGGCCGTCGCCCGCGGCGTCCGTGAACTCGCTGTCGGCGACGCCCATCTTGCGGAAGACGCACTCGAGGCCGTCGACGCGGCCCGTCGAGATCGCGGTGAGCGGGATGTCACCCTCCGCCTTCGTGGCAGGCAGCGCCGCGGTCTTGTTCGCAGGTGCAGCGCCGTACGCCGGCACGAGGTTGTTCGTGCACGCCGTCGTCGCGATCGTGAACTGCTTGCGCCAGCGGCCGAGCTGCACGACGACGGGGATGTCGACGACCTTGCCCGGCGTGCTCACCGGCATGTTCGGCAGGAGGAAGTGACCGTTCGCGTCCGTCGTCGTCGAGACGAGCGGGCTGCCCGAAGCGGTCGCGCAGCTCTCGCACTTCACGCCCTGCGTGAACGCCGCGACCGCGCCGTTCGGCACGTAGACGACCGCGTTCGGCACGGGGAGCACGCCGTTCGGCGACGTGACGTAGCCCTCGATGCTCGTCGTGCCGCCACCGGGGCACTGCTGCTGCTGGAGGCAGAGGCCCGTGCATCCCGGCGGCGTCCCGCAGACGTTCGCCACGTTCGCGCCGCCGCAGGTCTGGCCCGGCGGGCAGACCGCAGGACCGCCGGCCGGCCAGCAGTTGAGGACGCCGCCGCAGCCGTCCGCCTTGAACCCGCAGTTCGCGGCGCCGCACGTCGCCTTGACGCAGGGAGGCGCGCCGCACACGTCGGGCGTGCCGCCGCCGCCGCAGGTCTGGCCGGTCGGGCACTTGTTCGTCGTGCAGTCGATCGTGTTGCCGCAGCCGTCGGGCATGAACCCGCAGTCGCCGGGGCCGCACGCGGTCTTCGTCGGCACGCAGACGCCGCCGTCGGTGTTGCCGCCGCTCGTCCCGCACTTGCTCGGACCGCCGCCTCCGCACGTGCCGGCCTCGCAGGTGCCGCACGAAGCGATGAGACCGCCGCAGCCGTCGCCCGCCGCTCCGCACTCGACGCCGAGCTCGGCGCACGTCTTCTTCTTGCACGGGGGCTTGCCGCATACGCTCGGCGTGCCGCCGCCTCCGCAGGTCTCGCCCGCGGGACAGTCG
>WBZO01003063.1_pt1 | contig 20268 bp, 16 predicted proteins | sample 5204261 | NCBI WGS metagenome assembly WBZO01 (sample SAMN12412400, study PRJNA552823) | activated sludge metagenome | isolation source: activated sludge from anammox sidestream of wastewater treatment plant... | place: USA: North Carolina | collected 2017-09 | reverse complement strand
CGTTTTTCGCCATACACCTTCAGAAAGTGCGGGTCCTGGGCGAGATTAGCCACGTAAGCGCCACGGTGCATCGGACCGTAACCACCGGAAGCGCCCACACCTTCCTTGCCGAGCGCGGCGAGAAATTTGGCGCGCGGCAGTCTGGCGAATCGTTCCGGATCGTAGCGGAACATGTACAGATGATACGCACTGCGGGTCGTGCCGGGATACAACTTGGCGGGGGTGATGCCGGGGATTTCCCGCAGCAACTGGGTCAGGTATTGGGCGTTCTCGGTGCGCCGCTGGGTTTGGGCCACCACGCGCGTCATCTGCGCCAGCAACAGGCCGCCCTGAAATTCGCAAAGCCGGAGATTCGAGCCCCGCGTGCCCGCGTAGCTGAAGCTGGCCCCGGTGACTTTTTTGGCCTGGCCCTGCGTGTGAAAGTGGTAGCAGGCGTCGGCAAATTGATCATCATTGGTCAGCACGGCCCCGCCCTCGCCGGAATTCAGATTTTTACTCGCCTGGAAGCTGAAACAACCTGCCAGTCCCAGCGTGCCAACCTTCCGGCCGCGCCACTCGCCAAGGTGCGCCTGGCAGGCGTCTTCAATGACCGGCAGTTTGTGGCGCTGGCCAATCGCCAGAATTTTGTCCAGATCCGCCGGGCTGCCGGCGATGTGAACCGGAAGCAGCGCCTTGGTCTGGGGCGTGATGGCGGCCTCAATTTTATCCGCGTCAATTTGAAAACTCTCGGGGTCCACATCCACGAAGATGGGCAGCGCGTAATTCAGCACGATGACGTTGTAGGTGGCGACAAAAGTGTAGGGCGTGGTGATTACTTCATCGCCCGGGCCGACATGCAAAGCGCCCAGGGCGGTGGTGAGGGCGGCGGTGCCGCTGGCGGTGGCGAGGGCGTGTCGGGCACCGGTCAGTTGCTGGTAGGCGTCTTCGAAACGCGCCACATTCTTGCCGGAACCGCGGTACCAATGCTTCGAGCGCAAGGTGGCGAGAACCGCTTCTTCCTCGGCGGCCTCAACAACTGGCCAGCCCGGGAAGCTCCCGGAAAAAGCCTTGCTGCCACCCAGTGCCGCGGGTTTGGCGGCGGCTTCTGCGCCGCGGGTGATTTGCGGCAGACCAACCGCGAGGCCGGCGCCGGCCACGGTGGTGCTGCCCAGAAATTTGCGACGGGTGACGTGATTTTGCATAAAGTGTGCTTGCTGGCTTCGGTCCTGATTGATGATGGCTCATCCACTCGGGGGCCACCTGCGTCGGATCCGGTGGTTTACAAGCGTCATGCGTAGGTCATTCCCGGCGTGGGAGCAAGTAGAATGTGTCCCGGGGCGTGCGGTTTCAGAGGGAGCTTCGGAACGCCACGTGAATTGGCAAAGATTTTGCGGGGAATCCGGGGATGAATGACGTTCCGTCGCGATCCGGCCAGTGGCTTTCCCCCACGCTGATCACCCTGATACTCGCCAACCTGGTCCCGCTCTACGGCGTGCTGGCGCTCGGCTGGGAGGTGTATGCGGTGGTGCTTCTCTTCTGGCTGGAAAACCTGATCATCGGAGGTGTCAACGCCCTGCGCATGTTGTGTTGCCAGCCGCAGGAACGCGGCTTGTGGCTCGTCAAAATGTTCCTCGTGCCGTTCTTCTGCTTCCACTATGGCATTTTTACGCTTGTCCATGGAGCGTTTATCATCGGCCTTTTCGGCGGCGCCTTCCGACAGGGTGCGTCGGCCGCCCAGTGGAGCGACGTAATCCGGACGATTGGACAGTTGCACCTGGGCTATGCCGCGGCGGCCCTTCTGGCGAGCCACGGGTTTGCGTTTGTTTACAATTTTCTGTGGCGGGGTGAATTTCGCACCGCCTCGTTGACCAACGCGATGCAGTCTCCGTACGGCCGGGTGGTGGTGTTGCACATCGCCATTCTGGGCGGCGCATTTCTCATTTTGCAGCTGCATGCGCCCCAGGGCGCTTTGGCGTTGTTGGTGCTTCTGAAAATCATCCTGGATGTACGGGCGCACAACCGGGAATCCAAAGGGAAGCCGGCCCCGCCATTTGCGCGGAGGTTTTCTGCGCCGGCGGCGACATCCACCGCGCCATAGTCTGCATGCCGCCGCGCCGGCGGCGGAAGCGGGAAACCTCCCGACGCTCCGGACATCCCGTCCCCGCTGCGTTCCTCGACAGCGGATGCGATCCGGTCGGCGCGCCGCCAGTCGCGCCCGGACCCGGGCGGCGAGGGTTCGGGGCTGTTCCAGACGAATCCGCCGGGGTTCGCGCGGCTAAAATAGCGTGTAAATGAAGGGCGCGGCGCCCGTGCCGGACAAGAGGACCAGCACGCCCAAAATCAGCAGGACGAGGAGGATCGGAATCAGCCACCACTTTTTGTTCTCGCGCAAGAACCCCCAAAGCTCGGCGAAAAATCCCGGCGAGGATTGTTCCCGGGCGGCCCGTTCGAAATCTTTTGGTTTGCGTTGGCTCATGCGCGGCAATTCAAGGTGTCCTTTCAATACTGGCGAAAATAGCGACGCACGTCCGCCGGTGAGGCTTTCGGCCGCCAGAGGCTTTCATCGGAAGCGGGCCGCGCGCGTTGCAGCGGATCGCGTCCACGCCCGCGAAAGACCAATGCCAGGGGGGTGATCAGTCCGTAAAAAATCAGCGCCAGCACAAGCTGCGAAACCAGCCAGCCAATGGGAAAGGCCAGAACCATCGCCGCCACGTAACACCAGCGGATGCGGTCCGGCCGGACCCAGCCCAGTCCCCCAATCCCCACCGCCACCCCCGCCAGCAGAAGGGCGACCTGCTGGCGCCCGGGTTGCACCCACAGTCGCCCCGCGAGCAGCAGCCAGGCCACCAGCCAGGCGGCTGCGAATTGCCGCAACATCTTCCGGTTCGGATGCAGCTGGAGATCGGTCCATTTCATGTGCCGGCACGGGGCAGCCGTCTAATCGAGTTCAAATCGGGTCATGTGTTGGGCGCGTTGCGTCGGGGTGAGTGTGTTTTTCTGCTGCTCCTTGTGCAACACAAAATCCTCCAACACGAGCACGTCCAGGTCCGTGGCGAGAAAACACTGGTGCGCGTCGTGCGGCGTGGCGACGATGGGTTCACCGCGAATGTTGAAGCTGGTGTTGATCAGCACCGGGCAGCCGGTATGTTCCGCGAAAGCTGTGAGCAGGCGATGGAACCGGCCGTGACGCGAAGCGTCCACGGTTTGCACCCGGGCGCTGTAATCCAGGTGAGTCACGGCGGGTAGCGTGGAGCGCACGATATTGATCCGTTGACGCAAATCGGGATCGGTTCGCATTTGATGGATCTGAGCCGCGGAGAGTTGCCGGCGGTGTTTTTCCAGGAGGTCGGCAACGAGCAGCATGTAGGGGCTTTCCTGATCGGCTCGGAGCGCGAAATAATCCGCCGCGCGCTCCCGCAAGACGCAGGGGGCAAACGGACGAAAGCTTTCCCGGAACTTGATGCACAAGTTCATTCTGGCCTGCATGGCGGGATCGCGGGGATCGCCCAGGATGCTGCGCGCTCCGAGCGCGCGCGGACCGAACTCCATGCGGCCGTGGAACCAACCGATGATTTTTCCCTCCGCAAGCCAGCGTGCCACCTCCGCCAGCAGGCGGGCTTCGTCGTCAAACCGGGTGTAGGTTGCCCCGGTCTCGTGCAGAAAGCTTTCAATCTCTGCCCGGGAAAATTGCGGACCGAGGAAACTGCCCTTTTGTGCGTCGCCCTCCCGGGGTGCGCGCGGATTTTCGAGCAGCTGGTACCAGACGAACAGCGCGGCGCCCAGGGCCCCACCCGCGTCGCCCGCCGCGGGTTGAATCCACAACTCTTCAAACGGGCCTTCCCGCAACAGGCGACCGTTGGCGACGCAATTCAGGGCCACCCCGCCGGCCAGCACCAGCTTCCGCCTTCCAGTTTGCCGGTGCACTTCCCGCGCCATGCGCAGCAGAATTTCCTCGGTGACCGCCTGAATGCTCGCCGCCAGGTCCATGTGCCGTTGTTCCAGCGCCGTCTCCGGGCGGCGGGGCGGGCCGCCGAATCGGCGATGGAATTTTGCGCTGGTCATGGTCAGTCCCTGGCAATAGTTGAAGTAATCCTGATTCATCCAGAAACTGCCGTCCGCTTTCAGGTCGAGCAGTTCCTGGAGGATCAGCCCGCGATAGATCGGTTGACCGTAAGGGGCCAGTCCCATGAGTTTGTACTCGCCGCTGTTGACCTTGAACCCGCAGTAATAAGTGAATGCGGAATAAAGCAGGCCGATCGAATGGGGGAAGCGCAGTTCGGCGTGCAGTCGCAGCCGGTTGCCTTCCCCCACGCCCCACGTGGCCGTGCTCCACTCGCCCACGCCATCCACCGTCAGAATCGCGGCTTGCTCAAATGGACTCGGGAAAAAGGCGCTGGCGGCGTGGCTCTCGTGATGGTCGGTGAAAACCAGCGGCACGTGCCGGGCTTGTGGGAGATGGCGACGCAAGGCGCGGCGCAGGTGCAGTTTGTCCTTCAACCAGATGGGCACGGCGAGCCGGAAACTACGAAAGCCGGCGGGAGCATGAGCCAGATAAGTTTCCAGCAGCCGTTCAAATTTCGTGAGCGGTTTGTCATAAAAGACGATGTAGTCGAGGTCCTGGGCATCCAAGTTGGCTTCCTGCAAACAATAAGCCACGGCCTGAGTGGGGAAGGTCGCGTCGTGCTTTTGCCGGGTAAACCGTTCCTCTTGAGCAGCGGCCACGATCTCGCCATCCACCAACAACGCGGCCGCGCTGTCGTGATAAAATGCCGAGATGCCCAGTATGGTGGTCATGGTGACTCCAGTTCCGCCGCGCGATGTTAATAACCCATGCGGGCCCGTTTGCAAGCGTCCCCGCGAACCGGCCTCGGATCAGGGCGATTAGCCGGATCTGTCGTCAGGGACGCGGGGCAGCGCTGAATCCGGTCCGGGGCTGGATCAGGCGGCTGGCATTTGGACTCGGCCGGCTGGTGCGAAGAGCGTTTATAACTTTGAGGATTTAACGTGCAGTGCGGCGGCGCCGGGAAAGGGAGCTTTGAACTCGTGGGCGCCGTCGCCGGCTTGGAGGCGCTCCGGCGACGCGCGTTCGGATCGCGTCGGATGAATCCACTCGATTTGGTAGGTCCCGGCTTTGAGTTCGAGCGAGAACGGCTGCGCACCAACTGGCTGGTAAACGAGGTATTCCTCGCCGGGGCAAGCAAGGCAATAGCCAGTGGAAGCAAGTTCATTGCGAGGAGTCATGGACGCCAGATTCATTTGTTCGGCAATGTATCGGGTTCGTCCCAGAGCCGCGCGAATGGGTTCCCAACCACGATCCACACCCAATACTGAACCATCGTATGGGTCCATGAAAATCGGATTGTGGCCCCGGACGAAGCTCTTCCAAACCCAGTCGGCATTGCCCCCGACGCCCCAGATATGATCGGTGTCCAGCAGGCTGACTCGTTGTTCATTCCAAGCGGGTGGATTTTCACCAAAGCCGTCCACGCGTCCGGGCGAAATCCAATCTGCTGGACTGGCCAGCAGCGAGGGCAGGCGTTCCGCGCCGTGCCCGGTGTTTCCGACCGGATGTTGTTTCGGTTGGGTGCGCTCGCAATCCTGAACCGTTTGGATCACCCACCAGTTCCATTCCTTTTCGCCGCCCTCATTGATCACTTCGTAGAGCACGTTGTCCAGGTCATTCAGTGTGGTTACGACGTTGCGGAGGTACGCCGCTTGCCAGGCGTTAACCTCGGGGTTGCGCCGGGTATGAATGCGTCCGCTGAACGCGTCCGCATCCGCAACGGCGGGAGCTTGAAGATTATTGGCTGGATTCAGGGGATGGGAGCGCCAGGCCCAACCGTCATCAGTGCCGCGCCGCCGGTTGCCGTGAAACAAACCCCAACCCTCGAACAGCATCACACTGACATAGATGCCGCGTGTTCCGGCGGCCGCCACCCGCGCGCGCAGGCGATGGAAGTATTCAGGATTGAACTCGTTCAGATTGAATTTCGGTTCCCCGTCCAGCGCGTTGCCCGGACCGGTTCGTCGCCACGGTAAGGGCGCGACGTGATGAATGAAGTCTTTTTTCAGGACGCCGTTCGCGCGGGTGTCCCAGGTGGTGGAATCCCACGTCCATAAGCGGATGAAGTTATGACCGTGGTTTTGCAGGAAATTGAGGTAAGCCTCCCAGTCAAACGGCTCGGGTGGATTGCTTCGCCCCATGTCCACAAGATTGTTCCAGGTGTGCGATCCCGTGAGATAGACCGCGCGCAACGCGCCGCCCGGCAAGCGGGTGCCGTCCGTGAAATAGCGCGGATTATCCGGATGAGCGCGCAGCGGTCCGGTGGCGGGAGCTGCCGTTGATTTAAGGACCAGGAAGCACAAGGCGGTGCCGACCAGAAGCCCGGCCCGGCCTGACGCGCTGATAAAAGTTTGTAACGCCGCCTGGCCGCGTGAGGCGGGTGGCGACCCGGCGGGTGCGGCTGGTTTGCTTGGCGTGTCCGTCGGCATGGGGGTGAGCATGGTTCCTGGGGCGATGCGCTGCAAGTCCAGACCCGGGCGAATGATTCGAGGATTGCGCCGGCCCGCGCTCTGGCGACACGATTGTCCGGTCGCAATGATTCAGTTGGTTTATGCGCGCGCCGCTGCGTGTTCATCACCTGCAGCTTCACCACGGGGGCACGATTTGCCCAGCTTTTCCCAACACTGTGGGGATTTTGTTTTGACAACCGACGGGAAACGCGTTGGCATGACCAGCGACACGGTCAGTTGATTTAGTTTAACGGATGCAAGCATGAAAAAACTCAATGTGGGGATTATCGGTTACGGTTGGGTCGCCACGGCGCACATTCCCGCCATCAATGCCAGTTCGCTCGGCCGGGTCACGGCCATTTGTTCCGCCCGCCCGCTGGATGGGGGGAGCCTGAGCCGGCAATACGGATGCGACCTCACCGTTTACAATGACCTGGAGGTGATGTTGGCAAATCCCGAGATTCACGTCGTCTCGATCTGCAGCCTGCCCAGCCTGCACGTGCGCCAGGCGGTGCAGGCGGCGCGGGCCGGCAAACATCTGATTCTGGAGAAACCGCTGGCGCTTTCGCTCAAGGATTTGCGCGCATTGCAACAAGCGGTGCGGCAAGCGCGCGTGAAGACCTGCGCCGGGTTTGAGCTGCGCTATTCCAGCCAATTCCAAACCACCCGCGCCGTCCTGGAAGCCGGAGTCCTCGGCAAATTGCATTATGCGGAAGTGGATTATTATCACGGCATTGGTCCGTGGTATGGTCAATTCCGTTGGAATGTCAAACGCAACGAGGGGGGGAGCGCGCTGCTTTCCGCCGGCTGCCACGCGTTGGACGCCCTGCTGTTTTGCATGGATGGCGAGGTGGAAAGCGTGATGAGCTACAACGCAAAATCCGCCAATCCCATTTTTCGCGGTTACGAATATCCGACCACCAGCACCACGATTTTGAAGTTCAAGGACGGGCGCATTGGCAAAACGGCGGTCTCCATTGATTGCCTGCAACCTTATTACCTGCACACCCACCTGATCGGCAGTGAAGGCTCGCTCCTGGACAACAAATTTCACTCCAACAAACTGGGCACGAACAAACAGCAGTGGAGCCAGCTGGCGCTGAAGCTGGCGGATTCCGGCGATGTCTCAGATCACCCGTACGCCGCGCAGTTCGAGGCGTTCTTCAAGGCGATTGCCGACGGGAAGGAAATGCCATTCACCAATCTGGAAACCGCCGCCAAAACCCACGAGATCATTTACGCGGCGGATAAGTCAGCCGCCACCGGAAAACCGGTCCGACTCTGACGCAGCACCAAAGCCAACCTTATCGCCATGCCCAAACCGACCGCACTCGCCATTGGCGCGCATCCTGACGACATCGAATTTTTGATGGCCGGCACGCTCGTGCTGTTGCAACGCGCCGGGTATGAAATCCATTACCAAACCCTGGCCAACGGCTGCCACGGCAGCCAGGAATACGGGCCGCGGCAGTTGGCGCGCATTCGTCTGGGGGAGGCCAGACGCGCGGCCAAAGTCCTCGGCGCGCACTTCCATCCTCCGTTCGTCAACGACATGGAGATTTTTTACGACCTCAAATTGATCCGGCGCGTGGCGGCGGTCATCCGCGAAGTGCAACCCACGATCGTGTTGACGCATCCGCCGGTGGATTACATGGAAGACCACACCAACACCTGTCGCGTGGTCGTTTCAGCGGCTTTCACGCACGCGATGCCGAACTTCCAATCCCTTCCGCCCCGGCCCACGGCCGATTACGATCTCACCATCTACCATTGCATCCCCCATTCCATGCGCGATCCGTTGCGCCGCCTGGCGCCGCCGGAAATTTTTGTCAACATCACCAGCACCCAGCCCGTGAAACGTCGCGCGCTGCTGGAGCACAAGAGTCAGATGGCGTGGCTGGTCGCCAGTCAGGGGATGGATTCCTTTGACGCCAAAATCGAGGCGGACGCCCGGCGGCTCGGCAAGCGCTCGCGGCGTTTCAAACTCGCCGAGGGCTGGTCGCGCCATCTGCACTACGGTTTCAGCGCCAGGGAGGTGGACCCCCTGCGGGCGGTCCTGGGACGCCAGTGCGCCCTCAATCGCGCTTACCAAAAACTTCTTGATGATGGGCGGAGGGCGCAATCGCGGGGATGAGGCTTGCCGGACCTCACCGCCGTTCGACCACGGCACCACGCCGGGCTGGTGGTGCCCCCGGGAGGAATCCCCCGCGCGCGACTCCGGGTTGGGGCGCGCCGCCACGTTTGGCTTTAGCGCACCCAGCGGACGCGATAGAAACGCGCTCCGGGGTTGCTGGCCGGATCGCTGACGGTGGTCGCGTTGCCAACAAGCAAAATGCTGGTGAGCCAATTCCAGTTCATCAGGTCGGGGGAGGTTTGCACTTCATAAATGTTCCCCGGGGCGCCGGTGAACGAAAATTGCAGTTCCTCGCCGCTCAAATTCAGAGTGTCGAGGCGAATCGTCGGCGTCGTCCCGGCGTCGAGGGTGTCCGCCATGAAGTTGTCAAAATGCGCGCCCCGGCCGCCGGGATAGGTCGCCGGACTGCCCGGATGCCAGCTGTAGCCCAAACCGCAAACCCCGGCCGGGTGAGTCGCGTCGTTGACTTGCACTAACAGCGCGCCGTCCAGGAAAAAGCGCAGGTTGCTGCCGCGCGCTTCCACCCGCATCCGATGCCACCCGCTGGCGGGACGATATTGCGGTGTGGAAAAGAAATCGGTGATGGCGCCGTCCGTCAGTTTTGCCGCACGCAACCGCCCGTCGTCGCAATCCCACAGCAGCGCGTACGCGTTGCCGGCGCCTTCGAACGTGGTGTCAAGTCCGGCAAAACCGTCATCGCGCAGGAACAGGCCGTAACGTTCCCACGCACCGTTGGCCAGATAGCCTGGTGCGTAATTAAAATACACGTCGCACTGGACGTAATAATTTTGGTGGCCGGGTTTGCCCACGGTCACCGATTCCGTGGTGCCGTAACCGAAATTGGTGCGATCCGTCACCAGCAAGGCCTTGCCGTCGCCACCGGGCGCGGGCGGACTGAACGTTTCCACCACGGAACGGTTGAACTTGGGGCGTCCAAACATGGATTTGCCGGTCGTGCTGAAATTTTCCTGAATGGGAAACGTGTTGTTCGGCAGCGTGGCCAGGTCAATCGCGGGCCGCGTCAGTTGGGGATAGACAATCATTCGCGCGGTGGGTTGGACCCAGCCCCACGTGGGCGCCGGGCCGGGCAGGGGAATGCGATAAAAACCGTTCGTGCTCTGGTCTGCGACGAAGCGTCCGCCACCAAACAGAATCTGTCCGATCTGGCTGGCGCTTTCATTGGGCGCGGCGCGAATGGGGAACTTCGCGGCCAACGATCCGAGTGGGGAATAAGGAACATTATCCGGCAGCGTCTGAATCACCGTGCCATCAAAGACTTCATGGGCGTCCGTGGCGCGAACCCAGCCGCTGCGATACCGGCCATCGTCCGGGATGAACACCAGGTAGTAGCCATGTTTGGGGTAGCTGCAGAAATACAGTTGATCGCGATGGGCCTGCGTAATGACGGGGCTGGTGTCCTGGCGATCCGTGCGGATGAACGTGCTGGCGGCGGCGATGCGGATGATTCGTCCCACCTGCATCGTTCCGGCGGGGTTGAACACGATCGGGTATTTGAAATGCCCCCAGTAAAACGGACATGTTTGCGTTCCGCTGCCGCGCACCTCGGTTTGCAGATGCACGTGTTCCGAAGTCGAGTTGCCTGTGTTGTCCGAGAACCCGATCAGATCGCCGACGTTGACGGATTGGTTCACGGCCACCGTCACTTGCAGCAGGTGCAGATACAGCAGGTCCAGCGGTTCGCCGTTGGGTGAAAGTCCGTTCGCCTGAATGCGCACGTAGTTGCCGCCGTAAGTGGAATGATCGTTGGGGGGAAAGCTGTTCACCACTTCCGTCACGGTGCCCGAAACGGCGGCGTACAGCGGCGTGCCGCTTTGTACGGAAAAATCGGAGCCGATGTGGTTGTCGTACGCGTGAGGCGAAACCCAGCTGCCCCCCGACCAGCCAGTCCAATCCGCAATGCTGCCATTCGCCGGGATCAAATCCTTGAAGGCCTCGATGATGAAACCGTCCGCGAACGGAAGCAACTCATACGGGCCGGGCGCGACCTGGGCGCACGCGGTGCTCACGATGGCGATGGCGGCAAGACGACCGAACCATCCGAGCGGTGCGGGCAGCGGACGATGAGGCTTCTGATTCACGGTCACAACATACGGGCGCCGCCGGTTCGGGCAACGGTCTTTCTTCATGCACTTTTTGTTTGAGTTATTTGCTTGAGTAACGAAACTACCGCCACGAACCGTTATAACCACTAACGAAAGCCGCTTATGCCTCGCAAATTCAGCGCCATCTCGCCGGATTGGTGGGATTACACCACGCTCGACGACGAAATCATTCGCGACACCGTCAAGCTCACCCCGGAAAAAATGCTCCGGCTCTCGCGCCCCGGCTTCAAGGTCGTCATGTATGACACGCTCGAGGATTTTTACCTGGCCGAAGCGCTGGAGTACGTCGCGGCCTGGCAGCAAGCCACACCGGACAATCCGGTGGGCATTTGCGGCCCCATCGGTCCGACCGAACAATTGCCTCTGGTGGCACGGATCGTGAATGATCTTGGGATCAACGTGCGCTCAGGACATTTTTGGGGCATGGATGAATGGGTGTTGGATGGCCGGGAGGTGCCGCCCAGTCATCCGCTTTCCTTTGAAAAGGCCGATCGCCAATTGTGCTTCGATCGCATCCGTAAAAACCTCGTGATGCCGGACAGCCATCTGCACTTCCCCAAGGTGGACACGACGTCCTTCAAACGGAGTTGGGATGCCGGGGTGCGTTGTGCAGTGATGCAGGGCGGTCAGGGCGACGTGAAGCATTGGGCGTTCAATGATCCCGCGCGCCGCACCGGCAAATACCAAAAGTCTCCTCCGACGCCAGCGGAATATCGCAAACTCGGCACGCGCGTGGTGGATTTGCATCCGCTCACCGTCGCGCAAAACGCACGCACCTCGGGGGGGGGCAATATCTCGCTCGTGCCCACCCAGGCGGTCACCGTCGGTCCGGTGGAAACCTGGAAGGCGGAAAAGGTATCCATCTGGCACGCGGGACATCACGACAATCCTTTCGGGCAACGCCTGACCTGTTTGATGGTGGCGAAGAAAATCCCCGACTCATCCGTGCCCATGTCCCTCCTGGCGGACCATCCCAACGTGCAGTTCAATTACTATCGTCCGGGGATCGGCACGTGCGCGGTGGCCATGCATTGAGCGGGACCGCGTCCGACTTTGCGGACCGACTGCGTTTTGAGCGCGAGTTGTGGCGAAGCGGCATGACGCGCGTGGCCGGTGTGGATGAAGCCGGACGCGGGCCGCTGGCCGGCCCCGTGGTGGCCGCGGCGGTGATTCTCCCCCGCACTTGGTTGCAATCCGGGTGCGATCGACGCTTAATCGGACTTAACGATTCCAAGCAACTCACGGAGGCCCGCCGCGAGGAATTTTTCGCGCTGCTGATGGCGCATCCGGACATCTGCCGCGCCATTGCCGTGGTGGACGCCGCCACGATTGACCATCTCAATATTCTGCGCGCCACGCATCGCGCCATGCATCAGGCACTGGCGCAGTTGCCGCATCGCCCCGATCACGTCCTGGTGGATGGCCGGCCCGTGAAATCAATGACCCTGCCGCAAACCGCGCTGGTGCAGGGTGATGCGCGCAGTTATTCCATCGCTGCGGCCAGTGTGTTGGCCAAGGTATCCCGTGACCAGTTGATGCGGCAGTTCGACCGGCAATTTCCCGAGTATGGATTCGCCACGCACAAGGGTTACGGGACTGCGCAACACTTGAAAGCCCTCGCCGCATACGGCCCCTGTCCCATTCATCGCCGCAGTTTCGCGCCACTGCGACCTTCCGGGCCGGAACTGTTCAATCCGCCGGCCTGAGTAATGGCTGCTGGTTGGAACATGCGGTCAGCCTGGCGGGTTTCAGACCTCCGCCGACGTCGTCGGCCGCGATGGGCGCTGCATTCTTGCGCGAGGGACTGCCGATTGGTTGAGGCGCTAATTCCTGCCTGAGGCGGACCGTGCCGCACAGAAGGATTCATGACCCATCTCAGAATCGGAAACCACCGCATGTCGGCTGAATCATTCCGGAAGACGGCGGTGAATCGCGCGGCGGCGGGGTCGCGCCGGAAGCTCCACGGTGTCAAAGATTTCCTTAAATTGGAGGCTTGACGTTCTGACAAGGCGGTTTATACACAGGGAAAAACCAATCAACCACAACGACGCCCGCTTATGACACTGACAAAACGCGATTTGGTGGTCCGGATCAGCCAGGCAACCAACCTGAAGCAGGAAGACGTATTGAATGTCGTGCAAAGAACCCTCGATAACATCGCCGAGGCGCTCGCCAAGGGGGACAAAGTCGAGCTGCGGAATTTCGGTGTCTTTGAAGTTAAAATCCGCAAGGCCCGGGTGGGGCGGAATCCGAACCGGCCGGAGACCGATGTCCCCATTCCCGCCCGGGCGGTGGTGAAGTTCAAGCCGGGGAAGGAGATGGCGGCGGAAGTGTTGCGGTTGCCGCTGGCGCCGCCGCCGACCCTCTGATTCTGCCAGATGGGTCGGCCGGCACCCGCCCGTGCTGCATCTTTTTCTTTTTTTCTCCGGGCAGCTTTTGCGTAAGCTGCCGGCTTTATGGAACATTTGCCCGGTTTCCGCGACTTTTACCCCGAACCGTTGCCGCACCAGGACGTGTGGAGCGCCGATGCGCGGCAGTATCTTTTCGACAAATGGCGTGACACCGCGCGCCGTTATGGCTTTCGCGAATACGACGGCCCGCCCCTGGAGCCATTGGAATTGTTCACCCTGAAAAGTGGCGCGGAGATTGTCGGTCAGCTTTACAACTTCAAGGACAAAGGGGAGCGGGAAATTGCGCTGCGCCCGGAAATGACGCCGACCTTGGCCCGGATGGTGGCGGCACACGAGCGCAATTACAAGAAACCCATCAAATGGTTTGCCGTGCCGCAATTGTTCCGCTACGAGCGCCAGCAAAAAGGGCGGTTGCGGGAACACTTCCAGTTTAACGCCGATATCCTTGGAGAAACGGATGGCGCGGCGGACGCGGAATTGGTCGCACTGTTGATTGACACGCTGCGCGCGTTTGGTTTGACCACCCAGGACTTTGTGGTGCGCCTTAGCAGCCGCAATGCGTGGCAGGCGTATTTCACCCAACATGGCGGACCCACGGGACGCGAGTATGACTTTTTTCAGGTGATTGATAAACTGGAACGCACGTCACCGGAAGAATCGCAGAGCCAGCTTGCGGCATTGGGTTTTTCGCTCGAGGCGGTGCAGGGTTTCATCCGGTCTGGCGAACCAACGGCTGAACTGGCGGCGATTCTCGACAACCTCGCCGCGCGCGGTCTGCGCGAGTTTGTGAAGGTGGATTATCACGTCGTGCGCGGCCTGGCGTATTACACCGGCCCTGTTTTTGAGGCGTTCGACGTGCAGGGCGAATTTCGCGCCATTGCCGGCGGCGGGCGTTACGATAATCTGGTGAAATTGATCAGCGGCGGCAAAGCGCACCTGCCGGCGCTGGGGTTCGGCATGGGGGACGTGGTGCTGCTGGAGCTGCTCAAAGCGCGCGGTCGGCTCCCTGCGTTCGCGGCGCGGGTGGAGGTCGTGGTGCTGATTGAAGATGAGCAGTTGCGCGCCGGCTCATTGCGGCTGGTACAGACGTTGCGGGATGCGGGCCGCGCCGTGGAATATGCGCTGACGCCAACCAGACCGAACAAGCAGTTCAAACAGGCGCAGGAATTGCACGCGAACTGGACGGTGAAACTGGTCTCGGAGACCGTCGTGGAAGTCCAGCACCTGAACACCCGGACCAAAAGGTCCGGTCCGTCCGCCGCTGTGCTGCACCTGCTGGCGGAAACCTGAGCGGGCCGGTGACGCGCAGTGGATTGCCAAACGCATCAAACCCATATTGCCCTGCAACCGCTCCGTCCGCCGCGTTCACCAGCGCCGTGACGTTTCCATTCCCATCGTAACAGGTGAAATGCGTGGTGTTTGTCATCGCGCCGCATTGGGCAGAGTTGCCCGCCTTCACCGCCAATACTCCACCCACGCCGTCCGCGCCTTGAATGCTCCCGCTCAAGTCCAAGCCGCGCATGAAACTCACCACCACGCCATGCGTTCCCCTGCGCGCCTTGGTGAGATTGGTATCCTGGTTCAACGTCTTCATCTGCGCGGCTGTTGGGATGATGTCAGCGCAAACTTCCCTCCTGCGCAAAACAAATCCTCAGCGGTGGAAGCGTTGATGCCACCATTTCAGCAGGCCATAGGAAAGTCGCACCTTGCCCTGGCCGACGGGCATTTCCGGTCGCATTTGGATCCAGGAGGATTTGGGGTAGGCGAGCGGCTGATCCGGGTAAATGCTCCGGTGGCCGATCAGCAGATAGGCGCTGATGGCAGCGCCCGCCGTGTAGAGGAGGCCCTGACCGCCGAATAATTCCACGCCCAGCAAAATGGCGGCGACCGGCGTATTCGAAGCGGAAGCGACCACGGCCACCAGGCCGGCGGCCGCGCCGAGGGCGGGATTGATTCCGATCAAATGTCCGAAGGCATTGCCGGTGACGGCCCCGATCACGAACTGCGGCGTCACGACTCCGCCATAAAACCCGGAGCCGAGCGTGATGGCGACGAGCAGACTTTTCCACAGAAAGCCCAAGTAAGGCGAGGCGTCGCCGTGCAGCGCCGAATTCATCAAGGGCAGGGACAGGCCCAGATAATCGGTGGGGATGACCAGAATCAGCAAGGCCAGCAAACCGCCGCCCAGCAAGGGCAGCAGCGGGGGCCAGAGTTTGCAGGCGACGCGCAGCCGGTCAAACGCATGGCGCAGGATATGGAAACTGCCGACGTACACCCGCGCGGCCAGACCACAAATAATGCCGATGAGAATGGTCTTGAGGAACAACCCTTCCGAGAATCCGCTTAAAAAGGGGAGGGAATAATAATCGTACGGCACGCCCCAGAATTGGCTCGTTTGATAAGCGGTCACGCCGCCGATAATGGCCGGCAGTAAAAAATCCGTGCGCACCCGCCCGATGGCGAGGACTTCCACCCCATAGATCGCCCCGGCAATGGGCGTGCCGAAAACGCCGGCAAAACCGGCGCTGACGCCACACGCCACCAGGCGTTTTTGCAATTCGGAGTTGAGATGGAGCAATTGTCCCATACCGGCCCCCAGGCTGGCGCCGATGTGCGAGCACGGGCCCTCCTTGCCCGCGGCGCCGCCACACGCCAGGGTGATCAATGCCGCCACGGGTTTGATCAGCATGGTTTTTAATGGCAACCGTCCCTCCTGTTCGTGAAAGGCCGTGATGATGCCGTCCTGCAAGGACGTGCGGTTGAGCCGATAGCCGTAATGGAGCAACAGGCCATTGGCCAGGCCGGCGGCGGGCAGGAGGAGCAGTTGCCACCAGAACGGAATGCCGGTGGTGGCATGGGTCAGCGCAAAAAGTGAGATGAGAAACAAACTGACTCCGCTTCCCACCATCACTCCCACCAGCGTGGCCAGTACCAGCCACTGCAACACAGTGGCCAGCATGATCAACAGTTCGGCGAAGGCGGCGCGCAACGAGCATGTTGTAAGGGAGAAGATTGTCCCAGGCAAGCCGTGCGGTCGCGCGGTTGCGCGCGGTCCAGGTCCGGCAGGCGTGGCTTCGACCCACCGGTCCGGCTGAGGGGTCAAATCATCTGATCCCGCACCGGTTCGCGCTTCCGGCAGAAGGATCGGTCAATTCCGGGGCTCCCGCCGCGGCGCGGTCGGGTGGATTTGTCGTCAACGCGCCCGTTCCGGGACGGGTCCGGCACTTCTGTCACCCTCCGGACGGTTGTCGGAGCGGTTATTGGGTGAGATTCTCCAGCGCGGCTCCGGCCTCCTTTCGCGCGGCTTCGATCTTCGGATCCGACGATTCCGGTTCGGTGGCCGCGAGTTTCCATGCGGCGGCGGCTTCCGCCTTGCGCCCCAGCGCGGCGAGTGCGTTGCCGCGGGCCAAGTGGATGTGCGCTTCGCGGGCGTTTTCCAGTTTGCCGGTGGCGAGGTTGGCCGGGTATTCGAGCGCGCGATTGAACTCGGCCAGCGCCTCTGCGGCGCGGCCCGCATCGAGATGCGCGGTCCCCAGGGCCAGATGCGATTCCACAAACAGGTCGTGAACTTCGTGCGCGCCCTCCCAAATCGTGACGCGCACCGTGTCGAGCATGCGTGCGGTCGCGGCAAATTCGCCGAGCCGATTCCAGGCGCGGCCCAGCAGGGCGACGAAATCCGAACGGCCTTTGCCTTCGGGGAAGGCGGCCTGCAAACAATCGCGGGCTTCGGTGGCGAGCGCGCGTTTTTCGGCGTCCGACCCGGCCTTGTCGGCGAGCGCGAACAGAACATTGGCCAGATCGCGTGCGACGATGGAATCCCCGGAGTCGGCCCGGTGCGCCTGCGTGAGCCACGTGCGGGCGGCGGGCAGATCGTTGTCGAGCGTCTTGGCGGCCATGCCCAGCGCGCGGCAGGCAAGAACGGGTTGGGTGTCGAGTGCGACGGCGCGCTGCCACATCTCGCGGCCTGCGGCGTGGCGACCGAGGTGAAACAACAGATGACCGAGGAGCAATGCCGCCCCGCCCTGGTCGGAGTTTTTCTTCAATGCGAAGCGGAGCGCGGGCTCACTTTGCCAGCGGCTGGGAAACGCCGTCGTCGCCGCCACCACTGGTTGGCTCGGCAGCGGTTGCGAGGACTGGGGGTTGCCGGTTTGTGCCGCCAAGTATTCCGACCAATAATCCACCATGGGGATGCTTTGGCGGAGGGGCAACCGTGACAATGCGTGGCTCACGCGTAACGCCGCCGCCTCCTGTCCCGCCTCCACCAGTTGCGCGATCAAATTGAGGCCGAACTGGGGATCGTTCTCCATCAGCCGCGCCAGTTGGATGGATTTTTCCTCCTGCCCGGCGAGCCAGAGTACGGCGCGGGCGATTTCATCCAGCGGGTCAATGGCCAGGTTCAAGCGGGCCAGGCGCACGGCCTCGGTCTGGTCGGCGGAGGTGGCGGACGCGGCGGCACGCTGCAACAGGGCGACGGCACGCCAACCGCGGCAAACCGGATCCACTTCCCAGGGGCCGGAGCCGCTCAACGCCGCGATCGCCTGGTCGGTGGCGTTCTGGCGCAGGAGCAGTTTAGCCACGAGCGCCCGGCCGCCGACCGCGGTGGCTGGATCCAACGCGGCCGCCCAGGCGTGCTCCAGCGCGGTGGGGAGATCGCCGGTGCGCGTCGCGGCGGCGGCCAGCGCCAAATGGGCGAGCCCCTTGTCCGGAGCCGTCACCAAGGCCGCGCGTGCTTCCGTTGCGGCGGCGGAGGGATCCGGATCAAGTTTGAGAAACGCCAGACCGGTGCGCGCGGCGGCGGAGCTGGGGTCGAGTTTGAGCGCCGCACGGAAGTTCGCGTCGGCTTCGGAGAAACGGGCAAAGAGATAATGTTCCCAAGCGGTCTGCACGAGTTCGCTGGCGGTGGCCGGCTGGGCTCGCGCCGGGGGTGGCTGACGTTGGGGCAGATCCAGGGGGAGGGAGAACTGGGCCAGAGTTTGTTCACCAACCACAAGGCGGATATGCCAGGGACCGGTTTCATCCGGAACCGGCAGACCCAGTTCCACGGGTGATTCGGGGGACAGCCGGCAATGCGCCTGGACCACGGGGTCCCGTTGATTGGATGCTTGGACCTTGACCTTCTTCCATCGGGCCGTGCCGAGCATCCGCAGGTTCAACGCGCCGCCCCCAACGCTCGCATTTACGGCCACCGCCTGGTTCGCGAAGGTGAAACCGCCGAGGTCATGAATCGGATACCACCATTCCTTCCATTCGACGGCTTCGCCGGGATCGAGGCGTCCGACCCGGGCTTGCGTCAGGAGCGGACCGGTCTGGACTTCGTTGTAGGGACCGTCGTCGTCGGTGAGGTCCATCTGGTGCATTGTGCCGAAGCTTCCATGGCCCCAGGTCCAGGCCTTCTTGCCGGGGAGTTGATGGTGGTTCGCGTAGGCCACGACGCCGCGAGCCAGGTCGTCATTGTAGCTGCCGAAGAAATCCTGGTCGCAATGCCAGGCGAAAATCGAGGCGGCGTCCTGATAATTGGTGCCGCGCGAGAGGTCCTTGCCCTGGTCCATCGGCCAGTTGAAAAACTTTTCGCCGGCGTGATCGCAGCCGAGAGTCATCGGGTAGATGAAACGGAAGCCGGGGGTGTTCGGCACGGCGGTGCAGTTCCAGAAGTAGTAGGGTCGGACGGTGGCGGTGGGATTGTAGATGCGGATGCGTTCCTCGATGAAGGCGCGGCCCGGGCGCAGCGTGACGACGACGGTCCATCGTGTGCCGTAAATGCGTTCCGTTTCGCCAATGGCCACGGAGCGTGAGCCGTCCTTTTCCGCTGCCAGAATGAGAACGTTGACGGGCTGCATGCAACTGACGGTGTGGCCCTGTGGGCCGGTGTTCCACTCCACGCCGCCACTGGTCCACGCGCCACATTGGCCGATGAGGCCCGGCTTGATGACGTGGTTGACATAGAACATCGGCTGACCAGTGGTCTTGTCGAGCACCTCGTGAATCTTCCCGCCGAGTTCGGGCAGGAAGGTGATGCGCAAATACTCGTTCTCCAGCACGACCGTGCGGTAGGTGCGATTGGTTTTGTCGCGGCTCAGAAAGTCGAGCATCGGGTAGGGATAAATGTTTTTGCCGTCTGTGCCACGGAAGTGGGGATGCTGGTTTGCGGCCCAGCCGTAAGTGGGCAGGGTGATTTCTCCGTGATGGGCGACGACCCTGGCCAACGTCGGCCCGGGAGAGGCAGCCAGCAGGGCCACGATCAGCAACCGGAGGAGACGGGGAAGGGAGCCCGCGGCGGGCCGGCTTCCAATCCGATGGCGCACTTTGCAATCTCCGGTCCGACCGCTCCGTGCTCCCTTCGGCCACGGCAGCGCAGGGCAGGGGCGGGCCGGATTTTGAGAATGGCCGCAGCGACGGGACATCCGCCATGAACCATGCTTCAGAGCGTGCATGACGGCAGCATCCGTCCCGTCACGGCAATTGCCAAGTCCGAAACGCATCCCCTTTCGGCAACGAGGATTCTGGCCGGTGAATTTGGCTGTGACCGGCGCGTGCCTGGTGTCGTCAGTTGGTTCCGCGACTTGACCGAATTGCTGGAGGCGGAGCGCCGACATTGAGCGTTTTACGTTTGCCGTGAGGATGAATGGGATGCCACGGATTACGATTGCGGCGCGGAGAAACTGCCGCAGTCATATTGGAAAGCCGTCGAGGCGGGTGAACAACCGAAATTTTCTCATAAACCCAACCCGCTCTGGGATGTGCTGTAATCGCACCTGCGACAGGCCTGACAAATGGAAGGCGAAGGGTGCTGGCCTGCTTCTGGGATTGAAGGAGGAGCCGCAATTTTCGTCGAGACCCGGAAGGAAGAAAATCTAAACTCTAGTAAGTTCATCAAGATAGAAAACTTTTTTGTGGACAATGTACGTTGGCGTAGTAAACTCCCGGCGTAACGATATGACAACGACAGTGACCGACAAAAAATTAAGCCCTAATGAAGAGCTTAAGTCATCAATCCCGACTTTGTCGGGAAACATTTACGCAACGATCGCTGACGAGTCGGTTGATCACTTTTCAGCGGAGGACATCCAGTTTTTAAAATTCCACGGATCCTACCAGCAGGACGACCGTG
>WBZO01003062.1_pt1 | contig 20269 bp, 18 predicted proteins | sample 5204261 | NCBI WGS metagenome assembly WBZO01 (sample SAMN12412400, study PRJNA552823) | activated sludge metagenome | isolation source: activated sludge from anammox sidestream of wastewater treatment plant... | place: USA: North Carolina | collected 2017-09 | reverse complement strand
AGCGGGCTTCCGCGTCACTGTCCACGACATCAACCGCGAGGTGCTGGAGACGCTCAAGTCCGGGCGGCTGCCGTTCATCGAGAACGGCGGCGAAGCGCTGCTCCTCGAAGCGCTCAAGCGCAATCGACTGGTCTTCACCAGCGATCCGTCCGGCATCTCGCGCAACGGCCCAGTTGTCATCACCATCGGCACGCCAATCGACGAATTCCTCAATCCGACGCGCGAAGTGGTGCAGGAGTGCATCGACGACCTCCTGCCACACCTCGCCGACGGCCAACTCCTGGTGCTGCGCTCGACGGTTTTTCCCGGCACGACCGATTGGGTCGACGCTCATCTCAAGCGCAAGGGCCGCAAGCTCAAGCTCGCCTTTTGTCCCGAGCGCGTGGTGCAGGGCAATGGCATCCGCGAGCTCAAGGAGATGCCGCAGATCGTCAGCGGCACGACGCCTCAGGCGGAGCAGGAAGCCTCGAAGCTCTTCTCGGCGATTGCGCCAGAGCTTGTGGTCGTGACACCGCGGGAGGCCGAGTTCGCCAAGCTGTTCAACAACGCCTACCGCTACATCGAGTTCGCGGCCGCCAACCAGTTCTACCTGATCGCCAAGTCGGCCGGGCTCGACTACCGGCGCGTGCTCGACGCCATGAAGCGTAATTATCCGCGCGCGCGCAGCATCCCGACGCCCGGGCTGGCGGCCGGCCCATGTCTGTTCAAGGACACCATGCAGCTTGCGGCTTTCGCGCAGAACCAGTTCAGCCTGGGCAACGCCGCGATGCTGGTGAATGAAGGCTTGGTGCTGCACATCGTCAACGATCTCAGCCGCCGGTTTGCCCTCGGCCGGATGACGGTCGGGCTTCTTGGCATGGCGTTCAAGGCCGAGGTTGACGACACCCGGGCGTCGCTGAGCTACAAGTTCAAGAAGGCGCTCGCCACCCACGCCCAGGCGGTGCTGACGACTGACCCGTTCGTCACGAGCGATCCTGACCTGCTGCGACTCGACGAGGTTATTGCCCAGAGCGACCTGTTGATCCTGTGTGCACCGCACGCCTGCTACCGCGACCTCGATCTCGCCGGCAAACCGGTGGTCGATGTCTGGGGATTTCTTCGCAAAGCCAATGTGATCGTCTGAGCGCGCCCCCGCGCTGCGCCTCCCGGGCGGGTCGATTACCCGTTGCTGGCGTGCAACAGCGCGCGGCGATTCACAGCGCGAAACCGTTTTGCCGATTGTGCTTGCGGCCATTATCGCCGAACGTGGGTGCGGGGATTCCACGCCGGTCGCCGGTAGTGGCAACGAAGGCGCGCGCGTCGGCATTTTTTCTGGGGCAAAGATCGTCGGAGCATCGCAGCCGTGACCGGTCTCACAAAGATATCGCTGGCGCTGTTCGTGGTGCACGGCGTGCTGGCCGCGACAGCGGCTTACGCACGCGAGACGTCGGATAGCGACGTACCTGCCGTGATCGCAGTGACAGCGCATGCTGGCGCAGCGGCAATAATTCAGGCGCCTGCAACGACAACGCCCGCTTCTGTCGCGGTCGAAGCAGCTGCAGCGCCCGCACTCGAGGCGCTGGCGGTGGTGAAGACAGTTGCGGGGTCTTCCGCCGAGTCTGCACCTGCCGCCGAGTCAGCCCCGGCGGCCGCTGCGCCGGTGCCTTCGGTGGCGACGCAATCATCGGTTCCTGCCGCCGAAGCGCCCACTGCGGAGCGAGTCGCACTGCCGGCAGCCGCGGAGCCAATCAAGCCTGCAATCGATCTGTCGCGCTATGCGGCTGGGACGATTGTGGTCGAGACCTCCGAGCGCAAGCTCCATCTCGTGCTGACGCACGGCGAGACGATTACGTATCCGGTCGGCGTCGGCAAGGCCGGCAAGGCCTGGTCAGGCACCGCGTATATCCGCAGCAAGCACATCGCGCCGCCCTGGGCGCCGCCGGCGGCCGTCAAGCGCGAAAAGCCGTGGCTGCCCGATTACATCCCGAGCGGCAGCCCGAAGAATCCGATGGGCGCCGCCGCGATGACGCTCAGCGTCGACCAATACGCCATTCATGGCACAAACGCGCCGTCGTCGATCGGCGGTTTCGTGTCGTTCGGCTGTATCCGCATGCACAACCGCGACATTCTCGACCTCTACAAGCGCGTCCATGTCGGCACGAAGGTTGTGGTGTTGAATTGATTGACCGCTATGGCGCTTGGCGCTGGCGGTCCGAAGCGATCCGCGACTCTTGAGCCTCATCATGAGGTGCAGGTGAAGCGGGTAACCGCAAGTCGACGAGCCGACTTGCACTCTTGATGCTCGAATCTCGGGTCAATCCGAGACTCGTGGGTGACGGCCCCGAATGGCGACAATCGGGGCCGTCATTTTTGGCACGACGCATGGCGGCGCTGCGCTCCTGCGCTCGGCTCCCGCTGACTTTTGTTTTGACTTTCACTTTATCGCCCGCCGGGCAGGACCGCGCGCGCCGGACTATCCAATCCTGTAACGCGAGATGAAAACTCCTAAGGCAATGGCCCGGGGGACTAGGAGCCTGTCCAGATAGTGGGCTTTTCAGGCGGCGACGAGTCTGATTCTTTGCCGGGCTATGAGCAAGCATTTTCGCCCCTGGAAGATTGATGAGGCACAGTTGCTGCCGCCGAGCGTGCAGGATTACGTGCCGAAGGAGCACCTGTCACGGCTGATCGTGATGCTGGTGCGGGAGCACCTGGACCTGTCTGGCATTGCCGGCAGCTACCGGAGCGGGCTCGGGCAACCGCCGTTCGAGCCGCGGCTGATGACGGCGCTGCTGCTGCATGGCTATGCCAGTGGCATCTACTCGTCGCGCCGGATCGGCAAGGCAGCGGTGGAGCGCGCCGATTTCATGATGATCGTGGCGGGCGATCCGCCCGACTTCCGCACGATTTCGGAGTTCCGCAAGCGGCATCTCGCGGCGCTGGCCGCGCTGTTCGTGCAGGTATTGAAGCTGGCGGAGAAGGCCGGGCTGGTGAAGCTCGGGCATGTTGCGCTCGACGGCAGCAAGATCAAGGCGAACGCGTCGAAGCACAAGGCCATGAGCTACGAGCGCATGAAGAAGCGGGAAGCGCAGTTGCGAGCCGAGGTCGAGCGTTGGCTCAAGGCGGCGGAGGCCGCCGACGCGGAGGAAGACAAGCTCTACGGCGACAAGCGCGGCGACGAGATGCCCGACTGGGTGGCCGACAAGCAGAAGCGGCTTGCGAAGATTGCGCAGGCCAGGGCCGAGCTGGAGGCGGAAGCCAAGGCCGCCGCCGAAGAGGAGGAGCGACGCCGGGCCGCGGCCGAGGAGAAGCGCCTGGCGCAGGGACGCCAGAAGAACGGCAGGACGCCAGCGCCGCCGAAACGCGAGCCCGACGGCAAGACGCAACGCAACTTCACCGATCCGGAAAGCCGCATCTTGAAGACCAAGGACGGCTACATCCAGGGCTATAACGCCCAGGCCGCGGTCGATGCCAAAGCCCAGATCATCGTAGCCCATAGCCTGACGCACAGCATGAGCGACCAGGACCAACTGGTGCCGCTCCTGGATGCGATCGAAGAGCGTCTCGGCCGCAGGCCCAAGGAAGCTTCAGCCGATGCCGGCTACTGCAGCGAGGCCAACCTCGCGGCGCTGGCCGAGCGCGCCGTCAGCGGGTACATCGCAACAGGACGCGCCAAGCATCCCGGCGACGCCAAACGAAGGATTACAGGGCCGCTCACCAACGCCATGCGGGACAAGCTCAAGCGCGCCGGATGGCGAAGCCGCTACCGGCTCAGAAAGCAAGTCGTGGAGCCGGTCTTCGGACAGATCAAGCAGGCGAGAGGGTTCCGGCAGTTCCTGTTGCGAGGCATCGAGAAAGTAAGGGCCGAATGGGCGCTGATCTGCACCGCTCACAACCTCGCCAAGCTCGCCACCGCCGCATAAGCGGGCTATCGTTCACGACAACAGCCCGCGCCAGAGCAATCTGGACAGGCTCCTAGTGCGGCGGATTTGCCGTTCCTACCCGTATGGTCGTGTGTCGTTCGTAGGAACGGCAAATCCAATCCAAAGCCGCACTAGAAAACATAGAGTTGCTAGTGTCCCTTTGGTTCCGACGCTTGTAAACGCGCTCGCTGCAATTGGATACAAGCGTCGGAACCGGGATACTAGCGGCATGTGACAACTGTGTCGCCACTGGCTAATTTTGCGCACCCGATGGAGATGCGCCATGCCCGCAATGGACGATGACGACCGGCCGAAGAAGAAGATCGTGCACGAGATCGGGCAGGATCTGGCACTGATCTCGGTCAAGGAGCTTGAGGAGCGCATCGCGTTGCTCAGGGAGGAAATCGCGCGGCTGGAAGCCGACATCAAGCGCAAGCAGGCGTCGCGCAACGTGGCGGACCAGTTCTTCAAGAAATGAGGTCTGGTACTGCATGCAATCCCGTTCCCCGGATAGGGAAAACTTCTCGTATGAATGACAAGATTCGATTTCCGTCGCTTGTGACCCCTGCCTGGGTCGAATCTCGTGCAAACGATCCGAACCTCCGCATCATTGATGTCGCGGGACTCAACCAGGATGACATGCAGGCCTACAAGGGCGGGCATGTGCCGGGCGCGCAATGCTGGCTCTGGAAATCGGCATTATGGGATCGTCACCGGCGCGACTTCCCCGATCCAGTCGAGTTCGCTCGTCGCATGGCAGCGGCCGGTATCGCCAACGACACCCACGTGGCGATCTATGGCGAGGACATTCAATTCGGTATTTATGGATGGTGGGTGCTGCGCTATTGCGGCCATCAGAAAGTCTCGGTGCTGGACGGCGGCCGGCACCGCTGGGCCGCGGAAGGCAGACCCTTGCAGACCGAATTTCCACCCGCTCCAAAACCGGCGAGCTATTACCCGGTAGCGCGGAACGAGCCGATGCGAATCTTCCGGGACGATGTCTTGGCCGCGCTTGAAGACAAGGCCACCAAGATCGTCGACGCTCGTTCGGCGGAAGAATATCGCGGCGAGCGGGTGGGACCGCCCGGCGGACCGGATACCGGAGCATTGCGCGCCGGGCGAATCCCTGGAGCGAAGCATTTCTTTTTCACGGAGTTGATGAATGAGCACAAGGCGTTCAAGCCCGCCGCGGACCTCGCGCTGCTAGCCGATCGAGCCGGTCTGAACCCGGATGATTCCGTCATTGCGTATTGTCGGATGAGCCACCGTGCGACCGTCGCATACTTCGCACTTCATGAAATCGTGGGGTTCAAGGACGTCAAGGTTTATGACGGCTCCTGGACGGAGTGGGGCAATCTCGTTGGGGTTCCTGTTGAGCGCTAGCGCGGCGGATTTGACGTTCCCACCGGAATTGCGGCGGGTCCTTCGTAGGAGACCGGCCCTCGTCGATAAGGTCGTTGGCGTGCAGCGTAGCGGTTTTTCACAAAGACCGACTCACTCATTACTCCGAACAGGAGGGCAGCCGTACACGTGGCTTCATGGCCATGCAGTGACCCGAGAGGCAGGCCATGATCGCGGCAAAAACAAGTAATATGAACGAGTTACGTTACGTATGGCGCGCGATGCGCAGGTGTGCAAAAAATCAAAAATGAGCATGGCATTCAAGAGGTCAGGGGTTCGACTCCCCTTGGCTCCGCCGGTTTTCCCTAGCCGCTTTGGTCAGCATCCCGCCCGTGCGACAGGGCCTGAGTTGAGTGAAGCGCTGCGGTGAGTTCGCTTGCTGCCACCGCCAAGCCGCTTGTCGCGCTCACCGGCGCGACCGGCTTCATCGGTCAATATCTGTTGCGCGAATTGCCCAAGCGCGGCTACCGCCTGCGCGTTCTGTTGCGGCGCCCGAGTAGCGTGCCGATTGCGGCGGCGAGCGCGGTGGTCGGCGATCTCTCGCGTCCGGTGAACATGGCGGCGGCGCTCGCCGATATCGACGCGGTGATCCACACCGCGGGGATCGCGCATGCCATGTCCGGGCTGCCGGAGGACGACTACCGGTTGCTCAACACCGAGGCGACGATCGGCTTGGCGCGCGCCGCCCAGCGCGCCGGCGCCAAGCGTTTCGTCTTTCTCTCCTCCATCCGCGCGCAAAGCGGACCTTCCGCCGAGCGTGTGCTGACCGAAGACCTGCCGCCGCAGCCGACCGACGCCTATGGCCGCTCGAAGCTCGCGGCCGAACAAGGTCTGGCCGAGCTTAATCTCGACTGGATCGCGCTGCGGCTCGTGCTGGTCTATGGCGCGGGCGTGAAAGGCAACATGGCGCAACTCTTAGGGCTCGCGCGCTCGCGCTATCCGTTGCCGCTCGGCATGCTCGATGCGCGCCGCTCGCTGCTTTCGCTCGACAATCTGGTTGCCGCGATCGATACCGTGCTCACAGCGCCCACGCCGTTGCGGCGGCCGTTGATTGTCGCCGACCCTGAGCCGCTGACAATCCCCGAAATGATCGCCGCCATGCGGCGCGGTCTCGACCGGCGGCCGGGTCTTTTCCCCTTGCCGCTGCCGCTGCTTGCGGCGGCGCTGCGCGCAGCCGGCAGGACGGAGGCTTACCAGCGGCTTGCCGGATCGCTGGTGGCCGATCCGGCGGCGCTGTTGCGGCTCAACTGGCGGCCAGCCGTTGCGACCCGCGAGGGATTGGCCGTACTGGCGCGCGGCGAGACGTCCTGAAACGCCAATGCCCGGCGCGCGGCCGGGCATTGCGTCAATCGGGTTGAAACCGGGCGCGGTCAGCGGGTCAGCACGATGAAGTCCGTGCCCTTGCCGGTCTCGTGACTGATCCCGTTGTCCGAGATGGTCAGCGACGCGCCGGGGGTCATCAGCGCCTGGATGCGGTCGATCGCGTCCTGCGGGATGGTCACCCGCTCGAGCGCCTCGGTAGCCGTGCTCACCTTGACCGGAGCAGGCGGGGTCACGACGACCTCGATCTTCGTCCGCTTGCCCCGCTCGGATTTGACCCGCTCGACCTTCTTGGCGGCCGTTGCCAGCGAGTTCGGAACCGTCACCACCATCCAGCGCATGCTGGAATTGTCGTCGTTCATCGCCAGCGCCGTGAAGACATGCGTGCCGAGCGGCTGGTCGGGATTCTCGAACGTCACCGGCGTATCGAAGATCGGCTCGAAGCCCTTACGCACGAACAGCTTGCCTTCCTTGCGGCTGATGAACACCGAGATCGGGCCGGGTTTGAGCGGCTTGGCGGCTGCCGCTGCCATACCCGGATCGGGATTGGCGATGTCGACCGCGGTCAGCCGGGGGCCCGAGGTCGTCGCGGCCGTCGCGGGATTCGCCGTCTCGACCGAGTTGAAGGCCGCCTTCACGGCGTCGTCAGGCGACATCGCCACCGCCGGGTCAGCCGGCTTCGGCGGCTCGGGCGGCGCCTTATAGACGAACAGCTTCGGACTCGACGCCGCCGAGGGCGTCAGTTCAGGGCGCGTAACAATCACGCGCGCGCCCATCTTGGTGATGCCCCAAAGCTGCTTGGCGAATGCGCCGGGCAGCCGGATGCAGCCGTGCGAAGCCGGAACCCCTCCCGGCACGTAGCCCTCGTGCATGGCCACGCCGGACCAGGTGATCCGCTGCATGTAGTACATCGGCGCGTTGCTGTAGATGTTCGAATGGTGCCAGCGATCCTTCTGGATCACGCTGAATACGCCCGTGGGGGTCGGATGACCGGGCACGCCGGTCGCCACGCGCGAATGCGCGATCGGCTGGTCGCCGGAGTAAAGCGTTAATTGCTGTTTATCGAGCGAGATCACGATGCTCATCGGCCCTTTGGCCTTGGCGGCGAGGTCGTCCGCCTCCTTGGGCTTCTCTTTGGCCTCCTTCTTGGCGCTGCCGGAGCGGTAGGCCACCCGTTGCAGACCGGAGGCCGGATTTTGCGCCTGTGGCCGCATATTGGGCCAAAGTTCAAAGGCGCTAGACGGGGCGGGGCTCGCCACCAGCATGGCGGCGCCGAGCCCTGCCGACACGGCGGCGGTGACGAAGCAGGCGGTATCGTTGGCAAATGACGGAAAATGACCCGTTCTGGGTCGCTTGGGCAGATGCACGGAGGCCCCCTGTTTTTGACACACGGTGAACCCGGACCTGCCGATTCAGGTCCGCACTGGGCTCAGAGGGTTAGTCGCCACGGAATTCCGAAAGGTTCGACCGCGAGGGGGAAGAATCCGGCGGTTGGGGCAGGCAAGACCGCGAAATCGCCGGTCGGTTTTATTTCAACGCCACCATGGCGGCGCCGAGCATCAGGCCGGGGCTCGTCGCCACGCCGCGCTGCACCACCACGGCGGCCGTATCGATGTCCTTGTCCTTGGGGATAAGGTCGGACAGCGGAACCTTCCAGGACTGGCCCTTGCCGGTCCACTCGCCGAGCTTGAGCCAGCGGCGCACCACGTTGTGATAGGTGATCGTGCTGCCGCGGTTTTCGCCGCGCGCGATGGCGACCGAAATCGACCTGGTGATCGGACAAAGCCACACCTCGCCGTGCTCCTCGGCGCCTTGCGGCACGTCGACGTTGAGCTTGCCGTCCGTTACAGCGAGATGGACCGGCAGCGCCAGCGTCTCGCCGTCCTTGCGCGTCTGCGCGATCACGCTCTCAATGGCCGCCTTGTCGCTGCCAAGCACATGGGCGGTGCCGTTGACCACCATCTGCGGCGTATAGACTTGGCGGTCGTTGCGCGACTTGGCGTAAGCGCGCTGGCGGCGCGAATGGCCCGCGAGCGCGAGCGTATCCTTCCAGCCGAGATAGTCCCAGTAATCGATCGCGAGGCTCATGGCGATGAGCGTCGGGTCGGCCGCAAGCTCGCCGACGAGCTTGTCGGCGGCGGGGCATGACGAGCAGCCCTGGCTGGTAAACAATTCAAGCACCGCGCGCGGCTCTGCGCTGGCGGGCAAACTGACTGCCGCGGACGCGCAAAGGAGCACGACCACGCAGGCGAGGTTACGACCTGACATGCCGATCTTCCCACCCCCGCCGTCCGTTGCGGACCAACGGCACTACTCCACCGGCCCTACTCATAAGAGCCCGCGCAATCACCTGCCACTCACTTCGCAGTGAGCAAGCACGAAGAGCATACCTATCCTACCGTGTAGGGTGTGCAAAATCGCGTGGCCAGACCGTCCGGCGTGCGCAACGGCACGGCGCGATTTTGCGCACGCTGTCGGCTGTGCCACGCGCCGTTGCACACCCTACAGCGATTTGCCTACGCCAGGTGCCGCAGCACGTACTGGAGGATCCCCCCGTTCTTGAAATAGTCCAGCTCATCGAGCGTATCGATCCGGCAGACAAGCGGGACGCGCTTCAAGCCGCCGTCCGACGCGACGATTTCGGCGATCATGCGCTGGCGCGGTTTGACCTCGCCGTGCAGTCCGCGGATGGTGACCTGCTCGTCGCCTTTGAGCCCAAGCGTCTGCCAGGAGGTGCCTTCCTCGAAACAGAGCGGGAGAACGCCCATCCCGATCAGGTTCGAGCGGTGGATGCGCTCGAAGGACTGCGTGATGACGGCGCGCACGCCGAGCAGGTTTGGTCCCTTCGCCGCCCAGTCGCGCGAGGAGCCCGAGCCGTATTCCTTGCCGGCGAAGATGACGAGCGGCACGTTGCCCGCCTTGTAGCGCATGGCGGCGTCGTAGATCGACATGCGCTCCTTCGAGGGATGGTGGATTGTCACGCCGCCCTCGACGCCCGGCACCATCTGGTTCTTCAACCGGATATTGGCGAAGGTGCCGCGCATCATCACTTCGTGGTTGCCGCGGCGCGTGCCGTACTGGTTGAAGTCGACGGGCTTCACCTTGTGGTCGATGAGGTATTTGCCGGCCGGCGAGTCGACCTTGATCGAGCCCGCGGGCGAGATGTGGTCGGTGGTGATGGAGTCGAGCAGCAAACACAGAACGCGCGCGTCGACGATGTCCTGCAGCGGCTCCGGCCGCGGTCCCATGCCGACGAAATAGGGCGGGTTCTGCACGTAGGTCGATTTCTTGTCCCATGCGTAGGTCAGCCCGCCTTTGACGCTGATCTTGCGCCAGTGCGAGTCGCCCTTGAACACGTCGGCATATTTCTTCGCGAACATCTGCTTGGTGATGGTCTTGCGCACCACCGAGTTGATCTCGCGGCTCGTCGGCCAGATGTCCTTGAGAAAGACCTTCTTGCCCTTCTTGTCGAGGCCGAGCGGTTGCTTCGCCATGTCGTGATACATCGAGCCGGCGATCGCATAGGCGACGACCAGCGGCGGAGAAGCGAGATAGTTGGCCCGCACGTCGGCATTGACGCGGCCCTCGAAGTTGCGGTTGCCGGAGAGCACCGCGGCGGCGACCAGGTCCTTCTCGTTGACGGTTTTCGAGATTTCGGGTGCCAAGGGCCCCGAATTGCCGATGCAGGTGGTGCAGCCGTAGCCCACGATGTTGTAGCCGAGCTGGTCGAGGTCCTTCTGCAGCCCGGACTTGTCGAGGTAATCGGCGACGACCTGCGAGCCCGGCGCCAGCGACGTCTTGACCCACGGCTTGACGGTCAGGCCCTTCTGCACCGCCTTGCGGGCGAGCAAGCCCGCGCCGACCATCACGCTTGGGTTCGACGTGTTGGTGCAGGACGTGATCGCGGCGATAACCACGTCGCCGTGGCCCAGGTCGTGGTTGCGGCCTTCGACCGGAACGCGGTTGCTTGCGCTGGCCTTGGTGAAGTTCTTGTCGAGCTGCGCGGTTGCGATCGACGGGTGCGATTCGAATACGTCCTTGCCGCCGCCGTCGCCGCCCTTGTTGAACTCCTTCTCCATCGCCATGGCGAAGGAGTTCTTCACGTCCTTGAGCGCGACGCGATCCTGCGGCCGTTTGGGCCCCGCGAGCGACGGCTCAACCGAGCCGAGTTCGAGCTTGAGCACGTCGGTAAATATCGGGTCGAGCGTCGACTTGGTGCGATACATGCCCTGCGCCTTGGCATAGGCGGCAACGAGCGAGATCAGCGCGGCCGGCCGACCCGTATCGGTCAGGTAGCGAATGGTGTCGTCGTCGATCGGGAAGAAGCCGCAGGTCGCGCCGTATTCGGGCGACATGTTGCCGATGGTGGCGCGATCCGCGATCGTGAGGCTCGCAAGCCCCGGGCCGAAATACTCGACGAATTTGCCGACAACGCCGCGCTTGCGCAGCATCTGTGTGACCGTGAGTACGAGATCGGTCGCAGTCATGCCCTCCTTGAGTTTGCCGCTGATCTTGACGCCGATCACTTCGGGCAAGAGCATCGAGTAGGGCTGGCCGAGCATGGCGGCTTCCGCTTCGATGCCGCCGACGCCCCAGCCCAGCACGGAGAGGCCGTTCACCATGGTGGTGTGCGAATCGGTGCCGACCAGCGTGTCCGGATAGGCGACTTCGCCGGAAAACGCCTTGCCGTCGGCCTTGACCTTGTCCTTCCTGGCGAAGACGACCTGCGACAAGTATTCGAGATTGACCTGATGGCAGATGCCGGTGCCGGGCGGCACCACGCGAAAATTATCAAACGACTTCTGCGACCATTTCAGGAACTCGTAGCGCTCGCCGTTCTGCCGGTATTCCTCCTCGACGTTTTTCTTCACCGCCGTGTTGGTGCCGAAGAAATTCACCGCCACCGAATGGTCGCAGACGAGGTCGACCGGCACGAGGGGGTTGATCTTCTTGGGGTCGCCGCCCAGCATCTTCATGGCGTCGCGCATCGCCGCGAGATCGACCACGGCGGGCACGCCGGTGAAGTCCTGCATCAGCACGCGCGCCGGGCGGAAGGCGATCTCACGGTCCGACGTCTTGGTCTTGAGCCACTGCGCGACCGCGAGAATGTCTTCCTTGGTGACCGAGCGGCCGTCCTCGTTGCGCAGCAGATTCTCCAGCAGCACCTTCATCGAGAAGGGCAGGCGGGAGATGCCCTTGAGGCCGTTCTTCTCGGCCGTCGGCAGGCTGTAATAAGCGTAGGTCTTGCTGCCCACCTTGAGGGTCTTGCAGCACCTGAAACTGTCGAGTGACGTCATATGGTCGGTTCCCATCAACCGGGAGGTGGCGGCTTTGCGGTACTAGATTACCGGAGGCGCATCCTCGGCGGCGGTCGCAATTTCCACGCGGGGTTGGATAGTGAGCGCGGAACGACGGGTTTATAAGGTCTTTTTTGGCGCCGTTCCAGAAAATCGACTCTCGTCAACAAGATGACCACGGAATCGCGGGATTCGATGAAGCGGACCGGCTGCGGCGCAGGCACGGCAGAGGCTGGAGGGAAGACTTTGCGGCTCGTCGCCTTGGACCTCGCCTGCATTCGGGGCGGCCGGCGGGTCTTCTTGGGGCTCAGCTTTGCGGTCGGCGCCGGCGAGGCGTTGGTGGTGACCGGCCCGAACGGCGCCGGAAAGTCCTCCCTTCTGCGGCTGGTGGCCGGGCTGGTGCGCATCGGCGACGGACGGCTTTCGCTTGAAGGCGGCGATGCCGAACTCTCCATCGCCGAGCAGGCGCATTACCTCGGCCATCAGGACGCGCTTAAGCTCTCCCTCTCAGTACGGGAAAACCTCCTCTTCTGGACGAGCTTTCTCGGCGGAGTGGCCGCCGCGGCCGAAGGCGCCCTCTCGGCCGTCGGCCTTGCGGACCTTGCGGCGCTGCCGGCGGCTTACCTCTCGGCCGGGCAGCGGCGCAGGCTCTCGCTGGCGCGGCTGATCGCGGTGAAGCGCCCGCTCTGGCTGCTTGATGAGCCGACCTCGGCGCTCGATGCCGCCGCCCAGGCCATGTTGGCCGACCTCATGGGAAGGCATCTCGCAGGCGGCGGTCTCATTCTGGCGGCAACCCATGGTCCGCTCGGGCTTGATGGTGCGAAGGAGTTGCGATTGGGACAGGGGGGCGAATGACCGCGCTCGGCGCACTCTTCCTGCGCGATCTGCGGCTTGCCGTGCGGGTCGGCGGCGGCGCGTTGATCGGCGTGCTGTTCTTTCTGATCCTGGTGACGCTGATGCCGTTTGCCATCGGGCCCGACCTCGCGCTCCTGGCGCGCATCGGCCCGGCGATCCTCTGGCTCGGCGCGCTCTTGGCGAGCCTGCTTGCCCTCGACCGCCTGATCGCCATGGACCAGGAGGATGGTTCGCTCGACCTCATTCTCACGGCACGCGTCCCGCTCGAACTCGCGCTCGCCGTCAAGGCGGTCGCGCACTGGCTAACGACCGCCTTGCCGCTCGTCATCGCGGCGCCGCTCTTGGGCCTGCTGCTCAATCTCGGACCGCAGGCGACCGGCGCGGTCGCGCTGACGCTGCTTGCCGGCACGCCGGCGCTCACCTTCACGGGCCTGATCGGCGCGGCGCTCACCGTCGCGCTGCGGCGCGGCGGACTGCTGCTCGCCGTGCTGGTGCTGCCGCTCACCATTCCGGTGCTCATCTTCGGGGTATCGGCCTCGAATGCCGCCATCGTCGGCCCGGTGCCGTTCGGCGCGCCGTTCACGATCCTTGCGGCGCTGAGCCTCATCAGTCTGGTGATCGGGCCGTTTGCCGCAGCGGCGGCGCTGCGGAACACACTGGAGTGAACGCGGCTCGCCCGGAGTTGACACATGCCGATCGCGAGCGCATCTCGCCATCCGGAAGCTGAGCCAATGCCCCTGATCGATCTCGCTAATCCCACCCGGTTCCTGACAATCGTCGACCGCGTGCTGCCGTGGCTTTGGGCCGCGACGGTTCTCGCCTTTGCGCTCGGGATTAATCAGGCGTTCCTGGCGCCCGACGACTACCAGCAGGGCGCGACCGTGAAGATCATGTTCATCCACGTGCCGGCGGCATGGCTCGGCCTGTTTGCCTGGCTGCTGATGAGCGTTGCGGCGCTCGGCACGCTGGTCTGGCGCCACCCGCTCGCCGACGTCGCAGCCAAGGCGGCGGCCCCGATCGGCGCTGCCTTCACGCTGATGTGCCTGATCACCGGCTCACTCTGGGGCCGGCCGATGTGGGGCACCTACTGGGTTTGGGATGCGCGGCTGACTTCGGTGCTGGTGCTGTTTCTGATGTATCTCGGCGTCATCGCGCTCTGGCGCACCGTCGACGACCCAAACCGCGCCGCCCGCGCCGCCGCGGTGCTCACGCTGGTCGGCTTGATCAACGTGCCGATCATCAAGTTCTCGGTCGACTGGTGGAACACGCTGCATCAGCCGGCCTCGGTATTCCGCCTCGGCGGCCCCGCCATCCATCCGTCGATCCTGGTGCCGCTCATCATCATGGTGATTGCCTTCACGCTGCTCTTCGTCGCGCTGCATCTCGCCGCCATGCGCAACGAAATCATGCGCCGGCGCGTACGCACCATGATGATGCGTCAGGCCGACGCGGCGGCCGGATCCTGACGATGAATCTGGGTCCGCATGCGGCTTTCATTGTCAGCGCCTACGGCATTGCAATCATCATTGTTGCGGTTCTGATCCTGTGGGTCATGCTCGACCGCCGCCGGCTGCAGCGCACGATTGCGGAACTGGAAGGAAAAGGCATCACGCGGCGCTCGCAGAGCGCCGGCGAAGTAAAGGCAAAGACGTGAGCACGGTCGAAAAACACGACGGCGAGAACACCGCAGCCCCGCCGCGCCGCCGCACGGTCGTGCTGCTGCCGCTGATCGCATTCCTGGCGCTGGCTGCGTTGTTCATGTATCGGCTCGGCGCCGGCGATCCGTCGCGCATTCCCTCCGCACTGATCGGGAAAGCAGCACCGGCGACCGATCTGCCGCCGATTGCCGGGCTTGAACGCGACGGCAAACCGGTGCCGGGGCTCGACAGCGCGGTATTCGAGGGCGAGGTGACGGTGCTCAACGTATGGGCCTCGTGGTGCGTGCCTTGCCACGACGAGGCGCCGCTCCTCATGCAGCTTGCGGCTGACAAGCGCATCCGAATTGCCGGCATCAACTACAAGGACCAGCCCGACAATGCGCGGCGCTTCCTCGGCCGCTACGGCAATCCGTTCGTGGCGAACGGCGCCGATGCAAACGGCCGCACGGCGATCGAATGGGGCGTCTACGGCGTGCCGGAGACCTTTGTGGTCGGCCGTGACGGCAAGATCGCCTACAAGCTGATTGGTCCGATCACGCCGGAGAATCTGGAGAAGGCGCTCAAGCCGGCGATCGAGAAGGCGCTGGCGGCTTCAGGAATCGGTAATCAGTGATCAGGAATCAGGCTGGCATGTAGCTTGACCGTTACTTGATCCCTGGTTCCTGATCCCCGATACCTGGTTCCGGTGCCGCGTATTTTTGCAGCAGCGGATATTGCAAAGCCGCGAACACGAAGGTAAGCGGCACCACGCCGAACACCTTGAAGGCCACCCAGGTATCGGTCGATTGCGTGCGCCACACCACCTCGTTGAGCACTGCGAGCGCGAAGAAAAACAGCGCCCAGCGCAGCGTGAGCTTGCGCCAGCCTTCGTCGGTCAGGTGGAATACCGAATCGAAGACGAGACCGAGCAGCGATTTGCCGAACGCCAGTCCGCCAATGAGAACGCCGCCGAACAACACGTAGATAATGGTCGGCTTGAGCTTGATGAAGGTCTCGTTCTGCAGGATGAGGGTTAGCCCGCCGAACACCACCACGACGACGGCGGTGATGAGCGGCATAAGCGGCAGGTGTCGCGTCAGCGCATAGCCCACCGCGAGCGCGAGCAGCACGGCCGGAATGAAGATGCCGGTCGCCGTGAAGATGCCGGCATGCTCGCCGGTGAGCAGCGCCTCCGGCAGGAACGGCTTGAGCAGCGGCGCAAACAGCGCCGGGCGCGAATTGACGAAGAAGAACAACAAGAGCGGCCCGAGATCGAGCACGAGCTTCACGACGGGATTGAGCTGAGGTTTGGCGGGCATCTGCGATGTCTAGCATTCTATCTTCGTCCTGAGGAGCCCGCCGAAGACGGGCGTCTCGAAGGACGGCGGCAGATTCGGTGCGTGTGGCCATCCTTCGAGACGCATCGCCTTCGCGATGCTCCTCAGGATGAGGGCTTTGAGACGTATTGCTTTCGCGATGCTTCTCAGGAGGGCTCACGCCGTGCCCGCGATCGCCTTGGCGAAATCCGCGGCGGTGAACGGCGCGAGGTCGTCGATGCCTTCGCCCACCCCGATGTAGTGCACCGGCAGGCCGAACTTGGCGGCGATCGCGATCAGGATGCCGCCGCGGGCGGTGCCGTCGAGCTTGGTCATGACAAGCCCGGTGACGCCGGCGATCTTGCGGAAAATCTCGACTTGCGAGAGCGCGTTCTGCCCTACGGTGGCGTCGAGCACCAGCAGCACCGCATGCGGCGCGCTGGCGTCGACCTTCTTCAAGACGCGCACCATCTTTTCGAGTTCGTTCATCAACTCGGTGCGATTCTGTAGCCGCCCCGCGGTATCGATCATCAGCACGTCGATGCCTTCGCCGCGCGCCTCGGTGAACGCATCATAGGCGAGCCCCGCCGGGTCGGCCCCCGGCTCGCGCGCCAGCACGCTGGCGCCCGAGCGCCCGCTCCAAATCTTAAGCTGATCAATCGCGGCAGCTCTAAAAGTATCGGCGGCCGCCAGCATCACGCTGCGGCCCTCGCGATGAAAGCGCGCGGCGAGCTTGCCGATGGTGGTGGTCTTGCCCGAGCCGTTGACGCCGATCACCAGGATGACGAACGGCTTCTTATCCTCGATCGCCAGCGGCTTGGCGACCGGCGCCATCAGCTTCTCGATCTCTTTGGCGAGCACGACCTGCACCTCGGCGAGATTGCGATAGCGGCCTTCGCCCATGGTCGTGGCGACCTGAGCGGCGAAATCGACGCCAAGATCGGCGCGAATGAGCGCCTCCTCGATCTCGACGATGCGCTCGGGCGAAAGCGGCCCCCGCATCATCATGTCGGAGATCGAGGCGCCGAGATTGGATGACGTGCGCTTGAGCCCGCCGCTCAGCCGCTGCCACCAGCTTTTCTGTTCCGTGCTGTCGTTCATGCGCCGCCCGTGATAGCGGTTTCGGCAATGAACGCAAAGCTCACATCGCAAGAGATGGTGGCGCGGCTGCTCTACCGCGATGGGTTGATGCTGGTGGTCGACAAGCCTTCGGGCATAGCGGTGCACAAGGGGCCGAAAGGCGGCGAGAGCCTGGAGGACTATTTCGCCGCGCTGCGCTTCGGCCTGCCGCGCGCGCCGGCGCTCGCGCACCGGCTCGACCGCGACACCTCGGGCTGCCTGGTGCTCGGCCGCCACCGCAAGGCGCTGGCGGAACTCGGGCGGCTGTTCAAGCAGGGCAAGGTCGGCAAGACCTACTGGGCGGTGGTCGAAGGCGGCCCGGCAGAGGAGGAGGGCCGCATTGATCTGCCGCTCGGCCGCCTCGATGTGAGCCGCGGCTGGTGGATGAAGGCCGACCCACACGGCCTGCCGGCGGTGACGACTTGGAAGGTGCTGGGGCGCTCAGCACGGGAGGGTGGGCGCCTCACCTGGCTCGCGCTCGAACCGTTGACCGGCCGCACGCATCAATTGCGGGTGCATTGCGCCGCCATGGGCTGGCCGATCGTCGGCGACACGATTTACGGCACGCAGGCAAGTTTACGCCGCCTGCGCAAAGAAGCTCCGCCGCGTACCGGCGGGCCGGGCCTGCACTTGCATGCCCGCGAAGTCGTGGTGCCGCTCTACAAGAACCGTGCGGCAATCCGCGCAACGGCGCCGGTGCCGCTGCACATGCACGCGACGCTGCAAGCCTGCGGCTGGCAGGGCGAAGTATTCAGGCTGGTGGATTGAACGCACCATCATGGCCGGGACAGTCCGGCCACCACAGGCCGCAATGCAACCAGCCTCGGTTCAACGCAACGCCCGCTTGAGCGAGTCGGCGAGGTCGGTGCGCTCCCAGGAGAAGCCGCCGTCCTTCTCGGGGGCGCGGCCGAAATGGCCGTAGGCCGCAGTGCGGCGATAGATCGGGCGGCTGAGCTTCAGCGCGCGGCGGATATTGGTCGGCCGCAACGGGAAGATTTCGAGCAGCGTCTTGTGGAGCTTGCTCTCATCCACCTTGCCGGTGCCGTGGGTCTCGACCAGGAGCGACATCGGGTCGGCGACGCCGATCGCGTAGGCGATCTGGATGGTGCAACGCTCGGCGAGGCCTGCCGCCACCACGTTCTTGGCGAGATAGCGTGCGGCGTAAGCCGCCGAGCGGTCGACCTTGGTCGGGTCCTTGCCGGAAAACGCGCCGCCGCCGTGCGGGGCGTAACCGCCGTAAGTATCGACGATGATCTTGCGGCCGGTCAGCCCGCAGTCGCCGTCCGGACCGCCGATGACAAAATTTCCGGTCGGGTTGACCAGGAAGTCGGACGCCTTTTTCGGCATCCAGCCCTCCGGCAGCGCCGAGGTGACGGCATCCTCGATCAGGTCGCGCACCATTCCGGGGTTGTATTTCTTGCCGTTGCGGGTCGTGGCATTGTGCTGGGTCGAAACCACGACCTTGGTGCAGCCGATCGGTTTGCCGTTTACATATTGCACCGTCACCTGGCTCTTGGCGTCGGGCTGCAGGTCGAACAGCTTGCCGGAGCGGCGCTGGTCGGAGAGCACCTTCAATATCTTGTGCGCGAAGTAGATGGGGGCCGGCATGAACGAGCCTTTTTCGTGGCCTTCGCTCTCGGTGCAGGCGAAGCCGAACATCATGCCTTGGTCGCCGGCGCCTTCCTGGTCTTCGCCCTTCTTCTTCTTGGCGTCGACGCCCATCGCGATATCCGGCGATTGACCGTGCAGCAGCACTTCGACGTCCGCGCCGTAATATGAGAAGCCGTCCTGGTCGTAGCCGATGTCCTTGACGACGCCGCGGGCGATCTCGGTGATCAATTCGCGATCGACGACCACCTTGTCGCCGTGCTTGCGGAACAGCGGCGCCTGGCCGCGGCCTTCGCCCGCGATGACGATCTTGTTGGTGGTGCAGAGTGTCTCGCAGCCGAGCCGGGTGTTGACCTTGCTCTCGTCGGCGATGCCGAGCTTCACGTCATTATCGAGGAAGGCATCGAGGATGGCATCCGAAATCTGGTCGCAGACCTTGTCGGGATGGCCCTCGGAGACGGACTCGCTGGTGAAAAGATAATTCGCGCGTGGCACTGGAAAACTCTCCCCTCGCAGGTTCGGTTCGATTCTTGGGACAGTCGCGCGCTTGAGAGGATTTTCGTCCTGCCGGCGGCGCGCCTTGATCCAAGGTTTAGGCGCGCTCTCAAGCTCACGAACGCCTGCGGCGCGCCAGCGTGAAGGGGTTTCTTGCAGTGCCGCCGGTCGGGGTCAAGATGTGGGCTGCCGTGGGCAGATAATGTTTGCTGCGGGCCTGCGGAACTTGCCGGGCTCGGAAGTCAGTCGTCGTCATCGTTGGCGCCAGCGATCTCCTTAACGAGATCGACGACGCGCCGCCGCAGCTTCGGCTCCTTGATCCGCATAAACGCCTTGGTCAACGCCAGCCCTTCGGAGGTCGCGAGGAAATCCGATACGTAGGTGGGCGACGGCGCCTCGCGCATACCATCTGTACCTGGGCCATGCAGGCTCGGAGCCCCCTCGAAGAAGAAGGCTACCGGCACCTGGAGAATGTGGGAGATCTGCTGGAGGCGGCTCGCCCCGATCCGGTTGGTCCCTTTCTCGTATTTCTGCACCTGCTGAAAGGTAAGCCCCAGCGCATCGCCAAGCTTCTCCTGGCTCATGCTCAGCATCATACGACGCATGCGGACCCGGCTGCCCACGTGCTTGTCGATCGGATTGGGAGCCTTCTTCGTCATCAATAACGATACTCCACCTATAAGGAACGATGATGAAACTGGGGGCATTCGTAATGTTCCTGTTCCCGCGCCGGAACGCAACCCTTACACCCTATGCAATTGCATTTTCACACTGAAAAAGGTTTGGCAAAAGTTTCTCTTGGAACTATCGACAGGCAGTTCGGATCGCCACGCATTCTCAACACACTATTTGCAAACTTTCCACTTAATTTTTGCTCATGTGGATGATTCACCTTATGCGTGCGGTCGCTAATCAGGCTGTGCGTCACTTCGTGCCCACCGCCCGCCGGCGCGAGCGCAGGACAAGAACGAGCGCCAGCCCAACAGTCACCGCGCTTGGGCCGTCGCCAAGGCGCGTATAGAGCGTCGGCGGGATAGGGTTTGGTAAATTCGCGTCGAGCACCCCCTCGACGCCGAGCGGCAGCGAGGCAATGACCCGGCCCACTGGATCGACCACGGCGGAAATCCCGGAGTTCGCCGCCCTGACCAGCGGAAGCCCCTCCTCGACCGCGCGGATGCGCGCTTGCTGGAAGTGCTGGTAGGGGCCGGCGCTCATGCCGAACCAGCCATCGTTGGTCAGGTTGAGCAGCCAGGCCGGCCGCTCGCCGCGCGGCACGGCTTCTCCCGGGAAGATGATCTCATAGCACACCAGCGGCAGCATGC
>WBZO01003059.1_pt1 | contig 20281 bp, 17 predicted proteins | sample 5204261 | NCBI WGS metagenome assembly WBZO01 (sample SAMN12412400, study PRJNA552823) | activated sludge metagenome | isolation source: activated sludge from anammox sidestream of wastewater treatment plant... | place: USA: North Carolina | collected 2017-09 | reverse complement strand
CTAATTGTTAAGCATTGCCGGGAATACTTGCCGCTCATTCGAACCCCAAATCCTCGGGTTCGGCCAAGTGGGTACCTGACAATGGACGACCTCCTCAAAGAATTTCTCGCCGAGACGACCGAAGCGCTGGAAATGCTCGACAGCGAGCTTGTCGAGCTTGAACAGCGCCCGGCCGATCCGGTGCTGCTCGCCAGCATTTTCCGCATCATGCACACGATCAAGGGCACTTGCGGCTTCCTCGGGCTGCCGCGCCTGGAGGCGGTCGCGCATGCCGCCGAGGATGTGCTGGGCAAGATCCGCGATGGTGAGCTCGATGTCAGCGCGGATGCGGTGTCGCTGGTTCTCGCGGCTCTCGACAGGATCAAGGAACTGATCGCGGCGCTCGGCGTCTCCGGAGCGGAGCCCGAGGGCAGCGACGAGGATGTCATCGCGGCGCTTCGCCAGATGGCGAGCGGCGAGTGGGTGTCCGAGGCCGGAATGGCGGAAGAAGCCACGTTCGAGACGGCCAGCCCGGCCGCGCCCATCTCGGTCGATGGCCTTTATGAACGGATCGGCGGCGCTTCCGTTTTCGATTCGGCCTGCGAGCAGGCCTGCGCGGAATTGCTGGCCGCCATTTCCGATCATCCCGATCCCGAGAGCGAGCTTCTCAATCTCCAGTTCGCGCTTGCGGGCGCCTTCGCCTCGGCGCTGACCGGCAAGGCCGGCGCGACGGACGACATGGACCGCGTGATCGCCGGTCTTCTCGCCAGCGGCTGGACCGAGCGCGAGCTTCACATGCTTCGCGATGAGTTCGGCAAGGCGCTCTCGACGCTCGAAGTGGCCGATGCCGATGTCGCGGCCGTTCTCTCGCGCTTCAATGTCGCGGCGGCGATGCCTGCGGCGAGCCCCGTCCCTGAGATGGCGGAAGCGGTTGTCGAAGAGGTCGCCGAAGAAATCGCCGAGCCGGAGCCGGTCGCAGCCCCGGTCGCGAAGCCCGCTACCGCCAGGAGCGCTGCCCGCTCCGCGCCGGCCGAGCAGCAGGGGGATCATCCGGCGGCCTCCGCCGCCCTGGCCGCCGCTCAGGCGCAGTCGCAGACGCTGCGGGTCAACATCAATGTTCTCGAAAACCTGATGAACATGGTCAGCGAGCTGGTGCTGACGCGCAACCAGCTCCTGCAGATCCTGCGCGGCGTGGGCGACAGCCCCTTCTCCGCGCCCTTGCAGCGGCTCAACCAGGTCACGACCGAGCTGCAGGAAAGCGTGATGATGACGCGCATGCAGCCGATCGGCAATGCGTGGTCGAAGCTGCCGCGCGTGGTGCGCGATCTCGCGCAGGAACTCGGCAAGAAGATCGACCTCGTCATGTCGGGCGCCGATACGGAACTCGACCGGCAGATTCTCGAATCGATCCGCGATCCGCTCACGCATATGGTCCGCAACTCGGCCGATCACGGCATCGAGGAGCCGGATGAGCGTCGCGCTTCCGGCAAGTCCGAGCACGGCACGATCCATCTGAGCGCGCGCCATGAAGGCGGGCACATCATCGTTCAGGTGAGCGATGACGGCCGTGGCCTCGCCACGGCGCGCATCCGCGCCAAGGTGATCCAGAACGGGCTTGCCACCGAGGCACAGCTCGAGGGCATGAGCGAACAGCAGATCCAGCAGTTCATCTTCCGCCCGGGTTTCTCGACCGCGAGCCAGGTGACGAGCGTTTCCGGACGCGGCGTCGGCATGGATGTCGTCCGTACCAATATCGAAAAGATCGGCGGCGCCATCGAGTTCTCCTCGACCGAGGGGCAGGGCTCGCGCTTCGTCATCAAGATTCCGCTGACGCTCGCCATCGTCTCGGCGCTCATCGTCGAATGCCGTGGCGAGCGCTTCGCCATGCCGCAGAGCAGCGTCATCGAGCTTGTGCGCATCAGCAAGAATTCGCAGCAGGGCGTCGAACTCATCAATGGCAGGCCCGTCTATCGCCTGCGCGACAGGCTCCTGCCGCTGGTGGGCCTGAGCGAGCTTCTCGGCCTTGAGGGGACAGGCGATGACGCGGCAGATGCGGCGGAACTCTATGTCGTCGTCGCCCAGGTCGGCAGCTTCGTCTTCGGCATCATCGTCGACCGCGTCTTCGACACGGAAGAAATCGTGGTGAAGCCCACCTCGCGGACGCTGCGCCACATCACGCTTTTCTCGGGCACGACCATTCTCGGCGACGGGCGGGTAATCATGATCCTCGATCCGAACGGAATTGCCGCCGCGACGAGCGGTTCGGCCCAGTCGGAAGCGAAGACCGACGACGATGCGCATGGCGAACGCCGCGATCAGCGCGAGACGGTGTCCATGCTCGTCTTCAAGGCGGGCGGGGACAGCACCAAGGCCGTGCCGCTCTCGCTCATCGCGCGCCTCGAAGAGGCGGATCTCGCGACGGCCGAGGAAGCGGGCCACCGCACCGTGCTTCAGTATCGCGGCGGGCTCATGCCGCTCGTCGGCATCGACGGCACGCCGGCGCCGCGCGAGGGCAAGCATCCGATCCTCGTCTTCGCTGAAGGCGAGCGTATGCTCGGCCTCGTCGTCGATGAGGTGGTCGATATCGTCGAAGGCTCGCTCGATCTCCAGCTCGTCGGCAGCGCCCAGCCGGGCGTGCTCGGCAGCTCGATCATCGCCGGCCGCTCCACCGACGTCATCGACACGGTCTATTATCTGCGCCAGAGCGACGATGCCTGGTTCGAGCTTCAGACGCGCGAACCCTTCGGCAACGAGCGTGAGCGCAAGGTTCTGCTCGTCGAGGACTCGAGCTTCTTCCGCAATCTGCTGATGCCGATGCTGAAGATGGCCGGCTACAGGGTGACGACGGCGGAGGATGGCGAGGCGGCGCTTTCGATCTGCCGCAGTGGCGATGCCTTCGACATCATCATCTCGGATATCGAGATGCCGGGCCTGTCGGGCTTCGATCTCGCCCGCACGCTCCGCCAGGACGAGCGCTGGAAGAAGGTGCCGATGGTGGCGCTCTCCTCCCACGCCAATCCGCAGGACTTCGAGCGCGGACGCAATGCGGGCTTCAACGACTATGTGACCAAGCTCGACCCGAAGGCACTGCTGGCGGCGCTGTCGCGGGTGCTCTCGGTCGATGGAACAGGCGAGGGCAACGTGCGTGAGGAGACAGCGGCATGAGTGTGCAGCAGGCTGATGCGGTGCTCGATCGCGAGCGCTCCGAAGACTTCGTGACCATGTCGGTCGCGGGCCAGACTTTCGGTATCCCGGTCCTCCACGTCCGCGATGTGCTGGGGCCGCAGCGGATCACGCGGGTGCCGCTGGCCCCGCCGGAAATCGCCGGTTCGCTCAATCTGCGCGGCCGCATCGTCACCGCGGTGAACATGCGCCAGCGTCTTTCCCTCCCGTCGGAGGACTTCGTGGAGAAGGCCATGGCGGTCGTCGTCGAACATGAGGACGAGCCCTACAGCCTTCTCGTCGATGAAGTCGGCGAGGTTCTGAGCCTTTCGGAAAGTCAGCGCGAGCCGAACCCGGCGACGCTCGACGCGAAGTGGCGGCAGATCGCCGACGGGCTCTATCGCCTCGACGGAACCCTTCTCATCGTTCTCAACATTGGCGCCGTGCTGGGCGCAATCCGCGCTGACGCCTAGGGCGCGCGACGGGTCACTGCCAAGGAGACCAGGTAATGGCTGTAGATATGGGTATGCCCATCCTCATCGTGGACGACTACCGGACCATGCTGCGGATCGTCCGCAACCTTCTTTCGAAACTCGGCTTTACGGATATCGACGAGGCTTCGGACGGAAGCCAGGCCCTGGCGATGATGAAGGCCCGCAATTACGGCCTCGTCATTTCCGACTGGAACATGCAGCCGATGACGGGCTTCGAGCTTCTGAAGACGGTGCGGGCGGATGAGGGGCTGAAGGCAACCCCCTTCATCATGGTGACAGCGGAATCGAAAGTCGAAAACGTCGTGGCCGCGCGTCAGGCGGGCGTCAACAACTACATCATAAAGCCCTTCAGCGCGGCCGTGCTCAAAGCCAAGCTCAAAGCCGTGCTGGGAGATTTCTGATGAACAGCGATGAATCTTCGGAGCGGATCAAGAAGCTCACGCAAGAATGCGTGGATATCGTGCGGACGATCCTCATCGCCCGGCGCGAAATGTCGAAGCTGCACGACCCGTCGCTGCGCGATGTGCATCTTCCCCGCGCGACGGAAGAGATCGGCGCCATTCTGAGCCTGACCGAGTCGGCGACGAACGACATCATGCTCGCAGCCGAAGACATGATGGCGGCCGATTTTTCCGATCCCGACCGCGCGCAGGAGCTGGTGAACGATTCCTGCATGCGCATCTTCGAGGCGTGCTCCTTTCAGGACATTACCGGGCAGCGCATCTCCAACGTCCTGAAGACGCTGCAACTCGTCGAGGCGAAGGTCGAGCAGATCGAGACGGCGTGGTCGAACACCTCCGCGCTCCAGGCCGAACAGCAGCCCGCCACCGGAGACGCCGCCCTGCTCAACGGGCCGGCGCTCGAGGGCGAAGGCATCGCGCAGGATGACATCGATCAGCTCTTTGCCTGATCCCGCGCGATTTTCCGGGCCGGGTCACACCGTTCGCCCCGCACATATCGGCCGGTTGAAGCGGAATAAGAACAATGCGCGTGGACAGGCGCGAGAATGGGCGCGAGGATGATTGACGATCGAGCCAAGGCCCCGGCCGCGACAGAAAGAACGCCGGCTCCCTCAGCGGCCGACGATCATTACCGCGTCATGGTGGTGGACGATTCGTCCGTCGTGCGCGGCATCATCACCAAGTCCCTCGAAGCCGATCCGGCCATTCGCGTCGTCGCCTCCTGCCCCAATGGCGCGGTAGCGGTCAGGATGCTGCCGTCGACGCCGGTCGATGTGATCGTTCTCGATATCGAGATGCCGGAAATGGACGGCATGACGGCACTGCCACGCCTTCTCGAGATCAGCCCCGGCGTCAAGATCATCATGGTTTCCTCGCTCACGCGGCGGAATGCCGAGATCAGCCTTCGCGCGCTTTCGCTCGGGGCGGCCGATTATCTGCCGAAGCCCGCCACCGGGCTTGGCAGCGCCGATCAGTTCAGGCTCGAGCTTGTCACCAAGGTCAAGGCATATGCCGCGCGCGCGCCGCGCGGCCGGCAGGTGCGGCCCACGACGGTACCGAGCGCGGCGCAGCCCGCGCGAACGCAGGCGCCGGCCCGTCCGGTCGTGCTGCGCAAGGCGGCGATCGACAGGCCCTCGGTCATCGCGATCGGAAGCTCGACGGGCGGACCGCAGGCCCTTGCCGAAGTTCTGAAGAGCATCGGGCCCGGCGTCACACAGCCCATCGTGATCACGCAGCACATGCCGCCGACCTTCACGGCGATCCTCGCCGAGCATATGACGCGCTATGCGGGCCGGAACGCGGCCGAGGCGGTCGATGGCGAACTCCTTCAGCCCGGCCGCATCTATGTCGCACCGGGCGGCTTCCACATGATCATGGAGCCGGGCGCGAGTGGCACCATCGTCAGGCTGAGCGACGCGCCACCGGAAAATTCCTGCCGGCCGGCGGTCGATCCCATGTTGCGGAGCCTTTCGGCCATCTACAGGCAGAAGCTCCTCGTCGTGATCCTCACAGGCATGGGCTATGACGGCCTCAAGGGGGCAAAGGTCGCGGTCGAGGCAGGCGCGGCGCTGATCGCACAGGATCAGGCATCGAGCGTTGTCTGGGGAATGCCGGGGGCGGTGGCGCAGGCAGGTATCTGCAATGCGGTGCTGCCACTTTCCGAGATCGGCAAGGCCATAGGGCGCATTGCGCGCGGGGAAGCGTTATGAATACGAACGATTTCGAATTCCTGCGCCAGTTTCTCTATCAGCGGTCCGGGCTCGCGCTGACGCCCGACAAAAGCTATCTCCTTGAAAGCAGGCTCGCGCCCATAGCGCGCAAGCTCAAGATGAAGACGCTTCCCGAACTTGTCGCGCATCTGCGCAAGGGGGGCGATGAGGCGCTGACCATCGCGGTCGTCGAGGCCATGACGACGAATGAGACGCTCTTCTTCCGCGACCGCTGGCCGTTCGATCGCTTCAGCGCGATGATCCTCCCGACACTGATGGAGCTGAACAAGAATACGCGGCGGATCAGAATCTGGTGCGCGGCCTGTTCGAGCGGTCAGGAGCCCTATTCGCTCGCCATGCTGCTTGCCGAAGCGGGCGGCAAGCTCGCGGGCTGGCAGATCGAGATCATCGCCACGGATATTTCCGACGAAATGCTCGAGCGCTGCCGCAAGGGCTGGTACTCGACTTTCGAGGTGCAGCGCGGATTGCCGCCGGATCTGCTGAAGAAATACTTCACGAAGGACGGCGACGGCTGGCTCATCAGCGAGAAGCTGCGAGCCATGGTCAAGTTCCGCAATTTCAACCTGCTGCACGATCCGGCGGCGGCCGGGATCACCGGGCTCGATCTCATCTTCTGCCGCAACGTCCTCATCTATTTTGACGAGGCGACGCGCCGCAAGGTCTTTGCCAGCATGGCGCGGGTGATGAAGCCGGGCGGCTATCTCTGCCTCGGCGGCGCCGAGACCGTCATCGGCATATCGGATGCCTTCCGCATCCTGCCGGGCGAGCGGGGTCTCTTCGGCCTTGGCGAGGTACCGGCCGCGCAGGCTGCGGGCCAGCCTGCCGCCGCACCGAGGCCCGCTGCCTCCGTTCCACCGCTCGCGGCTGTGTCCGGCCAGCGCTGAGGTAACCATTTCCCCGCGCCGGCATCCCTGCCGGTGCCGCGCCTCGACGCGCTTGTCCGTCCGTTAATTGAATGGCAGTGTTCGGGCATCTTCGCGCTGGGGCGCGCGAGGTGATCGGAGGGGGGCCGGGACGGGGCGGATGGCTTATTTTCTGCAGCAATTGATCAATGGCGTGACGCTCGGAGCCACTTACGGGCTCATCGCCATCGGCTACACGATGGTTTACGGCATCATCGGCATGATCAATTTCGCGCATGGCGACATCTATATGGTCGGGGCCTTCATCTCGCTCGTGGGCTTCCTTCTGCTTGCGCTTTTCGGCGTGACCAACGTGCCGCTCGCCTGCTTTCTTGTGCTCATCTTCGCCATGGCCTTCACGGCTGTTTACGGCTGGACGGTCGAGCGCGTCGCCTACCGCCCCTTGCGCGGATCGCAGCGGCTTGCGCCCCTCATCTCGGCCATCGGCGTCTCGATCGTGTTGCAGAATTTCGTCCAGCTTTCGCAGGGCGCGCGCGTGAAGCCCCTGCCGCCCATGATCGGCGGCTCCTTCACCCTTTCCTCCGAAGGCGCATTCGCGGTGACGATCAGCTATCTGCAGATCGGGATCATCCTCGTCACCGTCGCGCTGATGGCGGGCTTCACCTTCATGCTGCGGTACACTTCTCTCGGCAGGGCGCAGCGCGCCGCCGAGCAGGACAAGACCATGGCGGCGCTTCTCGGCGTCGATGTTGACCGGACGATCTCCATGACCTTCATCATCGGCGCGGCGCTCGCCGCCGTCGCCGGGCTCATGGTCACGCTCTATTATGGCGTCATCGACTTCTATATAGGCTTCATCGTCGGCATCAAGGCGTTCACGGCGGCCGTGCTCGGCGGCATCGGCTCGCTGCCGGGCGCCATGCTCGGCGGCATGCTCATCGGCCTCATCGAAGCCTTCTGGTCCGGCTATTTCAGCATCGAATACAAGGATGTCGCGGCCTTCTCCATCCTCGTTCTGGTGCTGATCTTCAGGCCGACCGGCCTTCTCGGCAGACCCGAAATCGAGAAGGTCTGACCGATGACGGCGGCGCGCCCGGAGACCTCCATCACCGCTCTCCTGCGGGACGCCGGCATGGCGGCCCTCGTTGCGGCGCTGCTCGCCTTCCCGCTGCTCGGCTTCAAGCTCAATGCGACGGCGCAAGGGCTCTCCCTCGACATGCGGCTCATCTGGGTCGTCTATGCCTCGGGCGCGGTCTTTCTGGGGCGCCTCGCCCTCTCGCTGGGCGGTATCGCGCTCGCCCCGCGCCTCCGCCAGCGTTTCGGGCGCGCCGGGGCGGCGGCCGCGCCCACGGGCAGATCGCGGATTGTCATCGGCATCGCGATGGTGACAGTCGCGTTCGTGCTGCCCATGCTGCCTTTCGCCGACCGCAACATCATCGACAAGGCGACCCTCATCCTCATCTATGTGATGCTCGGCTGGGGGCTCAATATCGTTGTCGGGCTCGCAGGGCTTCTCGATCTCGGCTATGTGGCCTTCTATGCCGTCGGCGCCTATTCCTATGCGCTGCTCTCGCAATATTTCGGCCTTTCCTTCTGGCTCTGCCTGCCGCTTGCCGGGCTTTTCGCCGCTTCCTTCGGCGTCGCGCTCGGCTTTCCGGTGCTCAGGCTCCGCGGCGACTATCTCGCCATCGTCACGCTCGGCTTCGGCGAGATCGTGCGCGAGGTGCTGATCAACTGGGACGAGATGACGGGCGGGCCGAACGGAATTTCGGGCATTCAGCGTCCGTCCTTCTTCGGCCTGCCGATGCAGCCGAGCGCGCCCGGCGTCACCACCTTCGCCGATTTCTTCGGCATCGCCTTCTCGCCGGACCAGCGCATCATCTTTCTCTATTACCTCATTCTCGCCCTGGCGCTCGTGACCAACTTCTTCACGCTTCGCATCAGGCGGCTTCCCATCGGCCGGGCCTGGGAGGCGCTGCGCGAGGATGAGATCGCCTGCCGCAGCCTCGGCATCAATCCGACGACGGTGAAGCTTTCCGCCTTCGCCATCGGCGCCTGCTTTGCGGGCTTTGCCGGCTCGTTCTTCGCCACGCGGCAGGGCTTCATCAGTCCAGAGAGCTTCACCTTCATCGAATCGGCGATCATTCTCGCCATCGTCGTGCTGGGCGGAATGGGAAGCCAGATCGGCATCGTGCTCGCCGCGTTCCTTCTCGTCGGCCTTCCCGAATGGTTCCGCGAGTTGCAGCAATTCCGCATGCTCGCCTTCGGCGCCGCGATGGTGCTCATCATGCTGTGGCGGCCGCAGGGCTTGCTCGCTCATCGCGAGCCGACGCTTCGTCTCGGCGGCGACCGGCCTGGCACCGCCGCAAAGAGGGCAGAAGCGTGAACGGCGGCGCGAGAGAGGCGATCCTCACGGTCGAGCATCTGACGATCCGTTTCGGCGGCCTCGTCGCCATCGACGATCTCAGCTTCTCCGCCGCGCGGGGCGACATCACTGCCATCATCGGCCCGAACGGCGCGGGCAAGACGACGGCGTTCAACTGCATCACCGGCTTCTACAAACCCGATATCGGCAGGCTCACGCTTCGCCGCGAGGACGGGCGGGAATTTCTGCTCGAGCGCATGGACGGCCACCGCATCGCGCGCGATGCGGGCATCGTGCGCACCTTCCAGAACATCCGTCTCTTTCCCGGCATGAGCGTCATAGAGAACCTCATGGTGGCGCAGCATGTTGCGCTCATGCGGGCCTCGTCCTTTTCGGTCGCTGGCTTTCTTCGCCTGCCGTCCTATATGCGGGCCGAGGCGGAGGCGCTCGAGCGCGCGCGCTACTGGCTCGACAAGACGGGGCTTCTCGCCGATGCGGATCTTCCCGCCTCAAGCCTTCCCTATGGATCGCAACGTCGTCTGGAGATCGCGCGCGCCATGTGCGCCGGGCCCGTGCTTCTCTGTCTCGACGAGCCCGCGGCTGGTCTCAATCCGCGCGAATCCCAGGAACTGAACGAACTCCTCGTCGATATACGCGACGGGCACGGCACGAGCATTCTTCTCATCGAGCACGATATGAGCGTGGTCATGCAGATCTCCGATCATATCGTCGTGCTGGAACAGGGACGCAGGATTGCGGATGGCGCGCCCGCCGAGGTCAGGGCGGACCCGGAGGTCATCCGCGCCTATCTCGGCGTCGAGGATGAGGAAACCGCCGAAGCCGTGCTGCATGGCGATCCGCAGGGAGGGCATGTCTGATGCTCGAAATCCGCGGCCTTCATTCCGGTTATGGCAAGATCGAAGCGCTGCACGGCATCGACCTCGATGTGCCGGAGGGCGAGATCGTGTCGCTTATCGGCGCCAATGGCGCGGGCAAGACGACGCTTCTCATGACGATTTGCGGGCGGCCCGCCGCAACTCGCGGAAGCATCCGCTTCGACGGGCGCGACATCACGCGCCTGCGCACGCATGAGATCGCCGCGCTCGGCATCGCGCATGCGCCGGAAGGGCGGCGCATCTTCCCTCGCATGAGCGTGCTCGAAAATCTTCAGATGGGCGCGATCCTTTGCGATCCTTCTCATTTCGCGGAGGATCTCGAAGACGTGCTGACGCTCTTTCCGCGCCTCAGGGAGCGCATTTCCCAGCGCGGCGGCACGCTTTCGGGCGGCGAACAGCAGATGCTCGCCATCGCCCGGGCGCTGATGAGCCGGCCGAGACTTCTTCTTCTCGACGAGCCGTCACTCGGCCTCGCGCCTCTCGTCACCAAGCAGCTCTTTGGAAACATCCTGCGCATCAACCGCGAGCGGAGGATGACCATCCTGCTCGTGGAGCAGAATGCGTTCCAGGCGCTGCGGCTCGCGGATCACGCGCATATCATGGTCAATGGCCGCATCGAGATCAGCGGGCCGGGCGTTAAGCTGCTCAACGACCCGGCGGTTCGCGCGGCCTATCTCGAAGGCATCCGTCCGCAGGCGGAGGTCATGCCATGAGCGCCGCAGACTACGCCCTCATATCGGGGACGACGCTTCCCGTTTCGATGGGGATCACGCTCATTCTCGCCGGAAGCTGCGCGATCATGACGGGCAGGGCGCTTGCGCTCAACTGGCGGCCGGACTGGCAGATCATCCTCTATTGCCTGCTGCTCGCCATCGCGGACCGTTTCCTCATCTTCGCACTCTTTGAAGGGGATCTCGTTTCCCTTACCGGCTATGCCGTTGATTTTGCGGTTCTGCTTCTCATCGCGGCGGCAGCGTTCAGGCTCACCCGGGCGCGCCAGATGGTCCGGCAGTACCCCTGGGCCTATGAGCGCGCAGGGCTCGCGGGCTGGCGCGAGCGAAGGCAAAGCTGAATTTTTTCAACTTCCTCTTCAGGTTTTTCCTCGCCAGCGGCTATTGTTGCGCATGCAACTCCGGGGGAAACAGGTCATGACGCGCTATCTTCTCGTCCTCGTCGCAGCTCTCTCGCTTGGGCTTTTCGCCTGCTCGAAGGAAAAAAGCGGCATCACGATCGGTGTCGCGGGGCCGGTCAGCGGCAGCGAGGCCGTGTTCGGCGAGCAGTTCATCCATGGCGCGGAGAAGGCGGTCGCCGACATCAATGCGAAGGGCGGCGTCCTCGGGCAGAAGCTCAATCTCGTCATCGGTGACGATGCCTGCGACCCCAAGCAGGCGGTGAGCGTCGCCAACGACATGGCATCGAAGGGCGCGGTATTCGTCGCCGGGCATTATTGCTCGGGCTCCTCTATCCCGGCCTCCGATGTCTATGCGGAATCCGGGATCGTGCAGATCTCGCCCGCCTCGACCAATCCCGAATTCACCGAGCGCGGTCTTGCCAATGTCTTCCGCGTCTGCGGCCGCGACGATGCGCAGGGGCCGGCGGCGGCCGATTACATCGTCAAGCATTTTCCCGGCAAGAAGATCGCCGTCGTCGATGACAAGTCGACCTATGGCAAGGGGCTCGCCGACGAATTCCGCAAGGCGCTCAATGCGAAAGGCATCAACGAAGTCCTGCATGAATCGATCACGGCCGGCGAGAAGGATTACAGCCCCCTCGTCTCCAAGCTGAAGCAGACCAATGCCGACATCCTCTATTTCGGAGGATACAAGACTGAAGGCGGCCTCATCGTCCGGCAGATGCGCGAGCAGGGCCTCAACACCATACTCATCGGCGGCGATTCTCTGGTGACGGATGAATTCTGGTCGATCACCGGGCCAGCGGGCTCGGGCACGCTGATGACCTTCGGCCCCGATCCGCGCCTCAATCCTGCCAATGCCGAGCTGGTCGCCGCGTTCCGGGCCGACAAGTATGAGCCCGAGGCCTATACGCTCTATACCTATGCCGCGATTCAGGTCTGGGCGCAGGCCGTCGAGAAGGCCGGAACGACGGATGCCGCCAAGGTCGAGGCGGTCCTGAAGTCCGAGCATTTCGATACGGTGCTCGGCAAGATCGGCTTCGATGCGAAGGGCGACATGGATGCGCCCGGCTATGTCTTCTACCAGTGGAAGGACGGCAAATACGCCTATGTCGAGTGAGGCGCGGCCCGCGCCTCAGCGCAGAAGGCCGAGGAGGCTCGCCGCGATCAGCGCCTGACCGCCATAATAGGTGATCCAGACGACATGCCCGCGGCGCGGCACGGGCATGCGGAACTTGTCCACGGCGATGACCGCGTCGGAAAAGACGAAGAGCAAGGCGCCGATCCCGAGCCAGGGCAGCGGGACCGAGAATGCGGCGACCGCCATCAGCGAGATGACCGCCATATAGAGGATCACGGGCGCGCGGAACGATCCGAGCTTCGGCCAGAGCCAGGCGAGCGAGGCGATGGCGAGGATCGCGACGGCAGCGATGCCCCAGAGCTGCCATCCGGCAGGCGCGGAGACGAGCGGCGCGAGGACGATCAGATAGAAGATGTGCGCAACGAGGAATGAGGCGAGGCCGCGCGGAAAATTCTTCGCGTCGCCCTTGAGCGCGAGAAAATAGTCGCCAAGGCTCGAGAACAGGAATGCGGCGGCAAGCGCCGCGAGCGCCAGCGCGCTCGTGCCTTCCACATGAAGGCCGAGCAGGGGAAGCGGAACCCAAAGCGCGATGGAGGCGGTCTTGAAACCCGTCCGCCAGAGGGAGGGGCTGCGATCGACGATGGCGAGATAGCCGAGCGATGCCAGCAGCGACAGCGCGGCGAGGGTCCAGCGCAAGGCATCGAGCCCGTCGCCGAATGTCAAAGCCTGATCGAGCATCGTTTCCCCCGAATTGTTCCCCGAATCTGCGTGATGCTAGCGCATGCTCACGGCTTCAGGCCAAGCCATTCCGCCGCGCCATCGCCGGCTGCGCGCCCCGTCGCCATGCAGGCGGTGAGGAGATAGCCGCCGGTCGGCGCTTCCCAGTCGAGCATCTCGCCCGCGCAGAAAGTGCCGGGGAGGCCGCTCAGCATGAAGCGCCGGTCGATAGATGCGGCGGGGATGCCGCCCGCGCTCGAGATCGCCTCGGCGATGGGCCGCGCGGCCACGAGCTTGAGCGGCAGGGACTTAATCGCGGCGGCGAGGCGCTCCGCCTTGGCGAAGGCTTCCGGGTCGGCGCATTCGCGCAGGAGCCCCGCCTTCACGCCTTCGATGTGGGCCGCCTTTCGCAGATGCGTCGCCATGCTCTGGCGTCCGCGCGGGCGGGCGAGATCGCGCAGGAGGCGTTCGCGGCTTCGCCCGGGCGCGAGGTCGAGAAAAAGCGTTGCCTCGCCCGATGCTTCAATTGCATCGCGCAGCCGCGCCGAAAGCGCATAGACGCCGCTTCCCTCGACGCCGTGTTCCGAGATCACGAACTCGCCCTGATGGCTTTCCTGCCCGAAGGTGAGGATGACGGACTTCACCGGTGCGCCGGCGAAGCGTTCGCGGAAATGCGCCGTCCAGGGAACGTCGAAACCGCAATTTGCCGGGCGGAAGGGATGAACCTCCACGCCCTTCGCCCGCAGCAGGGGAACCCAGGCCGCATCCGAGCCGAGTTCGGGCCAGCTCGCGCCACCCAGCGCGAGCACGGTGGCGTCGGCGTTGAAGGTCACTGAACCTGCGAGGGTCTCGAAGAGGAGCGCGCCGTCTTCCGCCCAGCCCTGCCAGCGATGGCGGACATGAATGGCAAGGCCCTGCGCGCGCAGACGCTTCAGCCAGGCGCGCAGCAGGGGCGCCGCCTTGAAGTCGGCCGGGAAGACACGGCCCGACGAGCCGATGAAGGTTTCGATGCCGAGATCCGATGCCCAGCGGCGTATGTCGTCCGGCGTGAAGGCTTCGAGCGCCGGGCGTAGCCAGGGCGTGGCCGCGCCGAAGCGGCCGATGAAAGCCGCGAAGGGTTCCGAATGGGTGATGTTGAGCCCGCTTTTCCCAGCCATCAGGAACTTGCGGCCGAGCGAGGGCTTGGCCTCGAAGAGGTGCACCTCGGCGTTCCGCCGTATCAGGGCCTCGGCGGCCATGAGACCCGCCGGGCCGCCGCCGATCACGGCCACGCGCTTCATTCTTGTCACTTCCGTTTCATCCGCGGCGTCGATCGGGGGTGGTGCCATGCGCATAGTCGGCTAACCTAGCGCGATCGGAATTCCGCATCCCAGATATCTTCAGGAACGCCTTATGACTATCACCCATTTGCTGATCGCCAACAGGGGCGAAATCGCAATCCGTATCGCGCGGGCCGCCGCCGATCTCGGCATCCGTACGACGGCCGTCTTCTCGACGGACGATGCGCATTCGCTTCACACGCGCATGGCCGACGACGCTCGCGCGCTGAGCGGACAGGGGGCAGCCGCCTATCTCGACATTGCGGGCATCATCGCCGCCGCGCGCGAGGCGAAGTGCGACGCGGTGCATCCGGGCTATGGCTTTCTCTCCGAGAATGTGGAATTCGCGCGGGCCTGCGCGGAGGCGGGGCTCATCTTCGTCGGACCTCATGCCGAGGCGCTCGACCTTTTCGGCGACAAGGTCAAGGCGCGGGCGCTCGCGCAGGCCTCGGGCGTGCCGCTGCTGCCCGGCACGAACGGGCCGACGAGCGTCGATGAAGCGCGCGCCTTTTTCGAGGCGCATGGCGCAATGATGATCAAGGCGGTGGCGGGCGGCGGCGGGCGCGGCATGCGGCCCGTGCGGAGCCTCGGCGAGATTGCGGACGCGCATGCGCGCTGCCAGTCGGAAGCGCGGGCGGCCTTCGGCAATGGCGATGTCTATGTCGAAAAGCTGATCGAGCAGGCGCGGCATATTGAGGTGCAGATCGTCGGCGACAAGACCGGCGAGGTCGCGCATCTCTTCGAGCGCGAATGCAGCCTGCAGCGGCGCAACCAGAAGCTCGTCGAGATCGCGCCGAGCCCTTCGATCGGCAAGACGCTGCGCGATGCGCTCACATCGGCCGCGGTGCGGCTGGCAAAGGCGGCTCATTACGACAATCTCGGCACCTTCGAGTTTCTCGTCGATGACGCCGATATGAAGACCTTCGCCTTCATCGAGGCCAATCCCCGGCTTCAGGTCGAACATACGGTAACGGAGGAGGTGACGGGCGTCGATCTCGTGCAGACGCAGCTCAGGATTGCCGGCGGAGCGACGCTTGCGGGGCTCGGCCTTACGCAGGAGAGGATCGCCGATCCGCGCGGCTATGCGATCCAGCTTCGCGTCAACATGGAAACGATGGATGAGGAGGGCAATGCGAAGCCCGCGGGCGGGGTCATTTCGGCTTTCGAGCCGCCTTCCGGCCCCGGCATCCGCGTCGACACCTTCGGCTATGCAGGCTATCGCACCAGCCCAAGCTTCGATTCGCTTCTGGCCAAGCTCATCGTCCATTCGCGCACGGATGATTATGCCGATCTGGTGCGCCGCGCGAGCCGGAGCCTCGGCGAGTTCCGCATCGAGGGCGTCGCGACCAACATTCCCTTCCTCCGCAATCTTCTCGGCCATGAGGATTTCGCCGCCAACCGCGTGACGACGCGCTTCATCGAGGAGCATGCGCGGGAACTCGCGGCGGCCATAGGCGCGCCCGAGCGTTTCTTCGGCGGCGCGGGTCAGGGGCATGCGAAAGCGGCGGCGGAGACGATCCGCGGCCCGGAAAACAGCCTGCCGGTTGCGGCGCCCATGCAGGGCAAGGTCGTCAGCATAGACGTTCTCGTCGGCGATGCGGTTCATGCCGGACAGCAGATCGCCGTGCTCGAAGCGATGAAGATGGAGCATCTCGTCAAGGCCGACCGCAGCGGCATCGTGCGGCTCGTCGCAGCCGAACCGGGCGAGGTTCTCTTCGACGGGCAGCCGCTCATCTTCGTCGAGCCGGCCGATGTCGGTGCGTCGACGGCGGCCGAGGAGGAGGCGTTCGATCTCGACCGTATCCGGCCCGATCTTCAGGCCGTGCGCGAGCGGCTCTTCTTCGGTCAGGACGAGGCGCGGCCCGATGCGGTGGCGCGGCGGCGCAAGACCAATCAGCGCACGGCGCGCGAGAACATCGCCGATCTTTGCGACGAGGGGAGCTTCATCGAATATGGCGCGCTCGCTGTCGCGGCGCAGCGGCGGCGGCGGCCGATCGACGATCTCATCCGCTCGACGCCCGCCGACGGCATGGTGACCGGCATCGGCTCGGTCAATGGCACCTATTTCGACGAGGAAAAGGCGCGTGCCGCGATCCTCGCCTATGACTACACCGTGCTTGCCGGCACGCAGGGCGCGATGAACCACAAGAAGACCGACCGCATGCTCGGCCTCGCCGAGCAATGGCGTCTGCCGATCGTCTTCTTCACCGAGGGCGGCGGCGGGCGGCCGGGCGATACCGATGCGCTCGGCGTCGCCGGGCTCGATACGCCGAGTTTCCTCGCCTATGCGCGATTGTCAGGTCTGGTGCCGCGCGTCGGCATCAATTCCGGCCGCTGCTTCGCGGGCAATGCGGCGCTGCTCGGCTCTTCCGACGTCATCATCGCGACGAAGAATTCCAACATCGGCATGGGCGGCCCGGCGATGATCGAGGGCGGCGGCCTCGGCGTCTTCACGCCGGACGAGGTTGGGCCCGTCGATGTGCAGGCGCCGAACGGCGTCATCGACGTTCTGGTGGATGATGAGGCGGAAGCGGTCGCGGCGGCGAAGAAGTATCTCGCCTATTTCCAGGGGCCGCTTGGCGACTGGTCCTGCGCCGATCAGCGCCTTCTGCGGCATCTCATTCCCGAGAACCGCCTGCGCATCTACGACATCCGCGCCGTCATCGACGCACTTTGCGACACGGGCTCGGTGCTCGAACTCCGGCGCGACTTCGCGCATGGCATGATCACCGCGCTCGTCCGCGTCGAGGGCCGTCCGATGGGGCTCATCGCCAACAATCCGGCGCATCTGGCCGGCGCGATCGACGCCGATGGCGCGGACAAGGCGTCGCGTTTCATGCAGCTTTGCGATGCCTTCGGCCTGCCCATCCTGTCGCTCTGCGACACGCCGGGCTTCATGGTCGGGCCCGAGGCCGAGAAGACCGCGCAGGTGCGGCGCATGTCGCGCATGTTCGTGACGGCGGCGAGCCTCTCCGTTCCCGTCATGACGATCGTGCTTCGCAAGGGATACGGGCTTGGCGCGCAGGCCATGGCGGGCGGCAGCTTCCACGCGCCGTTCTTCATCGTCTCGTGGCCGACGGGCGAATTCGGCGGCATGGGGCTCGAAGGCGCTGTGCGTCTCGGCTATCGCAAGGAAATGGAAGCGATCAAGGATCCGCAGGAACAGAAGAAGTTCTTCGATCAGATGGTCGCCCGCTCCTATGAGCACGGCAAGGCGATCAACATGGCCTCGTTCCTCGAGATCGACGAGGTGATCGATCCGATCGAGACGCGGCGCTGGGTCCTGCGCGGCCTCGCCTCTCTGCCGAAGCCCGTGCCGGGTACGGGCAAGCGGCGCAACTTCATCGATACGTGGTGAGGGAAGATCCGCTCCCGGCGACGCTCTCAGGCGGCGCCGCCGGGAACGGGTGAGCGTCAGAAGGACAGGATCGCGCGGAGCGACAGCGTGTTGTGCTCGGTCTCACGCCCATAGGTGCCCGTATAGGCGAGCTTGAGTTCGAGGCTGTCCGACACGTTCGCCGCGACGCCGAGGCCCGCGACGACGGCCGTTCCGTTGCCCTTGCGGAACGGCGTGCCGGTGAGCGAGGACGGCGTGCCGACGAACTGCGCCGTCAGGCTCGTCGTATCGGAGCCGAGCGCGCCCCTGACGCCGAGGCGGGCTTCCGGAACGAGCGTGCCCCAGCTACGGGCGATGCTGTAGCTCGCCTTCGCGCCGGCTTCGATTGCGCCCGCGTGGATATGCGCCTCGTCGACCTGGAGATTGCCGATACCCGCGCCGGTTTCCGTATAGCCGTTGATGCGGGTGTCGGTGTAGGAGGCGCTCAGATAGGGGCCGGCCTTGAGCGCGGAGGTGACGGGCACGTCGAAGCCGGTCACGACACTGACGCCATAGGTGAGGCCGCCGGTTTCGCCCTGCGCCGTCGCCGGGCCCTGGGCGCGGCGATAGTCGTAGTCGTTCCAGCCGACGAGGCCGACCGCGTCGAGATAGAGCGCGGGCGTGAAGCTGTGCGACATGTAGAGCGAGGCCATATAGGTGGAGACATCGGAATTTCCGAGGTTGCCCTTCACATCGGAATTCGCCTCGGCATAGCTCAGGGCGCCGCCGATGCGCGTCTGCGGCGTGAACAGGTAGTCGCCGCCGAAGGTTGCGCTGAAGCCGTCATAGCTCACGCCGGCAACGCTGCCAGTGGCACCCCGCCGGCCGGTGAAGCCCGACACGAGGCCGAATGCGCGCCAGCCATTCCCCGACCAGTTTCGCCGCATGGGCGCGCCCTCGCCACTGGCGGAGGCAAGCCGGATGAGCGAGCGGCCGGCATCCGACATGGTGTTGCCGGAATAGGCATCGGCAATCCTGATCCCCGCCGCGCCGCTCGTCGACGCCGAGGCGATACCGGCAGGCGCATCACCGACGCCGAGGCGCAGGTTCGACAGTTCGGTCAGAATGTCGGTCGTGATCTGCGCCGGCACGGCGTTGCCGATGGCCGACAGGCTTTCCGCTGTCGCCTCGGGCATGCCGGTGGCAAAGCTGAAATTCCTGATCGTCAGGATTTCCTCGGCCGTGAGGCCGGTGAAGAAGGGCGAATTGATGGATAGAGGATTGCCATTGTTGGTGATGAGCCGCGCAAGCTCCTGCCCCAGCTCGATGTCGCCCTGTTTCGAATCGAGCGTGTTGCCGAAGGTTGCGATGTCGGCCGTCAGCACGTTGAAGACGACGAGACGGACCGTTTCGCCCGGCGCGACGGAGATCGGGAACTTCCAGATCGGATTGTCGTCTCCGGCGGTATAGTCCAGCACGACTTCCGTCGCCGTATAGGCGTTGTTGCCGAAGATATGCGTGATGACGGGGTCGGCGCTATTCGACTGGGTCGAGACGAGATAGGTGTTGTCCGGTCCGACGGCGACCCATGTCGTATTCGAATCCGAACCGAGATTGTTCGCCTAGGCGAGCGTGCCTGAAACTGTCGAATTGGTTTCGTTGGTGAAAGTGTCAACCCAGCGCACGGCGTTGGCGATGCCGCCATCCCTGAAAGGGGTGGTGATGAGCGTGGTCGTTCCGCCGGGCCCACGCGTGGCCTGCACGTTGCGGGTGACGGTGAGCCCGCCGAAATGGGTCATGCCTTCAAGGCCGATGCCGCCATAGCCGTCATAGGCGTCGTTGGCCGTGTGCCCGGTGACGGAATTCCCCGCCGTGCCGAAGCCATTGCCACTCGCCTCGGACAGTGCGCCGGGCGCCGACGACGAGCTGTTCCAGCCGCCGGGCAGCGTGTTGTTGTCGATCTCGTCGCCGGGGCCGGTCGGATGGTTGGTGTCGAAACCCTTGCCGACATAGCTGCCGGAAACGCCTGACCCGAATTGACCAATTTCATCGATGCCGTTGACGTAGAAATAGAAGAGCTGCTGCTCGGCCTTGGAGGGTGTGCTGACACTTGCGATGGCAAGAGCGGACGCACAAAAAAGCAGCGCCGAACGGCGCCGCAACGCAGGTTTGAACATTTAATCCCGTGATACAGAAGATTTGGACCATTGCCTCATTGGCTGGGTAGTCTGATAACAATTCGCTTCTGATTTTCCGCGCGAAATTATGCCGTTGGCCCGGATTCAGGTGCTTTGGAAATGATTTGTTGTTGCCGCGCCACATGGCGACGAAAAAGGATGCGGAACAGGGGCGAGATGAAGGCGAAGCGGACGTGCCGATGAGAAACAATGTGAGGTCGCGCAAGGGCAGCACGAATCAGTCGCCGCTCGACGAAGAGGCGCTGAAGCTGTTTCTTCAGCGCGCGACGGAGCATCACAGCGCGGGGCGCTTCGATGAGGCCGCGCGCCTCTATGAGCATGTGCAGGCCAGAAATCCGGATGCTCTGGCCGCGCCCTATTTTCTCGCGCTCATGGATGTCGAATTCGGACGGCTTGAAAGCGCGCTCGATCGCTTGCGCCACGTCACCAGGCACGATCCGAACTCTTTCGAGGCGCAATACAGTCTTGCCTATGTGCTGCAGGAGCTCGGGCGCTGGCCGCAGGCGATAGATGCCTATCGGCGCGCCGTCGCCCTCAAGCCGAATGTCGCCTTGTCGCGTCTCAACCT
>WBZO01001906.1_pt1 | contig 20293 bp, 16 predicted proteins | sample 5204261 | NCBI WGS metagenome assembly WBZO01 (sample SAMN12412400, study PRJNA552823) | activated sludge metagenome | isolation source: activated sludge from anammox sidestream of wastewater treatment plant... | place: USA: North Carolina | collected 2017-09 | reverse complement strand
CGCGGTCCCCGTCGTGTCGCTCTCGGCGTTCGCGGACAAGGCGCCCGATGCGGCGCAGAAGAAGGCCTCGGCGGCGGATGCAGGCGATCGCCACGACCCCGACAACGTGACCGGCATCAGCCTCTACATGGAGACGGTCGTGAAGGGGAACGAGAGGTACGCGGCGAAGGACTTCACCGCGGCCATCGACCTCTACAAGAAGGCGATCGTCCTCGCCCCCAGGAACCCGCTCGCTCACTACCTCCTCGGCGAGGCGTATCTCGCGACGAACAATCTTCCGGAGGCGGAGGCCGCGTTCCATCAGGCCGCCGAGGTCTCCGACTCGAAGAACGCTGCCGCCGCCGTCCTCCGGTCGCACGTCCTCTTCGCCGTCGCCGACTGCTTCGAGCGCGCGAAGAAGTGGACCGAGGCGAAGGCCGCCTGGCAGGCCTACAACGAGCACGCCGCGAAGCTCCCCGACGCCGGCGCATTCCCCGCGTCGGGCGCGGCGCGCGTCTCGGCGATCGACAAGATGCTCGAGCGCGAGAAGGTCTACGCCGCCGTCCGCGAGCGCATCGCGGCGGAGAAGGACGGCGGGGCGAAGGCCGCGCACGGCGACGCCGGCGCGCAGAAGAAGTGACGCCATGGACATCGCCGCCGACGCGCGCCTCGAGTTCCCGCTGACGGAGGTCTTCGCCGCCTACCGTGACGACCTCGTCGCGCTGCTCCCGTTCTTGCCGAACGTCCGTCGCATCGAGGTCAAGTCCCGCTCCGAGGACGGCCCCATCGTGAAGCTCGTGAACGAGTGGCACGCGGGCGGCGAGATCCCGGCCGCGGTGCGCGCCTTCATCAGCGAGTCGATGCTCTCGTGGACCGATCGCGCCACCTGGGACGCGACGAGCTTCACCTGCGCCTGGGATATCGAGACGCACGCCTTCACCGAGGCGGTCTCGTGCAAGGGCACGAACCGGTTCGTCGCCGACGGCGACGCGACCGTCCTCGAGATCCGCGGCTCGCTCGAGATCGACGCCAAGAAGATCCGTGGCGTGCCGAGCCTGCTCGCCGGCAAGGTCGGCAAGACCGCCGCCGATCTCCTGGTCTCCAAGATCCAGCCGAACCTCGTCGAGGTGAGCCGAGGGCTGGCGAAGTACCTCGCGCAACGCGCGCGCTGACTGGACGAATCACGCCACGCTGGAAAACGCGGGCGATTCCAAGACGGCGACGCGCGGCGGTGTCGGTTCGTCGAGGAGGTCGCCGGAGCATGCCGATCGCGCGCCCAGGTCTTCGTCGTCACAGAGAAGGATCGTCTTCGAAGCACCCGCCGCGCCGCCGCACGTCGGCGGTCAGCCTCTCGATGACGAGCATGATCGACGTGCTCGTCGTGCTCACCGTCTTCCTCCTCATCACCTTCTCCGCAGGGGAGTCGCGCGCTGGTCGCGACGTCCCCTTCGCGAGGAACGTCGCCCAGCTCGCCGACGCGCCCGTCGTCGACGTGCGGAGCGGCGGGATGTTCGTCGACGGGGCGCGCGTCGCGACGCACGCGGAGCTCACGGCGCACCTCAGGCGCAAGCGCGAGCTCGCGAAGCAGCTCGCTCCCGGCCGCGAGCCGCCCGATCACGTGATCCTGGCGATCGATCCCGAGGTGCCGGCGGCCGAGGTGAAGGCGGTCGTGAAGTCCGCCGCGGACGGCGGGTATCCGTCGATCGACTTCCTGGTGCAGGAGGGCTGAGCTACTTGCCGATCGCGATCTCGCGCGCGAGGAGCTGATCGGCCGACTGGGTGAACGCGACGAACTTGGCGTAGTCCGCGCCCGGCTGCACGCGGCCGGCCGGCAGATCGACCACGCGCGAGAGCGTGATCATGTTGCCCTCGAGGGAGTCGGTCACGGTCACCGTCCGATCGCCGTCCTGGACCTTCCCGCTCGGGAGCGAGCCCGGCATCGTCATCGTCGTCGGGACGACGATCTGGAACTTCACCTCGACGTGGGTGGAGCTCCCGAGCAGGAGCGGCGTCTGGCGCTGCGCGAGCGACGCCATCTGCGCGATGTCGATCGAGAACAGCGGCTTCACGAGCAGGCGCCCCGGCACGGAGCGCGCGAGCTGCGGGACCTCCACCTTCATCTCGAGGACGAGCGGCCGCGCCAGGTCGTCCTTGTTCTTGATGTCGAGCGTCTTCAGCCGCGCACCGGGCAGGTTCGACGCGAGCAGGCGCGTCTCGACGAACTCGTTGCGCTTGCCCTCGGCGACGCGATCGAAGACGGCCCGGAGGCCGATGCCGATGCGCCCGCCGAACGACTCCGTCAGATCCACCGTCGCCGAGCCGTCCTCCTTGAGCGAGGCGCGGCCCTCGATGATGACGCCGTCGGCGGTGCCCTGCGTCGGGGTCGTGTCGCGCGGTGTCCCGGGGACGAGGCGGATCGCCGGCTGGCCGCGCAGCTCCGCGGGCAGGTAGCCGTAGGGCGCGAACTTGTCGCGCACCGTCATCCACTGCGGGCCCTTGTCCGTCTCGATGCGGAGCGCGACGTTGTCGTAGACCTCGACCTCGCTCATCTTCCCGATGGGAGGCGGGGCGATGCGGCTCTTCACCAGCGCGAGCTCCGCCGGGATGCCGAGCTGGCGCAGCAGGTACACGAACGCGGCTTGCCGCGAGCCGGCGCGGCCGGTGACGACGCGGCGGCCGTCGGAGTCCTGGCCGTCCTGCACCGTCTCGCCGATGAACTTGTAGATTGCACGCGCTCGCTCGTCGCGCTTCTGGGGCGGGATGTCCTTCACGATCTCCTGCGCGACCCTGCGGAGGCGGGGATCGAGCGGGGTCTCCTCGCTCGCGGCGTCGACGTAGCGGACGAGCGTGCCCTCGAGATCGACGCCCCAGCCGAGGCGCACGCTCGGGAGGAACTCGCGCGGGTTCGGCGCGTCCGGCTCCTCGGGCGCGGGCGGCGACTCGTCGACGCGCCAGCGCCGCTCGATGAACGTCGCCTTCTCCGCCGTCTTCGGCGGGGGGACCTTGCCGACCTGCTCGATCTCGACGGGGCGGTCCTTCGGCGCGAGCACCACGAACTCGCTCCGCCAGTAGCCCTTGTCCGCCTCGCGGAAGAACCAGTGCGGACCTCGGTAGCGGCGGCCCTTGCCGCCCTCCGACGGGAAGGACGTGATGTGCTCCATCTCGAGGAAGTCGCCGACCTCGAGGTGCGGCATGGTCAGCGTCGGTTTGCCCGCGACGGGCTCGGGCTCGAGGATGGATCCGTCGGGCTTGATGACGCGCAGGCGGAGGACGAGGCCGTCGGGCGGCCTCTGCTCCGCCTCCTTGTCGACCGCCTCCTGCGACTGCATCTTCTGGATCTCGTGCTCGAGCATCTCGCTCGAGCCGTCGGGGTGCACCCAGACCGCGGCGTAGTCGAGGATGCGGGCGGCGTTGCCCTCCATCTTCTTGCCGCTCTTCTCCCAGGCCTCGAACTCGCGGATGACCTTGCGGCCGTCCTGGCGATACGGCTCGAGGAGGCTCGCACCCTCGATCAGCTCGACCGCGTCGCGGATCTCCTGGGCGCTGGCGCCCTTCGCGCCGGCCTGCAGCGCCTCGGCGAGCGCGCGGCGCAGGGCCGACGTGTCGCCCTTCGCATACGCGTGATCGGCGATGCGGAAGCGCGTGTGGACGTCGTCGGGGTTCTTCGCGAGGGCCTTCTCCAGCTGCTCGGCGGCCGCGCTCGGGTCGCCCGACTGCATGAGGACGCCGGCGATGCGCGCGGCGATCTCCTTGCGATCGGGGCGGCGCTTGCCGAGCCGCTCGAGCTCCTTGATCGCCGCCTTCCAGTCGTGACGCGCGAGCGCGCGATCGAGATCGATCTCCGCGTCCGGATCGAGCTGCTTGAGGCGAGCGGCGACCTTGTCCGCCTCGCCGAGCGAGCCGTCCTCCTCGAGGGCCGCGAGGTACAGGCCGAGCGCATCGCGCTCGTCGGGGAAGCGCGCGGCGAGCTCCTTCACCGTGCGCATCCGCTCCGCGCGCCACCCGAGCTTGCCGTAGACGCGCGCGAGCTGCTCGGTCACGTCGGGCACGTTCGGATAGTCCGAGGCGAGCTTGCGCATGGGCTCGACGGCTTCGACGAGGCCGCGTTGATCGGCGTCGTCGAGGATCAGCCACGCGCGCGAGTACCAGAGCCGCGCGTCGGCGGCGGCGGCGCGCGAGAAGAGCTCCTTCTCGCGGATGCGTCGCACCTGATCGGGGAACGCTGCGTCGCCGCGCGCGTACTGCGCCGCCATCTGGAGCGCGACACCCGCGGCGTCCTTGGCCGACGTCGCCGGTTCGAGCAGCGCCCCGGCGACGTCGTTCATACCGTCGACGTGCGCGGCATGCGCGGCGAGCGTGGCGACGAGCGGCGGCGGCGCGGCGGGGACCGCCGCCTTGAGGCCCTCGACGATCATGTGGATCGGGTTCGGGTCGGCGAGGAGCTGCGGCTTCACGAGGCCGTACGGCTTGCGCTCGTCGGTGTCGGTCGCGAGCTGTGCGGCGGTGCCGTCGCGGTTCAAGAGGCGGATCGAGCCTCCGTCGCTCAGCACGCGCGCGAGCACGCGATGGCGTCCCTTGGCGACGCGCACCGCGGCGCCGAAGCGCTCCCATACGCCCCATTCGCGGAGATCGCGATCGACCACGACGACGTCGTCGACCCAGACGGCGAGCGCGCCCTGCGCGGCGACGATCAGATCGCGATCGGCCGGCACCTCGATGAACGTCTCGAGGTAGAAGACGCCGTCCTCGACCTTCTCCGTGCTCGCCGTCATGCAGCGATGCCGCTCGGTCTTGAGCACGTGCGGGACGGTCCCGCGCGTCTCGTCCTCGGCCCAGGACGGCGGCCACGGCGACCTCTCCGCGGGGAAGCTCCGTCGCCGCTCCGGTGCGGTCCCGCGTCCGAACGGCCCGGCGATGCGGACGTTCTTCGCGCAGCCCATGCGCGAGATCACGAGCGCGTCGTACTTGTCGCCCGTCACCTCGGCCTTGTCGAAGGCCTCGGCGATCGACCACTCGTGGAGCTCGGCGACGGCGCGCCAGCCGAGGTTCCCCGGCGCGTCGATGAGCGACATCAGCGTCCGCTCGTGGGCCTTCCAGAGGTTGGAGACGCTGCCTCGAAGCCCGACGAGGTGGTGCGTCGCGTACCACGCCGCGAGCGGAGCGGCCGCATCGTCGCTCCGCTTCGAGGCGACGAGCGTCGCGACGTAGCCCTCGGCTGCGCCCTTCGGGTTGCCGTGGGTCTCGTCGTGGATCCCCTGCGCGAGCCCCGCCCAGACGCCCTTGTCCTTCGTCTTGTCGAGGCGCGCGCGCGCGTCGCCCGCGCTCTGGGCGGTGCCGCCCGGCGAGAGCATCTCGTCGAGCAGCCAGCGCCCGACGGTCTCTCCGTCGGTGGAGCTCTTCGCGCTGCTGCGGACCTTCGCGAGGTCCGTCGGCGCGCTCGCCGGCGGGACAGAGCCGCCGCACGCGACGAGCGCAGCGAGGCCGATCGTGATCAGTGCACGACGGATCATTTCGTCACCGTGTAGGTCAGCGTCTGGCCGAGATCGCGATCGGCCTGCTCGCAGAACGCGCGGAACGCAGCGTACTCGGACGCCGAGATCCGCGGCTTCGTGAGAGCGACGGTCGTCTTCACGCGAACGGCGTTTCCGGTGGTGTCCGTCTCGACCCTGTAGAAGCCGAAGGCGCTCTTCCCTTCGGCGGCGTGGGGCGCGCTCGTGATCTTCGCGCCTTGCGGCAGGCGGACGACGGTCTCGTTCTCCTGCGTCGAGAGCGCCTGGATGCGGAGGTCGCGCTTGCGCGACGAGAGCGGCGCCCACGTGCGGACGAGGTGCTCGCGCGCCCCCACCGGCACGGTCCACGCCTCGCCGTCCTTGCGAGCCATGCTGGGCGCCTTGCCCTTTGCCTTGATCGAGACCTTCTGCTCGACGTCGTCGAGGTCGTTCGCCTTCACGTCGGCGATCTCGATGCCCGGCAGCTCGTTCGAGAGGTCTTCCTGCACGCGCTGGCGCTGGGTCGCCTTCGCGTGGTACCGCGTGCGCCACGACGAGGCGTTGGCGCCCGCGACGTCGACCTTCCAGTCGATCTGCGCCGAGCCGTCCGGCGCGAGCGTCGCCTCGATCCGCTTGCTCGACACGGTCTGCGTCGCGTCGGGGACCGGGAGGTGAACGAGCTTCGGCTTGCCCTCGTTGATCTGGATGGCGAGCGCGCCGCGGTCCATGACCGGCAGCTCGGTCGACCCGGTGAACTCGGCGGTGCCGTCGAGGTACAGATCGAGCGAGGGCACGTACGCGATCGCGTGGTCGAACGGCGCGAGCGACGCGACGTCGGTGCCGAAGTCGCCGCGGAGGCCGGTGCGGAGGATCACGATCGTCGCCGGGATCCCGAGCTCCTTCAGCATCGTGACGATGAGCGTCGCCTTGTCTTTGCAGTCGCCGAAGCCGCGCGCGAAGATCTGCGCGCAGCGATACGGCTTGAAGCCGTGGATGCCGAACTCGAGCGCGACGTAGCGCGTCTTCTGCACCACGAAGTCGTAGACCGCGCGGACCCGCTCGGCGTCGGTCGTGGCGCCTTTCGTGATCTCGAGGGCGCGCCGACGGACCTCGTCGTCGGCGGTGAACTGGTCCTTCACGAGGCCCCAGTACCAGCGGCCCATGTCGTCCCAGCTCTTGTAGGTGGAGACGTGGACGTGCCCGAGCGTCTCCGCGAGCGGCGGCATCATCGGCTCGGGCTCGAGAGGCGGCACGTTCTCCGCCGTGAAGTGGAAGATGCGCGTGTCGCCCTTCTCTTCCGTCTTCTGCGCGACGCCCGGCACCGTGGGCTTGTTGAAGTAGAAGGCGCGGGTCTTCGGCGTGATGAGGACGTACTCGGCGCGCGCGATCGGCTCTACGCCTTGCATGTAGACGACCTCGCCGAAGTAGTCGGCGAACGCGTTGCGGTGGGCGATGTCCTCGACGCGGTACAGCAGCTCGACCACGTCGCCGGGATCGAGCCGCGGGAAGCGCACGTAGAAGGCGCGCGCCGACGAGTACATCGCCATCGCCGGGTTGTCCGTCGGTCCCTCGCCGCTGTCGATCGCCTGATCGACCTGCCCGTTCTTGCGATAGATGCGCGCGCCGCGGAGCTGCACCGTCTCGGTGTCCGCCTCGAAGCTGAACCCGTACTCGCGCGCCTCGGCCGCGGCCGCGTCCGTGAGCGGCTGGAACACCACCTGGTGGAAGCGGCTCGCGAGCCCGTTCGGGAACACGGTGGTGACCTGGAGATCGACGAACGTCCGCCGCGTGCGGCCGTCGGCCGGACGATCGCGGAGCGCGAGGAACTCCTTGCTCGGCCGCGCGTACGCCTCGTCGGCGCGCGGCTTCGAAGGCTCGGTGTGCGCGACGTACTCGCGGACGTCCTTCTCCTGCGGGCGCAGCTCGAGCACCTTGCGGAGCAGGCGGAGCTGCTCGTCGGTCTGGCCGCCGAGCGCGTAGACGTCGGCGAGCGAGCGCAGCGTCGCGACGTCCTCGGGCGCGAGATCGAGCGCGCGCCGCTGCATCGCGATCGCCTTGGCGCGATCGCCGAGCGAGACGTAGGTGCGCGCCGCCGTCGCGTAGACGCGCGCGCTGTCCGGGTTCGTCTCGACGAGGCGCTCGACCCAGCGGGTCGCGGTCGCGGTGTCGCGCCGCGCGAGCGCGAGGTCGATGCGATCGGACACGACCGACGTGTCGTCGAAGCGGAGCGTCGCGTACCGATCGGTGAGCTCCTCGGCCTCCGTGGTGCGCTCCATCTCGCGGAGCGCCGCGGTCGTCGCGCGGAGCAGGGCGACGCTGCGCGGGCGGCGTGCGAGCGTTCGGTCCATGAGCGCGAGCGCGGTCTCGCGGAGGCCCGCCTCCGAGTAGAGCTCCACGCGCGCGAGGTTCGCCGGGACGTTGTCCGGATCGAGCGCGAGGACCTTGTCGTAGTACGGGATCGCGTCGCGCCAGTTCGCGCCCCCGCGCGCGTGCGCCGCGCGTGCGAGGAGCGCCGCGATGCGATCGTCGAAGGTGGTCCCCGCGCCGCCCTTCTTCACCAGGTCCTCGGCGCGGTCGATCCAGATCGCGTGCTGGTTGCGGTTCTCCGAGAGCTCGCCGGCGAGCAGGCAGCGCTGGACGGTGGGCGCCTTCGTCGCCGCCTTCACCGCGAGCTCGCGGGCGCGGTGCTCCGCGGGATCGTCCGAGCTCGTGAGGACCAGGTACCGCGCGTACGCCTCGAGCGCGGCGGGATCCTCCTTGGCGATCCTCTCGAAGCTCGGGACCGGACCCGAGACGACCGGCTTGGCGGTCCCCTCGCCCTTCCGGAACCGCACCGCGGCCGCCTCCTTCGCGTGCACCGGATCGGGATCCGACTCGATCTCGCGGTCGGGCGATCCGCTCGCGTCCGCGAGGCGCAGCGAGAACATCGGCGAGTCCTCGTCCCCGCAGACCTTCACCGTGAGGCGATGCCAGCCCTCGCGCATGGTGAGCGCGACGCCGAAGCGGTCGGTGTCGAGATCCCTGTACTTTGCATCCGTCAGGACGAGGGCGCCGTCGAACCAGACCTTCGCCGCGCCGGCGCTGCCGAACCAGATGCTGAACGTGCGCGGCCCCTTCTTCGCGCGCTCGTCGCGCACGAAGGTCGTCGCGTACGCGCAGACCTTCTCCTGCGGGCGGACGAGCGCTCCGAGATCGACCCACGCATACGGGAAGACGTCGGGCGCGAGCCGCACGTTCACCGGCCGCTCCTTGCCCTCGTAGGTCTTGGTGAGGGACAGCGCCTCCTTCAGGTCCTCCTCCGGACCGAACGCGCGCTCGAGCCCGGCCTTCCCCTCGTTGTCGAACGGCCCGACGACGTCCCAACGGCCGACGAACCCGAGGTCCTTGACGCGCGCCTTCGCGCCGGCGAGGTCGCCGCGCCGTCGCCGCCCGTAGGCCTCGAGCAGCCCCGCGTAGACGCGCAGCGGCGCCGCGACCCGGCGATCGCTCGCGAGGCTGCGCACGGTCTCCTCGACCTCGGCCGGATCGCCCTGGTCGTACTCCGCCCATATCTGCCGGAGCGGCACGTATCCGAACGGCACCCCGCCCCGGACGACCTCCTCGGACAGGCGCGTCAGGCGGGGGAGACGCTGGCCCACGTCGGCGGCCGCGAGGCCGGGCACCAGCGCGAACAGCACGGCGACGAGAGCGAGGCCTGCGAGGCCTGCGAGGCGAGAGCGCTGCGGCACCCCGGCTTTCTCCGATGCGCCCGGTCCCGAGTCAAGCTGTGCGACCTCCGACTGACGCGCCGCGCCGGCTGGTGTAAGAGGGGAAAGGTGACCACGACCGTGGAGTCCGAGCATCCCCCTTCGATCCGTACGAAGCGCCGGTCGGTCGTCCGGGGGCTCGTCAAGACGATCCGCCCGCACCAGTGGGTGAAGAACCTGTTCGTGCTGGCGCCGATGGTCTTCCACAAGGACCTCGTGTCGCGGACGGCGGCGGGCGATGCCGCGCTGAATCTCCGCGTCACGGGACAGGCGCTCCTCGCGACGCTCGTGTTCTGCCTCCTCGCGGGCGCGGTCTACACGATCAACGATCTCGTCGACGTCGAGGCCGACCGCGTCCACCCGGTGAAGCGGCACCGCCCGATTGCGGCCGGGCAGGTGCCCGAGAGCCTGGCGCGGATCTTCGCCGCAGGGCTCGTCGTGGTCTCCCTCGCGGTCGGGTTCCTCGAGCTCAACTGGAAGTTCGGCGCGGTCGCGGCGCTCTATTTCGTCGAGAACATCGCCTACAGCTTCAAGCTGAAGAAGGTCGCGTTCCTCGACGTCGGCATGATCGCCTTCGGCTTCGTGCTCCGGGTCGTCGCCGGCGGCTTCGCCACGAGCACGCAGGTCAGCGGGTACATGATCGCGTGCACCGCGCTGCTCGCGCTCTTCCTCGGCTTCGGCAAGCGCCGCCACGAGCTCGAGGGCGAGCACGCGGGCAAGCAGCGCGCGGCGCTCGAGGCCTACGGCAAGCGATCGCTCAACTTCGCGCTCGTCATGACCGGCCTCGCCACGGCCGCGACGTACTTCGCGTACACGCTCGACAAGGACACCGAGGCGTTCTTCCAGAGCAATTTCCTCTGGCTCACGGCCCCGTTCACCGTCTTCGGCATCATCCGCTTCCTCTTCCTCGTCTCCGGGCGAGCCGGCCGCGGTCGCAAGGCCGAGAGCCCGACGCAGGAGATGCTCAGCGACGTGCCGTTCGTGCTGAACCTCGTCGTCTGGGTCCTCGTGGTCTTCGCGATCGTCTACCGCCTCCGGCCGAGCTGATTCCGTCGCGATTCTGTCGCGGAATGGGCCGCACGCGAGGCCTGTTGCTACCCTGGTAGCAACCCTCTCATGGCTGCAGCAGTCACCGCCTCCGACCGCTTGCGCGACCGCCCCGGCGCGTGGGTCGACCTCGGGCTGACGCTCCCGATCTTCCTCGTCTACCACCTCGCGGTCGTGTTCCTCGGCGTCCAGAACGCCACCGATCCGGTGACCGGGACGCTGCTCCGCCTCTCGATGGGCGACCGGAGCAAGTACCTCCTCGCGACGCTCGCCATCGGGGTCATCTTCGCCGGTACCTTTGCGCTCCTCGGCCGGGGCCAGGCGTTCCGGCCGAGGAAGTTCCTCCAGATCGCCATCGAGGGCGTCGTCTACGCGGTCGCGATGCGGGTCGTCGCGGGCGTCGTGGTCGGGCGCCTCTTCGCCGGCAGCGTCGCGGGAGACCTCGCCGGCGAGAGCCGCTTCGTCGGCTTCATCATGTCGCTCGGCGCGGGGTTCTACGAGGAGCTCTCGTTCCGGGTCATCCTCTTCGGCCTCGGCGCGAAGCTGCTGGTGTCGATGTTCGGCCACCAGCGCGTCGTCCTCACGACGACGGGTCCGGCGACGAGCAACTTCACGTTCCGCTCGGTGATGGTCATGGTCGGCTGGGCGGTCGCCTGCGCGCTCGTGTTCAGCGCGATCCACTACATCGGCGCGATGAGCGACCCGTTCCAGCTCGCGTCCTTCACCTTCCGCGCGATCCTCGGCCTCGTGCTCACGCTCATCTACGTGACGCGCGGCTTCGCGGCCGCGGTGTGGACGCACGCGCTCTACGACGTCTGGGTCCTCGTGTTCCGCTGACGCCGTGCGGCGGCGTGGCCTGGGCCGCTGCTGCCGGGGGGTGGTGGCGTCGCGGCCCCCACGCATCAGGCCTTGCTATGAAAGCCTGCTCGCCCGCTCGCCCGCGCCCACGAGCGCATCAGGCTTTGATGTCGATGCCTGGTCGCTACGCGCCGCCGCCTGTCTCCAATCAGGCTTTGATAGATGGGTCTGCTGCGTGGGGTTGCCAGGGCGGTCCCCCCCCGCGCGCCGCCCCACGGTCAGGCCGAGGGCGCGGAGTCCGCGGAGACCGTGCGGTGGAGTTGCAGCGCGACGACGAACGCGAGCGCCATCCCGGCCGCCGAGAGCACGTACGGCGAGCGTGGGCCGAACGCGCCATAGACCCAACCGCCGAGACCGGGGCCGAACATGCGCGCGAGCGCGGCGAACGACTGGTTGGTGCCGAGCGTCGAGCCCTGCGCCTGCGGATCGGCGCGCCGCGAGACGTACGCCGAGACGCTCGGCTGCGTGAGGCCGTTGCCGAGGGCGAGGACGGCGCTCGCCGCGTAGAGCGCGATCTTCCCGAACGACGGCGCGATCACGTAGCCCGCGAACGCGAGCGACTGAAGCAGCGCCCCCGCGCGGATGAGGACCGCCTCGTCGTACTTGCGCGCGAGCGGGCGGATGAGGCCGCCCTGCACGCCCGCCGCGATGACGCCGACGAAGGTGAGCACGAGGCCGGTGTCGAGCGCCCCCATCTGGAACAGGTCCGCGTTGTAGAAGCGGAACGTCTGGTCGAGGATCGTGAACGACAGGATCATCACGAAGTTCACGAGGACCGCGATCGCGATGCCGGGCCGAGCGAGCGCCTCGCGCGCCGCGCGGACGTCGAGCGGCGCGAGGCTGCGCTTTCCGGTCGCGCGCCGCTCGGGCGGGAGCGACTCGCGCAGGCCGAACCACGCCCAGCCGAAGTTGAGGATCGAGAGCCCGGCGGCCACGAAGCAGGGGATCGCGCCGTGGCGGCCGGCGATCGGGATGCCGGCGAGCGCGCCGCCGATCGCGGGGCCGATGATGAAGCCCATGCCGAACGCGATCCCGATCACGCCCATCCCGCGGGCACGATCCTCGGGTTTCGTGACGTCGGCGATGTATGCGCTCGCGGTGCCGATGTTCGCCGTCGCGATCCCGCTGAAGGCGCGCGCGACGAAGAGCCAGAGCACGCTCGTCGAGACGATGAGCGCGCCGCCCAGCGCGGTCATGCCGATCGCGGTGGCGAGCACGCTCCACATGAGGACCGGCCGGCGCCCGACGCGGTCCGAGACCCGTCCCCAGACCGGGACGAACAGGAACTGCATGAGCGAGTAGATCGACGCGAGAAGCGTCCCGACGAACGGGGTCGTGTCGAACGTCGTCCTGGCCTCCTCCGCGAGGAAAGGGAGGACCAGGCTGAACCCGAGGATGTCCAGGAACAGAATCAGGAAGATCGCACCGAGGCCGGGCGGGGGACGCGGTCGATCGTCCATGGACGTCCCGAGTTAGCAGATCGAGAGACGCTTCGGAGCCTTGGTTCTGGTCCGGGAGAGCGTAACTCTGGATAGAGTGACGGATAGGCGCCATTCCCCGGGAATCCTCGGAGCCCTCGTCCTGGCGGCGCTCGCCGCCTGCGCGGAGGGGGCGGTCGACACGACGTCGTTCGGCACCCAGCCGGCCGAGCCGCGGCCGAGCGCCCCGGCGACCACGCCGTCGGAGGGCGGGGCCGGGACGACCGACGCGGCGACGCCCGAGCCCGAGCCCGAGGCGGACGCGGGCGCCGCCATGGATGCAGCCGACGCGTCGAGCCCGGTCGACGCCGGCGGCACGGTCGACGCCGGACCGCCGCCGACGGTCGACGGGACGATCGCGCCGGGAGAGTACGGCGCGCACGTCGACGGTCAGAACCGGCAGGCCTCGCCCGGCGCCGCGCCGACGACGACCTGGTACATGACGTGGAGCGACACGCATCTGTACGTCGCCGTCTCGGCGGCGAACGTCGCCGAGGGGCTCGTCCTCTACGTCGATCACGGGCCGGGAAGCCTCGTGGGCTCGCTCGCGGGCAACGCCTACGACGGTACGAAGGTCGCCACCCTCCCGATCCGCGCGGACTTCGTCGCGTACGTGAAGAGCAGCTACCAGGAGCACCGGCTCGCCGACGGTGCGAACGGCTGGTCGGCGCCGGTGACGACCGGCATCGAGGTCGCGGGCACCGGCACCACGCGCGAGATCGCGATCCCGTGGACGGCGATCCGCCCGGGCGGCCGGCCTGCCTCGTTCGCGTGGCTCGGCTACGTCACGTCGCCCGCCGGATACGTCTACGGACCGATGCCGACGGCCAACGCCGGCGGGAACATCGGCACGAGCGCGACCTACTCGAAGTTCTTCGCGGTCTCGGACGCGACCCCGGGCTCGGGCACGAAGCCGTTCGCGATCGTCGGACCCTGATCGTTCAGGCGCGCCTGCGCGCGTGCACGAACGCCTCGACGTTCCCCTTCGGGCCGGGGAGCGTGCTGTCGACGGTGCCGAGCAGGTCGAAGCCCGCGGCGAGCACCTCCTCCTCGACGTTCGTGATCGCGCGCGCGCGGAGCGCGGCGTCCTTGATCACGCCGCGGCTCTTCGCGGCCTCCTCACGCCCGACCTCGAACTGCGGCTTCACCAGCGCGACGAGCTCCCCACCGGGCCGCGTGATGCGCGCGATCGCGGGCAGGAGCTTGCCGAGCCCGATGAACGACGCGTCGACGACGACGAGATCGGCGAGGCCGCCGACCTGCTCGGCCTCGAGCGTCTTCGCGTTGGTCCGCTCGAGGACGAGCACGCGCGGATCGACCCGCAGCTTGTGCGCGAGCTGCCCGTAGCCGACGTCGACGGCCGCCACGACCGCGGCGTCGCGCTGGAGGAGGCAGTCGGTGAAGCCGCCGGTCGAGGCGCCGAGGTCGACGCACCGCTTGCCCGCGGGATCGACGGCGAACGCATCGAGCGCGCCGGCGAGCTTCACCCCGCCGCGCGAGACGTACGGATGGTCCTCGCCGCGCACTTCGATGGCCGCGTCGTCGGCGATCATCTGGCCCGCCTTGTCGATGCGCGTCTCGCCCACGTAGACCTTGCCCGCGAGCACGAGCGCCTGCGCCTTCGCGCGCGACGGCGCGAGGCCCTTCGTGACGAGCAGCTGGTCGGCGCGCACCTTCACGGGACCTTCGCTCCGGCTTCGCGCGCCTGATGCGCATGGACCGCGCGCGCGAGCGTCGCGAGGCCCTCGGCGATGCGCGGCCCGGGGCGGAGGATGCTCTCGTCGCCGATCGACACGAGGTGCCCTTCCCTGATCGCGCGGACGCGGCTCCATCCCGGCGCGTCCTTGCCCATGCGCTCGGCGGTGTGCTCCTCGCCCATCGCGGCGTCGATGACGACGTCCGGATCGAGCACGAGCACCCGCTCGATCCCCATCGTCGGGTAGGCCGAGCCCTCGGCGACGACGTTGACCGCGCCCACCTTCTTCAGCATCTCGTCGGGGAAGCTCGCCGGGCCCGCGACGCTGATCGGCTCGAGCCCGAAGACGAGCAGCACGCGCACGGGCGAGAGCGACGCGACCGACGTCTCGACGCGCGCGATGTCGGCGTGCATCTTCTGGACGTATGCGTTCGCGGCCTCGCTCCGCTGCGTGCGCGCGCCGATGCCGAGGATCATCTCGTCGATCTGCGCGAACGACTCGGTGGGCGGGAAGTACCACGCGATGCCGCGCGCCTCGAGCCGATCGGTGATCGTCGTGCCGGCCGGCCCGCGCGCGCCGACGACCAGGTCGGGCCTGAGCGCGAGGATGGCCTCGAACGACGGATCGACGTAGCCGCCGACCTGGGGGAGCTTCTCCACCTCCTCCTTCGGCCAGTCGCAGTAGCGCGAGCGCCCGACGAGCCGATCGCCCGCGCCGACGACGAAGACGGCCTCGGTCGTGGAGGGCGAGAGCGAGACGATCCGCGCGGCCCTCGCCGGTGATGCCTTGTCCTTCCCGCGACACGCGACGCTCGCGAGGAGCGCGACGACGACGAGGAGGATCGCGGTCCGCATGTGGACTTGCTCGGTCGAGGGCCCTCAGCCCTTCAATGCACGGATGTAGCCGAGATCGACGATGTCCTTCGGCCGACCCGCGGCCCGCTTCGCGAGCTCGAGCCCCTCGAGAGTGAGCACGAGGATGCGTGTGCCCGCCACATCGAGCTCGCTCGACTGCGCATCGACGTGATCGAACGAGCCGAGACCCGGTACCTCTCCGAACAGATCGAGCGGGCCCAGATCGGTGTCGAGCGTGAAGTTCAGCCCGCTGCGCAGCGACGCCTCGTCGAGCACGAACGGGAGATCGGCGGGCACCCCACGGAGCCGCGGATGGATCGGACCGAGCGCCGCTGCGAGCCGTGCAAGGTTCTCGCGGTCGCGTGCGTAGGCGATGTCGAGATCCTCCGTCGCGCGCTGAACACCTCGCGAGATCAGGGCGACGCCGCCGATCACCGAGAAGCGGACCTGATGCTCAGCGAGCCGGGCGAGGAGCTCTCGAAGCTTCATCCTGCCTGGCCTTCTTCGCGTCGTCGGCGAACGCCTGCATCTCTTCGAGCCAGATGATCCGCTCGGTGGGCGTCTTCGCCTGCGCGCGACGCAGGAGCTCGCGGTCGACGTCGCGCGCGAAGAGCTCGCTCAGGATGTCGAAGCACGTGCGCTCCATGGCTCCTTCATAGCACGGTCCGACGGCACGAGCCGCTGGGCCCGGCCGCTAGCCCCGCTCGAGCAGGCCGTACTTGTGGAGCTTCTCGATCAGCGCCGGGCGCGACACGCCGAGCCGGCGCGCGGTCTCGCTCTGGTTCTTGTTCGAGGCCTCGAACTCGGCGGCGATGATGGCGCGCTCGAAGCCCTCCACGCGCGCGCGGAGCGGCTTGCTCGGTCCGGGATCGCCCGCGGGCGCCGCGCTCTTCATCGTCGAGGACGGCGCGTTCTGGTCGGCGAGCGATCGCCAGAGCGCGAGGGTGAGCCGATCGTCGGCGGTGAGCGCGAGGAGGCGCGCGACGGTGTTCTCGAGCTCGCGCACGTTGCCCGGCCACGCGTGCGCCTTCAGCGCATCGACGAGCGCGGGCTCGATCGTCACCTCCGCCATGCCGTAGCGATCGGCGTACGTGCGCACGAACGAGCGGACGAGCGGCTCGACGTCCTCCGGTCGCTCGCGGAGCGGCGGCACGCGGATCGGCACGACGTTGAGCCGGTAGTAGAGGTCCTCGCGGAAGCGGCCGGCCTTCGCCTCCGCGGCGAGATCGCGGTTCGTCGCGGCGACGAGGCGCACGTCGACGTGCTCGGCGCGGCCGCCGACGGGCTGCACCTCGCCCGACTGGAGCGCGCGGAGGATCTTCGCCTGGATGCCGAGCGGCAGCTCCCCGATCTCGTCGATGAACAGCGTGCCCTTGTCGGCCTGCTGGAAGTAGCCCTTGCGGTTGTCGGTCGCTCCGGTGAAGGCGCCCTTCACGTGGCCGAAGAGCTCGGACTCGGCGAGCTCCGCCGGGATCGCGGCGGCGTTGAAGCGGACGAGCGGCCTGTCCGCGCGCTTCGAGTGCGCGTGGAGCGTCGCCGCGAGCACGTCCTTGCCGACGCCGCTCTCGCCGGTGAGCAGCACGGTGACGTCCTTCGGCGCGACGCGCGTGACGAGATCGAGCACGCGGCGGAGCGCGGGGCTCTCGGCGACGATCGGACGGCCGAGCGAGGCCTCGGTGCGGAGGCGCGCGTTCTCGAGGCGAAGACGCCGCGTGTCGGCGGCGCGCGAGACGGACAGGACGATCTCGTCCGGATCGAACGGCTTGGGGATGTAGTCGAACGCGCCGGCCTTCATCGCGGCGACGGCGACGCGCTCCGACCCGTGCGCGGTCAGCATCATCACCGGCACCGTGGGATCCTGCGCGCGCAGGGTCGCGAGGACCTTCATCCCGTCGACCTCCGGCATCGCGAGGTCGGTGATCACGACGTCGGCGCCGCCGTCCTCGAAAGCCTCGATCCCCGCGGCGCCCCCGTCGGCCACGGTGATCTCGTGCCCGGCATCGCCGAGCACCGCCTCGAGCGTGTAGCGCATCGAGGCTTCGTCATCGATGACGAGGACGCGTGCCATGGACGGCACTCTACTCCTTCTAGACCTTCTCCGGCTCGGGCGCGTGCTTGGCGTGGGCGATCGCCACGACGTCCGCGAGCTTGCCCTTCATCATCTCGTGGCAGGGCATCGGGAGCTTCTGCCGGTCCTTCAGCGGATGCGCCGGTAGGACGACGGTCGCGGTCGTGCCCCGGCCCGACGTGCTCTCGAAGCGGAGCGTCCCGCCGTGCTGCTCGATGATCCCGCGGGCGACGGCGATGCCGAGGCCGGTGCCGCCCTCCTTCGTGGTGAAGTACGGCTTGCGGATACGGTCGAGGATCTCCGGCGTCATGCCCGCGCCGCGGTCCTGCACGCGGATGACGGCGGCGCCGTCGGCGCAGCTCTTCGCCACCTCCAGGGTGACGGTCGAGCCCTTCGACGAGGCGTGCATCGCGTTGAGCACGAGGTTGAGGAGCGCCTGGCGGAGCTTCTTGCCGTCGGCCTCGAGCGTGAGCTCGCGGCTGCCGCGCACCTCGAGGGTGACCCCCGCGTCCGCGGCGCGCGTCTCGAGGAGGAGCGACAGCTCGCGCGCGATCTCGTAGGGCTTGGTCGGTCCGACGGAGAGATCGTCGAGGCCGCGCGAGAACGAGAGGAAGCCGTCGACGATCTCCTGCAGGCGCTCGGCCTCGGCGGCGACGATCGTGAGGCGCTCCTTCACCTTGGGGTCGTCGGCGTTGCGCGCGACGTGGGTGGACAGGCCCTTGATCGCGGCGAGCGGGTTCTTCACCTCGTGCGCGAGGCGCGCGGCGATCCCTTCGAGGGCGCGCGTGCGGCCTTCGTTCTCGTCGCACAGCTCCTCGCGGCGCTCGGCGAGCTCGAGGGCGATGCGCTCGTAGGCGGCGGACACGCCGCGGCCCATGTGGTGCACCGCGATCAGGCTCAGCGACACGCTCGCGAGCGCCAAGAGGACGTACTCGCTGCTCGCGAACTGCGCGTCCGGCAGGAGCGGGCCCGTGAGCGCGCACGTGACGCCGCGCGACAGCCACGCGAGGACGACGAACGCCCCGAGCTTCACGAAGAGGATCCCACGACCCTTCCGCTGGAGCTCGGGGTTCATCGACATGCCGATCATGAACGGCACGACGCTGAGCACGAGGGGGCTGGCGAGGCCGCCGGTGTTGCCGATGGCGACGAGCAGCCCGAGCCCGGCGAGGGCGACCGCGAGCTTCGCGCGGCGGCCGTGCGTCTTCTCCGCGACGCTCGACGCGGCGAGGCACGTGAGGAACGCGCCGATCTGGATCGCGAGCCGGTCGCGCGGGAAGTCGCGCGTCGCGAGGATCCCGATGACGAGCAGGTGGAACGGCACCATGAGGGCGAGGCGCCAGCGCGACCCCATGCTCTTCATCTCTTCGAAGACGCGCCTGCGCACGGCCTCGAAGCGAGCCCTCTGGCGTTCCGTCGCGAGCTCCCCGTTCATTGCCCACAGCATAGCCGACCTCCCTGTCCGATGCCGGCCTGGAGGTCGCGGTTGCGCGGGGAAAGTCCCTGAATTCTCAGCTCTTCTTGCGACGGCGACCGCAGAGCCCGATCGCGACCGCGCCGGCGAGCACCATCGTGCCCCACGGCCGGTCTCCGCCCGGCGCGCTGGCGCAGCCGTCGGTCGTCTTCGTGGTGGTCGTCGCGGCGGGGTCGCTCGGGCCGGAGGGCGGGGGGAGGCAGAGGTCGTTCCGGCACTCGTAGCCGTCGGGGCAGCTGGTCGGGTCGTCGGCCGTGCACGCCCGGGTGCAGACGTTCTCCGAGCAGACGCGGCTGGTGCATTCGAGGTCCGCCTCGCAGGCCTCGCCGAAGCCGAGGCCCGAGGGCTTCGTCGTCGTTCCGCCGTCCTTCGCCCCGGCGTCCGTCGTCTCCGGCGGGACGTAGATCGTCCAGTCCGGGTTCGGCTTCGGGTAGAGCGTCCAGTTGTTCGACTCCGCGGTCGCCGTGTCCACGACGAGATCGCGCCACGCGTCGAGCCGCGTGTAGATCGAGCCCTCGCACGACAGGCCGTCCGCGCTCGTGCCTCCGCGCGAGAGCACGCCGAACGAGACCGGCTTTCCCTGCTCGAACGTGAGCTGCTCGAACGCCGACGATCCGCTGTCGCCCGAGCACGTGCCGTCGCCGGCGATGAACTCGCCGACCTCGAAGCCCGGCGGGCAGTCCTGCACCGGATCCCCCGGGATGCACTGGATGCGGATGCCCTGGCGGATGCGCCGCGTGCCGGCGTCCTGCGCGTCCGGACCGGTGTTCCCGTAGCCGATCGCGGTGAACTGCCCGAGGTACTTCTTGTAGTTGATCGGGTACTGCACGCCCGGGATGATCGGGTCCGCCTCGGTGACGAGGTCGCTCAGGACGAGCAGCGCGATGTCGTTCCTGCAGACGTGGTTGTCGCTCGGGACGACGACCTTCTTCACCGAGTGCCAGCCGGACTGCGACTGGAACATGTTGCTCGAGGTCGTGATGTTGAACGGACCCTTCCGGTTCGTGAACACCGGATCGAGCTTGCAGTCGATCTCGGGCCCGCCGTGCTTCGTGTCGATGCCGTCGACGCAGTGGCGCGCGGTGACGACGATGTTCGGCGTGATGAGCGCGCCCGAGCAGATGCCGTAGCACTGGCCCTTCGGCCCGGCGCAGACGCCGACCGCGTACTTGTGCGTGGTGTCGGTCGTGCCGCCCTGGATGGCCTGCGTGGACGCGCCCGTGCGGTCGGCGCCATCCGTGGAAGCGGGCTCGCGGGACGAGCAGCCAGAGACGAGGATGAAGGTGAGCGCCGTCCCCGCGCCGAGCCAAGCGAATCGCATGTGAGGCGAGGAGTGTACGAGCGGAACGCCGGTCGGCAACTCACGTGTCGTTCATGCCGCGCCGCGTCGGAGAATTCGCCGCGATTTTGGCCCACACGCCTCGGTTCTGGCTTTGTTGCGACCTGAGGTCCGGCCAAGGGCCGGCCGACAGCGCCGAAAGGCGCCGTCGTAAGGAGGCATCCATGAGGACGGGTCTCGCGATCGCTTTGGGCATTGCACTTTCGCTGTCCGCGCAGGCGGCACTGGCGCAGGACAATCAGACCGGCACCGGAACCGGCACGG
>WBZO01003055.1_pt1 | contig 20303 bp, 21 predicted proteins | sample 5204261 | NCBI WGS metagenome assembly WBZO01 (sample SAMN12412400, study PRJNA552823) | activated sludge metagenome | isolation source: activated sludge from anammox sidestream of wastewater treatment plant... | place: USA: North Carolina | collected 2017-09 | reverse complement strand
GTATCACGAATGGGCGGCGGCCCGTGCCGCCGCCCGAGAGGATAACAATGTAGTTGCCCTCTCAGACTAAAAATCAATCGTCATTCACCGGATCGGAGCAGATTTACAGCAAATTTCGGACTTGACCTGTATTCCTATAAATAGTTTTTTCATTGTTTCTTTGATCTTCAATCCTCAATATTTCCTTAACAACGTCCGTTATATTTAACAAGTTAGCATATTTTAAATTATTGATTATATTTGTCAGGATTGAGTGCAGTATTTAAAACTGTACTAAAGTGGTTGAACTTTTAATTCCTGATATTGAGCAGTTTGGAAATATTTAAACGGGAAGCAAATATTATTGCTGGTGATTACCAAATTGATATATTAGGAGATATCGCTAATAAAGTTTTATATATATTAATGGGAGTAAATAATTGAAGGTACTTGTTACTGGTTCAGCTGGTTTTATTGGGTCGGTGCTAACATTACGATTGCTTGAACGAGGAGATACTGTTATTGGTATCGATAATCATAATGATTATTATGATCCGCAGATCAAAGAAGATCGTCTTGCTCGCTTTGTGGATCATTCTGCCTATACGCACTTACGCATTGATTTGGCTGATCGAGAAAATATTTATACTTGCTTTGAGACATATAAGCCAGAGCGTGTGGTGAATCTAGCAGCTCAGGCCGGAGTACGTTATTCTATCGAAAATCCACTAGCCTATATTGATAGCAATATTGTTGGTTTTGCTCATATTCTTGAGGGTTGCCGTCATAATAATGTAGAGCATTTAGTCTATGCCAGTAGCTCCAGCGTATATGGTGCAAACACAACTATGCCGTTTTCCGTGCATCATAATGTTGATCACCCACTTAGTCTTTATGCAGCCAGTAAAAAATCTAATGAGCTAATGGCACATACCTATAGCCATTTATATAGTCTTCCAACTACTGGTCTACGTTTTTTTACTGTTTATGGGCCGTGGGGACGCCCAGATATGGCATTGTTTAAATTTACTAAAGCTATTCTTAACGGGGAAAAAATTCCAGTTTTCAACTACGGTAAACATCGTCGTGATTTTACTTATGTCGATGACATTGTAGAAGGGGTGATCCGTGTACTGGATCAACCTGCCAAGCCTGATCCAACTTGGAGTGGAGCAAAGCCGGATGCGGGTACGAGTATGGCGCCTTGGCGTGTCTACAATATTGGTAATAATAGCCCGATTGAGTTGATGGATTACATTGCTGCGCTGGAAAAGGCTTTAGGTAAAAAAGCTGAGATGGAAATGTTACCTTTACAGCCGGGAGATGTACCAGATACCTATGCGGATGTTTCCGATCTTGTCGAACAATTTGATTACAAGCCAACTACTCCAGTTAATCAGGGGATTGCTAATTTTGTAAGGTGGTATCGTGATTATTTCAATTTATAGGAGAAAAGATGCAACTCCAAGCTATTAAATTGGCTGTAATCGGTCTCGGATATGTAGGTTTGCCATTAGCTGTTGAATTTGGTCGTAAGCGTCCTGTAGTTGGATTTGATATCAACCAGCGGAGAATCGATGAGCTCAAAAAAGGAAACGATATCACACTGGAAACTACACAAGAAGAATTGGCAGCAGCACAGCACTTGACATTTACAACAAACATAGAGGATTTACGCACTTGTAATTGTTATATTGTTACTGTTCCTACGCCAATTGACAGTCATAAACGTCCTGACCTCACTCCACTCATTAAAGCTTCAGAAACGGTTGGTAAGATACTGAAAAAAGGTGATATTGTTATTTATGAATCGACTGTTTATCCTGGCTGTACGGAAGAAGATTGTGTACCTGTACTAGAGCGAGTTTCTGGCTTAAAGTTTAATCAAGACTTCTATTGTGGCTATAGCCCAGAACGTATTAATCCTGGTGACAAGGAGCACCGTGTGACTACTATCAAAAAAGTTACCTCAGGTTCTACTCCGGTTGTCACTGATTTAGTGGATAAGCTGTATAACGAAATTATTACCGTTGGCACACACAAAGCGGAAAGTATCAAAGTAGCTGAAGCTGCTAAAGTTATTGAAAACACTCAGCGTGATGTAAATATTGCTCTGATCAATGAGTTAGCACTTATTTTTAATAAAATGGGAATTGATACTGAGGCCGTATTAAAGGCAGCAGGTAGCAAGTGGAATTTTTTATCGTTTCGCCCTGGTTTAGTAGGTGGACATTGTATTGGAGTAGATCCATACTATTTGACACATAAGGCACAAGCAATAGGTTATCACCCAGAAATTATTCTTGCTGGTCGCCGATTGAATGACAGTATGGGAGTGTATGTTGTTTCACAGGTGGTTAAAGCCATGACGAAGAAGCGTCTCCAGGTAGAAGGCGCAAAAGTATTGGTTATGGGCTTCACTTTCAAAGAAAATTGTCCTGATCTACGTAATACGCGTATAGTAGATATTATTGCTGAGCTTAAAGACTATAATTGTGAAGTAGATGTGTATGATCCATGGGTAGATATAGCAGAGGCACAGCACGAATATGATGTTACTCCAATAGCGGCACCTAAAGTAGGTAGTTATGATGCAATTATTCTTGCGGTTGCGCACCAGCAATTCAAAGATATGGGCGCATCCTCCATTCGAGCACTAGGTAAACCTGATGCTATTTTGTATGATCTTAAATATGTACTTGCACCACAAGACTCAGATTTAAGGTTGTAAACAGAATTGTTTTTTAGATATGTTATTAAATATATAAATATTTTGAAAATGTTGCTTTATATTTATGAACTATGAAGTAATGATAGTGATTTAATATAATTAAATCCTTAAAAATACGTATTCGTGTTTGATGAATTTGACTATACTCTTCTTTTATTATTCTTGATATCCAGAACAATCTAGCTACTTAGCATATTGACTTGATTCATATGCATCATGCCTCCAATTTATTTTGACCATAATGCCACTACTAAGGTAGATAGTTTAGTACTAGAAGCAATGCTACCTTACTTTCGTGAACATTACGGCAACGCATCTAGCAGTCACTCTTATGGATTAATTGCACGTAAAGCGATTAATCGGGCACGTGAACAGGTGGCTCAGGCTGTGGGTGTTCAACCCACGCAAGTTATTTTTACTAGTGGCGGTTCTGAAGCAAATAATCTGTTTATTCGTGGAGTATCAGATAGTCTAAAACCTACTACGCTAGTAGTAAGTGCAATCGAGCATCCGTGTGTTTTACGTACCGCGCAGGCGTTAGCAAGAAAAAGTAGTGAGAAATGGCAGCTGCACTATCTTACTGTAGATACAGCAGGACGAATAAAGATAGATGAAGCATCAAAGGTGCTGACTACGGAGAAGCCAACTTTGGCTTCAGTAATGTTAGCAAATAATGAAACAGGAGTGATTCAAGATGTTGCTTCTATTGCTAAGATTGCGGAAATACAGGGTATATGGACACATACTGATGCTGTACAAGCATTTGGTAAAATCCCAGTAAACTTTAAAGAGCTTGGCGTGCATGCCATGACATTATCCGCACACAAAATTTATGGACCGAAAGGAGCAGCTGCATTAATTATTGATTCGCGCTTACCAATTAAACCTCTTATTTACGGTGGGGGGCACGAAAATGGGTTGCGTTCTGGTACTGAGAATGTTCCGGCTATCGTTGGATTTGGTGTCGCTTGTGAGTTAGCTACATCCAGACTAACTGAGTCAATAGCGCATACAACGAAATTACGTGATCATCTCGAGCGTGGTTTGCTGGAGATGGGCGCCACAGTATTTGGATTGGAGGCTTCTCGCTTACCCAATACCTGTTATTTTGCGCTACCAGATATTGAAGGTGATACTTTAGTTGTCCGTTTGGATAAAAAGGGATTTGCTGTAGCTAGTGGTGCAGCTTGTTCCAGTGCGACGCCAGGTAAAAGTCATGTGCTAGAAGCTATGCATATACCACCTACTTTGGCACGGTGTGCAGTAAGAGTAAGTTTGGGATCAGATAATACGCTTGAAGAAGTTGAAACTTTTCTTTCTGTTACCAGGCGTATAGTTGATGAATTGAGAAAAATGAGTGTGCTATTGAATGTATGAATATGTTAAAGAAAGCCTACCTTTAAGTAACATCAGCTATAAAAATGACTGAGCAGATTGACCAATTTCCTGTTAAAGCAATTATTTTGAGTGCAGGACAAGGTAGGCGATTATTACCCTTTACTGAAAATACTCCCAAATGTTTGTTACCAGTTTCAGGTAAACCGGTTATTGCTTGGCAAATTGATACACTGCTAGCTAGCGGTATTCAGGAAATCGTAATTGTTGCTGGTTTTCAAGTCGGCAAGGTGGAAGCATTGATAGCAGAGCGTTACCATGATTACTCAAATATTCGAGTTGTATTTAATCCATTTTATGAAGTGGCTGATAATCTAGCAAGTTGCTGGATTGTGCGTGAAGAAATGGATACCAGTTTCCTATTGTTAAATGGGGATACGCTATTGGGAGGTAGTTTGTTATCCGGTGTATTATGCGCACAAACCACGCCGATTACGTTATGCATTGATTTCAAAAAAGAATTTGATGATGACGACATGAAAGTGCAACTAGGTGAACAAGGTCAAGTAAAACAAGTCAGTAAAAAATTATCTGCAGAAGAAACTGACGCTGAGTCAATAGGTTTAGTTCGGTTTAACAAAAAGGGAGCACAACTTTTTCGCGACATGGTGGATCAGGCGCTTCGTGAACCAGAAAAACTTGGAGCGTGGTATTTATCAATTATTAATGCATTAGCTAAACAAGGTTGGGTTGGTAGCCATTCAGTTACTGGCAACCAATGGTGCGAAATTGACTTCATTCAGGATTTGCAGAGAGCAAAGAATACTTTTTCTCATAAAGAAACTGATGCTGTGATGCAGTCGTAATCTAAACATTTCTTACATCTGATTATTTGATTTCAGGAAAAATAATGAATGTGGAAATATTTAATAGCACTATGCAGAAATTTGGTGCACCTGAAACCGTCATTTGCCAGTTTCAACATTGGAGTGTGTTGTTGCGGCCGGTTCAGCTAACTCTGGGAGCGCTGGTTCTAATTGCACACGAACCGGTACAAAGTTTTTCTGCATTGGGTAGCAACAGTTTTATCGAATTACAAATTGTAACAGGTAAGATTGACAACGCCCTAAAAAAGGCCTTTCAATATGACAAGTTGAATTATTTAATGCTAATGATGGTGGATCCAGACGTTCACTTTCATGTCATTCCGCGTTATGCGCATGTGAGAGAATTTGCTGATAAATCTTTTCATGATGCCGGTTGGCCGGGGATACCTGATTTCAGTAAAATTAATGAGACGGATTCAAATATCAATCAACAGATAATTCAACATTTGATTTCTTGTTGGGAATAAATCTAAAGATATTTTCTTCATGGCGGTTGATAACCATAACACGACACAAGCCAATTTTCCTTTATACGAAGCACGTGCGTTGGTACGCGACTTAATGACGCCGGACCCCAGAATTTATTGGTCAGATTTTTTGTTTCATATCGTGCTAGGCTGGGTGGCTTTTGTGGTAACACTTCACGCACCGTGGTTCTCTATTTGGCAAATACTTGCTTACTGGGTAGCGGTGTTTGCTTTTTACCGAGCAGCCATCTTCATTCATGAACTTGCCCATTTTGAGCGTGGAACATTTAAGTTATTTCGGTTGGTGTGGAATCTAACATGCGGTATTCCTTTTATGATTCCATCTTTTACTTATGATGGTGTGCATTATGATCACCATAAACCTGCTATTTATGGAACTGCTGAAGATGGAGAATATCTGCCGTTTGCTACACAACATCCAGCTAGATTAATTGGATATGTTCTACTTTCGCTGATTTTACCGCTGTTACTAGTGATTCGTTTTTTGTTGCTGACGCCTATTTCGTATCTCATTCCACCTTTGCGAAAACTTGTCTGGGAGCGTGCTTCCTCGCTAACAATTAATCCAGCCTATGTTCGTAAAATAAATGCAGTACGTAATGATCATTATTGGCAAGCACAGGAATTGGCAACATTTTTTTTCGCTGCAGTTGTTGTAGCCAGTGTGATGTTGGGAAAACTACCCTGGCAGATATTAGTACTTTGGTATGCGATTGCAGTTGCAGTTTTTTTTCTAAATTCATTGCGCACCCTAGTTGCCCATGCCTATCGCCATAAGGGTGATCAACATCTGACATTGGTTGAACAATATCTTGATTCAGTTAACGTTCCTGGAAATTTTCTGACTGGATTGTGGGCGCCCGTTGGATTACGGTATCATGCTACCCATCATCTTTTCATGAGTATGCCCTACCATAATCTTGGTAAAGCATATAGGCGGCTCGCGCAGAAGTTGGGTGATAGCAACATTTTACAAACTAGTCGTATTGGATTATGGTCTGCACTCAAGCAAATATGGCAAGAAGCTGCTACTGCAACCGTCACCAAGAAAAATAGCACACATAGTTAATGTTTGCGCTATTTCCATAATTTTTCTGTTTCCTAAAGCTGCATTGTTTGTGAGTAAAGCACAAAAATTAACCAGGCTAGTACTGCTGCGTCATGGGCAGAGTATTTGGAATCAAGACAGACATTTTACAGGCTGGAGTGATATTGCGCTGAGTTCACGAGGTGAGGAAGAAGCGCGAAAAGCAGGACAATTACTCATGCAGGCGGGCTTTACTTTTGATATTTGCTACAGTTCTGAGTTAAAACGTGCTCGCGATACGCTTACTAATATACAAAGGGTGATGGATTTGGATTATCTTCCGACCTATCGAAGCTGGCGACTGAATGAGCGTCACTATGGCGCTTTGGAAGGTATGCGTCCGTGGGCTGCTATACGTGAATTTGGTGTCTGGTCAGTACTGAAGACTCAGCTTTATTTTGATGCGATGCCTCCTTTGCTAAAAGTAGAGGATCCGCGGGCGCCAGTCAATCAACAGCACTATGCCGCGATTGACCGTTCTCAACTTCCCTTTGCTGAAAGTGTGGAGCAAGCGTTAGTACGTGTACGTCCGTTTTTTCAGGAAACTATTCTTCCAGAAGTCAAACGAGGAAAACGTTTGCTGATTGTTTCACATAAAGGAATTTTAAGAACACTCATTATGCAATTAGAGGGGTTGACAGGCGCGCAAGCAATGCGCCTGTCAATTAGAACGGGACGACCGCTTTGTTATGAACTGGATTCTTCCCTTAACCCTGTTAAGCGTTATTATCTAATAGATTGAAAATAGTCAGAATTTAAAACAACTTTTACCAACCGATAAAAAGTTATTTATTATCTCGGTTTGTTTGGCTAGTAATGCCGGATAAAACGCCTGTTGAAATTTTATACAGAAGATCTGCAGTCATTTGGGTAAGTTTTATTCCTGCTTCAAATTGTGCACGTCCGGCCGAAGCAATTTGATGCGCTAAAACAGATAACGTATCTTTTATTTGCCTACCTACTGCTGTGCCGTTATGTTGTGCATGTGTTAATAAATCCTGTAGCGTTTCAGCAATCAGACCTTGTGCAGCAGAAGCAGTATTTTTCAGTGTATCCAGAAATACGTTCTCTAGATCTTCCAAATCTGCTCGAGCTTTGGCTAAATCACTATCAGAGAATCGTTTAGCTTTACTTGCAGCTTCTTCCAGCGCTAACTTAGAAGCACCTGCCAGCTGTGCAAAGGCGCTGTCCAAGCCGCTAACTGCTTGGGTAATTTGTACGCGTGCTGTTTGTGATTGTCCTTCAGCGAGCGTCATTTTTTGCTGTGCACCAGCCTGAGCGCCTTCCATGACCGCAGTGGCGATCTGTTTTAGAGATTCAATATCTAACCCATTGGAATGCATAGCCTTGAGTGTGAGATTTCTGACAGCATTTTCCACGTCACCACCTTGCTCTATCGCTTCTCTGACTTCTATAGTGAGTTGATTAACATCTTTATCAGCGTGAGCGGCATCATGATTATCATTTGACATCAGAATCCTCCATTTCTAGTGGTAAATACAAACAAGTTATTATAGGCTGATCTGTTCAATGCCGCCCATATATGTTCGCAGAATTTCTGGGACAGTGATGCTGCCATTTTCATTTTGATAATTTTCTAAAATAGCTACCAGTGTTCGCCCCACTGCTAGCCCGGAACCGTTGAGTGTATGCAGTAGCTCCGGTTTATCTTGTCCTTTGCGGAAGCGTGCTTGCATGCGTCTTGCCTGAAATGCCTCACAGTTACTACATGATGATATTTCTCGGTAGGTTTGTTGGGCGGGTAGCCATACCTCAATATCATAGGTTTTTGCAGCAGAAAACCCCATATCGCCTGTGCACAGTAGCATAACTCGATAGGGTAACTCCAGTTTCTGAAGAATTTTCTCAGCATGTCCCACTAATGATTCTAGTGCCTCGTAAGATTTTTCTGGGTGGGTAATTTGTACCAACTCAACTTTATCAAATTGGTGTTGACGAATTAACCCACGCGTATCTCTACCATAACTTCCTGCTTCAGAACGAAAACAAGGAGTATGCGCAACGAATTTAAGAGGTAGGTTATCTTGTGGAACTATCGTATTACGAACGATATTCGTCAGGGGTACTTCCGCAGTAGGGATAAGATGCAGGCTAGTCTGGTTTGTTTTGCCCACATTATCTGTTTTGTCCAACGTATCTTGTGTATTGACTTGAACAGAAAAGAGATCTTGCTCAAATTTTGGTAGTTGGCCAGTTCCACGTAAACAATCAGCGTTGACTAGATACGGTACATAAATTTCATTGTAACCATTTTCCTGGGTATGGATATCAAGCATAAATTGTGCGAGTGCACGATGAAGTCGTGCTATCTCGCCTTTCATTAAGCAGAAGCGTGCCCCACTAAGTTTGGCGGCAGTTTCAAAATCAATTAATCCGAGCTGTTCACCGATACTTGCATGATCCTTGATCGTAAAATTGAAATTTCTGGGGGTTCCCCAGCGCTTTATTTCAAGGTTACTGTCCGCATCCTTACCGACTGGAACGCTTTCATGAGGCAGATTAGGAACCTCCAGCAATAACTGTTGTAGCTTAGTCTGAATAGATTCAAGTTGATTTTCTGCTTGCTTAAGTTCGTCACCAATGCTGGCAACTTCAGCCATAATGCTGTTGATGTCTTCGCCGCGTTGTTTGGCAATACCAATTTGTTTGGAAGCTGAATTTCGTTTTGCTTGTAAAGTTTGAGTTAGGGTTTGTATGGTTTTGCGTTGACTTTCCAGATCTTCAAAATCAGATACGGGAAAGCTGTAACCTCTTTGAGCAAGACGGGTAACAACATCTTGCAGATTATTACGTAATTGTTGGATATCTAGCATGTGGATGTACTCTACGGATCAGTAACTAGTAGATAGATTTACAGTTAAATGGGATTTGTAGATATTAGCACTACAACTTTCCGAATTGATTTGCGATTAAATGGCGATATACCTTCCTGATTCAGGAGGGTAATGTGGTTGGTGAGTGTGGTGACTGTATCAAATAGGCTCAATCATTAAAACTGCACAATGAATGCAATCGATATCCTTGTTGACGCAACCGTTCACTTCCTCCAACACTAGGTAAATCAACTACGAAACAGCATTCAATGACATTACCACCCATTTCCTGAACTAATTTAATTGCAGCTTCCATTGTTCCGCCAGTTGCAATAAGGTCGTCGATTATAAGAACACGATCATTTTTTTCAATGGCATCAGCGTGGATTTCAATTTTGTCGCAACCATATTCCAATTGATAGTCGCGACTAATAGTCTTTGCTGGTAATTTACCTGGTTTGCGAATAGGAACAAATCCAACGCCTAGTGAATAAGCAACGGGTGCAGCGAAGATAAAACCGCGAGATTCAATTCCGATAACCTTATCAATCTTTTCAGATCGGTAACGCTCAATAATTTCATCGATAGTCATGCGTAATCCAATTGGATCTTTTAGTAGCGTTGTAATATCCCGGAACATGATTCCTTCACGAGGATAGTGAGGAACGGTGCGGATAAGTGATTTGATAGACATAGATAAATTGAAATGGTGATTGTGGGAATAATTGCTTGCGACTATATATCCAAACAATGTGACAGCAATCAACTATTATCAGGGCGCTGATATAAACCGATTAGTTCAGTCTGAGCAATAATATGACCTTGCATCGCTTGTTCCAGAACAGCCTTGGTTGGCTTACTTAAGTCAGGTAACACTATATTCAATGCGTACAGCTTATGAAAATAGCGATGTACTCCGATGGGTGGGCAAGGACCACCATAACCAACTCGTCCCCAGTCATTTATTCCTTCAAGCGTACCTATGGGTAGTTTGTCTGTAGTTAATTGTTCAGGTAGCTTATTAACATTAGGCGGAATGTTGTAAAGAATCCAGTGTACCCACGTCATTTTAGGCGCTTGAGGATCAGGCGCATCAGGATCGTCAACAATCAAGACTAAGCTTTGGGTGTTTTCAGGCACTTCCGTCCAGATCAGCTCTGGTGAATAGTCCTTGCCATCACAAGTGTATCGTGCCGGAATCAAACCTTGATGAGAAAAAGATGGGGAGGTTAAACTGAATGTCATGATTTTTTACTGCAGGAAAGTGGTTAAAAATATGCTGTATATATGCATAACTTGTACCACTTCCTTTTCTAATTGTCCAAATATTAAACATGCAGCTTTATTAAATAATGCAACGCTGCATGCCTTCATATTTGATTCGGTATTTTATCTTGATTAAACTTTTGCAGGATCTTTCTTACGCAGGAAGATAAAGGCACCTGCTATACCGACACCAGCAAGCAGAATTAACTCTATCGTACCGAAGTTAGAACCATGATCGTGGCCGCCGCCTTCTCCAACATGCAATGGGATCTTAACAGCAGTTTTAACATTGCCGGCACCATCGTCTGTTTCTAGTTGCACATTATATTGTCCGACATGTTCAAGAGTAGTTGCTACAACGATAATACCTGATGTGTATTTTTCCGCAGGCATATATAACACCTCATGTGCGCCGTGCTCACTACCTTCATGGCCTTCCATAAGCACTCTAACAGCGATAGGAATTTCACGTGTTTTCTCATCGGTTAGTTCAATCGACATATTGATCTTGCCAGCATTCGGTACATGGCTACAATAGGAATGCATGGGAGGAATATTTCCTTCAGGAACTTCATAAACACTAATCGAAACAGGAAAATCCCCATCTTCAACTTGACACCCTGAATCATCATGATGTCCTTCGTGTGCGAGCATAAGTTGAGCTGATACTGGCAATGATGCTAAAGACATTGACATTGCAAGGCATAATCCTGCAACGCATTTGTTCAGAAAAACCTTATTCATATTTCCTCCACTGTAATTTTGACGCTATTTAAATATATTCCCTCTTAATCAGATTTTTAATTTCAGTCTGATTGATTGGTTTGAATTAGAATACAAACCACTTCCAGATTGTATAACAAAAAACAAGCCGGACAGCATAGCGATTTATACCAGGCTGCGAGATATATCTCTCTATTTACACAGGATGGTCACGCAGACAACTTGTTTATTGCTTATATTCGTTTGTATGTGACGCTGTACTTAAAAATTTCGGAAGAGTTGATTAATCGTTAACCATAGTGCTTGAGAATATCTAGCGGATAGTTTTTTCCAGCCAGATAATCTGTAATACATTGCATAACCAGTGGCGTGCGGTGAATTGCTTGTTTTTTTCGGATTTCCTCTATACTGAACCAGCTTGCCCGTACGATACCGGTATCAAGTTTTCTGGTCGGGTCAAAATGAGTAATTTTTCCGGAAAAAGTAAAGCGCAAGTAGGTGATATTGTTTTCAGCGCAAGTCCAATGATAAATACCAGTTAATACATCCGGCTGAAAAGAATATCCAGTTTCTTCGAGTACTTCGCGACTACATGCCTGGATAATAGATTCGCCAGGTTCCAGATGACCGGCTGGCTGATTCAGTTTTATGTTGGTTCCGCGAGGGATTTCTTCCACGAGTAAATATTTGTCGTTTTGTTCAATTACAGCAGCAACGGTAACATCAGGTTTCCAGATCATGTTGTCAGGCAAATTAGCAAAGGTTAATTAAAAAATACAGCAGAAGCTACGAGAAAATCTAGGTAATAGATGTGCTTGCTGCATTGTGATATATGGAACATATCAATATTCTGAGGTTTTACGAACAGTATGCACATTTCTTTTATTATTCCAGCGTTTAACGAAGCACAGCTAATTGAACAATGTCTTCATTCGATAGCCAGTTCTGTGGCGGATAATTCTGCATATGGATATACCTATGAAGTCATCGTGGTAGACAATAACTCGACTGACAAGACTGCACAACTAGCAGCGCGGGCGGGAGCAAAAGTTGTCTTTGAGCCAGTCAATCACATTGCTCGAGCCAGAACTGCTGGTGCAAATGCTGCACAAGGTGATTGGCTGGTATTTATGGATGCTGATTGTCTGATGAATTCTGGCTTGATAGGGGATATTTTCGGGCTGATCAAACAAGGGCGGTATGTCGGAGCAGGCAGTACGCTTTATATGCCGGATCAACCCTGGTGGGCAGAAATATTGTTACGGATTTGGACGATACTTTCAGTATGGTTGGGTTGGGCAGCTGGTGCACTCATGGTGTGCAATACAGCTGCTTTCCGGGAAATAGGCGGGTTTGATCTCACGCTATATGCTGCAGAAGAAATAGAGCTAAGCCACAAACTCAAAAAATATGGTCGCAAACATAAGCTTAAATTTACCATTCTGAACAAGCATCCACTGGAAACTTCAGCAAGAAAGACCAAGCTTTACAGTGGTGGGGAAGTGTTCAGGCAGTTTCTTTATCTAATTTTGTCTCCATTAGGGACATTACGAAATAAAAAGAAACTGCCAATGTGGTACGACGGCAGGCGTTAAGTAGATCAGGATAGCATTATCGTATTGCTCTGATAGTTCAGTATCTTCTGCAATTGATATTAACAGGTGCCTGAAAAGATAACCTCGCTAAATCGGGCACCTGGCGTTAACACTTCCATCTTATCGAGTGTAATGAGCTCAATTTGCTGTGGGCCTGAATGAGTTTCCAGCAACAAAAATTCACGTTGGTCGGCATCCGTTACAATGTCTTTCGCTTTACCTTCTATACTGGACTGATCCTTCACAATTAACCTGACCTGGTAGCCATACATACAAGCCACCTCAATGTAATCGTGCAAGTCACAGGAAATTTGTTGGGCCATGTTATTTATCCTTAACGGGGAAAAGTATTCATTTTAACGGAAAGTATCGGTTGCAGTGCTTGTTGCTACGAGGATTGTTTTTATCATTAACCATAAAAAATAATGTTGTAAAACTTATTATGAACCGCGACGCTGTCATTCAAATTCTGCGAAATGAAATCCCAAACTTACTGGCTATTTACGCATTTGGCAGCCGAATTCAAGGAACAGCACGACCAGAGAGTGATCTGGATCTGGCAGTGCTGGTTGCTGGTTATGCTGATGCGTTACTATTGTTTAATTTAGCCGGAAAGTTGGCAGACACAATCGGTTGCGATGTGGATCTACTCGATTTGCGTGCAGCCTCTACCGTGATGCAATACCAGATCTTTACTACTGGCCACCGCTGGTGGGCATTGGATGAGCAAGCCGATCTGTTTGAAGCAGCCATGCTGAATGAAAAAATAGCGTTGGATGTTGCTCGTGCCAGTTTGCTGAGTGATATTGAACAAAGGGGAACCGTGTATGACCGATGATGTGCTGATCAACAAAGTTGCCACTATAGAACGTTGCGTTGCACGCGTGCGTGAGGAATATCACAGCGATCCAGCAACATTTGCGACTAACTTTACTCGGCAAGATGCTGCAATTCTGAATATCCAGCGTGCGTGTGAGGCAGCATTAGACATGGGTCATTATCTGATTCGCCGTGAACGGCTAGGCGTACCACAAAGTGCCCGAGACGTATTTACCCTACTAGCAAATGCTGGTTGGATTAGTACTTCGTTGGCTGAAAGCCTCAAACGCATGGTTGGTTTTTGCAACATTGCGGTACATGACTATCAGACGTTACAACTCCCTATAATGGTAAGCATTATTGAAAAACACTTAGACGAATTTTTGCAATACAGTCAGACAATTTTGCTGCGTGATGGGGGGCAGCACGGAAAATAAAACTCGGTTTTTGCTACGACATCGCCCAGTTTGCAGACAATGCCTCGGCTTGCTGTAGCACGGTTTGTACGGCACTGTTCTGCAAGTCAGGGGGATAACCATATTTTCTGAGAATACGTTTAACCAGCACTCGCATCCTCGCCCTTGCGGATTCTCGCTTCGCCCAGTCAACGGACACATTCTCACGCAGGCTTATCAGCAATTCGTGGGCAATCAGTTTAAGTTGGTCGTCGCCCATGATCTGCACAGCACTGTCGTTCTCGGCCAGTGCGTCGTAGAAGGCAATCTCCTCGTCGGATAATCCGGATTCTTCGCCACGCTGACGGGCCGCACGGATGTCTTTGGCCAGGTTGATGAGTTCTTGTAGTATTTCGACGGTGGTGATGGCGTTGGCGTGGTACCGCGCCATCGCATCTTCCAGGCGCTCCGAAAAAGCTTTAGTTTGCACCACATTGGCCTTTGCTCTGGAACGAATGCTGTCATTGATCAGCTTGCGCAAGGCTTCAAGTGCAAGATTTTTCTTGTCCATCTGCTGCACCTCGGCGAGAAATTCGTCCGATAAAATGGAAATGTCCGGGCTCTGGATACCGGCGGCGGCCAGAATGTCCACGATTTCGGTCGAGACCACCGCGCGGCTGACGATTTGCTGGATCGCCAGCTCGCGATCTTGCCGGCTTTCGCTAACGTCGCTGCGGGATTTAACCAATGCAGTGCGGATGGCCTGGAAGAAGCCCACTTCCTCGCGTAACCGGCGAGCTTCATCTGAGCTGGAAGCCAGTGCAAAGGCACGCGACAGCGCTAGCACCGCATTGGCGAAACGTCGGTGCGCCTCTTTCTTGGCTTCCGGTTTACTTTCGGCAGTGGCCCATTCCTGCTGCTTGTTCAGTATCCATTCCAGTGCACCGGCCATCATAGTCAGCCGCTCGCTGGTGCTACCGTTCAAGGCGCTGCGGTAATCAAAGCCATGGAACATGGCGCTGACGATTTCGTATTTTTCCAGCAGCACGGCAATAGCCTCGGATTCGTCGATGCCGGTCTTATCCTGATCAGGTCTGGAATACTGCGACAGCGCGGCTTTCAGGTTCTGGGCAATGCCGATGTAGTCCACGATCAACCCGGCAGGCTTGTCGCGGAACACCCGATTGACTCGGGCAATGGCCTGCATCAACCCGTGGCCGCGCATGGGTTTGTCGATGTACATGGTGTGCATGCAGGGCGCGTCAAAGCCGGTCAGCCACATATCCCGCACGATCACCAGCTTGAGCGGGTCTTTGGGATCGCGGGCACGCTTGGCTAGCAGGTCGCGGCGCGCCTTGTTGCCGATAAAGGGCTGCCATTCCACCGGGTCACTGGCGTTGCCGGTCATCACAATCTTGATGCTGCCGCTGTTGTCGTCCTCGCTGTGCCAGTCGGGGCGCAGCTTGACGATTTCCTGATAGAGCGCCACACAGATGCGGCGGCTCATGCACACCACCATGGCCTTGCCGTCCAGCGCGGCCACGCGGTCTTCAAAATGTTGCACCAGGTCTTTGGCAATCAGTGCCAGGCGCTTTTCGCTGCCCACCAGTTTTTCCACCGCGCTCCACTTCTGCTTGGTGCGCTCAGCGCTCGCTTCATCCTCGTCTTCCAGCAACTCGTCTACTTCGACGTCGATCTTCGGTTTTTCGTCCTCATCCAGCGCGATACGCGCCAGCCGCGATTCGTAATAAATCGGCACGGTGGCGCCATCTTCCACTGCCCGGCTGATGTCGTAAATATCGATGTAGTTGCCAAACACCGCTGGAGTATTGACGTCGGTGGCTTCGATGGGCGTGCCGGTAAAGCCGATGAAGGAGGCGTTCGGCAGAGCATCGCGCATGTACTTGGCAAAGCCGTAGGAGATCTCCCCAGTCTTGGCATCCACCTTGGCCTTGAAACCGTATTGGCTGCGGTGCGCCTCATCGGCGATGACCACCACATTATGGCGGGTGGTCAGGGGTTCATTCACTTCGCCAAATTTCTGCAACGTGGTGAAAATCACGCCGCCGGCGGCGCGATTTAACTGTTTTTGCAAATCCTCGCGACTGCTGGCCTGCACCGGCGTCTGGCGAATCAGGTCGCGACACATGGAAAATGTCGCAAAAAGCTGATCATCCAGATCATTGCGGTCGGTTAGCACCACCAGGGTAGGGTTTTGCATAGCCGGATGCCGTACCAGTTGACCGGCATAAAACGCCATCAACAGGCTTTTGCCGGAGCCCTGAGTATGCCAGATAACACCGGCACGCTTGTCCCCCTGATGCTGTGTCGCCACGCTGGGCAAGCCGTAATCGGCAGGATCTTCGGCCACAGCTTGCACAGGGCCGGAAGCGCGAATCGTGGAAGCCACCGCATGACGCACCGCGTGAAACTGGTGATATCCGGCGACAATCTTGATCAACCCGGAGCCGGTTTCCCCAAATACCGTGAAGTCACGCAGCAGTGCCAACAGGCGCTGGTGCTCGAATACACCTTCAATCAGCGTGGCCAATTCCGGCGCGCCCTTGGGCGCGATACGGCTGCCATCGGTGGTGCGCCACGGCATGAAACGCTCCAGATTGGCCGACAACGAACCGACCCGCGCCAACAAGCCATCGGATGTGACCAACAGCGCATTGGTGCGAAACAGTGCGGGAATTTGCTGCTTGTAAGTCTGCAACTGATTGAAAGTCGCTAACAGGGTGGCCTGATCACTGCCCGGCGCTTTCAGCTCGATCACTGCCAATGGCAAGCCGTTAACAAACAGAACCACGTCCGGACGGCGGTTGTAGGGGCCGGCCACCACGGTGAACTGCTGAACCGCCAGCCAGTCGTTGTGCTCTGGGTGTTCGAAGTCGATGAGCGCGACCTTGCCTGCAGTGAGCGTGCCATCCCGGGCGTCATACTCAACATCCACGCCTTCCGTCAGCAGCCTGTGCAGGCGGCGGTTTTCTTCGAGCAACGATGGCAGCTCGGACTGCATCACCCGTCGCACGGCATCCTGGCGCGCCTCGGGCGGCAGGTCAGGGTTCAGCCGCGCCACGGCGTCCTCGAACCGCTGCTTGAGGATGACCTCGCCGTAACTTTCGCGTTCGGGGCGCTGTCCATCGGGGCCGATGTCTTCCTCGCGCGCGATGCAGTAGCCCAGCCCTGCCAGCTGCTGCAGCAGCGCCTGTTCGACTTCAGCCTCCGACAGAAACGCCATTACGCCTCCTTCTTCATCTGGCCGGGTGCCAGCATGTTTTCAATCAGCCGGATCATCACATCCTTGGCCTTGGGGTCGGACTCGGCCACCAGCAGCGCCAGTGCCGCCAGACCCACATCGTTGATCACCGGCTCGCCGTTGCGCATGAGCCGGCTATTTCGCGCCAGAAAATCGACGAACAGGAACGCGCCGCTGCGTTTGTTGCCATCGGCAAACGGATGGTTCTTGATGACGAAATACAGCAGGTGCGCGGCTTTTGTTTCAACGGTCGGGTAGGCCGGTGCGCCAAACACCGACTGCTCCAGATTGCCCAGCAGCGCCGCAAAGGCATCGCCCCGCTCACGGCCAAACAGCGCGGTGGCCTCGCCACGCGCCATCAGATCGGCCTTCAGTCGCGCAATGCCGGCACGCGCTGCCTCCAGCGGCGGCAACACCCCGCCCGGGCTGCCCGCAGGCTCGGCCAGCAAGCCTTCGTCGTAGCGTTGCAGCCACAAAAAAGTCTGGGTGTAGCGGGCAATCACATCCACCAGCCCGCGGCCCTGATCGCCAGTCAATGCGGCGCCCGCTGCGGCTTTTTTGACCAGGGCCAGCGCCGCTTCCAGCTCGGCGGCGTTTTGTTCAAAGCGCTGGCGGTTGAGGGTGTAGCCCTGGGTGAGGTGTTCGCGCAGCACGCGGGTGGCCCATTGGCGGAAGGCCGTGGCGCGGGTCGAATTGACCCGGTAGCCCACGGAAATGATGGCATCAAGGTTGTAATGTTTGAGCTTGCGCTGTACCTGACGCTGGCCTTCCTGGCGAACTACCGAGAAATCCTCGGTAGTTGCTGTTTCGCGCAACTCCTGTTCCTTGTAGATGTTTTTAAGATGCAGGCTGATATTGTCGGCTGAGGTCGCAAACAGCTCCGCCATCTGTGCCTGCGATAGCCAGATGGTCTCGCCCTCCAGCCGTACCTGTACCTGTCCGGAATCGGCCTCGAAGATCACCAGTTGTGCGGAGGTGTTCATAGCCCGCGTTCCTTGAGAAAGGCCTCGGCATCCGGCACGCGCAGTTCGCCGGAGATCAGCTTGGGCAGCAGAGTGTCGCGCAGTTGGGCGAGGGTGCGAGATTCGCGTTCGTTTTCTGCCATTTGCCGATACAACGCGTCAGCCTTTGTCCGATAACTATCCAATACGGGGTCGGATGGAACGACGACTGGGATTGGTCGGAAATTGCTTTTGCTGATCTCTTGGAACGTTGAACCGTTGGCATTGCCGGTGATTGCATCCATGCTTTCCCTGCACCAAGCCAGAACAAACACGTTTGGCAAAACACCATCGCATTTCATTGCGATGAAGCCTTGGTTGATTGCGGTTGGAACCTCGGTGATAGCCAAGTAGCCGATGGGCGCGCGCGAGGAGAGCAACACCGTGCCGACTGGCAATAAACCTGAGCTGATCTTTTCAAGCCCCGCATCTGTGATCTTCCGATCCGTATCCAGCAAAACGGGAAACTTCAGTGCGGACAGGTCTTTTGGCGTTGCCCAACAGTGGTGCCCGCCTACCCAAAACGCAGCCTCCTTTGTGCTGGGCGTAGAACCGCCGCAAACCGTCACTTCTTCGCCAATCGTTGAATGACGCCACCCCTCCGGTACCTCCCCCAACTCCGACTCCACCAGCCGGTCGGGAAAGAGGTCGTAGAGGTGCGCGGGCAGGCCGGGCAGGGATTGGCCGCGCTGCCAGCGGCCTTCGATCTTGGCGCGCACCGGCTCGAAGTCCACAAACCACGCCTTGAACAAGGCCCGCGCCATCGCCTCCAGCGTTTCGTTTTGTTTGCGGTTGAGCTCGATCTTGTCGTCCAGCGTGCCGAGGATGTGGGCGATGGCGCGTTGTTCGGAGATGGGTGGAACAGAAATCGACCGCGCATGCGCGTTATCCCGATTAAGACCAGGCACCGCGCTGTCGGAGTTCATGTGTTCCAAGTTTAGTGTCTTAAGTAGGTAATACGTGAACAATAAATTACGATGTGGTGCATCTGGCACATAGAAAGCAGTATCAATCGCCCAAAATGCAGATTTGCACAGGGTCACGCTACCAACAGTGCCCTTCCTGCCGATCACAACACCGCCGCCGTTGACCAGTGACGCGTTATGTGAGCCGCTAACGCCGGCGGAACTGATTACGGGGATTTCTCCGGCTACACGCGACCGTTCGGGTAGTGCTTTGCCATAAATAAATGGGCAAAATTCGCCAACTGTCGAAATCTCCCACTCACTCACCATACCGCCACTCATTCCCCACCTCCCGCCAACTGCATCCGCCCATCCCCCGCCAGCAGCGTCATCTGCTGGATGGCAATGTGGTTGAGCCGTTCCAGCCGTTCTTTCTGGGCCACGCCTTCGGCAATCAGCAGGGCGTTGATGTTTTCTAGATTGGACAGACACACCAGCTGGCTCATGGTGGCTTCGTCGCGCATATTGCCTTGGTGGCCGGGGTGGGCATCGCGCCACTGCCCGGCGGTCTGGCCGAACAGGGCGAGGTTGAGCACATCGGCTTCGGAGGCATAGACCTGCGAGGTCTGCCTGGCGGTAAGGGTGGCCGGGATCAGGTGTTGCTGGATGGCGTCGGTATGGATGCGGTAGTTGATCTTGGCGAGGTTGCGGCGGATGTCCCAGCCCAGGGTTTTGCGCTCGTCTTCCTTGAGGCGCTGGAACTCCTTGATGAGGTAGAGCTTGAACTCCACCGACACCCAGGAGGCGAACTCGAAGGCGATGTCCTTGTGGGCATAGGTGCCGCCGTAGCGACCCGCTTTGGAGATGATGCGTAAGCCTCCAACGCTACCACATTAACGCCCTGATACAAGATTGCTATCTTTGAGTTTTTTATAAGGAGGAGCGATGTCATCATCAGAAGCGCGTCGGATTCATATTGAAGCATGGCAAGCTGGT
>WBZO01003054.1_pt1 | contig 20305 bp, 15 predicted proteins | sample 5204261 | NCBI WGS metagenome assembly WBZO01 (sample SAMN12412400, study PRJNA552823) | activated sludge metagenome | isolation source: activated sludge from anammox sidestream of wastewater treatment plant... | place: USA: North Carolina | collected 2017-09 | reverse complement strand
TGTTCGCTCCTTACAGCCTGCATTGAGGATGCTCGTCGCTCGCGCCTTGCCATCGCCCAAAATCTCCTGCGCCATTTCTGTAAACCTTATTTATTGACAGTGCCGAACAAACCCGCCGGCAGCTGCCCTCTCAGGAATTGGTTCACAGAAATAAAGGAAATTAGGGGTCAAAATTAGGGGTCAGGCAGCATATTCTTGCATTTTCCCCATCAAAGAACCGAAGCGTCTATGATCAGAGGGCCATGATGAAGACTGCGCAGATTGCCCCGATTGATCGGGGTGCGCACGACAGTGCCTCAAAGTTGGATCAACGTTCCGGCGGCGCAAAGGGGAGCTCGTGGGCGCGGGCCGCCGCTTCGCAGAGAATCCTGCCGTCCCTGATATTTATTCCGGAGGCGAGTCCCGGTTGTCGGCGGATGGCCTCGTCAAGGCCCTCGTCCGCGATGGCCTCAATGTAGCGGCCGGTGACATTGGTCAGGGCCTGGGTGGCCGTGCGGGCATAGGCGCCCGGCATGTTGGCCACGCAATAGTGGGTGACACCCTCCTCGACAAAGATGGGGTCCTGGTGCGTCGTGGGACGCGAAGTCTCGGCGCACCCGCCCTGGTCAATCGCAATGTCCACCAGTACGCTGCCCGGCTTCATCAGCCGGAGCATCTCCCGCGTGATGAGCTTGGGCGCCCGCGATCCGTGTATGAGGACCGCTCCGATGAGCAGGTCCACTCCCGGCAGAAGCTCCTGCAGGCTGGCTTCACTGGAATAGAGGGTGTTGACCGCGTGCATGGTGATGTCCAGAAAGCGCATGCGCTCGAGGTCCACCTCCAGAATTGTCACGTCCGCTCCGAGGCCCGTTGCCATGCGCGCCGCGTTCACGCCGCTCGTGCCGCCCCCCAGTACAACGACCTTTCCGGGAAGAACTCCTGGAACTCCTCCCAAGAGCACGCCCTTGCCGCCATGATGTTTTGCCAGAAAGTATCCACCCACCAGGACGGACATCCTCCCGGCGATCTCGCTCATGGGCTCGAGCAGCGGCAGGCGGCGGTTCACCTCGACCGTCTCATAGGCAATGCACGTCGCTCCGGAAGCCAGCAACCCTTCCGTCAGCGTCCGGCTGGCCGCCAGATGCAAATACGTGAAAAGGATCTGGCCGGGACGCAGCATCGGGATCTCGGCGGCGAGCGGTTCCTTGACCTTCACCACGAGATCTGCGGAGTACGCCTCCCCGGGCGTGGAGACAATTTCCGCTCCGGCATTGCGATAATCCTCGTCGGACACCCCGATCCCCTCGCCCGCCGCGGTCTCGACCCGCACGCGATGGCCCCGCTGCGCGAGATGGTAGGCACCCGCGGGAAGCATGGCGACACGAAATTCCTGTTCCTTGATTTCCCTGGGCACTCCAATGATCATGCCGGACAGCCTATACCGCCCGGACCGGATGCCGACAAGCCTCCGGTTGGGCGCCCCTGGAAAAATCCATCCGGACACCCACCCTTTCAAAAAACATTGCCTTCCCGGACAGGCAGCCCTTGATGCGGGCAAGATGGGACTTGAGCGGTTTTTCCGCCGCCAGCCACGCAGCCAGGTCGTCGGTGAGCAACAGGCAACCGGGCCGGGAAGCCGCAAGGCGCAGGGCTTCGAGTTCTCCCCGGTGCAGGGAGAGCGAGCGAAATACCGCTTCCCATTCCGCCGACGCCGCGTTCGAAATTAGGGGTCACGAAATTAGGGGTCAGGCAGCATATTCTTGCATTTTTCCCATCAAAGAAGTGGTGCACCTATGATCAGAGGGCCATGTCGAAAAGTGCGCAGATTGCCCCGAATGATCGGGAGGCGCACGACAGTGTCCCAAAGTTGGATCAAAGAGAGATTGGGCATGAAATTATACGGCAATGTGAGCTTGGTACGCCATTAGAGCAAAGATGACAGACGTAAGTTGTCCTCAAAATTATGACAACCCATTAAAATGCAAGAATATGCTGCCTGACCCCTATTTTCCTATTTTCTTGAAAAAATCTTCCCTTGACGGGATGCGGGTTGCCCGCACGATGGGTCCATGACCTTGCAGGATCCCCACCTCTATCTCAATCGCGAGCTCAGTTGGCTTGAATTCAATCAGCGGGTGCTGGATCAGGCCCGGGATCCCGGGAATCCTTTGCTGGAGCGCCTGAAATTTCTGGGCATCGTGAGCTCGAATCTCGACGAATTTTTTGAAGTGAGGGTGGCGGGCCTCAAACAGCAGCGGCAGACAGGATCGTTTGAGACAGGGCCTGATGGATTGACCGCGCGGGAGGCGCTCGGCGCAATCAGCGTCCGCGTCCAACGCATGGTCGCCGACCAGTACGCCTGTTGGCGTGAGGATCTGAAGCCGCAGTTGCAGGCCCAGGGGGTACGTTTTCACGACTATCCGGACGTCCCCGTACGAGAGCGGCGTCATTTCGGGCGTCATTATCACGAGAGCATCCATCCGGTCCTGACGCCGCTGGCCCTGGATCCGGCGCATCCCTTTCCGCAGCTCCTGAATAAGAGCCTGAATGTCGCTGTGGAAATTGGAGGCCGGGGACTGAATACCGACATGGCCATTGTGCAGGTGCCGCGCATTCTGCCGCGCACGATGCCCTTTTCCAAAAGGGTCCGGGGGGATGACTTCATCTTTCTTGGGCATGTGATTCAGCATCATGTGGCGAGCTTATTTCGTGGAATCCGGGTCAAGGGGGCGCACCTGTTCCGCATCACCCGGAATGGCAACCTCTATGTGGATGAGGAGGAAACAGAAAATTTGCTGCGCGCCATCGAGACCGAACTCCAGAGGATTAATCGCGGGGCGGCTGTTCGCATCGAGATCGAAAGGGGCTGTCCCCGGAGGGTCATTAACCGACTCCTCGAAGTCTTCAACCTCGAGGAGGAGGACGTCTATCGGGTGGACGGCCCGCTGAATTTTTCCCGGCTCATGCCAGTGGCGATGCGATTGTTGGACCGCCCGGACCTGCGCTACAAACCCTTTACGCCCGCGATGGTTGTGTCTTCCGGGCACGGCGCGGATATTTTTTCCCATATCCGTGGGGGGGACATCCTCCTGCATCATCCCTACGACAACTTTCAGACGGTCGTGGACTTTCTCGCGCAGGCCGCTGCGGACCCCCAAGTCCTGGCCATCAAGCAAACCCTCTACCGAACCAGCTCGGATTCCCCGCTGGCGACCTGGCTCATGGATGCCGCCCGCAATGGCAAGCAGGTCACAGTGGTCATTGAACTCAAGGCCCGATTCGATGAAGCCGCCAATATCCAATGGGCGCGCAGGATGCGCGAGGCGGGCGTGGACGTGGTTTATGGAGTTGCGGGCCTGAAAACCCACGCGAAAATGCTGCTCATTGTGCGCGATGAGGGGGATGGCCTCCGGCGCTATGCCCACCTGGGTACGGGCAATTACCACCCCGCCACCGCAAAACTCTACACTGACCTCGGCCTCCTGACCTGTCGCAAGGAAATCACCGACGAAGTGGCGGAAATCTTCAACCTGCTCACAGGTGTCTCCAAATTCCAGGGGACGAAGGCCCTGTTGGTTGCTCCCTACAACCTCCATTCAGCTTTGTTGGAATTGATTGGAATGGAGACCCGCAATGCGGAGGCCGGCCGCCCCTCGGGAATTTTTGCCAAACTGAATTCCCTCATTGAGGAGAGCCTCATCGAGGCCCTCTACCGGGCCTCCGCGGCGGGGGTGCCCATCCGCCTGCTTGTCCGCGGAATGTGCGCGCTCCGTACGGGGATCCCAGGCGTCAGCGGGAACATTGAAGTGCGCAGCTTGGTGGGGCGCTTTCTCGAGCACAGTCGAATTTATCGGTTCGAAAATGCCGGTCAGCCAAAAATCCTTTTGGGCAGTGCGGATTGGATGGCCCGCAATCTTTTCCGTCGCGTTGAGGTGGTTTTTCCCATTGCCACTCCGGAAATAAAAATGCGCATTGAGGGGATTCTCGACGGGCTCTGGCGCGACAATGTCAAGGCCCGCGTCATGCTTCCAGACGGAACTTACAGACCCTTGTCATCAATGGGGCGGTCTGCTTTTGACGCCCAGGAGGCGCGCATTCAGGACGCGCGCCGTCGCCGGGAAAGACAGACGCGAGGTTCCAGGGCAGGTGCGATTGCTGGGAACCCCTAATTTTTCAAGGGTAGAGCCCGCGCAGGCGCTTGGCCTCCATGACCTTGCTGACCCCAATGGCGAGGGCGGCATCGCGCATCCAGAGGCCATGCCGCTTGCTGAAGGTCAGGACATCCTTGAACGATTTCTCGAGGACGCGGTACAAGCGGTCGTTGACCTCAATTTCCGTCCACGAAAAATTTTGTTCGTTCTGGACCCACTCGAAGTAGGAGACGGTCACTCCTCCGACATTGCAGAGGATGTCGGGAATCACAAAGATGTCGGAACTCCGCAGGACTTCATCGCCGGAGGCCGTCGTGGGGCCATTGGCTGCCTCGGCCAGAATCTTGCAGCGCAACTTGGGAGCATTTTCTCCTGTGATCTGGCCCTCGAGAGCTGCAGGGATCAGGACATCGCAAGATACCTCGAAAATGGCGGCAGGTTCCATGGCATCACCTCCCGGAAAACCGACAACGCCTCCCGCAGAGGCCACATGCGTTGCGAGCGCCCGGACATCAAGGCCCGAAGGACAGTGGACCGCCCCTGTGTGATCGGCCACGGCAAGGATTTTGACTCCGGAGGCCGCCAGAGTGAGGGCCGCATGGGAGCCGACATTGCCGAAACCCTGCAGGACTGCGGTGGCTCCTTCGGCGGGAATTTTTAACAGATCCATTGCGCGATTGACCAGGAAGGCGACGCCGCGCCCTGTGGCTTCCCGGCGGCCGACCGTTCCCCCAAGGATGACCGGTTTCCCCGTGACAACCCCCGGCGACCCGCGGCCCACGGCGATGCTGTACGTGTCCATGATCCACGCCATGTGCTGCTCCCCCGTGCCAACATCCGGGGCAGGGATGTCAATCTGGGGTCCGATGAAGGGCACAAGCTCCGTGGTGAATCGGCGCGTGAGCCGCTCGATTTCCCCTTGCGACATGGTCAGGGGCTCGCAGGCGACTCCGCCCTTGGCGCCACCGTAGGGGAGCCCAGCCAACGCGCATTTCCAGCTCATCCACATGGCCAGCGCAGCGGTCTCTCCCAGCGTGACCTGAGGATGAAATCGAATGCCACCCTTGGTGGGACCCAACGCGAGATGATGCTGCACGCGGTACCCCTCGAAGGGTCTCACCGCGCCATCATCCATCTTTACGGGGATCTGGACCACCAAAGCGCGTTTGGGATGGCGGGTTCTCTCCCGATCGCTCTGGGAGACATTCAGCCAATCACAAGTGCGATCGTACTGGGCATTGGCAATCTGGAAAATCGGCGAGTCAAAAATCGAGTGCACGCACCCATTCTAACCAAGCTTTTCCCTGGGTAAAGCCCTCAAGCGCACTGTCAGGGCTTCGCGCTGCTGACGCGGATTCCGCGTTGTTGGGTCTCGGCGCAGGCAGGCCGGGCTATTTTCTGATGCGGTGCCGGGAAATGAAGCGGGTCCGCACGGGCAGTTTATTGGCTGCGAGGCGGAGGGACTCCCGCGCGACCGACTCGGAGACGCCGTCCAGCTCAAAGAGAACATTGCCGGGGCGCACGACGGCCACCCAATATTCAGGATTTCCCTTTCCTTTTCCCATGCGGCTTTCCGGTGGGCGGGCGGTCACGGATTTGTCAGGAAAAATCCGGATCCAGAGTTTCCCCTTGCGCTTCATGTTGCGGGTCATGGCCACACGGGCCGCCTCGATCTGGGTGTTGGTGATCCAGGCGCGGTCGAGGGTCTGGAGTCCGAATTCTCCGAAATCGATTGAGAGGGTGCGGGACGCGATTCCCGCGCGGCTTCCGCGCTGGCTCTTGCGATATTTCACGCGTTTGGGCATCAAGGGCATGGTCGTATTCTCCTGGAAGTATTAAATGATGGGCTTCACGCTTCGGCAGTGGGTGCCGTCTTCTGGGGTCGGGATGGAGGAGTCTCTTCGCTCGGGGCGGTGGCATCTTTGCAAATCCAGCATTTGACGCCAATTTTTCCCGCGACAGTTTCCGCCTCGGTAAATCCGTAGTCAATCGGCTGGCGCATGGTGTGCAGGGGAATTTTCCCTTCGCGGTACCACTCGGTGCGGGCGATTTCAGTTCCCCCCAGGCGTCCCGAACAACGAATTTTGATGCCCAAGGCGCCCTGGTCCATTGCCAATTGCACACAACGCTTCATGGCCCTGCGGAAGGCAATGCGGCGCTCGAGCTGCGAAGCCACATTTTCAGCCACCAATTGCGCTTCCAAATCGGGCGACTTGATTTCCACAATGTCAATTTTGACTTGTTTGCCTCCGGCAAGAGCGGCGACCTCCTCGGTCATTTTCTCGATTTCCGCGCCCTTGCGGCCAATAACCACTCCCGGGCGGGCGGTGTGAATGGTCACGCGCACGCTATTCCATGCGCGCTCGATCACGATGCGGGCCACGGCTCCTTGTTTGTGCTTCTTTTTCAGGAATGCGCGAATGCGGCCGTCGGCCTGCAGGTAATCGGCGAAATCCTTGCGCGAGGCGTACCAACGTGATGACCAGTCCCGGCTGATTGGAAGGCGGAAACCTATCGGATTAACTTTCTGTCCCATGTGAAAAATATGTGTGTCTTCTGACGCGTCGGCGATCCCCGCAGCCATTGGTTCTCCTTATGGCTGGCATGTCCGCGCATTGCAGAGGAATCGGAAATGCTAGCAGGCCGCGCACACCCGGCAAGAGAAAATTCTCCAAAATTTCAGGCCCTTCCCAGGACCATCCCTCCTGCCCGTGGCGTGACAGGGGAATCTGCGTAAATCCGACGGACATTAGAGGGGGATTTCCGCAACGCCTGCCTCGTGATTTTCGGTGCAGGCCAGGATGTAGAGCAGGTCTGAGAGCCGATTGAGGTAGGTTGCGATCAGGGGATTGATGGAATGCGCTTCCTGCGCCGTGAGGGCTTCCCGTTCGGCCCTGCGGCAGACAGTTCTTGCAATGTGCAGGGCCGCCGCTGCCGGGTTCCCCCCGGGCAGGACAAAGCCCGTCATCTTGGGGAGTCCCGCATGCAGCCGGTCAATAAGCGCCTCGAGTTCCCGGATGTGGGATTCCGCGATGCGTTCGATGGGTCTGCCCTCCGGGGCCATGGCCACGTCCGCGCCGACCAGGAACAGGCGTCTTTGGAGCAGGGGGATTTCTGCAGCGACGGGGGCGGTGGGGGTTGCCGCGAGGGCCGCTCCCAGGTGGCAATTCAATTCATCCAGCGTCCCGCACGTTGCAATGCGTCCGTCCGTCTTGGGGACCCGCCCTCCGGAATAGAGGCTCGTTTGTCCCTTGTCGCCTGTCTTGGTGTAAATTCTCACAAGACCCAGAATAACTCATGGACCAACGGTTGAGAATCCTTCTCCCTCAAGAAACGCGCGCACCCTCTCCGGCTGGTCACCTTGGATTTCCATTGCGCGTCCGACAAGCGTCCCGCCGCATCCAAGCGCCCGCTTGGCCTGTTTGAGCAGGCGATCGAGATCCTGCGGGGTCAGGTGCGTTGGAAATTGGCTGATTACGACGACCGTCTTGCCGCCCCGTTGCGCCTTCTCTCGGCGCAGCGCCACCCGATGGCGTTTCGGCGTCTGGGCAGGCGCCGGTTCTTCAGCGTCTCCTGGGCGATCCGGGAATGCCGCCGCGTCCAGGGCTGCAAAGGGGGATTGCAGAGGGGACTGCCCGCCGGAAACGGGAATTTTTTTGGAGGACATGGTGGAATCCCTCTTGGATGGGGCGATTACGACAGGTCACCCTGCATTTTGTGGTAGGTTGCGAGGGCCAGCAGGGGGAAGTGTTGGCGGTACATGTCGTATTTCAGATAGAACACGCAGGGGAATCCCGTCCCCGTCGTATAATCCTCGCTCCAACTCCCATCGGGTTCCTGGGTTCGGACAAGATAGGCGACACCCTTGCGAATGGATTCGCGCCGGGGATCGCCGCACGCGCACAATCCCATGAGCGCCCAGGCCGTCTGGCTGGCCGTGCTGGGGCCGCGGCCCTTGAGCGCAGGGAAATGGTACGATTCGGGCGTTTCCCCCCAGCCGCCATCATCATTCTGGCAACTTTCCAACCAGTCACGCCCGCGCCGGATCCATTCCTGGTTCATGTTCTGGCCGATGGCGGCCAATCCGCGCAGAGCCTGCCAGGTTCCGTAAATGTAATTGACCCCCCAGCGTCCATACCAAGATCCGTCAGCCTCCTGGGTACGACGCAGCATGGCTATGGCGCGCAGGACAGCAGGGCTTTGGCGATCATAGCCGATCAGCCCGAGGAGTTCGAGGACGCGGGCGGTCAGGTCGCTGCAGGTGGGATCGAGGATGGCATTGTGATCCGCAAAGGGGACATGCTCGAGCCAGGGGGCGGTCACGTTCTTGTCAAAGGCCGCCCATCCCCCATCCCGACATTGGAAGGACAACAGCCACCTCAGGGCGCGATCAAATTGCGCGTCCCGTGGTTTGAGCCTCCAAAAGGCCATCAGGACCATCATGGTGTCATCCGTGTCTGGATAATACGCGTTTTCGTGCTCGAAGGCCCAGCCACTGGCTTCGGGGTGTGGATTCTTGACAGCCCAATCCCCCCGGAAACGCACTTCGCGCGCCTCGAGCCACGCCACGGCTTTTGCAAGCGCCGGATGCCCCTTGGGAATGCCAGCTTCCGCGAGGGTGAGGGTCGTGATGGCCGTGTCCCAGACCGGCGACAGGCAGGGCTGGATGCGGAAATCGGCGGGATCGTCCACGAAGAGACCCTCGAGGTCAGCCACGGCCTTTTTAACAATCGGGGCGTCACTGGCATGCCCCAGCGCGCGCAGGGCCAGGATGGCATTGAGCATCGAGGGATAAATGGCCGCCAGGCCGCCACTGCCCGCGCCCATGCGCGCGACCATCCAGTCCTCCGCGGCCTTGAGCGCGCGCCGACGCAGTGGGTGGAAGGGGAGTCTGTCGTAAAATTTGAGGAGGACATCCACCCGCAGGAAAAAATTCCGCCATGCCCAGAAGCGCGGATCTTTGCGCAGGGACAGGTCCGTGTTTTCCATGCCCGCTGGATAGAGTTCGTGAAGTTGTTTGTCCTGCGGGAGGGCGCGGACCGGTTTGAAATGATTGAGAATGGCCAGCGGCGCGACAATGGCCCGCGTCCAGGAGGACATTTCCGACAGGTTGAAAAAGAGCCACTTCGGGAGCAGAAAAATTTCCGGAGGAATGGTCGGCAGATATTTCCACGGAAATTGTCCGAGCAGGGCCAGGTAGAGTTTCCCGTAGGTGTTCATTTGGGGGATGCCGCCCAGGCGCAGGATATTCGCCCGGGCCTCCCGCATCCAGGGCGCCTCGGGAGAATCCCCAGTCAACTTGAGCGCAAAATAGGCTTTCACCGAGGCATTAATTTCGCTCGGCCCTCCAATAAAAATATTCCATCCACCATCAGGGAGTTGACGGCGCCGGATATGGTCCGCGCATTTTCTTTCGAGCGCGGAATCCCCCTCCCCGAGCCAGCGCATGGCGAGCAAGTAATCCGAGCACAGCGTGCTATCCACGAGGAGTTCGGCTTCCCAGTGACCATCCCCGCGCTGCGCGCGAAGGAGATTGCCACAGGCGGCCTCGATGGCTGCGGCAAGCGGGGAGTTCGATGTCGCTTCCGGGGCGTCCCGGTCCTCGAACAAGGGCTGGATGGTCGGTCTCATGGAAGCGGGCACTCTCGCATCACCCGCCCCCCCAGGGAAAACCTTTTTTCCCGGAGATCCTCAGTCTCGGATTCTCCCAAAAATGTCACACCATTCCGGTCTGCAGACGCTGCAAGAGGTGCATGACGGGATAGTTACCAGCCAGTGAGGTAAGGGTAGCGAAAGCGTGGGAGAAGAAGAGTGGCAGCAAGTCGGGATGCCGAAGGCATCATAGCTCGGAGGTGCTTGCACCTCCGGATTCTCAAGAAAAGACAAATCGATCCCGGAGGGATCGCAGAGACGCACGCCTCATGCTGCGATCCCTCCGGGATCGGGTGAGGCCCGATCCCGGGGGTGTCGCTGCGCTCAACCCCCGGCTGCTTATGTTTTGATGGCTTCGCCATCACGTGCCTCCGGCGCAGAATCCCTCCGCTCTCCGCATTCCGGTTTCCGCATTTCCTCCCCCCCGGCTCCTGATGCTGGCCATGCCTTCGGCATGATCTGGAGACCAGACATTTCTCAGCGGAATTTTTCCGCGAGGACCTCTCCGGTGAGGCCGATCGTGGAGAGGGTCTGATCGTGGTCAAGATCAGCGACGCTGATTTGCAATGTGAGGCGATCGATGCCGCCCAGATCACGGTCAATACCGCGGATTTTCGTGGCAACGGTCTCCGGTGTGCCGATGAGCAAGGCTCCCTCGGGCTCCAGCAGGGCGTCGAAATGGGTGCGCGTCACGGGTGGCCAGCCACGTTCCTTGCCGATATTGGTGAATGTGCGGGCGTAGCCTGGAAAAAAATCATCGGCGGCTTTGATGTCGGTGTCCGCGAGATAACCGAGCATGTGCCCGATATCATAGCGCGCAAGGCCACATTTTGTCGCGGAACGTTTTGTTTCCTGCCATGACACATGGTTTACCATGGGGACTCAATTTCTCTGGGTATGCTCCAGCAGGTCACGGAACCCGGCCTCATCCACAATGGAAATTCCGAGATCCCGGGCCTTCTTCAATTTGCCGCCCGCTTCGGCGCCTGCGAGGACGTGAGTCGTCTTTTTGCTGACGCTCGAGGTCACGCGTCCTCCGGCCTGCTGGATCAGATGAGCGGCTTCTTCGCGTGGGATGGAGAGGGTGCCCGTCAGGACCCATGTTGTCCCTTGGAGGGGGCCATCCTGGGTGGCCATGATTTCTGTTTCGCGGAAATTGAGGCCAGCCGCGCGCAATCCCTCGATGAGTTCCTGGGCCTTCGGATTGGCAAACCACTGTCGGATGGAGCGGGCCATCACTTCGCCGACATCGTCCACTGTGATCAATTCTTCCTCCGTGGCCGAGGCAAGCTGATCGAGGGTCTTAAAGCGGGCCGCCAATTTGCGGGCTGCCACCGTTCCCACATGCAGAATGCCCAATCCGAAGAGGAGCCTCCACAAGGGACGCTCCCTGCTTGCGGCGATTGCAGCGAGGAGATTGGCGGCGCTCTTTTCCCCCGAGCGCTCAAGTTGGAGAAGGTCACTTGCCGTCAGGCGGTAAATTCCGGGGATGTCCTGGACGAGGCCGCCCTCCGCCAGCTGGGCGATGAGGCTCTCTCCGAGTCCTTCGATGTCCATGGCTCCACGGGAGGCAAAATGTTCGAGTCTCCGGCGGAGTTGGGCCGGACAGGAGGGATTCTGGCACCGTATGGCCACTTGCCCTTCGACGCGCCCGACCGGTCCGCCACAGGAAGGGCATGCTGTTGGCATGACAAAAGTTCGCTCGGATCCGTCGCGCAGCGGGAGCAGGACCCTCACCACCGCGGGAATGACTTCGCCCGCTTTTTCGATTTCGACGTGATCCCCGATGCGGATGTCCTTGCGCCGGATTTCCTCCTCATTGTGTAGTGTCGCCCGGCTGACTCGGCTTCCGGAGACGGTCACCGGATCGAGTTCCGCAACGGGGGTCAGAACCCCCGTGCGCCCGACCTGGATTGTGATGTCCCGCAGGCGGGTCGCCGCCCGCTCGGGCTCGTATTTGAAGGCAATGGCCCAGCGGGGCGCCTTGGATGTCGAACCCAGGTCCTGACGTTGCCTCAGATTATCCAACTTGAGGACAGCTCCGTCAGTCTCGTAGGGGAAATCATGGCGTACGGCGCCCAGCTCCCGGATGGCCTCGAGAGCCTCATTGGCCGAGGCGGCAAACCAAAGGCGGCCCGGAATCGGAAAGCCCGCCCGGCGCAGGCGCTCAATGAATCCGGAACCCGTCGTTGCGAATTCCTCCGGGCATCGTCCAAAACCGTAAAAAACCCCCTGGAGGCCGCGGGTTGCCACGATGCGCGGATCGAGTTGCTTGAGCGAGCCTGCGGCCGCATTGCGCGGATTGGCAAACGCAGGGAGACCCTCCTCGTCGCGCTCCGCGTTGAGCCGCGCGAATTCCGTCTTGGGCAGGTAAATTTCCCCTCGGATTTCAATGGCCTCTTCCGGGAATCCTCCCGCCTCCCAGGGGATCCCGTGGACGGTCAGAATATTGGCCGTCACATCATCTCCGGTGACTCCATCCCCGCGGGTGACTGCCCGCGCGAATCGGCCCCTCTCATAAAGAAGGCTGATCGCAACACCATCCACCTTGGGCTCGATGGTCAGGGTGAACGGCTCGTCGGATGTCCCCTTGGCAACGCGGCCCCAAAAGTCCAGGACCTCGGCCTCGGCGTACGTATTGTCGAGGCTCTGCATCGGGGCCAAATGCCGGACGGAAACAAATTCCTCGAGGGGAGCGCCCCCCACCCGGCGGGTCGGGCTGTCGGTGAGCGCCCATTCCGGGTGCGCCGCCTCGATCCGCGTCAGCTCGCGCAGAAGAGCATCGTATTCCTGATCCGTAATTTCCGGAGTTGCCTCCTGATAATAAAGACGGTTGTGGCGCTCGATCTCCCTGCGAAGTGTGACGATCCGGGACGCGTCAGAGGCATCAGACATGACAGAGGCATTGTAGCAACCCCCCGCCAATCCGCACAGAATTTCCTTGGGTGTCCGGGCGATTTTCCGCGCTGAGTGCTCAAATTGACTTGTCAGCGAAGCAAGGCGCGCTAGTGTTCTGCCGCATGCAGATTCCATGGATGGTTCTTCCGATATTGAGCCGGTCCGGCTTTCTTCCGGAGCGGGGGGGACTCCTTTTGCTTATCTGACGGACGATCGGCCTGCGCGTGGCGCGGATGCGGCCGGTCGGCCGCAACACAATTTCCGCGCCCCTGTACCTAAAAGCCATGTCCCATAAAGTCACCATCTTCGACACGACGCTGCGCGACGGCGAGCAATGCCCTGGCGCGAGCATGAACCTGCGCGAAAAAATGGAAGTCGCCCGTCAGCTCGCGCGCGCCAACGTGGATGTCATCGAGGCCGGATTCCCGGTCATTAGCGACGGGGATTTTGAGGCGGTACGGACCATTGCGACGGAGGTCCGCGGACCGGTGATTTGTGGCCTGGCCCGCTGTGTCGCGGGGGATATTGATGCTGCCGCGGAGGCGGTTCAGCCCGCAGGCGACCGGGGCCGGGTGCATGTCTTTCTGGCGACATCGGCGATCCATCGGGAGCACAAATTGAAAAAGGCCCGCGAGGAAATCCTGCGCCTGGTCGTCGAGGGGGTCAGCCGCGCCCGGGGATTGGTCCGGGATGTCGAATTTTCGCCCGAGGATGCTTCGCGGACCGAGCCGGAATTCCTGGCCGAGGTTGTTCGGACGGCCATCGAGGCGGGCGCCACGACAGTGAACATCCCCGACACGGTCGGCTATGCGGTGCCGGAGCAATTCGGCGCCCTGATTGCCTTTCTGAGGGATCAGGTGAAGGTCTTGGATGACGCGGTCCTGAGCGTGCATTGTCATGATGATCTCGGCCTGGCGGTCGCCAATTCCCTGGCGGCGGTGCGCGCGGGGGCGCGTCAAGTCGAGGGGACATTCAATGGCATTGGCGAGCGGGCTGGCAATTGCGCCCTCGAGGAGGTCATCATGGCCATCAAGACGCGTCAGGACTTTTATGGCGACATTCACACAGGAGTCGCGACGCGCGAGATCCTGAAGACCTCGCGCGTCGTGAGCCGGATGAGCGGCCTGCACGTGGCCCGCAGCAAGGCCATCGTCGGCGAGAATGCCTTCGCGCACAGCTCCGGGATCCACCAGGACGGCATCCTGAAAAAACGCGAGACCTACGAAATCATGGATCCGGTCGAGGTCGGCTGGGGGGGGACCGAATTGCCCCTCACCAAGCACAGCGGGCGTCATGCCATGAGCGCGCGCCTGCGTCATCTGGGATTCGATTTGCCGGAGGGCCAGATTGCCTCCGTCTTTGAACGCTTCAAGGAAGTCGGCGACAAGAAGAAATTTGTGTATGACGACGACCTGGCCGCCCTGGTCGAGGATGCGATGTCATCTCCTGAAGAGGCCTATGCGTTGGATTACATTCATGTGGCCAGCGGCACGACGACCGTCCCAACGGCCACCGTCCGCCTGAAGCGGGGAGGAGAGGCCCTCCAGGACTCGAGTCCGGGGAATGGCGCTGTGGATGCTGCCATGCAGGCGATTGACCGCATCACAAAGACGGCGGGGCATCTGTGCGAATACCGTGTCGAGGCCGTCACCCAGGGGCGCGATTCCCTTGGCGAAGTCACGCTCAAGGTGGATTTTGGCGAGGGGCGTCTCGTCACAGGCAAGGGGGCGAGCACCGATGTCATCGAGGCCAGCGCCCGCGCCTACGTCAATGCCATCAATCGCTCGGAAGTCATGGCCGGACGAAAGGCGCGCGTGGAATCGGCGGGCATTTGATGCCATCCGCTCAGGAGAAGCGAATTTCCTGACACCGCTTTCGGTAGGCGCTGGGGGATTCCTTCAATTCCCTCCGGAAGACTTCACAGAGCCGCTGGGCATCGGAGAATCCGCTGCGATCGGCGACATCCGGCAGGGGAAGGTGAGTTTCCACGAGGAGCTGTTTGGCCTTCTCGAGATGGACCCTCCAAATTTCCTTTTGCATGGTTCGCCCGAGGGCCCTTTTGAACCGCACCTCGAGGGAACGGCGTGAGGCCGGGATGATCTTCACCAGATCTGCAACGGCAAAGGAGGTCCCGGCGTGTGCGTTGATTGCCTTCAGCGCCCTGGCCACGAGTTCGTCGTCCACATGCAGAAGATGGGAAGAGCCCCGCTCCACGATGCGCGATGGGGGGATCATGATGGGGGCGCTCGGGATCCGCCTTTTTGTCAGGATGGCGTGGAGCAATTGGGCGGCCTCCTGCCCCATGATTGTTCCTGGAATGACCACGCTGCTCAGCGCGGGCGAGGATGTACTGCAGAGGAGGGAATCCGAGCCGACCGTCAAAAGGGCGACATCCTCCGGGATTTTCAATCCTGCCTGGCGCAGCGCGGGCAGGGCCAGGAAGCCCGTGAGGTCGGTGTCCGCCAGGACGCCCACCGGCTGGGAGGTTTGCCTCTGCCAGCGGTGGAAGTCGGAGGCAAATTTTGCCCACTGGGTCTGGCTATACGGATATTTTTGAATCTGAAAAATCCGGCATTCAGCGGGGAGATCGCGGACTACGCGCTCGAAACCCTGCGCGCGAAGCCTGCAGAACAGGGAGGGCTCCCCGGAGAGGACGGCAAAGCGCCGCAGGCCATGAGAAAGAAAATGCCGCGCCGCCATGCGCCCCGCCTCCTCATTGTCAAACGCGACATTGGGGAATTCGCCGAGGATGTTCGATCCCAGGCAGACGACCGGGACTTTGAGGCGTCGCAAAAAGGGCAAATCCTCGACGGCGGGCCATGCCACCACGCCATCCAGCGGATTGTCAATCGAGGACGACCAAGGCGCGCCCAGAGGACGGGGTAGGTGAAAATTCCATCCGTAGGTTTTGGACGCGAATCCAATGAAACTGCGGACCACCTCCCGCTGGATGCTGTGCTCCAACTGGGTAAAAATTCCGATGCGCAGGGGCTTGGATTTCATGGCAGACGGGAATGCGACAGCCACCGTACCACTTCTGCGTTTTTAACGAAATGATTTTCGCTCGCGCGTTTGGAGCAATTTTCATTTCGAATATACTGCGCGTGATGAAAACAGCGTCCTTTCCCTTCATGCCCCGGAAAACTGTCAGCCCCCGCGCCCTGCTCCTCATGGGCTACATTCTGGGTGGGCTCCAGATTGCGGGAGCGCAGACTATTCTTTGGAGCCAGGATTTTTCATCGGGATCCAATATCTCTGATTACGTCGGCAGTGGGCCCAATCTTTTTGATGGGATTACAACAAGCGGATCGAACCTCACGTGGTCCATCAATGCCAACGATCAATTGGAGGCGGAGCGCACGGGGACAGCCACCGGGGCGGCGACGCGATCCACGGATATTGACCTCGGCGCCGTGCAGGCGGGATTTTTGCGCCTGGATTTCGATGCGCCAATCGTCACATCTCCAACCAGCGGGTATGGATTTGCGCTGAATGTCCTTGTTGGAAAAGACTTTTCCGTTGGGAACGCCCGCCCGCTCGAGGCGAATCGTTTTGCCGAGTTTGGCTTGAGTACATTTGCAGACGGCCCCGAGTGGACGGTGCGCAATATCAAGGGAGCAGTATTTTATACGCCCTATTCCAGCGGATTGCAGACGGTCACCTTTGTTTTCAACAACAGCGGTTCCAGTCAGAGCTACGATTTTGGCGATGGGGTTTCCGGAACGACCGCGAACGACACCTTTGATCTCTGGATTGGAGCCACCCAGGTTTACAATGATGCCGGAGTGACGACGCCGGGCATGACGGCGGATATCACGGACTTTGCCATCGGATGGTATGTCGTCGGGGAGGGGACCGTTGTCCTCGGTGATATTTCCTACGGGGCCATTCCCGAGCCCACTGCCGCCGCTCTGCTTGCCGGGGCGGGCTTGACAGTGGCGCTGCTCCGCCGCAGGCGCGGATGCTGAATGCCCGGCGCGGATTCAGATGTTCTCCAATGCGTCTTTCTCATGATGGTGGAAAAGCAGCCTGCTCCCTGTCCGGATTCACCTTGCTGGAAATTCTGGCCACCGTGGTCATTCTTGGGGTGTTGGTGGCGCTTTTGATGCCAGCAGTTTCCCGGGCCACCGGTCAGGCGCAATCAGCGCAATGCCTTTCCAATATGCGCACATTTGGCGCGGGACTTCTGATGTATGCCGCGGACAATGACGGGTTCCCCAACCGCATTGGCAGCGCCGATCCGGTGCATTTCAACTCCTCCAATGGAGGACTGATCAATGCTCTTTATCCTGCGTATATTGACCGTCCGGGCGCGCGGCGCTTGCGCTGTCCGCTCGCCAACGCACGGGAGCGCGAGGGCAGCGGACTGCCGTATCAATATGCGGCCAATGTGTCGTTTTCCTTTTATTATCCCAAGCTGACGGGGCTTCCGCTGCCATCCTCCCGCGTGGTGCTTGCCATGGAATGCGCCGCGGAAACTTACACGGCTGGAGCCAGCGCCGCGAATCGGGCCATGTGGGGAAATCCCGATGGGCCGCCCGCGGACCCCGCCGAGCGCGCCGCCTTGGAAAAGAACACCCTCCTTCGCCTGCAATATCATGGCGCCCAGTCCGGGCGTGGACTCCATTGTTTTTTCCTGGATGGTCACACCGGGTTGGTGGTTCCGGAAAATGGCAATTGGAAAAGCGGCCCAACGTATGGAGCCAAGGAAGGCGGCAAGGATAATGGCGGGTATTTTTACGACTATTTGCAGTTCATCAAAATGGCCAATGGCGCGCTGGGCATTCCGTGACTCGCCTGTCGGTCATCGAAGACACAATGGGCGATCACGCAAAAACAGGGGCTCACTCATGGAAGATTCTCGCATGTCCTTTGGATTAAAATTCTCACGCTCCGCATTTCTGGCGCTCCTGCTCACCGAGCCGTTTGTGCCTATTCGCGCGGAATCCGCAGGACCGCCGAAGGGCTGGGAGGCGGGAAAGGAAGGGCCCATTTATCTGCGGGTGCAGTTGAGCGAAACTGCTGCGTCCCCGATCTACCTCGTGGGCAATGCGGGGTGGCGGTCCCCCCGGCGGTTTTTCCGCTTCACGCTCGGGCGGAGCGAGTTGTCGGTGTTTCGGGCCGACGAAGCCGATGGGGCCAGTCGTACGCCGCCGGGGCCGCATCAGTGGAATATTCGCCTCCGGCAGGAGCCGCTTCAGCCGGATCAGACCAAGGACTACATCCAACCGGGCGGGTTTTCCCAATGGGTGGCATTGCCGGATGCCGCTCTTGGTCGCGACTGGCTCAATCAGGTTGTCCTAGGGTGGCCGGAGCGGATCTTCATTGCGGACAATGATCTCGTGACGGATCCCGATTCCGAGGTGGTCCTCGAAATTGCCTCCCAGCCGGATCCCTCGGCCATCGTCAAACGCATTCCTGTCACTCTCGGTCCGAACCATCCTGTCGCCGCATTTTGGATCCATCGCGGGTTGACCCCGCCCGTGGCGCGGGAAGCCTCGGCAATGGCCCAGGAGACGCAGGACGAGGTACGGCGTTTGCTGGAGGAAAATCCCGCCTTTGGAAAACGCCCCAAGAAATTTCCCGTGTCCATTGCATTTGCCCCCCTGCGGACGGACCTGCCAAAAATTTGGCAGGGTGTTCTGCCCCGCGCGGCCTGGGAAACGGAATTGCAGACCCTTGAGATGTTGGGCGTCAATGGCCTCCGCTGGCAAATGGGGCCGGAGGTGAGGGCGCGAGGATTTGTTCACAACGCGCTGCAAGCCTATTACTGGCCGCCCTTCCCCTCTGAGGAGGAGGTGGAGGAATTTGTCCGCGACGTGGCTGGGCGCATCAGCGAGGCGGATGCCTGGGAGGATGTTTCGACCATGAGTCTGTTCGAGGAAATCGGAGGCCCCGATCTGAAGACGCTCATCGCGGGCGACAAACATCACAGCGCCGCGGAGTATCGGGAGTATTTTATTGGCTATCTGAAACAGAGGGGCGTTGCGCCGTCGGATCTCGGCAAAGGGAGCTGGGAGGACGTGCGGATTGTGTCGGTGGAAGAGGCGGCGAAGGAGCCTGCATTGTTTTACCACTCCGCGCTTTTTCGTCCCTGGGTCATCACGAATACCGTCAATCGCGTCGCGGCCCAGGCGTCCCGGCAATTCAAAAAGCCGTTGATGCTGGGGGTCTATACCTCGGACGCCTATGCCATGACCGGTTCGATGCTCAGGCAGGGCATTGATCTTTTTCGCTGGATTCGCGAGGCGCCAGGCGTCTCCGACATTTCTTCCGAAGGCTGGAAAAATCTTTCCCCCACTTACGAATTGACCGCCTGGGAAATGGCCGTGGCCCGGGCGGCGACGCGCGACAAGGAAACACCCCGCCCCGGATTGCTCAATATCCTCAATCGTACGCCGACGGACATCCTGACCAATATCCACGCCGCCCTGGCGCAGGGGGCGAATCACCTTTTTCATTTTGGGTGGGGGCCGTGGTATGCGCAATCGGATGGCGCGTCAAACCGCCCCGAAATTGTCCCCGCTCTGCGGAAGGCCAATTATGCCATTGGCGCATTGGAGGACCTTCTCACGACCGACCGCGTCCGTCCCGCCGAGGTGGCGATTCTCTATTCATTCGCCACCGACGCCTGGAGCTGGGCGCAATACGACCGCAACCCCTTTTGGCTTTATGAAAACATTGGCGTTTTTCTCTCCCTGGCCCATCAACAAATTCCCGCGGATCTCCTGATTGACGAGGACATCCTGCAAGGCGCGCTCGCAAAATATAAGGTCCTCTACCTTGTCGGTCCGAATGTGGACACCCGAGTCGCCCGGAGCGTCGCCGACTGGGTGAAGGCGGGCGGCGTTATTGCCGGAACCGCCGGCGCTGGAACGCGGGATCAATACAACCGTCCGTTGGACACGCTGGACGCCGTCTTTGGAGTGACGCAGGGAAGAGTGGAAATTGAGCCAAAATGGGAGAAATCCACCCAGCTCGCGGCGTACCCCTGGCAACGCGGACAATTTGTTCCTCCGGAGGACGGAGCCCCCTTTCCCATCGGTGGGGCGCGCGTCAGCGTGGAACCCGGCGGCGCGCGGGTCCTCGCCAAATTTTCCGATGGCGCGCCCGCCCTGACGGAGCATGCCTTTGGCAAGGGGCGCGCGTTTCTCATGGCTGGGTCGCTGGGATTTTCTTATCTTCTGGATGCCGTCAAAGCCAAAGCGAATGCCATTGGCTCTCCGCTCTACAAGGACAGTTACAGTCCCGTGCGCTATTCCCCGGCGATGCGCAGTGTCCTCAATGGACCCGCAATTCACGCCAACGTTTCCAGGCCGGTGGAGATGGACGCTCCCGGCGTTCACGCGGGTTTGCGCGAAGGCCCTCAGGGCGCGGTGGTGGTTCTGGTCAATTATCCCCGCAAGGATCTCGAGGATTTGACCCTGACAGTTCACGGTGTGGATCCCGCAAAAGTCCACTCGGTGACATCCACCGCCCTCGGCAAGGAGCTTGCGTTCGAGCCGTCCGGAGAAAATGGCCTCCGCATCAGCCTTCCCCACCTGGGACTCACCGAAATGATCGGCATTCGTTTTCAATAATTCCATGAGCCACTCTTCCCTGACGCCTGTTTTGCTGTCCCACTT
>WBZO01003053.1_pt1 | contig 20310 bp, 14 predicted proteins | sample 5204261 | NCBI WGS metagenome assembly WBZO01 (sample SAMN12412400, study PRJNA552823) | activated sludge metagenome | isolation source: activated sludge from anammox sidestream of wastewater treatment plant... | place: USA: North Carolina | collected 2017-09 | reverse complement strand
GCCAAGCGATCCCGTAATTCAAAATCTGCTGTCTGATAATTAAGTCCAAAGACTACTGGTTGTAACATAAATATTTTCTATGTAATTTAATTTTTAATATTCTGGTTTATTTGTTTAACAAAATCTAGATTTATTGAACCACTTAAATAACGTAACTGCACCCGCGCCATCAGATATTGATAACGTGACTGCTGATAAGTCTGAAAGGTCTGGTAATAGCTTTTTTGGGAATTTACCAAATCAACGCTATTTCTGACGCCAACCTGATAACCCAGTTGATCAGAATCAAGCTTGGTTTTTGCTGATTTCAAGGCAGTTTGTTGTGCTTTAACAATACTTACCCCATTTTGTACTTGCCAAAATGTGTTACGGGTATTTTGATCAGTTTGCCGTTCTACACTAACCATCTGCTGTTTCGCAGCTACCAAATTAGCACGCGCCTGACGCACCTGAGCATTAACTCCACCACCCTGATATACGGGTACATTTAATTGAGCGCCAACTCCACCAACGGAGTAGCTAGATAACGGTGTGCCAGGAACATTGCTACTATCATTACTGGTATTTAGCGTACTACTATCAAGATTTCCAGTTCCCTGATATTGATAATTACCAACAACATTAACTGTTGGTAAATGTCCGGAGATTGCAATATTTACATCTTCATCTGCCATAGCTACTTGCTTATCTGCTACGCGTACATTTAGATTGCCAGATTCAGCCATGATAGACCAAGTATCCGCATTGGATGGTTTTGGGCTTTCAAGGTTAATTGAATCCTTAATTGGCTGAATTTTTTCTGGATCAAGCCCGGTTAAATTTCTAAAAATATTTTTCTTATTAATAAGCTCATTGGTTGCCTGAATTTCCTGTGCCGCAGAAGAATCATAACCTGCCTGTGCATCATTAACATCAGCAATAGTAACACTACCCACTTCAAAAGCCCTTTTTGCCTGATTCATCTGTTTCTCAAGAGCTTCTTTAGTTTTCTGAATCGCAGTTAGGGTATCTTTGGCATACAATACATCAAAATATGCTTGTGAAACTGTCACCAACAACTGTTGTTTTGCATTTTCAAGCTGAAGCTCAGTTACCATCCCAGCATATTTACCCTTACTGTAAGAAGAAAATTTGCTAAAATCAAATACAACTTGAGTAAGGCTCGCACTAACAATCCCTTGATTATATAAGGCATAATTGCCACTTTGATTGAAGTAGTTTTCATTTATAGAGCCAGTGGCATTGATCTGTGGCAATAGTTTTGCCATAGCAATATTTTTTTGCTCCTGTCCCGCATCATTACTAGCAATAGTTTTGAGATAATCTGCATTATAAGTTAACGCTTCCTGATAAGCAAAAGCAAGATCAAAAGCATTAGCTTTATAACAAAGAACAGGGAGTAGCGCTATTAGCAGTTTCTTTCTCATTCAAATTTCCCCATCGGCGACTCTTTACTAATCTTATATGTCCACGCATATAAGGCGGGTAAAAAAATCAACGTTAGCAAAGTTGCAATAAATAATCCACCCATCATGGCAACAGCCATTGGTCCCCAAAATACGCTTTTAACCAAAGGAATCATACCAAGAATTGCTGCAGCCGCAGTTAAAACAATTGGGCGGAATCTGCGAAGAACCGACATTTTAATTGCTTCAAGCGGAGCTTCGCCCGATTTTATGTCAGATTCAATCTGATCAATCAGAATAACTGAATTTCGCATAATAATCCCTAATAATGCGATTACACCCAATGTCGCAACAAAACCAAACGGACGGTCAAGCAGTATCAATGACATAGTTACACCGATCATACCAAGTGGAGCTGTAGCCACAACAAGCATGGTGCGCTTAAAGCTATTTAATTGCAGCATCAATAAGGTAAGTACAATAAGAGCCATAATCGGATACATTTTCACTATCGGTCCATTGGCTTTAGCTGATGACTCAAGACTACCACCAATCTGAATATGATAACCAAGAGGTAGCGTTTTCTCAAGCTCTTGTAATTTTGGATAAATCTGTAAGGCTACATCATTTCCTTCGGCACCATCCACAACATCTGCCCGAACTGTTACCGTAGGCACACGGTTGCGGCGAAATTTTTTACCAGCCTCAGAAAAAAATTCGACTTTAGCTATTTGACCAACTGGGACAAAAAAATTATTTGCCGTCTGAATCATCATATTTGTAAGATTATTTACTTGAACACGTTCGGTTTTATCCAATTGAGCGATCAGTGGAATTGTCTCATCACGTTCAAAGTAGTAAGTCATCGTAGAGCCAGATAACAACATATTAATTTGCTGCTCAAGATCTGTTGATGAGACCCCTACCTGCTGCGCCTTACTCTGATTTACAACCACCCGCATTGAGCGCAAATCCTCACCCCAGTCAACATTGACACCAAGAGTATTAGGATTGGCGCGCATAATACTTTCAACCTGCTCAGTAATTTGCATCACTCTCTGTGAGTCTGGACCAGAAACTCGGAATTGAACAGGATAACCAACTGGAGCACCCATTTCTAGAAGGTTGACCCGACCACGAATATCAGGAAATTCATGTTTAAGTATGCCTTGAAGCTTTGCCCGCACCTTATCTCGTTCTTCTTCTCCACCTTTAGTCATAACCAGCAATTGGGCAAAATTTGCATTTTGCTGCTGAACATCAAGGGATAGATAAAAACGAGGAATCCCCTGCCCAATAAAAGTAGTAACAGAAGAAACTCCGCTTTCTTTCATGACAATTTTTTCAAGTCGAATTGCTTGTGATTCAGCATTATAAATCGAAGCTGATTGTGGTAACCACATATCAACCGTTAATTCAGGGCGATCAGAAGAAGGAAAAAACTGCTGGGCAACAAATAACTTAAACATAAATAACGAAAAAGCAAATATACCAACAGTACCAAGAACCACAGTTTTTTTATAGTTGATCACATTACTTAATAAATTTTTGAATTTATTATAAAATGGAGTCGCATACATATCACCACCGTGATGCTGCTCACCCTTCTGCTTCAATTTCTCAGCTGGCAGAAGATGAAAACCCAAATATGGTGTAAAAATTACTGCTACGACCCATGAAACCACTAAGGAAATTCCTGTAACCGCAAATAGCGAGAAGACATATTCACCAGTAGTTGAATCATTTAAACCAACAGGCAAGAATCCAGCAACTGTAATCAAAGTCCCTGATAACATTGGAAAGGCGGTAGAAGTATAAGCAAAAGTAGCGGCTTGAAATTTATCATAGCCCTCTTCTAACTTTAGAACCATCATTTCTACAGCAATAATAGCATCATCAACCAGCAATCCCAATGCAATAATGAGCGCTCCCAGAGACACTCGCTGTAACGCAATCCCATATATTTTCATTATCAGAAAAGTAACAGACAACACCAAGGGAATTGAGATAGCAACAACGATACCAGTTCTAAAACCAAGACTGATAAAGCTTACAATCAAAACTATCGCAATAGCTTCAAAAAGTGCTTCAACAAATTCGTTTACCGCTTCTCTTACCACATGTGGCTGATCACTTACAACTGCCTCACTAACACCGACAGGCAATTTACTCTTTATTTCTTTATAACGAGCCTCAACCTCTTCACCAGTCCGTATCACATCAGCGTTTTTATTTGGTACGACTCCAAGAAGGATAACCTGTTTACCATTGTTTCTAACAAGTGTTTCTGGAGGATCCTGAAACTCTCTTTTAACATCTGAAATATCACCAAGCCGGAAAATTTTACCATTGACTGCAACTGGTAGTCCTTTAACATCTTCAAGGGTTTCAAAATTACCTGTTACTCTGACAGGAATATCATCACCATTAGTAGTAAAACTACCTGATGCATTAACCGCATTTTGTGACTGAATCGCAGTTAAAACCTGCTGTAAACTTACCCCAAGCGAAGAAAGGCGGCTACTTGAAAGATTAACTGTGATTTGCTCGGTCTGATTCCCAATCAGATCAACTTTCATTACACCACTAATAGTCAGAAATTCACGCTTTACATCTTCAATGATACGGCGTAATTCCTCATAATTATAATCATTAGCACTAAATGCGTAGATATTGCTATAAGTATCTCCGTATTCATCATTAAAAAACGGTCCCTGTATTCCAGATGGGAGCGTTGATTTTATATCACTTATTTTTTTACGAACCTGATACCAAGAATCAGTAACATCCTGCCCACGAATTGTATCGCCGAGATTGACAGTAATTATTGCCGCCCCAGGAGTAATCTGTGAAGAAATATAATCAAGAGTAGATAATTCAAGTAACTTTTTCTCAATCTTATCAACCACCTGCTCTTCCATTTGAGCCTCAGTCGCTCCGGGCCACTTTACTGATACTAACATTGCTTTGATAGTGAAATCAGGATCTTCCTTTTGATTCAGCTCGGTATAACTAAGAATACCCATTACGAATAATATAATCAGAAAGTATTTGACTAATGGCTGATTTTTTAATGCCCATTCAGATAGATTAAAATCTTTAAGCGACATGCAGAGATGACCTTTTAAGTATATTGTCGATAAAGTCCTTATTATAACAGATCTACCTAATGAGAAACATGCAACATTTTTACCTAGACTAGCCAACAAATAATGTATAATAATACTGTACTTATGCTCAGCAGTCAGATATAAATTTGTGTTAAAAGAGTCACCATTCTTGCCCCTAGTTACGGAGGTATAGAATCTAGACGTACCCAATTTTTGATTGATTTGAGTAGATAAATTCGACTAAATAGAAACAAGGCTTGATAAATTTAATGAGAAAACTTGCATTCAGTTTAATGATAATTAGCAGTAGCACCTTCGCCTCTAGCGCACAATGGCTAAATGCCAGTCAATATTATTCAAAAAACAGCACCAGTAATCTGGCGTACCTAAAACAAACTAACCCTAACGATATAGTAATCGACTACTTTAATGCTGCGGCAAACCTAGCTTCAAATAATCCAGAACCAGCGGTTAATTTGGTCAACAAATACGGAGATGACAATTACTTTAGTGTAGATTTAATGCATCAACTGCTGACCTACTTTTTTAATAACCAGAGCTGGAAACAATATATTGCAGTTTATGATAATTTACCAGCCAAACAGGCTTCAATTAATGAAACCTGTGGTTATGATACCGCAAATTTTGCTTTATCTAACGGAGTAACGGATAAAAGTAACTATAAATGGCTAACTAGCAATAAAATGCCACTTTGGTGTGTATCACTAGTTGCATCAAGATTAAATGATGGTAGCATCAGTAAGAGCTATTTGCAACCCTTTCTCTATAATCTTGTAAGTAATGGACAAACTGCACAGTTCAATCAGTTGGCAAGCAATTTTAATTATGCCAAGGTTAACTTCTCCTCAGCTGTTCCTGCTTCTAGCTTAAGTAACCGCTATCAAATAGTGTATAGAATTACTAATCTGGCTATAAAAGACCCAGATCGGGCATATACTGAATTAGCTAATTCAGGCGCAGACAAATTTACTAGACAGTATTTATTTAACCAGATTGCAGCTAACTTAGCAGCAAAACAAATGTTTAGTCTTGCGAAAAAAGCCATTGACAATGGCAATGATGATTACTTATCCGATGATGATTATGAATGGCGCGTGCGTACCTATCTTGCAAGTAGCAGCTGGCAGGATGTCCTTGATACCATAGATTCTATGCCAACAAAACTACAGGAAAAATCAACCTGGCGATACTGGAAAGCATACTCGCTAAGTAGCCTAGGGGATAAAAATGCCGCCAAAGAAGAGCTTCAGAAAATTCCTAGTGATTATAGTTATTACTCCCTACTAGCTCAATCTGAATTACATAAGTCACCTGATATAACAGCTGCCCCACCTAGTGGTAAATTATCCAGTATTGATTACGCTGATGATGCAAATATAAGCTTTAGCCTATACTCAATTGGTAAAAAGAATGGAAATGCTTATTTAGTAAGACTTGCAACTCAAAGTCTTTATTATATAATTAATAAATCCAATGAACGCGATATTGGTATTATTAGTAAAACGGCATTAGATATGGGCTGGAATGAAATGGGTATTTATGCCGGGAACAAATGTGGTTCAAAATATGCCAGTCTTAGTTTCCCAATTCTCTTTAGCCAACAGTATAAACGTTATAGCCAGTCATATAATATCAACATGAGTTATCCAATGGCAGTAACCAGACAAGAAAGCCGCTTTAACCCCAATGCTTTAGCCGCAGACGGTGGTGTAGGCTTAATGCAAATAATGCCGGGAACTGCAAGTTATATTGCCAAAAAAACAGGCTCAAGTAACTGCTATAAAAACTATGACTGTAATATAAAATTTGGCTCATGGTATTTAGGACACTTATATGACAAATTTGGTAATAATATCATCTACTCTACAGCTGGATATAATGCAGGTCCAGGACGCGCACACCGCTGGCAGCAGGCATTTAATAGCTTAGATAACCGCGTACAGATTGAATTAATTCCATTTAAGATCACTCGCGATTATGTACAGAAAGTTCTCACTAACAAGATTGTTTATGATGCCAGACTAAGTAATAGCAAGCAAGTTGATCTAATTGACTATTTAAACCGCATGAACACTAAGGACTCTACCTATATCATCGATGATGACAATAATATTGGTGATGGTTCTGTAGTTCAATAAGCAATGAAAATCTATAAAGTTGGTGGTTATGTTCGTGATACCTTGCTCGGTCTAACACCAACAGATTGCGACTATGTCGTAGTGGGATCAACACCCGAAGAGATGCTCTCTCAAGGATATATACAAGTAGGAAAATCCTTTCCAGTTTTTCTCCACCCAAAAACACATGAAGAATATGCACTTGCCCGAAATGAAATTAAAATCGGGCATAAGCATCAAGACTTTGCCATTAATGCAAATCCAACGATTACTCTGGAAGAGGACTTATCGCGTAGAGATCTAACAATTAATGCAATTGCTGAAGACTCTGAAGGAAACCTTATAGACCCATATAACGGAATTAAAGATCTTCGGGAAGGTATTTTAAGGCATATTTCTCCTGCGTTTAAAGATGATCCACTACGAATTTTACGAATTGCCAGATTTTCTGCAACACTTGGCTTTTGTGTAGCATCAGAAACGATGTTATTACTGAAAGAAATGGCTAATCAGAAAGCTGGATTATATATCAGCCGAGAAAGAATAGTCCGCGAGCTTGAATTAGCATTTGCTGGTAAATCTTCAAATAATTTCTTCAATATTTTATTTGATAGCGGCAATTTGGAGGTTTTCTTTCCAGACTTATTATTAAAGCCAACTTTGCTAAATCTAAATAAACTAAATTATTTCTTACCTAAAGCTACAACAACACTGCAAAAATACACAAGCCTATCAATACAATGTGCAAGAACCTACGATAAAATAAGATTAATTACTTTGAATAAAAGCCAGATTAACTATATCCACTATACTCAGTATATCTATGACAATCTCACACTCAAACCAGAGAGTCACAGAATTTTAGAGCTATTAAAAGGAGTCAGAGCCTTACGTAACTTAGAAGAATTTGAAAAAATCATCAACAATTTACAATGGTATATAAATACAGATAATACTCAAGAATGGAAAATATTTGAATTAAAAACTCTATTAGCCTCTGCTAAAAAATTAAGCCACATTCCAAAACAACTAACAAATAGCAAAATATCAAACCATGATATAATTGAGCGCATTTATAAATGGCAATTAGAAACAATTAATAATGTCAAGGCAAGCATATGTTAAGCACTCAATATATAGACCATATTAATACGCTTCTTGAGATTTTTCTGATTTGCGGAGTTACCGCCTGTTCCATCAGCGGTGCACTGCGAGCAATAGACTCAAGAATGGATATTACCGGAGCACTATTACTAGCATTTGTAATTTCTAATGCAGGTGGAACATTCCGTGATCTTATTCTAAATGCTCCAGTATTTTGGATAAAAAGTCATTTTTATATCTGGCTAAGCATTGCAATTGGAGCGGCAACCTTCATTCTCTGCTCATTTAACACCAGACTATTAACCAGCCGAACCTTAAATAAACTGGTACTTATAACTGATGCGATCGGATTAGGCGTATTCTGTCTCGCTGGAATTGAAAAATCATTCCTGATGGGACAAAATTTCTCAATTGCTATCATAATGGGCATATGGACAGCTGTTGGGGGTGGAATCATTGCTGATGTTATTGCCAACCGGGTTCCGTTAGTATTTTCCAGTGAACTGTATATTACGGTCTCATTACTTGGGGGCATTCTTTATATAGCCCTAGGCAGTATGATGCTTCACGCACTGGCAGCATTTATTGCTGTATTATTTATGGTTGCATTAAGAATTCTAAGTGTAAAATATGGCTGGAAACTACCTATAATTAAAACCTGAAATGGTTATTTCATTAAAACCACAAAATAATAGAAAACATATAAAAGCGGCTGATTTATATAAAAAATTTAAATTTTATAGCTTTTTGTCGCAGTGCTTTTAGCTTTTTATAACAGTACCTTATAAAAATCTTGTTTTTTTTTAGTAAATTCAATTTGACAGAGGCTACAGGCTTTGGTATAACTATGTCTGTATATGTTTTTAATTAATTTTTTGGAGCGTTTTATGAACAAGGCAGAACTAATTGAAGCGATAGCGAAAAAAGCTGATATTTCTAAAGTAAAAGCTGGTGAAGCTATTGATGCTTTTGTAGATAGTGTAACTGCAGCACTAAAATCTGGTGATACAGTGACTCTAGTTGGTTTTGGTTCATTCTCTACTGCTGCTCGCGCTGCCCGTGTTGGTCGCAATCCTAAAACAGGTAAAGAGATCAAAATCGCAGCAACTGTTACTCCTAAATTTAAACCAGGTAAATCTTTGAAAGAAGCTGTTGCATCTGGGAAAAAGAAATAATTTAAAATTTCTTTTGTAAAGATGCTATTTTTAGCATCTTTTTTTATTTTAAATAGATATTAACACAATATGGTAAGGGTCAATGAAACAAATTTATACAATATCTATTCTTCTTAGCCTAGTGTTGGGCTTAAGCAGTTGCGCAACAAAATCCAGCAGTAAATCATATAAAGGCAAAAAAAGTAGTATCCCTAAAGTACCAGTTAAACAAATCCCAGGTGGGACTACAGATAATTGGCGATACCTAGGAACCAGTCAGGATGGTCAAATCGCAGTCGAAGTTAGTGAATCCAGCATTACTAAAACAAATAATAAAGTAAAATTTCAGGACCGCAAGACAATTACGAATAGCAATCCTAACGCATCAAGTGGTGCACTTGGTAATTATAAATATAGCCTGTCATGGTGGAATATGGACTGTACAACCAAACAATACTATATCGCGAACACTACCATTTATGATGACTTTGGCAAGCTGATTAAGAATTATAATTTTACCAGTACACAACCAATAAATATTAGTAGCGGTTCAATTGCAGAATTACAATATAATTACGTTTGTCAGGATAAAAATCGGCAAATAGGCTATTAAATTCTATTCAACCGGAAAATTAAAGAAAGTCTCCGGATATGGTTCTTCACGTAAGGTAAAATGCCACCACTCACTATCGAGATTGCGAAAGCCAACTTCATTCATTAAATTTTTTAGTAACAAACGATTAGCGCGAGCCTGAGGCGATATGGCAAGGTAATCTGGATGTGATGCAGGGCTAAAGCAGTCAAAGCCAGTACCAAAATCAAGGCTATTATCTGCTGGTCGCTGTTTTATATTTAGATTACAATTACTTAATTTACTGTTAACCGGATAGGTAGGAATTTTGCTATTTAGTGGGACAATAGTAAGATCAAGCGTGCTTCCCCTACTATGTCCGGACTGATAGGCAATATAGTTTTCACGAAAAAGGTTTTTTTTATCGACCGCAGGATAAAATATCTGTTTCATTTTTGTATCGCCAATTGATTCTGCCCAAGCAACAAAGCTATCTACTGCATTTTGCGGGCGATAACAATCATAAACTTTAAAAGTCAATCCGAGTTGAATCAACTTATCCTCAGCTTTTTTCAATGCTAATGCAGCTTTTCGAGTCAAAAGACATACTGGCTTATTATAATCAACTATAGGTCTACCAACAAAGTTATAACTACCAAAATAACGCATGTCGATCTGAATTTCTGGAATAATATCTTTTACATTGACTATATCGCTCGGGCGTTTATCAACTATTGAAATATAAGAGTCATCATCCTCCGCATAAATATTATATCCCAGACAAAACAGCAATAAAAATAAACCGCTTCTGATTAATACGTTGTTCAATTAATATACCCCTACTAAAAACCATCTACAAATCTTTACCATAGAATACTAACCATTTAGCTAGACATTCTCCCGATATTCAGGAGACGTTAGATACTTGCTCATGCAATCATCAATAAATTCTCTGAATTTTATGAATCTCACATCACTACCTTCAACATTTTTAAGTAAGTAAAAATTAATATAGCCAAAATAATACTCTGGTAGAACCCGAATAAATTCACCACGATCAAGTTCGCTTCTTACATATTCTTCGGGCATGGCAGTAATATACTCACCATTTTTCATAATAATCTTGGCATGCATATAATTACTAAGATGAATATTACTCCTGATCTTAATATCTCCTATTTTGATATCATCAGACTCTCTAAATACGGACAACTCATTAAATGAGGTACTACTGCCTACAGATTGACAGAGAAAACTATGTTTATCAACACTGGTAAAATCAGATAGCTGCCCGAGATTAGCTATATACTTACGGGAACAGCACAAAATAATTTTAACTTTATGAATAATTCTCAATTTCTGAGTTTGCTGCCGTGGAACATGTGAAGTTATTACGATATCATAATTTTCTTTAAGCATATTAACTTCATTATGATGAAAATGAAGTTTCAATCTCAGTTTCGGATTTTTCCGGGCAAACTCACTAATATGTGGGCTAATAGCATAACGAGAAAAGGTTATTGGTAATGCGACATTAAGCTTACCCTGAATGGTTTCAACATCATTATTGAGAAACCCCAATAAGCGACTAACTTCGCCGTTATAGCCCCTGAAAAGCTCATATAATTTCCCCCCGTGTTCGGTTAGTTCAAATTGGCGAACATTTCTTCTGATCAGGATTAAGCCCAACTTCTTCTCAAGTTGCTGGATTTTACGGCTAACAGTGGATTGATTTATATCCAAATGCCGAGCAACTTCGGTAAAACCACCCCGGGTTACTAGGTCTATAAAGATCAAGATTTCATCATACATATGACCACTTTCTTTCCCTGTTATGCACAACTTAATCCAATTCTAGCCAATAGTTAATCTACCTAAACACTCTTTAATAAATTGATAAAATAACTGGTAACGTCGGTCGCTTTCTTTAATATTACTGATTAAATAATAATCTACATAACCAATATTATAATCGGGTAAAAGCCGAATTATTTCGCCAGAGGCAAGTTCTTCCCGAATGAAATCTTCTGGTAGCCCAGCAATAACGCTACCAGATTGCACGAGCATTTTAGCATGCAAAAAATTATTAACCGCCAGCCGCTCAGGTATTGAAATCCTAGTTTCGGCTCCAGTTTTCTCATTATAAACAACTATCGTTCCGGGCTTAGTATCTTCCTGTAAAATCGGTGCTACAATTATATGCTTGCCTTCATCGGTCAACTGGTTCGCGGTATCTCGATCTAATGGTTCAATTTCAGATAAAGTACCATATTTTTTTAGATACTCTTTAGAACAGCAAATAATCCCCTTACTACTATGAATTTTATGTGGTTTTGATGAGACTCCACGCGGAAGAAAGGAAACTATTGCTAAATCAATTGCTTCCTTCACCATATTTATTTCAGAATAGCGATAATGAAGATTAAGATTAAATCTAGGATTGTTACGAATAAACTCACCAAGATAAGGCGTAATTACATAGCTTGCAAATGCGACTGGCAATACCACGTTTAGTGTTCCAGATACATTTGTCATCTCCTGATAAAGTTTGGATAACAATCCTTCAACATATTGCTCCTGTCCCCTGAAGTTATCATAAAGAATTTTACCTTTTGGAGTAAGCTCAAACTGTCTAGTATTACGTTTGATAAGTATGGTATCTAGTTCTTTTTCTAGTGATTTTATTCGTCGGCTAACTGTAGATTGGTTTATCCCCACATATTTGGCAACTTCAGCAAAACCACCCGAATCGACAAGTTTGACATAAAGAAAAATATCTTCAAGCATATTATTCCAATAAATTATACTTTAACAAATACTAACCACGTAAATGACTTAATAATTCACCAATCCTGACTATATCATTAATAGAACCATTATTATCTATAAACTCAAAGTAATCCTCAGCGATTGAAGAGAAAATCATATCTTCGCGTAAACTATCCAGTTCAAAATTATTAAAATCAGCCAAATATTTAGCTTTTGCCAACCTCATGCAATCTTCATAAGTATTTTTTAGGTTTCCTTTTCTGTCAACTTCAGTTAGTCTTTTCGCATACTCGGTAATTGCTGACTTATGAATTAATACTGGATAAGTTAAACTTCTCAAATAATATTTAATCACAACATCAAAAAGATTTGATGGATCTTTTACGTAAACAGGGAAATCACGAATTTCAGCATTGTTACGAATTAATCGAATTATTACCTTATCTGGCTTAAACCCATCATCAAATTTAACATTACACTGCAACAAAAGATAACAGATTAACCCTCTGATTTTCAGCAAATAGCTAACCTCTTCAAGCTTGGCTGGTAATTCTCTATCATTAATTTGCTCAAATCCAGGGGTGATTATTATTGCATTACCTTCGACAAACACCTCATCCTGAAGTATGATTTCAATTGTTTGTTCCCCCTTAATTAGAGGATACTCAAGATAAAATTTACTTAATCTATTCCCGCAATTTGCCTTATATAATTGGCAAATTTCGGAATAATAATCGAACTGCAATTTTCCGATATGGCTATATGCCAAAATCCCTTTTGCCTGCATATATTCAGACAATTCTGGTAGCGATGCTTTTGGTAAATAACATTCAAAAAAATTAAATATTTCTTTGGCTAGGTTTCGGTCAAAAATAGCAATACTTTCCCTATCCTCCAGCTCAATGTTATTGATAAAAGTGCTGATTCCCAATGTCCGATATAAATTCCGATTAGAATAACAAAAAGTTGCAACCAGATCGATTAATTTTGGCTGATATAAAACCTGTTTTTGCTCATTAGTAAGACTGATTTGTTGGGTGCTATTAAATTCCCAACGCAAATTTTGGGTTTTTTCGGTAGTAATTCTAGCCAATTTTTGCCAAAATTCTGAATAATTGAAGCTATGGTTATTATAAAACGGATGCAGCGAATGCTGATACATAATATTTCGATAATTATATCTCGGCTTCATTGGGTCTTTCTCGTCCCAAAAATTAGTGAAGCTCTGCCCCAAAACATTCAGAAACAAACTCAATATCGGTGAAGGCTTAATTTCACTATTATCAGTTTCTTTTCGTCCAATATAGCTGACGATTAGCCGCTCCTGAGCAGAGAGTATTGTATCGAGAAAAGCCTGCTTATCCTCAATATTATAATTACGATCAGCAAGATACCACTCTTTGGCAAGAATACTTAACTGATTTGGCTGATAGGGAGTTGGAAATTCACCAAAATTAAGTCCAAGAACGTAAATTACCCGATAAGGAATATTTCGCATATACTGTAACGAAGCACAGGTAATTTTACTCTCAAAACGGATTTTATTTTTAATTTCAGACATATAGTCATCAATTATCTGATTAACAATTAAAAGATTTATATTAATCTCTGAGTTAATATCCAGAATTGAGCCAATAAATTTATTCAATAATAACTCTGTATCAGGATTATTTAATAATTTCTCTTGTAATGAAACAAAAAATTCATGCAGCTCATTAATTGAAAATTCACGATACAAGTTATGTTCAAGATAAAGAAAGTCCCGGACTCTGAATAAAAGATCAATTAAGCCAATTAGCTTATTGCATAATTCAATTTGCCCACTATCAATATTGTCATAAGGTGCCACAATGGATTCAGCAGACCTATAAAGTGGAACATGATTAGCAGCAATCAGCACATCTTCACTAAGACAGGCGCCGCTAACAATATTTTGTAATAAAGTCTTAAAGCTATGCACCGAAAAATTCTGATAACCATAAGGCTCATAATCTTTTTCATCAAAACCAAAATTAACCCGGTTATCCATGAGCCAACTTTTGATTGTTTCAATATCATCATTATCAAAAGAAAGACTATTTCTGATTTCTGTCTGCATCAATAGCTCAAGCAGATAATTAACTGGCAACTGATAAGGCAAATTTAATAGTAACTTCAACGTTTCAAGAACCTTGTAATCACCTTGTTCACGATGCCCTGTGATATGATATGGGACCTTTAGATGAGTGCCAGCAGTAGTACAAACGGTTTCATTATCAAATACCGCTCGAATATATATGGCATAGTCATCTATATCTGGCGCTGTAATAAGAATATCTTGAGGTATAACTCCGGAACCATCTGACAAAATATCAGATAGTTCATTAAAAAGAACCTGTACTTCACGCATCCGGTTATGACAGACATTTATTTTAATGCTTGTTTTTCCATTGGGAAGATCAGAAACAGATTCATCAGATCTGGACATTACTTTGACTGGGTCTGTATAAAATAGATTATTCTTACTCAAACGATATTCATTTCGTACACGATATTTTAGATTTCGAATGTCATCCTGAATGATTTCAAGCATTGTGGTAGGCTGCTTTTTTTCATTAAATTCAGGCTTAAAACTAAAAACCTCAACATCATTAGCCCTAAGTAATTCAATAAACTCTCGCGACTGCTGCCCAAGATTTGCCAATAATGGATTACCATCAAGCAGATATAAATCATCCAAACTCAAATCCGGCTTACGCAGCAATTTTTGCTCAAGACTTGAGCGCGCTTTTGTAGATAAAAGATCCCCATAATATTCATATGAACATGGCTGATAGTACCAGTAAACAGGAATTCTCTGGCTAAGTTTAATAATTATTTCAAGCTGCGAAGGATATACTGAAGTTAGACCAAAAAGATACAGGCGTTCTGGTAGTTTTAGAGAGCTATCATTTAAATCAAGTTTAATAAAATATTGATAAATATCTATAAATAATTTGCGACCCCCTATAGAATCAGCTAAATGTCTAAATACCTGTTTCTGCCAGTAAGGTAATTTTGCCCGCTCAAGATGGATTAATTCGTATGTTCGTAAATAAAGATACTCGTGAAAAATTTGTTGTAACTGGCTTGCTAACTGATAAGCTCTAAATTTATTAATAACACCATCAACTACTATATAATTCTTTAATTCTTCAGTTTCTAGGTCATCAAAATTAGTATTCAATAAATATTCATAAATAATAAAGCGTGATTGTCTAAAATCAAATAATTGTGCTTCGGGATTATTTTCAAGATAAATATTTTCAAGCACCGTTCCAACAAGTACGACAAAATCAAGGTTCGCCGAGATTCCATCAGCTTTAGTTACACGATCACGTAGATATACCGCAAAAGCATGATTAGGTACTATCACTTGTAATTTGCTAAAAATATTACTACGCTTAGAATCTCTCAGATGCGCATGAAAAATATCAAATAAGCCCGGAGATATATTTTCCTCTCCAAGCTGACTACTTTGAAAAAATATTATATTATTAGACATTTTTTTCCATAAAATTTGCCTGAAACGTTGATTTTACTATCAAGTTATCCACCGCTTATTTGTCAAGAATTATTTTAAATTATTTTTTAACTTGACTTTTATTAACATACTGTTATGTTTAATTTTATAGCAAATTACAAATTATCAACAGATCAAACAAAACCCTGTTATAACAATGAATAGAGCCAAATAAAAAATAATTATCCACAGAGATATCCACAGCTTTTGTGGATAAACAAAAAAACCTGAAGTATCTGGTAACTTAGCCAACTTTGGACCAGCCGACAGTACGTTATTCACCATCATTTTATCACAGGGATAATAAATAAAAATGATAAAGCAGCTATGTTATTTGTGGTACATTGCCTAACTGGAAATAGCCATTGAGATTATAAATTATCTAGGTTAAAATTTTCCTTCACACCTATTTGAGATAAAAAATAAGGATCATGGCTAATTACCAACAATGCACCAGAATAGCCATTTATTACATCAACTATGTATTCCCGGATATGCAAATCGATATTATTGCTTACTTCATCAAGTATTAATAACCTTGGATTTTGTAAAGCAATCAGCGCCAGACTTAAACGGACCAATTCACCACCGGATAAATGGCAGACTAGTTTCTCAACCTTCTCATTTTTGCGAAATAAAAACTGATTTAGAAAATTGCGAAGCTCAGAGTATGCAAAATGAGGGGCTTTCTCACTTATAATTTCAATTAACTTCTTATTTGCAGGTAAGTTTGCATAATACTGATCAAAATAGGCAATCTGATCTACCGGAGGAATTAGCCATTCACCGACAACTCTTTCAACCATGACATCATTTAGAATTGCCTTAACTAATGTCGATTTACCGCTGCCATTAGCACCCGATAATGCTAGCCTATCACCTCCAGATAAAGAAAGATTAATATTATTTAGTTCAAAACCATACTCTTGCCTGTAGCGACAATGACCATTTAGAATAGAGAGAACAGTTTTTGTTGAATGAGCGGTATTCATCGCAAACTTGTAGCTTAATTTTTCGGGCAACCACAATTCATTTAATTCATGATTTATTGCTTCTTTTTCTTTACGTAGAATTGCGGTATTTCTACCCGTGGTAGTTTCTGCTCGCCTTGCTTTTGCGCCTGAGGTAATAGTTGGCCATTTACGATTGACAATACTCTTTTCTCCCTGCTTACGGCTTGCTTTTGCTCGTCGCTGTTCCTGCATCAATCGCTCATGCTGATCTTTTTGTGCTTTTTCCAACATTGCCGCTTTTTCTTCAAGCTGAAGCCGTTTTATCTGGGTTTCAGCCAAATAATCACAATAATTACCGCGAAAAACGACTATTCGTCCGTTAACAATATGCCAGATAATATTTACATGGTTTTTGAGCAATTCAATATCATGGGTAGCTGTTATTATTGTATATGGAGAATGCTTGTATAATGAAAATAATGATTTGCGGTTTTGAGTATCCAAATGATTGGTTGGTTCATCAAGAAAAAGAATATCCGGATAGCTTGCTAATGCAACAGATAGTGCTTGATTAAAGCGTTGTCCACCGCTCAAACGATCATAATTAGTAATTAGCTGTGGAACATGTGCAATTTTTATGCCATCTGCAATGATTATTTCTAACTTGTTTATGCTAGAGTTATTATAAATCAGCTTTAACAAACTTGATTTACCACACCCATTATCACCAATAATGGCGATCCTATCGCCCGCATAAACCTTAGCACTAAACTCACTAAATAAAATCCGTTTAGAATGGACAAGCTCAAGTTCCCTAATTTCAAGAATTGGCTGCATAAATGAGAATCCCTTACAATAATTTTGAATAATCCTTGCTGCCAGAAACTTATCTAAGCTAACTGATAAAATTAAATACTTATCCGATAGTTGTAAAAATTTAAACCAGAATAAACTGGCAAAAATATAAGTAGCAAAAGATTAGAGTTTTGATTTTGATTATTTCTAATCAGGAATTTGAATTATTTATTGTAAGAGGTGTTCACTTGCGCACCTGTGAAGAAATTTAAGAGATAACTATTATATGATAGATTAAGCTATTATGTAAATTTTTTTCGATTCTGTTTGCCAAATTCAACCCGATTTAAAATAAGGAACAATTCTCAACTTAGGTTGAATTTGGCAAACAGGTTTTAGAATAATTATTTTGAAATAAGTTTGATATTAAGCTGATTCAAGTCCTCTCCAGCAGATAACTGGCAGGTAACGCCACCAGAGTCGGGGTTACAATTTCCGGCATAATCAAAACTGCCATCACTATTCTGAAAGCTTCTGATCGTACCTGCATAGTTATTACTACCAGTTGCCTGATAATCAACTAAAAATTCAGTCAATGCAGGATTTGATTGTACTGGTGTAATTTGTAAGACCTGATATGAATATTTTTGTAAAGTAAATAAGCCCTGATCAGCCCATTTGCCTGGATAAGTAACCTGATATGCAGTATAAGCATCAAGTGTACAAGATTTGGTATTTTTTGCTGGAATTGAGCAAACTACATTACCCGCAGACTTAACTGAGATATCGAGGCTACTTTGGTTCTCTATCTGCGCTGTATAAGCATTTGCATTAACAAAAACTAGCCCGGAAATAGCTGCAAGTATAATTTTTTTCATTGTAGTTCCCTTTCTTTAGTCAATACCAGATAATAACACCCTATCTAAAGTTTGCCAATAGACAATTTTGTACATTATTTGGGTGCGGTGCAAAAATATTTGAAAAATATATTGACAAATCTGAATAGCTATTGTTACAATTTCCAAACTTAATTAAATTATTTTCCCAATGGAGTTTATAAATGAAAAAATCGCTCTACCAATGCGAGTTCAAACCACCACTATCTGCACAAAATGCATTAGTGTCATCATCATTTAATTTCAGCTCATTCTCTTCAGTTTCTTCTCGACGAAGCTAAAAGCTTTTCTTTACTAGACATTTCATCTTTATGAAATAAGTTTAGTACCATATTTATCCATAAATTTTAAATTGCATAATTCAGGCATTTTGCTACCCTGATTTCGGTATGATATTTTTATCTTACGAATAGATTCTTATATCATCTGATTATCATTTCAAAAATTCCTGATCGTGGTATTAATTCTGTAGCCAAACCTGTATAGTTAGCTAGGTTAATTTGATCTATTTTACTATCTAATTACGCCAGAATAATAGTCTTATAACACATGCAATTTCAAATTAAATCATATTAATCAGCGGATTAGTGAGAATTATAATTTACTCAACAATCCATAAGTAAAGGTTTAATGATGAATATCAGTTTATACAATAAAAGCTTTCTTAGTTTACTTGACTTTTCTGCTAACGAAATTTACTATCTGCTTGATCTGGCAGCCAAACTGAAACTAAAACGGAAGCATGGCATTTTGGGCAATTTGTTACAAGGGAAAAATATTGCCCTCCTTTTTGAAAAGACCTCAACTAGAACCAGAAGTGCATTTGAGATCGGTGTTATTGAAGAAGGTGGTTATCCAAGCTTTATCGATATTTCTAGCTCTCAATTTGGTAAAAAAGAATCAGTTGAGGACTCAGCAAAAGTATTGGCAGGATATTTTCATGCAATTGAGTTTAGAGGTTTTGCCCAAAAAACAGTTGAAGATCTAGCAAAACATTCCGGCATCCCAGTTTATAACGGGCTAACCGATGAAGACCACCCAACGCAAATATTAGCAGATTTACTGACAATTCAAGAAAAATTACCACATAAACCATTATCTGAAATTAAGGTTGCTTATGTAGGTGATACTAGAAATAATATGGCTAATGCATGGATGTACGGCTGTGCAAAACTTGGGATGCATTTTGTTGGTTTTGGCCCAAAAGAATTACATCCTAAAGATGAGTTTATCAATAAAGCATTAGGAGCTGCAAACCAAAGTGGAGCAAAAATTGAAATCAGTGATGATCCACTATGCCTAAAAGATGCTGATGTAATTTATACCGATGTTTGGGTATCAATGGGTGAAGAGCATGAATTACAAAAACGGGCTAACTTACTCAAAGATTACAAAATTACTCCAGAATTAATGAACGCAACACAAAATCCAGATACGCTTTTTATGCATTGCTTACCAGCTTTTCACGATGATCATACCCTAGCAGTGAAAAAAGCCAGCGAAGAATATGGTATCGATATTAAGGAAGTGAGCGATGAAGTATTTAGAAGCAAAAACTCGATTGTATTTGGGCAGGCAGAAAATCGGCTACACACGATAAAAGCAATACTAGTGGCAACACTTTCACCGATACAAAATTGAGAAGTTTAGCGATATGCTAGTTCTTACTATAAATAAAATTTATTTTCCTAGGATAATAAAATGAATAAAAAACTACAATGGGTCGAAAAAAATATCTGTGCCCCACAGGGATTTAAGGCATCAGGGATAAGTGCTGGATTAAAAAAATCGCAAAAACCGGATCTAGCTCTGATTTATAGCGAAGTACCAGCAATTGCTGCTGGTGTCTTTACCAAAAACAAGGTTAAGGCGG
>WBZO01003052.1_pt1 | contig 20311 bp, 14 predicted proteins | sample 5204261 | NCBI WGS metagenome assembly WBZO01 (sample SAMN12412400, study PRJNA552823) | activated sludge metagenome | isolation source: activated sludge from anammox sidestream of wastewater treatment plant... | place: USA: North Carolina | collected 2017-09 | reverse complement strand
GCTGCCCACAAAGGGCCAAAACTCGTCCCATCCCGTGCTCAAAAAGAACGCAACCTCGAGGTTGGCCAGCCCATTGGCCTCCACCCTGTCCAACAGGTATGGGTTGGCCTGTTGGAACTCTTTTTTTTAAATCGGCGATGACTGTGCCTTTTGCGATTTTCAGGTTCCGGCCTATGTCGCGCACCCCGCTGCTGTTCAAGGCCTGCTCAATAATCTGTTCTTCTACACCCGGTTTGTGGGCATTGCAGGAATATTCGAGCTGGAAGCTTTTGCGGCATAGGTTGCAGCGCCACCGCTGGGTACCATTTTTCCGGTGTCCGTTCTAGGTCACATCCTCACATTGCCAGTGTCGGCATTTGACAGAAACTTGGTGAAGCATAGTTTTAGGCAAAAACTAAATCAACCTTTTTGACCTACTACCGAAAGTTCTTTGTAAAAGCAGAACCTGATGCCCTTATTCAGCAATATGGAAAACTAAAAAGCACAAACACATCCCACCTGTCATTCACTTCTGGGTTTGGTACCCAACAGAAATCGGGTGAAGAGGAAACAACAATGATGAAATTCACAGGCTCTGAACACCGGGATGGTAACGACTTTTTCACAGCGAGCGGTAAATGGGACTCGAACCCACGGCCCTCAGCTTGGGAAGCTGATGCTCTACCAACTGAGCTACTACCGCTTATTAATTTATACACTGTAAAGTTACTGCGTCCAGCTGGAAAGTTTGGCAATCTCGGCTGATTTTTTTTAAAGGTCCGGATGCTGAAATCCTTCTTATGTTGCCAATTATTGTCTGCAGCAAATACCTTTGCATTTCTTTCTTTGCAAAAAAAGGACTTCTGCAATTTCCGCAGCGGTTTTAGAAGGGCCGGGCGATGGAGGAGAAATGAGTCTTCCTCCTTCCGCTCACAAACGGGAGCTGTCACAGGAGGGGAAGTTTTTAATTTTCACCCAACTGAAAATCCACTAAGAAGCTGTTTCTTTAAACAAAAAGAGCACTGTACTCCACTTAGAGCTTGTTTGCGATTTGGTCACTTGGCTAAAAAACGGCCCTTTTACGTTTTCAGATGCTGTTGGGGTTGGGCTACTGGAGATAAAAAGGCACCTTTTTAGCCCGGTAAGCTCCATCCCAACAGCATCTCTGCTCAAGCACCAAATCGCAAACAAGCTCTAAGTGGGTAGTCATGGCAAGTTGGTTGTTCCACAACAGAGTAGTAAGTAACCAAATCTCAAACAAGCTCTTAAAACGACAACTCCTCACATGCTATTTAACTGACTACTAAGATTTGTGCATTGAGCCAAGAGCTGATTCTTGAGTGTCGGCAACTTATCCCCTGCAAAACTTCCCTTTACAGGGCAGAGGCAGATGGCTGCTCTTTCTGGTCATGCGGCTGTGTTCCAAATTCTGTGGTATGAAGTACAATCCATTTTTCAATGAATATATCGCACATTGAGCACATCGGCATCGCGGTGGAGAATATGGCCGAGGCTATCGAATACTACGAAAGCGTCCTGGGTCTGAAGTGCTACAAAATCGAGGAAGTCCCTGACCAGATGGTGAGGACGGCCTTTTTTATGGTAGGGCAGACCAAGATCGAGCTTTTAGAAACGACAGAGCCTGAAGGGCCTATTGGAAAATATATCGGCAAACGCGGCCCCGGGATTCACCATCTGGCTTTTGCAGTGGACGACGTCAACCAGGCGCTGGGGGAAGCAAAGGAAAAAGGCATTCGCCTGATTGACGAGCAGGGCCGCAAGGGGGCAGACGGCCTGCAAATCGGCTTCCTCCACCCAAAGTCAACGCTGGGTGTGCTGACGGAATTTTGCGGTAAAAAATGACGGCTCCGTGTCCGACCCTGTTTTCTTTTGTCGGGAGGTATAAAATCTCCGTCTATCTTCATCCCTCTTTTTCTCGCGTCAGTTTGGCAGGGAGAGTTTTTGGGAGAAAATTGCAGTTCGTCCAAAAGCGCCCCAAAGGCGAAAGGAGGCAGGAGTTCTTGTTCTCCTTCCGCACCCTTCTAAGCTATCGCTCTTGTTTTACCACCCACAATTGAGTTTATGTTAAAAACCGAAGTCTGCATCGTGGGGTCAGGCCCTGGTGGGGCAGCAACTGCCCTGAAGCTCAGCCACCTGGGGATTCCCTGCATCCTGGTAGATAAAGCCGTCTTTCCCCGCGACAAAATTTGCGGCGATGCCATCAGCGGCAAGGGGGTGACCATCTTGCGGCGCATTGACCCGGCCATTGTGGAGCGATTCGAAGCTGCTGTGCAGGAGCAGACTCCCGTTTGGGGCATCCGTTTTGTTTCGCCCAATGCCAAGGAAATTGACGTGCCTTTCCGGCCGGGATTTGACCCTGCCACAGATCCCAAGCAAGGTTTTGTTTCAAGGAGGATTGACTTTGACCGCATGTTGGTGGATGAAGTTCAAAGGCGTAGCGATATCCGTTTTTTTCAGGGCATTTCAGTGGAGCATTATAAAAAAACGCCTTCGGGCTATGTGATTTCCAGCAAAGGCGGCTCCTTCGAGGTGGAAGCTCAGATTTTGATCGTCGCTAATGGTGCCAATTCCAACTTTTCACGCCATCATGCAGGGTTAGAAAAAGACGAGAAGCACCATGCAGGTGCCGTGCGGGCCTACTACAAGAACGTCGGGGGCCTGCATCCTGAGGGGTTCATCGAATTGCATTTTTTAAAAGAGATCATCCCTGGCTATCTCTGGATTTTTCCGCTTCCGGGAGGCTACGCCAATGTAGGGTTGGGTATGCGCAGCGACTATTTGAGCAGGCGGCGGTTCAACCTGAGCAAAAGCCTGCAGGAGCTTATCGAAGCTCATCCTCAGCTCTGCGACCGCTTCAGAGACGCGGAGCAGGTGAGCAAGATCACCGGCTACGGGCTGCCGCTGGGCTCGAAAAAGCGCCGCATCTCAGGCGATCACTTTATGTTAGTAGGAGATGCAGGCCACCTGATTGACCCACTGAGCGGCGAGGGAATCGGCAATGCGATCTACAGCGGGTTTATCGCTGCCGAGCAGGCAGGAAAATGCCTGGAAGCCGGCAATTTTTCGGCGAAGTTCATGGAGGCATACGACCTGAGAGTGGCTAGGGTGCTGGGCAAAGAAATGGAGATCAGCTATCGGCTGCAGCAAATGATGGCACGCCCCTGGCTGGTGAACCTGCTGGCGGGCTGGGTCTCCCGCAACCGCTCGTTGTTAGACGTCATTTCCCGGATGTACACAGATCTGGACGTGCGCAAAAAGGCGCTGAATCCACTGTTCTGGCTCAAGCTAATAATGGGCAAGGAAATTTGAAATTTTCAGAAAAAAAAGGGTGTCAGGCAATGAGGCAGGAGGAGTTATTACGAATTGCCCGACACCCAGGGAGTGGAAATAGTTTTTAATCTTCAGACTAAGAGCTTGTTTGCGTTTTGGTGCTTGAGCAGAGATGCTGTTGGGATTGAGTTTATCGGGCTAAAAAGGTGTCTTTTTATCTCCGGCAGCCCAACCTCAACAGCATCTGAAAACGAGTAATTTTTCGTCAATTTTTCTCCTTTTTTCCGTTGCGTAGCAGCGCTACGGAACTGAAAAAAGGGGGAAAAAGGACGTAAAAGGGCCGTTTTTTAGCCAAGTGACCAAATCGAAAACAAGCTCTAATAGTCATCATCCACTCCGCCGTCGTCAAAGACATCTGGTTGTTCTTCTGAGCCTGCTTTGTCATAGTCAATTTCGCCATCTTCTTCGGCCCCCCCATCGTAGGTGTACTCCTTGTCAAAATCGAAATCAAGGTCGTCATCTTCTTCGGCCTTAACAGGTTTAACAGGGGCACCTGGCTTAGGTTTTCTGATTACCTTGGTGATGATTTTGGGACCCGAAGGGACTGTTTTTTCCTTCTTTTCTGGCATCTCAGCAGGGAAGTTTTTTTTCTCTGCGGCTTTTTTGGCAGTTTCAGCAGACTCAACAGTCTTGGCTTCGACGCTTTTCGTAGCAGTAGGCACGGCCAACAGACGCCGCTTGTCAATCAGCTGGCCTGTGCTCATGCAAATGCCGTAGGTTTTGTTGCGGATGCGAATCAGCGCATTTTCCAGATCCTGAACGTACTTGCGCTGGCGGATAGCCATATTGTTGAGAAACTCAATATCGTTGTTGATACTGCTGTCGTCCATCCAGTCACCACCGTGATCATCGCCACTGTTTTCCGTAATTTCGAGAATCTGCTCCAGGAGGTACTGCAATTCTTCCTGGGCTTTCGCCAGTTTTTTTTCGACGATTGCCTTGAACTCTTCTAATTCCGAATCAGAATACCGAACTGTTGTACTTACGTTTCCTTCCATTTTAAATGTTTGCGTTTTTGGCTGTTAGGAGGCACAAAATAAGGGCAAAAATCTGAATTGATTTTGAAAAAATCAATCCGCTTTTATTTAAGCCTCCTTTTTAATATGTTTTGAAAAACTTTAGAGTAGCCAACAAGAAGTCAGTAGTTTGAAAATAGTTTAAAGTCCTGTTCCTAAAGGGAGCTTTTTATTAAAAAACTGTGATGCTACCAGTACAAATAGTGGAATTTTACTTTGCCCAGTGTATTGACCTCTAGAGCTGGCGCCGGGAGTTTCAGCCAGTGAATCAGACCCAGGGCGAATTTCAGCCACCTGGAGTGGGTGGGGATTTTCGTCAGGTCAATATCCGGAGAGAGATAAAACTGCCGGTAGCGAGGGTACGCCGCAGGGCTGAGTTCAAAGTTAGCTCCTTCGCCGGTGGTCCATTTATTTTCAAATCCTCCGTAAATATTGCCGGCTCCATACCCCAGAGCGACATTGAGCCAGGCTGGAAACTTCGAAGTTTTGCGCCTCAGAAAGGAATGGATGTTGACCGAGCTCCAAACCGTCAGGGCATTGTAGTCTTTTAAAATAGCATAAAAAGGTCCCCTTCCGTACAGTTCGGCAGCCCACTCGTCGAGGTTGGTCACCGCTTGGCCATCTGTCGAAAAAATCGGCTCCTCAGAATAGTGTGGCCGGAGGCCAGAGACCTTAAAGGAGATGCGCTGCTCCTTCCACAGCAGCTCCTGCGACGCAAAAAAGCCCATTCCGAGCACATTAAACCCCATGTCTGCCAGTGAAAACCCCCATTCCTCCGAAAAGCCATCCATCACTTCCACCGTCGTCATGACGCCCAGGCTCACACCGGCAGCAGTCCACAGGGCACTCTGCCGGCTCATCCCCGTCCAGCGGGCGCTCTGAAAAGCAAAGCGGGAGATCAATTGGGTTGAAAAAAAATGTCCTGACTTGTCCATGTCGTTCCACTCACCCCAGTCGTTGAAAAGGTGGAATCGGGTCAGAGGGTAATCCTGGTACCATGCATGCCACAGTGCAACAGACATGCCGCCGTACACGCCGGCTCCCACGCCGGCTGTCAGCCAAAGGCGGGGTTTGTGAAGTGTGGCAGCAGGCTCCAACAAAAGCAGCCTGACATTTTTTGGGGTGGCCGCTGAGTTGGAATCCAGGCGGGGTGACTGGCTCTGCACTGACAATGCGGACAGCGACAAGCACAAAAGGAGGACAAATCTGGTCATACAAGACTGTTTAAAAAAAACGCAACTATTTAGCTTGAGGTGTTTTTGGGAGAAAAATTGAATTTTTCTCCCAAAAACACCTCAAGCTGAGCCTGCTTCACAAGACAGACCGCTACCTTTGGCAGCAAATAAGATTCTTCAGAGAGGGGTGCTTTTTTAAAAGCTTCAAAGGAATTTTAAAAAAGCACCCTTCTCTGAAAGGTTATTTGGCAACAGCCGCTGCTAATTGACTTTTGATACAGCCTCAGTTTCCTAATAGTTCAAGAAAACAAAGGTATCAGCATCAACGTAAAATTGGCCCGCATCCTTCAGAGCTTATTTGCGTTTTGGTGCTTGAGCTGAGATGCTGTTTGAAGTGGCGTAGCAACGCTACGGAGTTGAAAAAAGGTGAAAACATGGTGAAAAAGAGCCGTTTTTGACCAAGTAACCCCATCGCAAACAAGATCTAAAAATAGCGGTACAAACAGCTCGCCTTGCCGCAAGCGGCAAATTGCCGGCAGGTTCTAACTCGATCAAAAATGGATCATCAAAATTTCAACAGAATGAATAAGAAGGCCGTTACAGCAATCACTTTTTTCGTGGCAGGTATCATTTTGCTACTCGTCATTGCTAGTTCTACTTTTCTGACCATTGATGCCGGGGAGCGAGGTGTACTGTTTCGCCCTTTCAGCGGGGGGCTTGAGAAAGGCCATATTTACCAGCCTGGGTTTCACGTAGTAGCACCCTGGAATACCATGTATATTTACGAAGTTCGGGAAGCTCAGGTGGAAGAGTCTTTGGAGGTGCTTTCCAGCAATGGCCTGACCATCAAAGTTGAAATAACGGTGCGGGTCAACCCGACATACGACAAGATCGGCGACCTGCACGAAAAATTCGGAAGGGATTACATCAACACCCTCGTGCGCCCCGAGATACGCTCCGCTGTCCGGCAGGTAATCGGTCGTTTCCAGCCCGAAGAGCTATACTCAACCCGCCGGGAGGAGGTGCAGTCTATGATTCACAAAGACATTGAGGCGGCATTGACGCAAAACTTTATCGCCCTGCGTGCTACGCTGATCCGCGACATTTCGCTCCCCGACCGGGTGAAAAATGCCATTGAGGAAAAAATTCAGGCTGAGCAATCTGCATTGAAATACGAGTACATCCTGCAGCAGGAGCGAAAAGAAGCTGAGCGGAAGATCATCGAGGCAGAGGCAAAGTCTAAGGCCAACCAGATACTCAACACCAGCCTGACCGACAAAATCCTGAAAGATAAAGGTATCGAAGCCACCTTAAAGCTGGCCAATTCACCCAATTCCAAAGTTATCGTCGTGGGCAGCGGAAAGGATGGGCTGCCGCTCATCCTGGGTGGAGACTGAGTAATTGGGGTTCTGAGAAGCCGTTTGAATTGAGCTCACCGGGCAAAAAAAGGCGCCATTTTCTCTCCAGCAACCAAATCTAAACAGTTTCTGAGGTTTTGGAGGGTTTTGAAATTGGGAAGCGGCTGTGCCCGGGAGGGTTAAATTCCTTGGTTACTTGGTTTCACCAAAATCAAATACGTTCGGAGACGAAGGGAAGAGCTGGATGCCCTCTGTAGGCGACTCCGGTAGCGAAAGAAAAATTTGAAAAAGCAATTTGCCTGCCCCACCTTTGCACATCAACTTTTCATCGGCAACTACAGGCAACTTTATTATTTGAAAATAAAATGACTCAACCCACCAAGCGCACCCGTGCACAGGAATCCAGATCAGCAATCCAGCACCTGTACATCACTATGCGTCACCTTTTTATCCGGGGCGGCTATAAGCCACTAGGCGTTAGCGGCGAGGCCATGATCGCAGCGCTCATGGTGCTTCAGCCTGAGATTTACGGCTCGATTGTAGATCCCGAGCGTATTGAATTGGAGGGGCTGAACTACATCTTTCAACGATTACCCCAGGGGATTGAGGAGTGTCGCTACATCCGCCTGGTCTCGAAGGAAGGATTTGAAAAATCGGATTTCCAGCCCATCATCCCTGCCAAGCGTCGCCGCAATTGCTACCGCATTGACGAGGAGCAAATGTTCATCGAAATGACCAATGGCCGCAGTGACATTTACGACATCCTCACCCACCTTACTTTTATGTACATCGAAGCGGAGAAGATACGGCGCAACAGCCTTGATGCCAAAGGCCGTAAAAAACGGGACTGGTTAAATCTGGAGAAGATCATTGCACAGGAAGAAAACAGCGAAGACTTCAACAGGGAAGTGGCCAGTACCTACCTGAGCAGCCTCCTGGGCCGCACCATTGAAGAGACTCTGGATGCCGTAGCGCGCTTTGAAAACACCGCCAAAATCAACAGCCTTTTTCACATTGTCTATTGGTTGGGCAGGCTCTCTATCGAAGAAGCATTGGACAAGAACGACCGCGAGATCAGCTTCTCCTCTGCACTTCGTGAAAAGATCGGCCACCACATTTACGGCGAGCTTTGGGCGCAAAACATCAAGCGGTTTTTATTTGAAAAAAACTGGCTACAGCGACCCATTCACATCATCAGCTCCAATCCACACAGTGTGATGAATACCCTATTCGGCCTTGCGGCCGTAAGCGAAGAGCCACCCCAGGCCCGGAACATGGAGGGATTGGCCCGGGAACTCAGCCACGAAGACCAGCAGGCGCTGCGGCATGCCGTGCTGGAATATGCCCTTGGGCACGGCATGTACCAACTTGAGGACACCAGCGGAACAAACATCACCGTCCAGATCTTCGACACCCTGCAAATTGACCCGGTACATTTACCTGCTGATATTCAATGGAATAAAAAGTACATCGAAGAGAAAAAGCCCATCCTGCTGGTTATGGATTACGCCTTCGGCGAGCAGGCTTTTGAAGTAATGGACGAGCTGCTCAAGCCTTATGAATTTGAAGCCGCCGAGGGCAAGAAGCGGATCCCACTGATGGTAGAATCAATTTCTATCATGGGCAAAGCGGGCATTTTGGAAGGAGAAAAAGGCGACATTATGGTTCCCACAGCCCATGTCTTTGAGGGCACTGCCGACAACTACCCGCTCGAAAACAACTTTTCCAGGCAAGACTTCGAAGGCAACGACCTGAACGTCCGCCAGGGTACGATGGTCACCGTGTTAGGCACTTCCTTGCAAAACAAGGACATTCTTCGCTACTTTCTCCATTCCTCCTGGAAGGTGGTAGGGCTGGAAATGGAAGGGGCACACTACCAAAAAGCCATTCAGGCTGCCTCCAAGATCCGCAAAAGCATCAGCGAAAACGTGAAGATTCGCTACGCCTACTACGCATCGGATAATCCACTGGTTACGGGTCATACTCTGGCGTCGGGTGGCCTGGGCGAAGAAGGGGTAAAGCCGACCTATCTCATTACCCTGAAAATCCTTAATCAAATCGCTGGCGGATAAGTTTTTTTAAAAAAAAGCTTTTATGAAGGTTTCCTTTTATAAATTTGGACTTTTAAGAAGAAGTTGCCGGAATTTAGGAACGTGCCGGAAATAAGTTGGGTATTTCGGCCAGTGTATTTTGGGGCTGGCAAGGCAGTGAAATAGGCGCATAGCCTTAGCTACCTAACTATTTCACTAACACAGCCAGCGCCCAAATGCGTAAGTTATTTCCGACACGTTCCTTAGTTCAACGGGTTAAAAAGTCGTTTTTTTCGTCCAAAACAAAGCAAATCTTTCAGCAATAGCTTTGCTATTCCTTTAAAGTTTCCTTTGCTTTAGACGATAAGTCCATCCTTTTTCTCTCCAACAGCCAAATTTAACCAGCTTCTAAAAAACCGGGTGGAAACAAAATAAGCACGCATGCCCTTTTAATTGAAATCTATCTAATAGAGGCAAGCTTGTCTCATAAACTAAATCGACACCTCCGGAGGCGAAAAGAGTTCTTCAAGAACCTGCCTCATAAGTCAAGCTGCTGTCTTTGACAGTGAATAGGATCCTTCAGAGAGGGGTGTTTGGTGGCTGCGGTTGCCATTGGCTTTATGATACAGCCACAAAGTAGTTACAAATTTATTACCTCATTTATTCAATAAAATCAATCTTTATGAAAAAAATCTTTTCACTTTTCGTTTTCGTACTGCTTTTTGCAAGCAGCCAGGCGGCCTCTGTTGCTCCAACGGCTAACTGGATTGACAATTTCAAAGGCCAGCCTGAAGCAAAGGCGCTGACACCAGAGATGGTAAAAATGAGCTTGGAGGAGTTTCTGAGCCTCACTCCTAAAAAGTACAAGGAAATGACCGGCCAGAAACTGGGAGTAAAAAAAACACTTGAGTTGAAAGCAGCCCAAAAGATGATCAAGAAGCAGATGAAAACAGAGCCTGAATTTTCGAAAGGCCTGTACATCCTTCTGGCAATCCTCGGCTTGGCTTGGGTGGCAATGGGCGTCATGGATGACTGGACCGGAAACGACTGGATCGTCAATCTGATTCTGGTAGTGCTTTGCTGGCTACCCGGACTTATTCATGCCTTTGTCAAGATGAAAAAATACTATCCCTAATTTTTTTTAGAAGCATTAATAAATTGTACCCATCCTTTTTAAAAAGCCCATTGTAGAAATGGTTTTTAAAAACAAAATGTACGTTTTATTTTTTCTTCAATCTTAAGAGCTTGTTTGCGATTTGGTTACTTGGTCAAAAACGGCCCTTTTACGCCACTTTTCCCCTTTTTTTCAGTTCCATAGCAGCGCTAAGGGTTTGAAAAAAGGTGAAAACAGGGCGTAAAAGGGCCGTTTTTGACCAAGTGACCAAATCATAAACATGCTCTTAGCAGAGGCTGTATGAAAAGGTCAAAGATGGCAGCAGCCTCCAACCAATCATTCAGAGAATATTACTCGTAGCCAACGGTGGCGATTTAACTTATGAGACAAGCTGGCTCTCCTAAGTTGTTATAATATAACAATATGAAGATTCGTAAAAACCACATTTTGTGGGCATGGTTCATTTTATTGCTCCTCACTCCCATTGTGTTGTGGTTACTCCCCGCTGATTTTTTTGACAACGGGCAATCTATCTGCATTTCAAAAGTCTTTTTCAACGTGGAATGCCTGGGTTGCGGTATGACCCGTGCCGTCATGCACCTGCATCACTTAGAATTAGAGGACGCCATTTTTTACAACCAGGGATCTGCCGTTATTTATCCGGCACTGATAGTCATTTGGGTGATGTGGGTTGTCAAGGCAGCCCGTGAGCTTGGAATTTTGAGACACCCCAAACAAGAGCAACCGGCTCCATAACAACCATTGAAAAGAAGAGGCTAAATAAGACTCTAAACCTCCTCATTACACGTCGAAAAACGTCCAACCTCTCCAGCACATCGGCTATGCATCCCCCCATGCTGTTGCGGCAAAATGATGAAAGTCATTTTGTCTTTCTTTGTTTCCGTTACTTTTGTCGGCCCAAGTCCTGGTAAAATTCGATTTTGTGCTACAAATAAATACACCTAAAGGAATACATGAATTCAGATTTTCTACCTAAAATACGCATATTCAGTGATAAAGTAAAAGCACCGCCGTTGGGTCGGAAGCGTCGCATTGCCGCCTTATTGCCCTACGATTACGACAAAACGGACAAGTACTATCCGGTCATTTACCTTCAAGACGGGCAGAATCTGCTCGAATATCGCTCGCCCTACGGCAACTGGCGCGTAGACCTTCACCTGGCAGAGATGGCAGAACAAGGCAAGGGCGACGTCATCATCATTGCCATAGATCACGCTGAGGAAGAGCGCATCCGAGAGTTTTCGCCCCCCGAGGTAACCAAGTTTGGCATCAGCGCCGGCAGGCAGTATGCCCGGTACATCGCAGAAGAGCTAAAACCCTACGTGGACGAAAACTTCCGCACCCTGACGGGCAGGCAGTTCACCGGTGTTGGCGGCAGCAGCATGGGAGGGTTGATCAGCATTTATTGTGGCTTCATTTACCCCGAAGTCTTTGGGAAAATCATGGTCTTCTCCCCTTCTCTTTGGCTCACCCCCAAGATTTATTTTCACGCCATCAATTTTTTTAACCCATTCCAAACAAAGATTTACCTTTACGCAGGAGGCAGAGAAGGCGAAAACATGATCCCCAACATTCAACGCCTGAAAGCAGCACTCCAACGAAAAGGCCTGGACGGATCAAAAATCCAGTTCAACCTCTCCATTGACCCTGAGGGAGAACACAACGAAGAAAAATGGGGTGAAGAATTTCCCAAAGCAATGGAATGGTTGTTTTTTCAACCTGCACCTTGAAATTTGAATAAACGAACGGCCAATGAAAGTCCTTCACGTCAGCATGGAATGCTACCCTGCTGCCAAGTATGGCGGCCTGGGTGATGTCGTCGGCGCACTGCCGATCTACCTCAACCGGGCAGAGGTGAGCACCTCTGTCATCATGCCTAAATTCTCTACAAAATGGCTTAATCAACAATGGTATCGCCAGGTTTACAGCGATCACGTGCGCCTGGGTAGCGAGTACGTGTGGTTCTCCATCGAAGAAGTGATGAACGACAGCCTCGGCTTCCCCCTGTACGTAGCCAATATCCCCGGAAAGTTCGACCGCCCGGGCGTGTACGGAGACCCCGGCGGCGGGTGGTATCAGGACGAAGTAGAGCGCTATCTATGCTTCCAGCAGGCCGTTTTAAAATGGGTGGTGTCAATGCACTGGAAACCCAAAATCCTGCACTGTCACGACCACCACACGGGATTAATCCCTTTTATGATAAAATACTGCCCTGAGTTTCAGTCACTTAGAAATATACCTACTGTATTTACCATCCACAATGGCGAATACCACGGCGCCTTCAGTTGGAGAAAGTTGCGGCTCATGCCTTTCTTTGACAGCGAAGCCAGGGGCCTGCTGGACTGGGGTGACACCATCTGCCCCTTAGCTGCAGCCATCAAATGTAGCTGGCGCTTCACCACCGTTTCTCCCGGCTACCTTGGAGAACTGCGGCACAGCGCCAACGGCATGGAGCCGCTGATCAACGCCGAACTATTCAAAGCCAGAGGCATCATCAACGGCATTGATACCGAGCTTTGGAACCCTGCCACCGACAAGCTGATCGCCTATCCGCTACAAGACGGCGAGCTCAAAAGCTTTAAAGAAAAAAATAAAAACAGAATACTCGACCAATTCCGCATCATCCCTGACCTTCCCATCATCACCTTCATCGGGCGGCTGGTCAAAGAAAAAGGAGCAGACCTGATCCCCGACACCATCCGCCGGGTGCTGGGCAGTGGTATCCGGGCAGGGTTTGTCGTACTGGGTACAGGCGAGCCTGATATCATGCAGGCCTTTGCCGATTTGAAAAGACAGCTGTCAGGCTATCTGGATGTCGCCCTTGAATACAACGAAGCTCTGGCACATCAGCTCTACGCAGGCTCCGATTTCCTCCTCATGCCTTCGAGGGTAGAACCCTGTGGCCTGAATCAAATGTACGCCTGCCGCTACGGCACAGTTCCCATCGTACGCAGTGTCGGCGGGTTGAAAGATACCATCACCGATATAGGTGACGAAGGTGGGCGAGGTATCCGGTTCAACAACTTCTCCGTAGAAGACGCATCCATGGCCGTTTTCAGAGCCACTAAAGTTTTTGAAAATAAAGAGGTACTCAACGGCCTTCGGGAGCGGATCACAAAGATTGATTTCTCCTGGCAAAGCTCCGCTCGGGAATACATCCGGCTATACGATAGCCTGAGCTAAAATCAAAGTCTTTTTCCGCTAATAGAAGCAAATAAAACCTGATTGCCAGCTCCTTAACTTTTTTGTATTAATTTTCCAGCCTCAAAGGAAAACTGCTGAAATCAATAATTTCAAATATTTGCCGGGCAGGAAATCCTGGTTTTGCCCCCCTGAACAGTTGCAACTTTGAAATACTTGAGAGAACACCGGTCAAATCTAAAAAACAGATAGCCGGTACAAAAAACTTAAACCCATGGTTATCAAGATGATAAGCCTCATTTTAGGTGGAGGCGCAGGCACCAGACTTTATCCCTTGACGCAACAACGCTCTAAGCCGGCTGTGCCAATTGGCGGTAAATACCGGTTAATTGACATTCCCATTTCCAACTGCCTGAACTCCGGCGTGAGGCGCATGTTCGTTCTCACGCAGTTCAACTCGGCATCACTCAATCAACACATTAAAAACACATACTCCTTCGACCACTTCGGCTCCGGATTTGTGGACATTCTGGCCGCAGAGCAGACGCCGAAAAGCGATCAGTGGTTCCAGGGTACTGCCGATGCCGTCCGCCAGTCCATGCGCCATTTGCAAAACCAGGACTTCGACTACATCCTCATTTTGTCAGGCGACCAACTCTACCAGATGGATTTTGAGAAAATGGCACTGTATCACATTGAGCAAGCGGCCGACCTTACCATCGCCACCATCCCGGTGGTAGCAAAAGAAGCAACGTCCTTCGGCATCATGAAAGTCAACGACAAAGGCTTGATTGACTCCTTCGTGGAAAAACCCAAAGCAGAGGAATTGGCCAACTGGGTGTCCGAAGTTTCTGAAAGCAATAAAAAGACAGGTAAAATTTACCTGGCCTCTATGGGCATTTACATTTTTTCAAAAGATGCCCTCTACAAACTCTTTAAGGAGCACCCTGATGCGCTTGATTTCGGCAAGCAAATCATCCCGGGAGCTATCGAGAAAGATTACAAAATTGCCAGCTACGAGTACAACGGCTACTGGACTGACATCGGAAATATCCCTTCTTTCTTTGAAGCCAACATTGCCCTGACAGACAACATCCCGCATTTCAACCTCTTTGACAACAGGAGGATGATCTACACCCGCCCCAGAATGTTACCACCCAGCAAGTTCTTCGGCACAGTGTTCCGTCACGTCGTGGTAGCTGAGGGGTGTATCGTCCATGCTGAGCGCATTGAGCGCTCCATCATTGGTATTCGCTCCAGAATTGGAGAGTACAGCGTCATCTCCCACGTAATCATGATGGGGAATGACTATTTCCAAAAGTTGGAAGAAATAGTGGCTCCGGACGAAATTCCAATGGGAATCGGCAAACACTGTATCATCGAATACACGATCATAGACAAGAACTGCCGCATTGGGGACAACGTCGTCATCCGGGGGAACCCTGGCCGCCTGCCCAACGAAGAAACAGACACCTACAACATCGTGGACGGCATCGTGGTGCTGAAGAAAAATGCAGTAATCCCCAGCGGCAGCCGCATTGGTGCCTGACTTGGAGCGCAGCAAAAAGCAGCTGCTTTGAAGGTGTCAAACCGGCTTTTATCAAAAAAGTATTGTAACTACTTAAGAGGGTGCAGGAGGAGGAAGGAAAAGTTTTATTTTTTCTTCCTCCTCCTCCAATTCAGGGTGTTTTTTGAGGAAATTTTCAATTTTTCTCCCAAAAAACCACCTGCTCAGTTGTTGCAAAGTATTCAGGAACAACCTCTGATCAATTTAACAAGTAGAGAATGGAACCCATTACCTTTCTTTGTATATCCTGCGAGTTCAAAGGCACTGACTTTTTGCACTACTGCAAAAAAGAAGGCAATCGCGTCATCCTTGTCACAGCCAAAGACACCGAAAACGATCCCTGGCCGAGGGACTCCATTGATGAGATTTATTTTATGGACGAGGTGGTCCATGGCAAATGGAACATGGAGCACTTCGTCGCCGGCCTTGCCTACCTGATGCGCACGCGCCAAATTGACCGCATCGTAGCCCTTGACGATTTCGATGTCGAGGAAGCAGCCGAACTAAGGGAACATTTCCGCCTGCCCGGCATGGGGCAAACCACTGCCCGGCACTTCCGGGACAAGTTAGCCATGCGGATGAAGGCCGCAGAAGCCGGGCTAAGCGTGCCTGCTTTTACAGCCCTTTTTAATGATGAACAGATCAGGAAGTTCACCGAAAGAGTCAGCCCACCTTACATGGTCAAACCCCGCTTCGAGGCAGCAGCCAAAGGCATCCGAAAAGTCCATTCCACAAATGAGCTGTGGAAGGCCTTGGCAGAGTTGGGCGAAAAAAGACACGAATACCTGGCTGAGCAATTCAAACCCGGCGACATTTTTCACGTAGATGCGCTTTCCGTAGATGGAAAGCAAGTCTTTACCAGGGTTTCGCAGTACCTGAGTACCCCCTGGGACGTAGCACACGGCGGCGGGATTTTCCGCTCCGTTATCTGCAAATTTGGCTCTAAGGACGAAAAAGACTTGTCGAAATTCAACGACGAGGTGATGAAGGCATTCGGCATGAGGTACAGCGCATCGCATACGGAATTCATCAAATCCAGAGAAGAAGGCAAGTTTTATTTCCTGGAAACAGCCTCCCGGGTAGGAGGTGCTCACCTGGCCGAAATGATTGAGTTTTCTTCGGGCATCAATTTGTGGGGCGAATGGGCCAGGCTTGAGACAGCTGTTGCAAAAGGCATCAAATACGATCTGCCGCCAGTAAAAGAAAGTTATGCGGGGATTATCAACTCCCTCGCCCGGCAAACCCGTCCCGACACGTCCTCTTTTGACGATCCCGAGATAGTGTGGCGATTGAATAAAGAGCACCACGTCGGGTTTATCGTCCAGGCATCTACGCAGGAGCGCGTACTGGAGTTGCTGGAAGAGTATGCCCAGCGCATCCGGCACGACTTTCACGCCCAAATGCCAGCTTAGAGCTTGTTTGAGTTTTGGTCACTTGGCTAAAAACGGCCCTTTTACGCCACTTTTTCCCCTTTTTTCAGTCCCGCAGTGCTACCACGCAACGGAAAAAAGGAGAAAAATTGACGAAAAATTGCTCGTTTTCAGATGCTGTTGGGGTTGGGCTGCCGGAGATAAAAAGACACCTTTTTAGCCCGGTAAGCTCCATTTAAACAGCGTCTTGGCTCAAGCACCAAAACGCAAACAAGCTCTTAGCCCGATAAGCTCAATTCAAACAGCATCTCAGAGAGGTTATTTGGCAGCAGCCGCCATCGGTTGACTTTTGATACAATCTCCTCCTGCCAGGTAATTGCTGTTTTTTTATAAAAACCGCAGGGCGAGATATCTCATATCAAGTGCCTCGTTGTTAGGATCGTCGAAAAGGTAAAAAATGAATGCAGTACCTTGTCCTTCCTTGCAAATAGCAATCATCCTGCAAAAAGGCTGATCTGAAAAACCCGGCTTGGGCCTGAAAAAATAAATTACACCCCAATCCGCATTGAAATCTTCCCGAAGGGTTTCTACATCCGGCTGGATGACAGAGATAATGGCTTCGTCTGCATTGGTAGCAATGCTGGTGAGCGCCCGGAAGGCAATTAGGTTAGGCTGGGTAGTGGCGGGATCCTCCTCGTTCCAGGGCAGAATAAAATAACGGATCTGGAGGTGTTCCTGGTTGGAGCGAATGGCCAGCTGACAATTATGGTAGTCATTCTCAGGGAGGGCGATGTCTTTGTAGCCCGCTTCAAGAGGCTCAAAAAATTCAATGCCTGCTTGGTTCAGCAGCAGGGCAAAGTCGTCGGGGAGGTCAATTTTTTGAGCCTCGGAAAGGAGCGGTTGAATGAGGAAAGTGCTGGCAATAAGCAGTGGAATCAGCAGCGTTTTCATGCACGGGAATTTTTCACCTAAAATACCAATCTCTCGGCAAAAGGCCAAAAATCCCAACTTTGTTACTTTTGCATCTCGCTGGCAAATAGCTGTTTGCTTTTGAAAAAATAGATGTCGGTTTTGCAATTCCTTAAATTAACGAATGCGCTGGTGAGCCTCAAAAGGCGTTTTATCAAAAAAACCGTAGCTACTCAGGATCGAAGAAAAAGAAAAATGTACATTTTATTTTTAAAAACCATTTCTACTACGGGCTTTTTGAAGATGATGGGTACAATTTATTAACACCCCTCTCAAAAGAATCTTATTCGCCGCCTTTGGCGGTGGTTTGACATGTGAGACAGCCTCTAATTACGGGAGGAGGAAAAAAAATGAAATTTTTTTTCCTCCTCCCGTACCCTCTTAAGTAGTTAAAAAAGCCACGGATATTGGCCTTGGCGATAAAAATCGGAGGGCGCACCATAAAACATACTCGAAGATAATGTCTAACCTATCACCTGAACTTCTGCGGGAAATGAGGGCTTCTACCCACCGCAACATCATCCGCTGGATGTGGAGGCTGCTGATCTTAGGCATATTAGGCACTATTTTGACTTTTTTCATCCTTTCCTTTACGGATTTGCCGGATACCGAAGAACTGGAAAACCCCAAGAGCGAATTGGCCTCAGAGGTCCTAGCTGCCGATGGGTCAGTTTTAGGTGGTTATTTTATTGAAAACAGGGTGCCTGTGAGCTTCGACGAGCTTTCCCCTTACATTGAACAGGCTTTGGTTTCCACAGAAGACGAGCGTTACTACCAGCACTCAGGCATTGACTTCAGGGCCTTGGGGCGGGTTTTTTTCAAGACTATTCTGATGGCCGACAGGAGTTCAGGGGGAGCCAGTACAATCACACAGCAGTTGGCCAAATTGCTGTTCACCGGAAAAAGAGGCTCAGGCATAACGAGAGTCGTTCAAAAACTGAAGGAATGGATCATCGCTGCACAGCTGGAGCGAAAATATACCAAGGAGGAAATCATTGCCATGTATCTAAACAAGGTAGATTTTCTCTACGACAGCTACGGCATAAAATCAGCCTCCGAGACTTATTTTGGCAAGGGACAGGATTCACTCGCCATCCAGGAAGCTGCTATGCTGGTCGGCATGTTGAAAAACCCTTCGCTATACAATCCTAAAAGGCGGATGGAAGTGGCAAAACAACGCCGAAATGTCGTTTTCTCCCAAATGGAGAAAAATGGGATTATTACCCGGGCGGAGTTTGACTCCCTGAAAATGTTGCCAGTGGATCTGTCGAGATTTCGCCGGAAAACCCATACCCAGGGGCTGGCGCAGTATTTTCGCTCTGTACTGGCCCAGGAGCTGGCGTACAAAATCCTGCCGGGAGACGAAGCCCGCAAAAAACAGGACGGCACGGCATACAATATCTGGAAGGACGGCCTGAAAATCTACACTACTATTGATCCTGTCATCCAGCAACACGCAGAGGAAGCCATGGTAGCGCACATGTCGCAACTGCAAAAGCGCTTCTGGGATCTTTGGAATCGTCGGCAAAAAATCTCACCCTGGGATTACAAAAACAGCGAAACGACGGAGGCAGAACTCACTTACCGCAAGCGGAAACTCAGCCAACTGGTGCGGGAATCGGAGCGCTACGCCATCATGCGGGATCAGTATATCGGCACGCTGGAGAATGACCTGGAGCAAGAAGTGAGCGGATTTAAAAGTACCGACGCTATCATTGAAAAAATGCTGAAGGAAAAGGACTTATCCGCAGCTCAGCGCAAAGTCATGCAAAATGAAAAATGGAATGACCTGAAGAAGCAATGGCAGGCTTTTCAAAAAGCAGTAGAAACAGAGTTCAACAAAAAAGTAAAAATGAAGGTGTTCGACTACAACGCAGAGATGGAAAAGGACACCGTCATGACGCCGCTCGACTCGCTGAAATACCACCACATGTTCATGCAAATTGGCTCTTTGGCCATCAACCCAAAAAATGGACACATCAAAGCATGGGTAGGCGGTATCAACCACAAATACTACGCATTCGACCACACCACTACCAACCGCCAGGTGGGTTCGACCTTTAAGCCCTTCATCTACGCAACGGCGATTGCCCAGCAGGGAACTTCCCCCTGCCTCGAAGTGGACGACATCCAGCGAACTATCTTTCCCGGCGAAGGCGACTTTGGCCTCATTCAGCAATGGACACCGCAGAACGCAACCGGCAAATACTCGGGCAAAAGGTACCAGCTCCGGGCTGCACTGAAAAACTCCGTCAACACTATTTCCGTGTTTCTGATGAAACAACTCGGCAGCGTCCAGCCCGTCTTGGAGCTACTCAGCAACATGGGCGTGGACATCAATAAAATCCCCCGGCAACCTTCCATCTGCCTCGGCGCTGCCGACATGAGCGTCATGGACATGACGGGGGCCTACACCACGTTTGCAAACAACGGCTTTTACAGCAAACCCATTTACATCACCCGGATTGAGGATAAAAACGGACGGACAATTTACTCACAGGAAGAGCAGGAGCGGCAAGCACTCCAGGAAGAACCAAATTTCATCATGGTGGAAATGTTGAAATACGCCGTCGGTGGAATGGGTCTGAAAAGTGAAATCGGCGGCAAGACTGGAACGACCAATAACTACGTGGATGGATGGTTCATGGGCATTACCCCCAGCTTGGTCGTCGGCACCTGGGTGGGTGGCGAGGACCGTTGGATACGGTTTCTGTCACTTGCCGAAGGCCAAGGCTCCCGCATGGCAAAGCCATTCTGCAAGGACTTTCTCCAGCGGGTAGAAAACGACCCCAAAGCCGATTACGACGTTCGAGCCAGATTTGCCCGCCCCAGCGGAGACCTTAGCATCGGGTTGGACTGCAACGATTACAATGTCCGCGGTGATACCGACGACGACGAATACGATGAAGGTGATGACACCGTCCCTTCTGCAGGTAATTTCTTCGAGGACCCCTTCGGCACTGGAGGAGCCATAAAAAGGGACACCAGCAAAAAGAAAAGCACAGTCCGGGGCGATGACGACTTTGGCGGTGGTTTTTGACCATGCCTGGCAGCAGCAGGATAGCCGTTTAGGAACGTGCAGGGAATAAGTTGGGTATTTCGGCCAGTGTCTTTTGGGGGCTGGCAAGGCAGTGAAATAGGCGCATAGCCTTAGCTACGTAACTATTTCACTAACACAGCCAGCGCCCAAAAGACGCCGCCCAAATGCGTAAGTTAATTC
>WBZO01002983.1_pt2 | contig 20311 bp, 23 predicted proteins | sample 5204261 | NCBI WGS metagenome assembly WBZO01 (sample SAMN12412400, study PRJNA552823) | activated sludge metagenome | isolation source: activated sludge from anammox sidestream of wastewater treatment plant... | place: USA: North Carolina | collected 2017-09 | reverse complement strand
ACCGGGAACACCGCGGGGTGCTCGGTCTCGATGCCACGCGCCTTGTGGCGTGTGATGCGGATGACGTTGTCGGGGATCCGCGTCTCCTGGACGCCCTGGCCGGCATGCGTCCATTCGCCGACGTGGCCGTCCTTGTGGCGGATGCCGCCGTGCGTGTCGTTGACGTGGCCGGCCCATTTGCAGGGCACGATCTTGTTCGGCTTGCGGGCCTTGCGATTGAAGTGAAAGACGAACTCGAAGGCCGGCGCCAGCCGGCCGTTCCAATCGCCTGGTAATCCCGGTCCCTGGTCCCAGACGTAGAAGCCGAAGCGGCGCCAGCCTTGCTCGCACATCCAGTCGAGCCAGGTCTGCCAATAGGGCTGCCACTCGTTGTCGCGGTGGACGAGTCCGAGATTGACAAGGACCTGCGCTGACTCTGTGACGGGCAATGACGTGAAGACGCCGCGCATCAGCGCGTCCCAATCGCCCACGCCGCCGGTCGTGTAGTCCCGCTGGTTGCCGTAAGGCGGTGACGTGAAGACGAGCGCGGCGCGCTCGCCGTTCATCACGCGGGCCACGGCCGCGGCATCGGTGCTGTCGCCACACAGCAGTCGATGATTACCGATCAGCCAAAGATCGCCGACGCGAGTGATTGGCTCGCGGGGCGGTGCCGGCATTTCGTCCGCCGCATCTTCGTCCGCACCGCCGCTGGCGTCCGCCTCGTCGTCGAGCGGCGCCATAAGCGCTTCAAGCTCGGCGTCGGAGAATCCGGTCAGCGCAAGATCGAAACCCTCGCCGTTGAGCGCATGCAGTTCGGCCGCGAGCAATTCCTCGTTCCACCCGGCGTTGAGCGCTAGCTTGTTGTCGGCGATGACGTAAGCGCGTCGCTGCGCCGGGGTCAGATGACCGAGCACCACCACCGGCACAGTATCGATTCCGAGTCTGCGGGCCGCCAGCAGCCGGCCGTGGCCCGCGACCACCACGCCCTCGGCGTCGACCAAGATCGGGTTGGTCCAACCGAACTCGACGATCGAGGCCGCAATCTGCGCGACCTGGTCGTCGGCATGCGTGCGGGCATTCCGCGCAAAGGGAATCAGCCGGTCGAGCGGCCAATGTTCGACCGTGTCCGGCAGTCGCGGCGTCATGTGTTCGTGTCGGCCCAGCACCGCGGTGGGGGTGGTAACCGGCTTAAGCACGTTACCAGTGGCGGTTACCACCCGCGGCGGGCAGAAACCTGCGCCGTTGCGCGCCTTTAGGGCACACGAGGGCCAACGTCGCGTGGTAACTGGTAACTCAGATTTTGCGGCTGTCTGTAGCGAAATTCCGGGCCATTGCCCCCCGCATACCATTTTGCGCCAGGGAGGACCCGTGCGTCGGTCTTGCTGATCGTCGAGCGCGCCTCGCCCGAGCTTGACGCGAAATTACGCTGAACCGGTCAACTGCGTCTCGCCGAAAAATGTCTCACCAAAAAATGTCTCACGTTCCAAAATGATCTTGACAGAAGAATCGGGTATTGAATCTCCGCTGCGCTCCATTGTTCCCGAAATCAGGTGGCAACACGGCCAAGTCGAGATCAGCTAGAAGCAATCCTTAGCACTACGAGAATCGCCCCACGCTTGTTCCGTAGCCCACCAAATGATCCAGCCGCCACCGACGATCAAAGCGGCAAGCGCGAGCCAACCGTAGAAGTTTGCTGACGCGAGGCCGGATGCAAGCACAAGCACAGGAAGGATCATGGCGAGATAGTACGGTCCCGTGTAGCGGCAGTGCGTGCGCCCGCAACGCTTTGCATTGAGGATGCACGCTGTGCCCATCCAAATGAGCGCAGCGGACCAAACGGCCGCGCGTGCCGACACCGGGGCGAACAACGCAGCGACTACGGCACCTTTAGGGAGCCACCACGCGATGATGCTGGTATGGGCCTTACCGAGCCAGTCCCTCGCGGATTGGGCTGCAACGTTCATTCAACTACCCGGCACAGCAGGACAGTTTCGCGACATCTTTCTCGAATCCCAATGCCGCAAGCTTCAAGCCTTCGACGGTTGTGAGATACGGAAAGATCGCGTCGGCAAGATCGTTGGTCGTCAGACCCTGCTGGATGGCGAGCGCCGCAGTCTGAATGCTGTCGCTTCCTTCGGGCGCGAGAATGTGCGCGCCCAGGAGTTTGCGGTTCTTTCTGTCGGCAACAAGCTTGATGAGGCCGCGCGTATCTCGCGCCGCCAATGCGCGCGGCACGGCACTGAGGGGTAGCACGGACACTCTCACGTCACGGCCGGCGGCTCGGGCCGCGCCTTCGGTCAACCCGACGCTTGCCACCTGCGGATCAGTGAATACGACCGACGGCATAGCCGTGTTGTCATAGCGCAGGCTGTTTCCGTTGAGAGCGTTCTTGGCCGCAAGCTTCGCACCGTAAGCAGCCATGTAAACGAATTGATCGTGGCCGGTGACATCGCCCGCCGCATACACGCCAGGGCGCGTGGTCTGCATTCGATCGTCCACCTGAATGCTGCCGTTTGCCGCTTGCGCGATCTTGGCTTCTCTCAAGCCAAGCCCCTCGACATTGGGGGCGCGACCCGTCGCAACTAAAATGCGCTCGGCTGTCAGCGTCGTATCCCGAGCTTCGCGCGTGACGACAAGAGCCGCTCCAGCTTCAGTCTGCCGCGCCTGCTTGTAAGTGACCCCGCACTCAAGAGCGATGCCTTCGTCTCGGAAATAGCCTGACAGAGCATCCGAGATTTCCGGCTCCGCCGCCGGCAACAGGTGGCTGCGGCAAACGACTGTGACTTTGACGCCCATGCGCGCAAACATCTGCGCTAGTTCAGCGCCGATGTAACCCCCGCCGATCACAAGCAATGACTTCGGGAGGCATTCAAGGGATAGCGCGGTGGTGCTTGTCAGATACTCGACAGCATCAAGACCGGGGATCGAGGGCACTGCAGGCCGTGCGCCCGTGACGATGATAAGGCGCGGCGCCTTGATCAGATCGCCATTGATGGCCACGCCACCTTCGGCAAGGCGGGCCTGCCCTTCGACGTAAGAGATGTTGTTATAAGCCGGTAAAAGATCGGCGTATTTCGATTGGCGCAGGCTCGAAACGAGCTCGTCTTTCTGCTGGACGGTCGCTGTCCAATCGCCCACCTGCCCTTTGGCCCTGATGCCTGCGAAGCGCGCGGCGGCGCTGGCCTGATGCTGTGTCTCAGCGGCCCGGATTAGTGTTTTTGACGGCACGCAACCGATGTTGACGCATGTGCCGCCAAGAGTGCCATGACCAATCAGAGCCACCTGCGCACCTTGTTCTGCCGCAGTGATCGCCGCCGAAAAGCCTGCCGACCCCGCACCGATGACGGCGAGATCAAATTGCTTGCCGCGATTTCCAGACGCGCAACAGTCACTCATGATTTGACGCCTTCTTTGCTGGCCCGCAGCACGCTTGAGCATTGATGCCGCGACGCCGGAGCCACAGGACGCAGCCGACCGCACCGGCAATCAGCACGGCTGCGATCAGCACGTATCCCGAATAGGAGAGCCAAGCTGCGAGCGCCGTCACGCTGATGCCCGCAATAATCGCTGGCGTGGCGCAGCAAACCACCGCAAGGGCGCCAACGAGCACTGCTCCAATTGTGGTACCGGCTGCTTTCACCGGAGGCTCAGCCTTTCGGAGAGGACGGATAGCCGGCGTTCGTCGTCGCTGTCGTCAGCGCCTTCACGTTGGTCTTTGCGTCGTCGAAGGTCACGATGGCAGTCTTGTTTTTGAATGACACCGAAACCGCTTTGACACCCGGCACGGATTGCAGGCTCGATTTAACGGTGTGCGGGCACGCGGCGCAGTACATGTTCTGCACCGCGAGCGTCACCGTTTTTTCCGCTGCACGAGCAGACGAAGGACCGATGATGCCGAGCGAGAGCGTAACAGGGATGACGTACTTCATCATTTGATTTGCTCCATTGGTTAGGACAGCACGTAGGGGGCGACATAGTCGAAGGCCCAGGCGGCAAGAACAATGACGGTCGCCGCAATGAGCGCGATCTTAACGAATCTGTTAGGCAATGGCCGTGCGCAAGCCTCACCCTCTGCACAGGCGACCTTTGACGAGCGATAGACCAACCAATAGCCGGTGCCGATGAAAGCGAGCGTGGCCGCAATGAAATACGGCTGATAGGGCGCAAGCTGCGTGAAGTTTCCAATCCATGCGCCACTGACACCAAGGCTAAAGAGAACGACCGGCAAAATGCAGCACGACGATGCGGCGAGCGCACCGATGATCCCGCCCGCCGCCGCCAGCTTTTGACCCTTGCCGGGCGAGGCGTTGGCAGGGCGATCGCTCAATGCAATAGAACCCATGGCGCTGCGCGTTTCGCTCATTTCGTTGTCCTCTCTGGATCGCGGGCGGTATACTTCCTGTAGTCACTACAGGAGCAAGGCCGGTCACCATGGGCTCGATCACAGATGCGCGAGCGGAAGCGTTAACAATCGGTAATTTGTCGGAACTTACCGGCGTGAACATCGAGACAATCCGCTACTACGAGCGGATCAAGATGTTCCCGGCGCCGCCGCGCACAGCCGGTGGGCGTCGCGTCTATGACGCCACTCACCTTCGTATCCTGGCCTTTATCCGCCGGTCGCGGGAGTTGGGATTTTCTCTCGATCAGGTCCGCGCGCTGATTCGGCTCGGCGGCCCCGCAAAAGCCTCATGTCGGGAAGTTCGCGAAATCGCTTCGCATCATCTCGACGAGATTCGCGCCAAGATAGCTGACCTTCGCAAGCTGGAGCGGTTGCTGGCGAAGACAGTTGCGCGTTGCACTGGAATTACCGCACCAGAATGCCCAGTGCTTGACGTTCTCGACGTTCGTCGTCCGCCGGCTGAAGCATAGAATCTCAAGCCTTGGCTCTTTCGACCACGAATCGCCGTGACCGCTTCCCCGGCACCCTCCGCCCGTTGAGCCGCCACGTGATCACGCTCAGCACATATTGCCAGCGCCGATGCGCGGTGGCGCGAGCGATACCGAACCGCCAGCAGATCATTTTCCATGGGGTGCGCTCGGCGCGCGCCCAGGCGAGCTTCGCATCCTCGGCTTCAAGCCACCGCAACCAGCCCAGTGTCTCCTCCATCCGCGTGATGGCATCGGGAGACGGAGGAGGACGCTTGAGGCGCTGAGGTTCCTGGCCAACCAAATCGCTGAACTCGGCGAGCATCTTCGGCCACAGCGAGTAGTAGCCCTGCACGCGGACCTCGGGCAGACGCTTCATCACGTCGGCCGCCTCGTGCAGCCGCGCTTCGACACAAGCCGGCGTCCAATCAGCCATGGCACGCCTCCTTGTTCGATGATCGCTTCCCGTACAGTCTTCCCCCGAGTTGCCGGATCAGTTCACGCTCAGGCCAGGTGAGACGCTGATCGTCCGCGCTGACCACCAGGATGCCGTGCTCGTGCCAGCCCTCGCGCTTGACCTCTTCGGGCGGACGCCGGTGGCCGCCGTATCCCTTGGGCATCCACCTCACGGCTGCACCTCGAGAGCGATGAGATCGGCGAGTGCACCAATGACAGACGCGGGCGTCTTGCCGTCGCCGAGCCGCCCCATACTCGTCGCAAGCGCCGTGGGCTCGACGCCATGTTGCAGCAGAAGCGACAGCGCGATACAGGCATCGTCGAGGATGCCGTCCATGGCGGAGCCTACCTTGGCGCCGTGCGTGAACACTTCGCCGATGCGGCCGGTGCTCGGGTCGAAGCCGAACGTCACCGCATAGGACCGGCAGTCGTGCACGAACGTGGTCGTGACGCTTGGCCTGCGTTCGGGAAGGCGCTGCCGGCTCATGGCGCGCCTCCGCGGAGCAAATTGGCATCAAGGGCGCGCGGCATCACGGCACCCCCTTCAGCCAATCGGGCGATTCATTCAGCGGGGAACGTGGGGAACGTGCGTTATGACGTTCCCCGCCATGTTCCCCGTCGTAAGCGTCTGAACCAACACCGTTTTGGGAACGTGACGAACGTGGGGAACGTGTTTGCTCTTCTTTATTATTGTGTACGCGCGCGCGTGCGCGTAGGTCGGAAAAACGTTCCCCAGGTTCCCCACGTTCCCCGACGCCTTGTCCATCAATGGGATAGGCCGGGGAATGTTGAGGGGAACGTTGCTCTAAAGCAGCCTGACGTTCCCCTTTCCCGAAATCGGACGACTCCGAAAAACGTTCCCCACGTTCCCCATGTTCCCCTTCGAGCGTGAGCTGCCAGCGGCGCGCCTGATGGGAAACCCCGATCGCCCGGATGCGCGCTTTCAGTCCGGCGATGTCGAAGACCCGGTCGCGCATGCGCACGAGCGCTTTGCCGAGCCGGGTGCGCTGGGATCGGTCGCCGCCGGTGCCGAGCGGCAGCGGAGGCTCGCAATTGACGGCGAGCTCATAGAGTCCGCTGGTGCCAACCTCTGCCGTGCCGAAGCGATCCCACCATTGACCGACGAACACGCGCCAGACCGCGCCCTCGCCGTCGGAGGCTTCGAGCATCTCGTCGATGTTGCCGAGGAAGCCTCGCACTCCGATCGCCTCGAGCAGGCCGCCCATGAGGGCGGACCAGGCTTCGAAGCTGCCGATGTGTTTGCTCCCGCGTGGCATTCCGGCCGCGATCCAGCCGCGGCAGAGCGATAGACAGGCGGCCACAAGATCCGCCCGGTTGGCATGAACCCAGCCAATGAGATCGGGATGGCGGAAGCCATTGCGGCGCCAGGGCTGGTCGACGCGGGCGTCGAGACGGATGCGCACAAGACGGCGCGCCATCTCACCCGAGAACTCGGCATTGTTGCCGGTGGCAATCCAGATGCAGCGGATCGGCAGCCGCGTGGTTTCCGAGACGCCGAGGACGCGATCTTCCCAGAACGGCGCGGTGAGCGCGGCCGCGAGCGCCGAGGAGTCGAGCGGCCGTCGCAGATTGTCGATCAGCACGACGGAGGGGATCTGGCGCAGCTTGGCGGTCAGGCGCTTGCGCCATTCCTCATCGTCGCTGCCCTCGACCATGACGCTCGCGCGGCAGCCGGTCGCGATCAGCGATATCACATCCACCATCAGGGTTGCGCCGGTGCCTTGGGTCGGCTTCTCGACCAGGTGCAACGGCGTCGGCCCGTCGATCATGGCGCGCACGAAGCCAACAAGCAGCAGCGCGAGCGCATGCGCACGTTCGGCTTCGCCGGTGAACGGAAACTCCCCCAGGAGATCGTCGAGCAATAATGATCGCGCGGCGGTGATGTTCGCCGGCGTCGGTCGGGCGGCTATAGGCGGCAGGACAAAGTCCTTGGGCGGGTCGTAGAGCAGGCGCGCGGGCGCATGGTAGCCGGGTTCGGTGATGAGCTCGCCGTCGCGGCCGAACACCGGCGTCGTGACGATGCCGGACAGCACTGGCAGCGCCGGATCGGGCGTGGCGAGGATTGATTTGATCACCGCCATGGGTGGATGGGCGGGAATAAGTTCGCCGTTGCGATTGATCTTTCGCCAGTCGACGAGCTGGGCGAGCACCGGGCGCAAGCGATCCTCGGTGAGCGGCCTCGCCATGGGCAAACCGTCATCGTCGCGCACCACCCAGGTCGGACATCCGGCGGCACGGAACAGCCAGGGCGGATTGTTGGCGGTGAGGAGGATTTGCCAGGCCTGCGAGACCGCACCGGCGAGATCGCCGTTGTCGGCGCGCAGTTGGGGTCGTGCATGGTCGGGCAAGGCCAGGCCGATCGGCCTGTGGGTGCCGCCGTCAACGACCAGAGCCATGCTTTCTGTGGTGCCCTGGCCGTTCCACTCGACCGCTGACTCAACGACTCGGCGCACCGCATCAATGCCTTCGCGCATCAACAGGTCGTTGAAGTCGTCGCCCTCCTTGGGCGGCATGGCGATGAAGACGCGCCGACCCTCGGCGTGCAGTCGGGCGGCGGCGGCGGCGGCAGCGCGCGCGCCGGCGTTGGAGGGGTCGTGGTCGGTCAGAAGCACGACCTTCCTCACTTCCGCGGGCAAAACGACCTGTTCCAGGTTGGACGTCGACAGCGTGGCCCAGACCGGCAGGCGCGCACACGCTGCCATCACCGAGAGCGCGGTCTCGATGCCTTCGGCGAGTCCGACGACATGATCGTCGGTGAGATTGGCAAGGCGCACGGCGCCGCCGGCGATCGAGGCCAGCATTTTGCGCGGGTTATCGACCGGCGCTTTGGCGGCGCCATCGTCGGCGAGATAGGTGCGGTGGAGCGCGATCCGATTGCCGCTGCCGTCCCGCACCACCGCGACGAGCCCGGGGAAGCCGCGCCGGCTCTCCCAGTGTGTTAGGTCCGGGTGGAACAGAAGGTCCGCACAATCCGGAATCGTCAGCCCGCGCGACGCGAGATAGCGTTTGCCCAACGTGCCTGCGAGCGGCACGGCCTTGGAGAGGATATGGTCGATCTCGCGGGCCTGGTCGGCCTGCTTGGACGAGGGCCTGGTGGCGCCCCGCTTCGGCTGCGGGCCGGTCCTGGTCAGCTCGGCCGCATAACTGATCAGCTCACGCCCGCTCCGATGTATCGCGTGTTCGAGCGTGTTGATGGGGCCGCCGCCCTGGCCGCCGTCGAAATCGATCCAGTCGCCGGCGTGCTCGCCGGTGAGCGCAATCACGCAGGAGCCGTTCTTGCGCGGCGCATCGCCCCGGATGTTGGCCAGCCGCCATTCATCGCCTACCCGCCGGCCGTTCGGGAAATGTCGCGGCACCCAATGCTCGGCGGTCGCACGCAGCCGCGCGACGATTTCATCGAGATCAAACCGCTCGGCTGGTCGCGCAGGTTCTACTTCGTTGAGGTCGAGCATCGGCGCCTCAATCGAGCAGCACGAGGCCGCGCTCGGCGCGGGTGATGGCGGTGTAGAGCCAGCGGGCGCGATCCTCGGCGGTGCGGCCAAGGCCGTCGTCGTAGACGATGATGTTCTCCCACTGCGAGCCCTGCGCCTTGTGGCAGGTGATGGCCCAGCCCCAGACCGCCTCGATGATGGTCTTTTTCTTCCAGTGGTCGCGGCGTTCGCGCTCCGGATCGGGCGTTACGTGGTCGTCGAAGTAGCCCTTATAGATACGGAAGCGTTCGCGCGCGCCGTTCGTGCCGCCAACCTTCTGCCCGTCCTCGGTGGTGACGACGGCAGTGAACGAGATGTCGTCCTCGTCCTTGACCTCGGTCAGGTCGAGGAACATGCCGTTCACGAGCCCGAGATCGTTGCGGTTCTTGAGGCAGATGATCTTCTCGCCTCGGCCGATCGGATAGACGCCATCGAAGCCGGACGCCCGCTTCATGGCGAGGTTGAGCTGCAGGCGCGTGGCGTTGCGGCCGCAGATCACCTGGCCGCCGCGCAGCATCTGCTCAGGCGCCACATCAAGCCGGCGCATCTTCCAGACGAACTCGTCGTGCTCGCCGTAGGGGATGGATTTGCTTTCGCGCGCCAGCGTGGCGAGACGGATGATGGCGCTCTCGCCGGCCTGGCGGTGAATCTCAATCAGCATCACGTCGGGTTGACATTGCGTGAAGGCGCCTTCGCCCCTGACCGGCGGCAGCTGACCGGGATCGCCCAGCACCAGGATCGGCCTGCCGAAGGCAAGGAGATCGCGCGCCATGTCGTCGCCCACCATCGACACCTCGTCGAGCACGAGCAGCTTGGCTTCGCGCAACATGGATTGCTCATTCAAAACAAAGCGCGGCTTGTGGATATCGGACAGCCGCAGTTCGAGCGAGCGAAGCTGCGACTCCGCGAACAGGCGCTCAGCGGCATTCATTGACGCGATCTTCGCCTTGAGATCGGCGATCTCCTCCTTGACCTTCTCGATCTCGGCGGGCGTTGCCTCGGAGACGCGGTAGATCAGGGAGTGGATGGTCGAGGCCGGCGTGCCCTTGCGGGTCATCACCAGCGCCGCCTTGCCGGTGAAGGCCGCGTAGAGCACGCCGTCGCTCGCGCCGGTGTCGAGACCAAGCTCGGCGATGGCATGCCGGGTGATGGTGGTCTTGCCGGTGCCGGCATAGCCGAACACCCGGAACACCTGCTGCGCAGCGGTGCGGTTCGTGAACCAGTCCTTGATGGCCTGGATGGCTTTGGCCTGGAGCGGCGATGGCGAGAAGGTCATGGCTCACTCCTCCCAGCAACGCCGCGCATAGGGACAGAAGCGGCAGAGGTAATAGTCCGAGGCCGCAGCGATGCGGGGCGGCAGTTCGCCGGTTTCGACCGCGCGCAGGATGTCGACGGCCTTGTCGGAGAGCGCCTGCGCTTCAGCGGGCTCGAAGGCGATCACCTCGTGGTGGAGCGCCTGGCTGTCCTTGTTCAGCGCGCTGAACAGCGTGGCGCCGATCTCCATGTAGGCCATGTAGATCTGGACCTGCGCGAAGTAGAGCGGCTTTGCGGCGCGCAGGCCGCGCTTGACGATGTCGTTCCAGGACTTGGTGTTGAGGGCCTTGTGTTCCCACAGCGCCGGCCAGGGCACGCCGACATTGGGGCCAGCAACGATCACGCCGTCGATATGGCCACGCAGCCGCCCGCCGGCCGCCGCAAATCCGAACTGGCTGCCGTCGCGCCGCTGCGTCCGTAGATCGAAGCCCGCAGCGCGCAGCCATTCGATCGACAACGCCTCGAACCGATGTCCGGCTTCGAACACCCGCAGCATGGCGCCGTCGAGGTCCTGACCGTCATCCGACGGCGTGTGGGTGACTTCGTAGGCGAGCCGGCGGCAGCAAGGCTCGCCCAGGCGCGAGGCCCCGAGGTAATCCCGCTCGAGTTGCTCGCGCCGCGCTGTCAATAGAGCGGCATCGATCAGCGTGTTGACGCGCTGCGCAACGGACATTTCGCGCGCGCCAATGCCGTATACAAAACCGGAGCCGTGGTTGAGGTCGACGACGTCCATGATGGGCCTCAAAATGGAATGTCGTCGTTGAGCGTTTCGCGGCGCATCGCCGCTTGGAAGCCGTCAACACATGCCTCGATGATGCGATCGATCTCGTCGGCCGATCGGTCATGGAACGGCGCCATCAATCCGAGCTCGGTCAGCACCTCCGCAAGATTGCGCCGTGCCGCCTTGATCGCCTGCGTTTCCAGCTCGGTCTTGTCGATCATGCCGTGGTTCCTCTTGGCAATTGCGGCGCCGGCGTTGAGGCAGCGCAGCGAGCAGAACGCGAAGGTCGGATATCGGTCGGGGCGAAGTTGGTGCGTGTAGTAGAACCCGCGCGCCTCTCGACTGCAGAGCGCGCAGGCTCTCAGCCCATGAGCAGCGTCGAGAGCTTCTGCGACTCGGGCTCGTCTGGTGCCTCCGCGATCCGCTGTGACGCCAGCACGATGAAGTGGCTGATGGCGCTCTGCGCCATGGCTTCGAGCTCGGGCATGGTCAAAGAGCGGATTGGCTGGTGAAGCCGTCCTCTTCCTTCGAGCCATTCGCCGATCGCCTTGGCCGCTTCATGCGCGACGTGCGCCTGCCATTCGTCGTCCGTCATGGTTCAGCCGTTGAGCCATGCCGGACCCGGCTGCTTTGCCGCCGGCGCGCCGGCTGACGATTGCGACCAGGCGGGCGCGCTGGGCGCCTGCGGCGACCGCTGCGCAGCAGGGGGCTGGCCACCCTGGGCTGCGCCTTGCGTCCAGGCGGGCTGCGCGGCCGAGGCCTTGGTGCCGGCGCCGCGCGAACGGCTCGGGCTCGCCGGCACGTCCTTGCCGTCCATGACGAGCTTCCATTCCTTCTCGTTCGGCAGCACCACGCGGTCGAGACGGTTCTGATCGCTGTAGCGGGCGTCCTCGCTCGCCTCGACCTTGATCTTGGCGACGAAGGTGATGCCGTTGAGGTCGGCAAGACCGCGCAGGATGCGCTTCTGCTTGGCCGCCTCGCTCATGTCCTGCGGGTCGAGGCCGAGCGCACTGTCGATCATGGCGCGGAAGGTGCTCTTGGAGATTTTCCAGGCGATCGAGACGCCGTTCTCGTCGACCTTGCCGCCTTGCACGGTGAACATCTGCCAGAACTTGCGCTTGGCGTGCGGTCCCTCCGCCACGGTGAATTCGCAGTCGAGCATACGCACGTCGCTCGACGGGTCCTTCGGCGCCTTGAGCAGCGCCTGATCGATCTCGCTCTGGCCATCGATCCCGCCTGGACGGATACTCATCGTGACCTTGGCGAAGGTGCCGTCGGGAATGAGTTCGCCGGTCTTCTGCGGCTCGGCGTCGTTCATGTCGAACATGGTGGTCATCCTTTGCTGGGCTGGTTGATCTTGCGAATGAGCGCGCTCAGGTCGGGCGGCTCGGTGAGGTCGAGACGGCCGGAACGATCCTTGCCCGGCAGGCCGAACGGGTTGGCGGCCTGGCAGACGAAGCGGCGCACCTCGCCGCGATCGGGCTCGTGGCGCCAAGCGTCGCCGTCCGCCGTGAACCGGCTCATGGAGATCACCTGGTCGACGATGCCGGGAAGCTCGCGGGCGGCCTTGCCGCCTTCCATTTGCGGCTGCCAGGTGATGCGGTTGAACTCGTCGGTGATGCGCTCCAGGATGCCGACGAAGATGACGGTGCGGCCGGGCGCGTGCTGCAGGTGCTTCAGAAGCCCGATGGTTTCGCGTGCGAGGAGGCCGTAGGCGCCGCGGGTGTCGGGCTTGCCGGTCCGTTCCGACTGCGCCTCCGGCCGCGTCTTCGCCCACACCATGGCGAGCCGCGTCAGGTCGGTGATCGAGTCGACGAAGATGATGCGCTTGCCGGCGATCATGCGGACGAGGTCGGGATATGCGTCGACGAGGTGCCGGTAGTGGCTCTCGCAGAAGAAGGTCTTCTCGTCGGCCGCCGGATTGACGCCGCCGATCAGGCAGCCGATGTCGAGGGCGTCGGCGAAGCTGCGCACCGGGATGCTGTCGCCCGGCCAGTCCTGGACCGACTTCATGCCGGCCTCGAGATCGATGCAGAGCGTCTCCGCCGGCGGCAGGGTCTTGAGCAGCGAGGTCTTGCCGACACCCGAGGGCCCGAAGATCGCCATCGTGGTCTTCGCATGCGCCTCGGCGAGCCGCTGATCGGCGGTGATGATGCGCAGCGCCATCAGCGACCTCCCTCGGAGATCGCATCGACCGCGCGGTCGGAACCGAGCGCGCCGGCTTGGCGGGCGAGGTTGTAGAGCTTGCGCAGCGCATGCAGCCGGTCGCCGACGGCGTTGAATTCCGCCTCCATCCCGAGCATCGCGAACGCGATGTCGTCGAGCGTGGCGTCCTCGATCGGCTTGTCGGCGGCTGGCCGCTGCTGCGCTTCGAGCACCGGAATGGAAACGGTGTCGGGCAGCGCTTCGAGCCAGATATGGCGCTTGCGCAGCGCGGTCACTGCAATTGAGGTGGTCATCGGGAGACCTCTTCGTTGGTGCTGAGGTGAAATTTCGGCTTGGCTTGGTTGCGGCCCATCACGCGACCTCCGCCAAGAGCAGCGACGACAGCGACGCCGAGGCCTGCTTCGGCGTCGAGCGCGCGATTGCGAGATAGCTGTAGTCGTCCGCACCGTGGCGACGCTGAACGAGATGGATCAGCTTCTGCTCGCTCGCCCACCAGGCGCGGCGCGCCACACGCACGAGTTCGGCGCGCTCGCGCTCGGTCAGGCGCTGTGCCTGCGAAAACGTGTCCAGGGCGAGGAAGCCGCGGTAGTACTCCAGCGCCTCGCCGGGCGCGGCTTGGCCGATCCAGCCGCACAGATCGGTTTCGTCGATCCGCCGGCGAGCGTTCGGAAGCTTGGTGACGGTGCTGATCATGGTGGGCTCCTACTCGCGGATCGACCGAACCGTCTCACGCGGCCTTCAGGCCGGCAGCGAGCAGCGCGAGCCGGATGTTCTTCACGCGGCGGTAGAGGCTGCTCCGCGCTGCATGACCGCGGTCCACAAGTTCATCGATGTTCGATTGCGAAAGTGCCGCGGATAGCCGGGCGTCATCCGGATCGAGGGTGCCAAGGCCACGCTCGACATCGAGCCGGCGTTCGACCTCGGCGAACGCGTCGACGGGCTGGCCGAAATAGGCCGACAGGCCCTCTCCTTCGGAGAAGAGGTCGCCCCGGGTGGCGCCGTCACTGTCCGGCAACGTCTCGTCCAGCGAGGTCGGCACCGCACCATAGAGCCGGCGCTCTCGCTTCACTTTGTGGGCGACGCGAGCGGCCCGGTTCGCCATGACGATGCCAGCGAATGCGCCGAGGGAACCGCGCTTGGGATCGAAGGCCGGCAGCCGGGCGATCACGTCGACCAGCAGCTCCTGGCGGACATCGGCGAGATCGTCCTTGGAAAGGCGCAGCTTGCGAATCAATCGGCGGGCAGCAGCATCGGCCTCATGCAATAGGGTCTGCAGATCGGCGCGAGAAATCGGAGATTGCATCGGACAAGACCTCGGTCATCGTTCGTGATGTCCGCAGGTTGCCCGTGACGCTGCCTCACATGGTGGGCAGAACGTGGGGATGACGTGGGTGGAGAGTGGCTAATGCCGCGCTCACCAACTAACCCTGCGAACAGCCGAATTCGTCGGCACCGCAGGTCTGAATTAACCGCCGGGCGTTGCGCAGCTTATTTCTTGCGCAACGGTCGCCCACCCATTTGTTCGATCGATTTGGGCTGACCGTTTTCGTCAAACCACCCAGCAGTACGCTCAACTTCAGTATTGAAATCACCCTTCGGGAACCAACGCTTGACGGTGCTTGGAGCAACCTTGAGGGCTTTGGCCAGCATCCTGAAGCTGGGCTTAATGCCCCGCGCTTGCAGCTGGCCGCCAATTATGATTGCCGCCCAACGCATCTCGTGTGCGTGGGATGCTTGTTCATATTCGGGTTTAGAGCCGCCCAATCTCTCGCGAATGAGAACAATCAGGTCCCGCGGTATGTGAAGGTCATCATTCCAGCTAAGCCCGTCGAGCATAAGGGCGATAAGCCAATTTGTGAGCTTGTCCGGAATCGCCAGACCTCGTCGCGAAAGATGAGTCTTTCCGCCCTTCGAAAGATGCCTAGCCTTGATCATCCCTTCCATGAGCTGAAGCGACAGCTCGGAGATAGCGTCTGGGTCAGCATCCATGACCGAGGCGACTAGAAGAGGATCGAATCCGAACCTCTTGAGCTCGGCCTCCATGAAGAAGAGCTGCTCCATACCGCCAATGACGCTGACTTCAATTTCAGCGTCAGGGTGGGCACGACGCAGCTTTACATAGAGTTCGATGGACGGGTTCTTCTTGTATGCCTTGCTGAGCTCGTTGTAACCGCCGTCCCTCTCGGATCCGTATCCTGACATCACTGTTTTCCTGAATGGATCGTGACCGCCGCCGTGCGCCGCTCCTCGCAAAATGAACGTTGACCACTGGTCTGCGACAGCAGGGAAATTCACGGCCTCAAGTCGATCTCCTCAGGAGCAAGGGCCAATCGATAGCCGTTTGGATTGCGTCGGTTCTCGATAAGAGACCTTATCGCCTTCGGATCAGCACTATCCGCGGCCAACGCGTCGCGGAGTGCGCGCACCGGCTCGCGAACCTCAGACGTTATCCGATGGACATTTGCTCCCCAGAGGTGACCTTCAATACGGCGGTTTTCTACAACGGCTTGGGATTTCAGTGCTTGTTCGGCCAACAGAACAAGCAACTTGAAGCCTTGATCGGCCAGCACCTTCGTAACGCCATCGAGCGTGACATTTTTCGCGGCCCGACAGATGACGAGGCGCGGCGCAACTCCGGTCTCAGGCGCAAGGCAAGATGGATCGAGCGCCCAGGCGGCGCCATTGTGGCCGATGGCATCTCCGACTGCCACCAGATGAATTCCCGCCTGCTCGAACTGTTGCCGTTCGGACATCGGCAATGGCGGCGCAACAAGAGCCATTGGCTGACCGCGTGCCGCCGCCTTCATTGAAACGATCAGGCCGGGCTGCGTGGCGGCGCTGATCGAAAACGCACCGAATATCGTTCGCTTCGACCCGAACGGACCAAAATGCCAGACTCCAGGCAAGGTGGGCTCTGGTTCGTTGCCTATGCCAGAAGCGGCAGCGATCTCTTTGATCAGGACTGCGCCGTCAATTCGAAAGCTGCGCAGATCATCGTCGTCGAGAGAAGCGTCGCAGCGATGATCGTACGGACAAGGCGCGACGTGACGATCTCCGGCCGCCTGAATCGGGCGTGCGTCAATTCCGCATTCGCAAGAGGCGCAAACCGGCCAGTCGGTCGCCGGCGCCTGCTCCACAAGAATGCGCCGTGCGAGCAGGCGTTCGAACTCGCTCCCGAAATGTGGCTTGGCCTGTCGGCCCCAAAGCGTTGCGGGTTCGCCCACCTCACTGAGCCGCAGCAGCAAGGTTTCGATGCTCTCGCTCACGACACAGCCCATTGCGCCGCAGGAGCGTCATGATCTGACCCTCGAAGCGCTCACGTTTGAAAATCGCAGAACCGGGCGGCTTGAGTTTGACGGTCAAGCGCGCAGGCCGTTCTCCTTCGGGCTCAATCTGCACCCGAAACACAATGTGGTTGAGGCAATGGCCATCCTGGGAAAAAATAATTCGGCGTGCCTCGCTACCGAGTCTGAAAAGCGCGTTGCTGTTGTCACGCATCGTCAACGACCAAGAGCGCCGTTCCTCACCTGATCGAGGATCGGCCGTAATCCGATTGGCCTGCGCCTCGACAATCTGAATGCGGCGGATGGTTGGATCAAAGGCATGGTCGAAGGTAAAGCCAAAGCCCGCCGCCTCGATCGGCTTCAGCGTGTAAAGTTCCTGAGCATCTGGAGCAGCGAAGAACTTGGGACGCTCCAGCATGATCGCTGCGAACATCTCCGCGAAATCGGCGCACCGCGCTTTGCTCACACCACCAACTTTCAGACGGCCGGCCGACGCAGAATAGGACAGCACCGCCTGCTCGGTCGTAGTGAAACTGATAATGCGTTCCTCGCCGCCCTCCACAACCGGGACTGTTGTGATCGGGGTGCCATGCGTCACGACGACCTTGATCTCGTCATCGTCCTCGTACCAGCCGACCCGGCAGTAGTTACCATGCAAGTCCGCTTCGAATAGTCGCCCCGCGGCCTGCTCAAATGCTTTTCGAGTTTCTTCATCGAGACGTGGTTCGACGCCCTCATCGAGCCCAGCGAACTCGCCAAGTGAGGTCAGCCGCATCAACGCGACGAGGTCGGATGCCGCATTGAAGACAGCTAGATGATCGAGGAATGCCCGCAGCGCCAGGTGCTTGGGCTCAATGCGATGCTCCGCAGCGGCGGCATCCTGCGCGGGAACGAGCACCACGTTCATTGCCCGGGCGCGCTCTAGGAGCATATCCATGCCGGCGCGGGTGCCGACCTCAGCAATGCGATGCAGATCCGCCACCAGTCCGCGTGGGTAGTTCTGTTCCGGCCCGGCGAAAAAATCGAGCAGCGCCTGCCTGCCCCGGTCGGGATCGCGAGCAAGGAGCCCGAGGTCCAAGCCCCGCAGCTGACCGCTATGCCGGTCGAAGAGGCGCCGCAGTAGGCTCAAGTCGACGGCCTTGAGAAAGCGCGGATTGACGAATTTTTTCAGATTCTTGGCCATCGCCCTCGGCTCCGAATCTATTGGAATCGTTCCCGTTGCGTTCTAACACGCCAGAATCGCAAGAGTCGAGATTTGCGCGCGCCGGTAAGGCGGGATTGGGACGGTCGTGGCCATGGCTGAGTAGAAGCCTGGGGAAAACCAGGTCCCCGCGGCCAAATGACCAACGCCCTACATCCCGACCGCATGTCCGCCGCCGAGCGGCTCGACGAAATCGCCGAAATTTTGGCTGCCGGCCTCATGCGGCTCCAGGCCCGGAAGTCCAGTCCTTTATCTGCGGCCAGCGGAGAGAGTTTGCTCGACTCTGCCGCTCACCAGAGCAGTCATGCCGACCGTCTCACGTCGCATGGAGGCTGGGATTGACCGACACCGTGCTGGCCCAACTGGCCGCCCTGAAAACTGCGCCGATCGGCGCGCTCAAGCAGAAATGGCGCGATCTCTTCGAATCCGAACCGCCGCCGTACAACCGGCGCTTCCTTGAACACCGCCTCGCCTACCGCATCCAGGAGTTGGCATACGGCGGGCTGAAACCCGAAACGCTACGGCGCCTGCGCGACCTCGCCGAAGAGCTGGACGGCGGCGATCCGAAGCGGCGGCGCCAACCGGCCAAAGATCGACCGATCGCGGGCACGCGGCTCATCCGCGAATACCAGGGCATCGAGCACTGCGTCACCGTGTGCGACGACGGCTACGAGTACCAGGGCCGTCCCTACAAGTCTCTTTCGGCCATCGCACGTGCGATCACCGGCACGCGCTGGAACGGCCTCGTTTTCTTCGGCCTCAAAAATCAGCGGGTGGGTCGATGAAGAAGCCGGTCGTGCGCAAGCTCCGCTGCGCAGTCTATACGCGCAAATCGAGCGAAGAGGGCCTGGAGCAGGAGTTCAACTCGCTCGATGCCCAGCGCGAGGCTTGCGAGGCCTACATCGCGAGCCAGAAGCCCGAAGGCTGGGTGCTGGTGCCCGACCGTTATGATGACGGTGGCATTTCCGGCGCGACACTGGAGCGCCCCGGGTTGCAGCGCCTGCTCGCCGACATTGAGGCACACCGGGTCGACGTCGTGGTGGTCTACAAAATCGACCGGCTCAGCCGCGCGTTGATGGACTTCGCCAAGCTCGTCGAGGTGTTCGACCGCAACAACGTCACCTTCGTCAGCGTGACGCAGTCGTTCAACACGACAACGTCCATGGGGCGCCTGACGCTCAACATCCTGCTTTCCTTCGCCCAGTTCGAGCGCGAGGTGATCGGCGAGCGCATCCGCGACAAGTTCGCGGCGTCCCGTAAGAAGGGCATGTGGATGGGCGGCTTCGTGCCGCTCGGCTACGACGTAAAGGACCGCAAGCTCGTCGTGAACGAGGTCGAGGCGAAGAAGGTCCGCACGGTCTTCGAGCGCTTCGTGAAGCTCGGCTCCGCCACCGAGTTGGTGCGCGAGTTGCGCGCGCAAGGCATTACCGGCAAACGGGGCAAGCTCGTCGACAAGGGCTACGTCTACAAGCTCCTGAACAACCGCGTCTACATCGGCCAAGCGGTGCACAAGGGCACGGCATATCCGGGCGAGCACCAGGCCATCATCAGCCAGTCGCTGTGGGATAAAGTCCACGGCATCATCGTGCAGAGCCCTCGCCACCGCGCGAACCTGACACGGACGCAGACGTCCGCGTTGCTGAAGGGTTTTATCTTCGGACCGACCGGGCGCGCCATGACGCCCACGCATACGCGGCGTGGCGGCAAGCTCTATCGCTATTACGTGTCTACCGACGTGCTGAAGCGTGACGCCGAGGCGTGCGCGGTTCGCCGCGTGCCCGCGGCTGAGATCGAGAGCGCCGTGATCGAGCAGGTGCGCGGGATCTTGCGCTCGCCCGAGATCATCGTCCGCACGTGGCGGGTCGCGCGGCGCTCCATAGAAGGTTTGACGGAGGCTGATGTCCGGGAGGCGCTGGAACGGCTCGACCCGCTCTGGGACGAACTGTTCCCCGCCGAGCAGGCGCGCATCGTGCAGTTGCTGGTCGAGCGCGTCGACATCGGCGTGGAAGGCGCCGACATCCGACTGCGCACGCAAGGGCTGACGAGCCTCGTCGCGGACCTGAACGCAATCCAGCAGGAGAAGCGGAGGGCAGCATGAGCGCGAAGCCGACGGTCACGGAGAACGAGCGCACCGTCACCGTGAGGGTGCCGATTTCGATCCGGAAGCGCGGAGGCCGAAAGCTGGTGCTGGCGCCAGACGGCGGTCAGTTCACGCTGGCGCGCAACATCCGGCACATCGACAATGCTATGGTCAAGGCGATCGCGCGAGCATTCCGGTGGCGCGCGATGATCGAAGCAGGCTCCTATGCAACGGTCCGAGAAATCGCCGCCGCGGAAAATATCAGCGAAACCTACGTAGGCCGGACACTTCGATTGACATTGCTGGCTCCTAGGATTGTTGAGGCGATCATGGATGGCCGTCAAGCCAGCCTACAGCTGAACGATTTAATGACGAGCCTCCCTGTCGAGTGGCAGGCTCAGTCAAACGCACTAAACGTGCTGCCTTTGCTAACGGAGAGGCATGGAGCCGAAGCGCGTCACGGATCAGATTTGCCGGTTGATCGTTTCAAAAACGCCTTTTCAACTTCTCGTTCCCGCGCGGCCTCGCTATGAAGCCAGTCGCGGAATGATTGAAGCGCAGGATCATCCCGGCGAATGGGTCGGTATTCCAAGAACCAAGTCTCTTGCTTGTGAGCGATAATCGGGAACGGTGCGATCAACCGGGCCGCCGCGATTGCATCGCTGACGTAGGGAAGCTGGGCCAAAGCGATGCCCACCCCGTCGAGTGCCGCTTGCATCGCCATTGCATTGCTTTCGAACACTACCTCAC